>Ga0315321_10003136_pt1 | contig 12859 bp, 10 predicted proteins | sample M180m21515metaG_FD_203464 | JGI IMG/M metagenome (GOLD analysis project Ga0315321, IMG submission 203464) | Ammonia-oxidizing marine archaeal communities from Monterey Bay, California, United States - M1 80m 21515 | ecosystem: Environmental > Aquatic > Marine > Intertidal zone | place: USA... | reverse complement strand
ACCCCCCTCTTGGAGCGGATGCGCTTTCTCACCATTGTCAGCAGCATCATCGACGAGTTCTACGAAGTGCGCGTCGCAGGTCTGATGCAGGGACTCGCGCTCGATGTGGCCAACACCGGCCCAGACGGGATGCTACCCGCCGACGTGCTCCGTGAGATCGCCGTGCAGGCACACGATGTCGTCGAGGAGCAGTACCGACTGCTCAACGATCGCCTGCTCCCCGATCTCGCCGAGCAGGGCATCCGCCTGCTTCGTCGTCAGCAGCTCAACACCGAGCAGAACTCCTGGATGACCCGCTACTTTCGCGAGCAGGCGCTCCCGGTGCTCACGCCGCTCGGTCTCGACCCCGCCCATCCGTTTCCCAACGTGCAGAACAAGGGTCTCAACTTCATCGTAGAGGTCGAAGGCCGGGACGCCTTCGGTCGTGAGGCCGAGCTTGCCATCGTGCAGGTCCCGCGTTGCCTGCCGCGCCTCATCCGGCTTCCCGAAGAGCTGTCCGACCAGCCCTACGTCTTCGTGATGATCTCGTCGGTCATCCACGCCAACATGCACCAGCTCTTCCCAGGCATGACGGTCAAGAGCTGCCACCAGTTCCGCGTCACCCGAAACAGCGACCTGTGGGTGGATGAGGAAGAAAGCGACGACCTGCTTCGCAGCCTCAAGATGGAGCTGCCCCGGCGCAACTACGGCGACGCAGTCCGCCTCGAGGTTGCCGACAACTGCGAGGCCCCAAAGGTCACGTTCCTCCTGTCGCAGTTCGGGCTCGACGAGTCCCACCTGTTCAAGGTCAACGGCCCTGTGAACCTCCACCGACTTGCCGCGCTCTTCGCTGCGGTCGACCGGGCCGACCTCAAATTCCAGCCGTTTGTGCCCAGCCTGCCTCCACGGGTAGAGCCCAAGGCCGACCTGTTCCACACCATCCGCGAAGGCGACGTGCTGCTGCACCATCCCTTCCAGTCGTTCTCCCCGGTGCTGGAGCTTCTTCGCCAGGCCGCCGCCGACCCCGGCGTGCTCGCCGTAAAGATGACGCTCTACCGCACCGGCGTCGACTCCGTGGTCACCGATGCCCTGGTCGACGCCGCCCGCGCGGGCAAGGCCGTCACCGTGGTCGTGGAGCTGCGGGCGCGCTTCGATGAGGCCGCCAACATCCGCCTGGCCACTCGGCTCCAGGCCGCTGGTGCCAACGTCGTCTACGGCGTGGTCGGCTACAAGGCCCACTGCAAGATCCTGCTCATCGTGCGGCGCGAGGACGACCGCTTGCGCCGCTATGTCCACCTCGGCACCGGCAACTACCACCCCGGCACCACCCGCTTCTACACCGACCTCGCGCTGCTCACCTGCGCACCCGAGTACGGCGAAGACCTCCACCATGTCTTCGCTCTCCTCACCGGACTCGGACGGGCGGCGCGGCTCAACAAGGTGCTCGTGTCTCCATTCACCCTGGCTGACACCTTGTTGAGCCTCATCGACCAGGAAACCGACAACGCCCGGCAGGGCCAGCCAGCGAGCATCCAAGCCAAGCTCAACGCGCTCATCGATCCTCGGGTCATCGAGGCGCTGTACAAGGCCAGCCAGGCTGGCGTGCAGATCGACATGCATGTGCGGAGCCTGTGCCGTCTGCGGCCCGGCATCCCCGGCGTCTCCGACAACATCCGCGTGTACTCCACCGTCGGCCGCTTCCTGGAACACACCCGCGTGTACCGCTTCCATGCTGGCGGCCAAGACCACATCTACCTGGCGAGCGCCGACTGGATGGAGCGCAACCTGTACCGCCGCGTAGAGACGGCCTTTCCAATCGAAGACCCCACGCTCAAGTGTCGCGTAGTGCACGAGATCTTCGACACCTACGCACGCGACGACCAACATACCTGGCAGATGTCTTCCGACGGCACCTATGCGCCCCGCGAACCACTTGGCGACCAGCCATTCTCCGCGCAAGATACCTTGATGAAGATGCTGGCTCGCTGACCCAACCTGGGAAGACACGTAGGCCACCGGTCCTCGCCGACAGTCCGGTGAGCTCCCTGTGCCGCACCCAACCTGGTTGAGAACCGACGCCTTCAGTCGCCCGGCGAGTGACTGGTACACCGAAGCCGGAAGCCTTCCCCTCGCACCCGGCCAGCCTCCTTGTTGAGGTCAGCCGACGACAGAGGCCGCCGGGCCAAGTAGCCCTCTGGCAGCGAGACCACGAGGTCATCGCCTCTCGCGGTCAGGCGGACATCACCAGCGAGGGGCGCACGGGTGCGGTGCAAGCTCACCGCGAGCCGCAACAACACGGCCAACCGAAGCAGTGGGCGCACCCGTCCAGGGTAGATCTCTTCGACCTTTCCGGCCGAGAAGCTGCCGCGGTGGGCCCGCACGAGCGCACCAACCGCGGCCTGGTCCTGACGCGAAAAGCCCGGCAGGTCGGCGTGCTGGAGCAGATAGGCTCCATGTCGATGGTAGCGGCTGTGGTTGACGAAGATGCCGGTCTCGTGAAGATCTGCGGCCCAGCCAAGCAGACGCCGGTGGCGGTGACGCGTCAGGGACCACGACTTCTGGATCTGGTCGAACAGGTTGAGGGCAGTGCTGCGGACCATACCGGCGTGGTCGACATCCACCCCGTACCGGACCGCCAGGCGCGCCACCGTATCGTCGCGCACATCGAGGTGATGAAGGCGTCCGATGAGCTCCAGCAGCACGCCCTCGCGGAGTGCGCCCTGGGCTGCGGTGAGGCGCTGGATGCCCAGGCTCTGAAAGACCGCGCACAACACCGCCAGCCCGCCCACAAACACCGGACGCCGCTCCTCGCGGAGGCCCGGCAGGGTGAGGCGGTCGATGCGGCGGCAGGCCACGACAGCCTCGACCACCCGGTTCAGCGCCTTGGGGGTGATGTCGGGAAGCCCGAGCAGGGCGTGGACTACTTTGTCGACCGCCTTGATCGTGCCCGAGGCACCGATGGCGCTGCTCCAGCCGACCTTGTGCATCCGGGGCACGGCAGCTTCGAGCTTCAGACGCGCTGCCAGCACGGCTTTGTCGAAGCCCCGCCGAGTGAGGCGTCCGTCCGCGAAGTGGCGGAGGGTCCAGCTGATGCAGCCCATCTCCAGGCTGTCGAGCGCGATGGGCTCCACGCCCTCACCAATGATGAGCTCGGTGCTGCCGCCACCGATGTCGACGACAAGCCTGCGTCCGTCTCCACCGAGGTCGCGCGCTACACCGCGATAGATGAGCCGAGCTTCTTCGCGACCGCTGATGATCTCGATCTTGTGGCCCAGCGCCCGGCGGGCTCGGATGAGGAACGGCACCGAGTTCGCCGCACGGCGCAAGGTGTTGGTGCCCACGGCTCGTACATCGCGCCGTCGCAGGCCCGACAGGCGCTCGCCAAAGCGCGACAGACACTCCAGCGCCCGCTTCTGGGCATCGGGGGTGATGCGTTCGTCGGCGTCCAGCCCCATGCGCAGTCGCACAGACTGCTTGAGGCGGTCGATCACGACAAAGTCGCGGGCATCGGGTCGCAGCGCCGCCACCACGAGGTGGAAGCTGTTGGAGCCCAGATCGATGGCCGCGATGGTGCGGCCAGAGGAGTCACTCACCAGACTTCTCCCCGTGCACCGCATTGCCGAGGGGCGGCGGGCTGACGGCACTTGGCAGGCGTAGGTTGGTAGAGGGCGACACAAGGTTGCCCTCGATGTTCAGCGCGCCCTCGCCGGCGGGTAGATGGAGCCGATCGACCACCCGCAGCACCCCTTTCTTGTCGAGCCGCGGGTTGTCCAGCACCACCAAGCGGTCGACCGTGGGATGGCCGCCACGCGACACGGTGAGACCGGCAATGGTCTCCAACAGGTCATTGTCCTCGATGCAGATCTCGGCGGCCCGCGCCAGATCTGGCATGGCTGGCAGCACCTTCAGGCCATCCGCGTCTTCGATGACAAGACGCTCCAAGGTGCTCAGCCGGGGTGCGAAAGACCAGGTCTCCAGCAGCGGCAGGCCCACCAGCTCGAATGCACCGGTGGCGGTGAGATCGGGCAGAGCAGAGAGCTCGCGGAGACGGGGAGCCGCACGCACCACAACCGACTCCGCCCACACCACTCGGGACATCCCCGTGATGCGCTCGAGGTGGGGGTTGTTGGCAATATAGATGTGTCCGAGATCGGTGCCGGAACGCGCCCCATTGGGCGCCTGCAGAGAGATGAGACTGCGATTGTCGGCCACGGTGACTTGCGCGCCACCCACAACGGGCGGCAAGCCGGCGAGCGCGGGCAGGCTGGCATTGCCCTGGACCACCAACCCCGCCGTGCGCAGCCCTTCCACCGAAGACAACGCGGAAACATCAGTGAGCGCGTCGTTATCGACGATTCGAATCGCCCGCAGGGGAACACCACTTTGCTGCGAGAGACTGAGCCCGTCGAGACTGACAAGGTGCTCGGTGCGCTTGATGACCAGGCGTCCGCCGACCCGCTCCACGCACGACAGCATCGCAAGGTCGGTGGCGGTCCACGCCTTCCCCACAATCAGGTCACCGGTGACCGCGTCGTGGCGGCGGCAGAAGCGCGCCAGCTCCCGGGCGTCGTCGGGGACCAGGAAGTCTCCCTCGAAGGCCACAGGGTCGCGCCGAGCCTCTGCCTCGGGTACGAAAGTCAGCAAGGTGGCAGCGAGGAGCAGCGACATGCAGTCGGCCTCAGACCAAAGGGATGCGGCAGCCGGTCGGGCCTCGACCGAAGCAGCCGGGTCCGGCTGCAGGTTGCGCGAGCGGCCGCGATGTATCGCGGCCGGGTGGGCCCGTCGCCGGTTCCGAACCAGACGGGATAGTGCCCCCACAGCCTGCCACGACACCAGACGGACTGGGGAGTTGACATGCACGACGAGAGCGCAGGGCGCTTCCGCAACGCACTTCCTTCAGACCTTGGGAGTGAGAGTTTCGTGTCACTGCGCCTTGTCGAGGAGAAAACCGAACAGCTGTCGCTGCGGAACGGTGTGCTTGAGCCGCCCCAGAGCGGACTTGATATCGGCGCCATGGTCACTGTTCACGAAGGCGGCGGAATGGGCTACGCCGCCACGGCAGACCTGAGCGCCTCGGGAATCCGCAGAGCGATTGAGCGCGCCCGTGCCTGGGCCCAGACCACCGCGGAGGTCGCTCTCTTCGACCCCCGGGCCATCGCGATGCCCAGCCCACGCGGGGAGTACACCACCCCCGTGCAGCGCGCTCTCGCCGACGTCACCATCCCCGAGCGCATCGCGCTGCTGCAGGAGCTGGGGGCCTGCGTGAAGGACGACGCCCGCTTCGTCGACTGGGAGACATCGCTGCATGGCGTGGTCACCCGCACCCGCTACATCACCAGCCGCGGTGGCGACGTGATGCAGGAGCTCCACCACCTCGCGCCCGACATCACCCTGGTGGCGACCGCCGATGGGATGGTCCAAAAGCGCTCCACCGGCCTGCGTGGGCTGGCCCAACAGGGCGGCTGGGAGGTCGTCGACCGGGTCGGCATTCGAGACCTGGGGCCCCGACTGCGCGAGGAGGCCATCGAGCTGCTCACCGCGCCCAACTGTCCTTCCGGCGACATGCACCTCATGCTCGACCCCGGCCAGATGATGCTCCAGATCCACGAGAGTATCGGCCATCCGCTTGAGCTTGATCGCATCCTCGGGGACGAGCGCAACTACGCGGGCCGCAGCTTCGTGACCCCCGAGATGTTCGGCACCCATCGCTACGGGAGCGAGCTGCTCAACGTCACCTTTGACCCCACGCTCCCCGAGCAGTTCGCCAGCTACGGCTGGGACGACCAAGGCGCCGCCGCCACGCGGGTTCACCTCATCCGCAACGGCCTGCTGGAGGCCGGGCTCGGAAGCGTGGTGTCCCAGCAGCGAAGTGGTGTCGCCGGCGTGGCCAACGCGCGTTCCAGCAGCTGGAATCGTCCCCCCATCGACCGCATGGCCAACCTGAACGTCGAGCCGGGTGAGTCCACCTTCGACGAGCTGGTGTCCAAGGTCGAGCGCGGCATCTACATGGAGACCAACACGAGCTGGTCCATCGACGACTCCCGCAACAAGTTCCAGTTTGGCTGCGAGCTAGGTCGAATCATCGAAAACGGCCAAATGAAGGGCCTTGTACGCACACCCAACTACCGAGGCATCTCCGCCACCTTCTGGCGCAATCTCGTAGGCGTGGGCGACCGCTCCACCTACCAAGTACTCGGCACGCCCTTCTGCGGCAAAGGCGAGCCCAACCAGATCATCCGGGTGGGCCACGCCTCTCCAATCTGCCTATTCGCCGACGTCAGCGTCTTCGGGGGAGCTTGAGATGCGTGCATGCTTCGACACCATCGCCGACCACGTGCAGAGCGCGCTGTCGGGCAACGAGGGCTTTACGCTGGGACTCTCCGGCGAGCGCAGCGACTTTGCGCGGCTCAATGAAGCGCGGGTGCGACAGCTGGGCTCGGTCCAGCAATGCACCGCCAAGATCCGACTGATCGACGGCCAGCGCCATGCCTCCTTCGAGGTCACGCTGTCTGGCGTGCGCAACAGCGACCTGGCCCGCATCGACCAGGCCATGGCCAGTCTCCGGGACGTGCTGCCCCACCTGCCCGACGACCCACACCTGCTGCTCAACGAGACGCCGTCCAGCTCCAACGACGACCTCGCCCGCGCGCTGCCCGACGCCGCCGGGATGGTCGACGCCTTGCTCCAAGAAGGCCGTGGCACCGACCTCGTGGGCATCGTGGCATCGGGCAGCGTATACCGCGGCTTCGCCAACCACTTTGGACAGCGCAACTGGTTTTCGCGGTCGAGCTTCAACCTCGACTGGTGCCTGGTGCACGACGCCGACAAGGCCGTGAAGGTCAACCTGGCAGACTTCGAATTCGACCGCACCACCCTCCAACAGCGCATGGCCGATGCTCGCCGCCAGCTGGAAGTCATGCGTCGTCCGTCCCGCACCATCACTCCGGGCACCTACCGCGCTTGGCTCACTCCATCGGCGGTCTCCGAAGTGCTGGGCGTGCTCAAGTGGGGCGGCTTCAGCCTGAAGAGCATCAAGACCGGTCACAGCCCGCTGCGCCGCTTCTGGGGTGGCGAGGACAGCTTGGCGGACGGAGTGCACATCACCGAGGATGTCGCTGGCGGCATCGCGCCCGACTTCCAAGGCGATGGCTTCCGGCGCCCAGCGCAGGTGAAGCTCTTCGAGAATGGTCAAATGGTGGGCGCTCTAGCATCACCGCGCAGCGCACAGGAGTACGGCGTCCCCACCACCGGCGCAGCAGCCAACGAGCTGCCAGGGTCACTGGCGCTTTCGGCGGGCGACATTGCCACGGGCACCGAGCTGGCCCGACTCGACACCGGACTGTTCATCGGCAACCTCTGGTACACCAACTTCTCGGATCGCACCGCTTGCCGAATCACCGGGATGACTCGCTTTGCGACCTTCTGGGTGGAAGACGGCGAGATCGTGTGTCCGGTCAACGTGATGCGCTTCGACGAGACCCTCGGCCAGCTGCTGGGTGCGGGCCTCGAAGGGCTGTCGGCCACCGCGGACTTCCAGCCGTCCAACATGACCTACCTCCAGCGGTCAACCCAAAGTGTTCGGTGCCCCGGTGCGCTGATCTCAGGCATCCGCTTCACGCTTTGAGTCGCGCCCCCGGGCCCAAGAACCACGACGACCGGTCCTCCCCACAGTCCGTGGAGAACCGGTTGACATGCAGACGACGCCATGGTCGGGAGCACACAGACTCAGCCGATGAGAGCGAGGGAGCCGGGGCCGTAGCCATTGATATTGACCCGAAGATCGGTGCGGTGCTTGGAGCGGCGCATGAACTTCTTGACCTCCTTGGGCACCTCACCACCATCCTTCCAGGACGCGCCAAGCTGGATCATTCCATCGTCCACATCGTGGAAGTAGCGGGACACCACGTTGAACACTTCGAGGGTGTTCTCCCAGATACCTTCTTCGATGTTGCCCTCGGTGACGCACTTCTTCGCCATATGAGGGGGGAAGAGGGATAGCGCTGCGCCGAAGTTGCTCGCCATCGGCAGGTCGGTGGCGCACACGCCGACAATGTCGTTGCTCTCGGTGACGAAGACCCCAAGAGTCCACTTGTCACGACTGCCCGTGCGGATGCGACTGCCCTTGCCGACCTTGACGTCTCGGCCGAGCAGGAAGGTCAACATGCGGCTGACTTCCCTGGTGTCTGGGACTAAGAATCCATTGGCCATGGTCCACTCCTCTTGCGCAGCGACGCGCGTTGCTTGTCTGCGTTGCACGCGACTGTTTCAGCTGATGAAGTGACCAAGCACATCCGAGAAGGTCTCCGGCGTGAACGGCTTGGAGATGAGGAAGTTGGCGCCGGCATTGCGGGCCTTCTCACGCATTGCCGGGCTGCCCTGCGCAGTGACGAAGCCAAAGCGGATGTACACCTTGTTGTGGCGCAGAGTACGCAGAAGACCCATGCCATCCATCTCAGGCATATTCCAATCAGAGAGAATCAAGTCTGGCTTGCTCTGCTGGATTTTGGACAGCGCGTCGCGCCCGTTCGCCGCTTCGGTGACCTTGAAGTTTTCGAAGCCTGCCTGCCGCAGAGTCCGACGCACGATCATGCGCATGGCGCGGCTGTCGTCGACGATAAGCACGTTCATGGAATCTCCGGGAGCGGTCGTTCAGCTCTGGTCGTTTGCCTTGCCGCATCCACATTGGGGATCGGAATCGAAGGGGATGGATGTGAGGGCTGCAGGCCAAGAAGCTTGCGAAGGGGGACGATCCGCGTCCGCAGCGCGGTTGTGGGTCGATAGATCGCCCGTCTGCCAAGGAGCACACGTGCCAGAAGCCGTCCTGCGAGGCGACCAAGATCCGCGCATCGCCGACCTCATCGAGGCCATGTCGACCACCGCCTCCGGCATCGCCGGAATGAAGGTCGATCACCCAGCCTACGAAGCGGCGGGGCTGTCCCACACCACGCCTGTGTTGCTGGGCTCGGGCAGCCTCGAAGCCTCGGTGGGGGTGTTGGGACGGGACCCCGGACGCACTGAGATCGAGCAGCGAGAGCCCTTCATCGGCCGCGGGGGTGCGCTGGTACGAGACGCGATGCATCGCGCGGTCCACGGCACCGAAGCTCCGGACGCCTTCGCGCGCTTGGCAGTGGGACGACGGTTCTTCTGGGCCAACACCGTCCCCTTCAAGCCCGCCGGCAACAAGGCGTGGTCGGTCGCCGTGAAGCGCCAGTTCGTGCCCCAAGTCCGCACCCTGCTCACCCAGCGATGGACCGGTTCCCACCTCATCACCTTCGGCAACGTGGCCTTCGACTGGATTCGTCTGGCCTGGCCCGAGCACAAGCACGCAGTGCGGGCATTCTGGGCTCAACACGACCGCTACGAGGCCACCTTCACCTTGGAGATGGCCCCCGGACGCGTGGTCGAGGTGCGTCCCCTCCCCCACCCATCCCCGCTCAATGCCACTTGGTACAAGCGCCTCCCCGCCATGGTCGATGCGCGACTCGCGGAGTGCGGCGTCGACCTCGGATACGGCAGAGGGCGCGCCTAGCCGACCTCCCGGACTACTGGAGGTCGTCGAGGCTCTTGCCTTGGGTCTCGATGGCCTTGATGCCATCACCGGTCGCTGGCCGCGGGCTGACCACTTCGCCGCCAGCCAGCTCGTAAGTGCCCATCAGCCACGACAGCATCAGGCCCTCAAGGGCAGGGTCGCGGTTGAGCATCTTGGTACCGTGGCCCGCGTCGGCGAGCAGCTCAAGATGCTTCTGTCCCTTGGCCCGCATCTCCAGCTTTTCGGCCGAGATGCCGTCGTAGCGCTCCTCCGACGAGGCCACGAGCAGCACCGGACGGTCGCCGTAGCCCTCCATCGCTGCCGCTGTGGTGAGGCCATGCTTCTTCAGCGCCGGCGACAACAGCACCAAGTTGACCACCCCGGGATCTTGTGCAGCGACCCGGAGGCAGAGGTTGGCGCCCAGGCTGGCCCCTGCACAGCTCACCGACTTCGAACCTGACGCCCGAAGCCAGGCGATGGCGGCTTGCACATCTGTCTCCATCGCAGCGTAGTCAGCCTCTGAGAGGGTCTCCCCCACACGGGCGCTGGTGCCATGCCCGCGAAGGTCGATGGACAGCGTGGACATGCCCCCGCGACCGAGTTTCTCCGCAACGAACCGCCAGTCATCAGCACTGCGCCCCGCCATGTGGACCAGCACGACCCCCCCTTCGGCGCCCTCTGGACCTGAGTGGACACCATGGAGAGCGACACCGTCGGAGGAGCTGAGCGAGACATCGGCCGACGCGGCGACCGCCAGGCTTCCCAAGAGGACTGCGAGCGTCGCGTTCGTCATGTAAACCGTCCGAAGGTGGAGTTGTTGGAAACGCTGCGGGGACGACCCGCTCATGAGCTCAAGTCGTCCGCCCGGCGTGGGTAGGCGGGACGGCTCCGACCGGCATCTGCCCCTGGGCAGACCTGGGTCAAGGCACTGACCGCCGACCTGTAGCCCATCCAGTTTCGATCCGGTGGCGCGCGAATTTCAGCTCATCTCACAAGTCGCTGAAGACGGGCCAGAGTGTAGGTGAGATCGAAGCCGTAGGCCTCTGCAGCCTCGACCAGAGTCTCGTCGAAGCGTACACTACAGCCGGTGCAGTCCGGCAGGCCCAGCTCGGAGAGCACGCGCCCTGCAGATGGGTGACGGCGCAGGACCTCCGACATCGTCATGGTTCCCACAAACGGCCCAGACGGACGCTCGATCGCACGGGCGACCCCATCCAGCCGGGCCTCCACCTGCCGAAGCCGCACAGACAAGTCTGCCGAGACCTGAAGCAGGACAGTCGCTGCATCGACCATCTCAGTCACCGGCCCGGCCCGAACCTCGACCGCTCGGCGCACCCTGGCAGAGACTCGGCGCCTCACACCGAAGCGCCCAGTGGTCACGTGCGAGCCACCCTCGGGCATGGTGCAGTCTCCAGCGCGGCAGCGCTTGACGGGAACGGACCCCACGAATAACAGCCGGGGGCGCTGAGGGGGTCGCCGCTTGCAAGTGGCATCGCTCTCAAGCACACGGTCTTTCTCAACGCAGATATCTGAATCATCCTGAGCGGGAATCTTCCTGCTGATGGGAGAATGTTTGGTGGAGTCTTCAGAAGCATCCGAGTCAATCGATCGGAGCTCCGAGCTCGACCTCACGTTCATGCGCGAGGCCATTCTCGAAGCCCACAAAGCTTCGCTGGTTGGCGAAGTGCCCGTAGGTGCAGTGGTGGTGTTCAACGGCGAGATTATCGCCCGCGCTCACAACCGACGCTCCATCGATCACGACCCAACCGCCCATGCTGAGCTCATCGCCATGCGCGATGCCGCCAAGGCAGTGGGCGACTGGCGCCTCGAAGGCTGCACGGTGTACGTCACCTTGGAGCCTTGTCCAATGTGCGCTGGGGCCATGGTCCTCGGTCGCGTGGCGCGCTGCGTTTACGGCTGTGTCGACCCCAAAGCTGGCTACATGGGCAGCTTGGCCGACCTCTCGTGCGACGAGCGCCTCAACCATCGCTTTCCCGTCACGCCAGGTGTGTTGGCAGAAGAATGTGGCGACTTGCTTCGCAGCTTCTTCCGCAACATTCGGCGAATCAAGAAGGCCGCCCGAAAAGCGTCCCGAGCTCAGGAGGTCTCGCAGTCGTCATCTGGTGTTTCCAAGCCAAGCCCGACCGCGAAGTAGACAAGTCCGGAGAGGTGGCCGAGTGGACGAAGGCGGCGGATTCGAAATCCGTTGAGCGGTCATGCCGTTCCGGGGGTTCGAATCCCCCCCTCTCCGCCATACAAGTGCTTCGGTCCGAGGACTGCAGACCAAGAGACCGCAACAGCGACGTGTTCAGGAGAGGTGACCGAGTGGCCGAAGGTGCACGACTGGAAATCGTGTGTAGCGCAAGCTACCGAGGGTTCGAATCCCTCTCTCTCCGCCACGTTTGCTGAGTGGAATGGTTCAGATTCTTAGGCTCGAGATCGTCGTTGATGGTCGGGTCCTGGTGACTGGGTTTGTGGTGAACTCCGCCAGGTCCGGAAGGAAGCAACGGTAGCTGTGCGCCCGGGGCATCAGGGTGCCCGGCCATCAACCGCGATCTCGGGCCTGTTGTATTCTTGGGCCCGATCTGTACTCGGGCCCACTTTGTTCTTGGGAACGAGTGCGATCCACCCACATTCCGGACAACGACAGTCCGGGAGTGGCCTCGCACGACCCCGATCGGGTCGGCTATGCCCGGACCATCCCGAGGTCCCCATGAGCTACGTGGCCATCGCCCGAAAGTGGCGTCCAAGGCAGTTCGAAGACATCGTGGGCCAAGGCCACGTCACCCGAACTCTTCAGAATGCCATCCGGCTGGATCGCATCCACCATGCGTTCCTATTCACGGGCGCCCGCGGAGTCGGAAAGACCACGTGTGCGCGGGTGCTGGCCAGGGCCCTCAACTGCCAAGCCGGCGACAAGCCCACCCCCGACCCATGTGGGGAGTGCCCGACCTGCTCCGAAGTGCTCAACGGAAGCGCCCCCGACGTCATCGAGATCGACGGCGCGAGCAACAACTCGGTCGACGACATCCGGGATCTCCGCGACTCCGTGCGGTACCTCCCGCAGACCGGCCGTCGCAAGGTGTACATCGTCGACGAGGTTCATATGCTGTCGCGCGGGGCCTTCAACGCCCTGCTGAAGACACTCGAAGAGCCCCCCCCTCACGTCGTCTTCATCTTCGCGACCACCGAGCCCCACAAGATCCCCGACACCATCTTGTCCCGGGTGCAGCGCTTCGACTTCAAGCGCATCCCGATGGCCACCGTCGTGGGCCGCCTCAAGCAGGTGTGTGCGGGCGAGGGGCTGGTCATCTCCGAAGGCGGGCTCCGGCTCATCGCGCGGGCCGGCGA
>Ga0315321_10003133_pt1 | contig 12867 bp, 9 predicted proteins | sample M180m21515metaG_FD_203464 | JGI IMG/M metagenome (GOLD analysis project Ga0315321, IMG submission 203464) | Ammonia-oxidizing marine archaeal communities from Monterey Bay, California, United States - M1 80m 21515 | ecosystem: Environmental > Aquatic > Marine > Intertidal zone | place: USA... | reverse complement strand
GCAAATGCGTATCCATCTGCATTCGGCTTCATCCGCAGCTCACGTCCAGCCACTTCAAGAGAGTAGCCGCTCAGATCCAGTGTTCTCGACATCGTGACGCTTCCTCTATCTTCACATGAACTGTTCCCACCGCGACGGCCTGTTTATTCATCGCAGGACGCACTTAAAGAGCGTAGCCTCTCAATAGCGTCATCGAGAGACAATGTGCCCACGTCTTCTTGCTGGTTTGCTCGAGTTGCTTCGGAAAGGAGCATGGCGTGATCAAAGTCAGCATGAACTGTGAGACGATGCCGAGCCCTATGCCCAAGTGTTCCATTCGTGTAAGCAGTTGCTACGTCTCTCGCTTCTACCAACCATGCTGTTCGGCTCGTAACCAGACCATTGGCCGCTTGCAGAATGGCTTGAGTTGCGTTCCGACGATTAATGATTCTCCCAGCGTCAACAAGGAGTGCCGCTGTGAGCAACTCTTCATCAAACGGCTGCTGTTTCTCGACGTAGGCAAAAGAAAGAAGGGTTGCCTCAAGCAGGGTAATTGTATGGGGGCGAGACGTGTCGAGCCGCATTGCCGAAAGAGGTCGTACAAGCGCGGCAATCTTATCAAAACGATCACCAATAAGTGAGACGAGACCACCAGAACAATCTTCATCGTCTACAAGTCGCTGACGCGACAGTTCTCTCGTGATATCACTCGATGACGGCAATTCATCAGCGGGCACCCACTCTCGGGAAAGTCTTCGTGCTGCACCAAGACGTGCGCGATGAATATCTCCGCCTCGCACGAGACGCCGTGCGGCCTCTGCGGCGATCTTGCTCCGTTTCTTATCACGGTGTGACATCTTTTTCTTCCTGCGACTCCTCTTTTTCACTGAGTAATCGATACTGTAGGTTTCGTAATCGGGCCGTCGTTGCATACGCCGCGACACCGAGAGGCTTGCACATAAACATCTCAGGCCGAATCGAAATTTCTCGCCCCGCCCTTTCTTGCACAATGAGCTCCTCGCCATCAAGCAAGCAGGTTATTGAATCTGCCTCAACGCAAACCCTAATGGAATACCAGCGGTTGTCATCGAGTTCCATATATTGATTGGTGTCGTTTTCTGATGCATCCAGTCCATCAATTGACGATAATCCGACGAGGCCACCACCCCATCCCCCAAGAATAAAACTACAACTGTCTTGCCCAACAGGAAATGTCAGCCCACAGAAAAAATCAAAACCTTCAACCCGCTTTGCCTCAAGTGACAACTCATAGTTATCCTGAGGAAACTCTCCCTGCCAGGTGATTCCACTGAGAGGGTCGCCCATGCCTATTGAGATTTCTCCGTTGATCACCTCAAGAAGACCATCCGTTCCGAATTCACTTGATTGCCAGTTGCCGAGTTTGTTTCCGTCAAAGAGTGGCGTCCACGTGACGCTGCCAATCTGCCTCGCCCTCTGCAATTCAGCTACCAATTCCTCGGCGTCATAGACATGTTCAAGTGACTGCATAATGGCACCAACTGAGACCGAAATCGCTCGGGCCCGATCATTGTCATAGGCAATATCCAGGACCAGGGAATCTTGGTTGCCATCAAAAATGACACCCACAAGTTCACTCGCGACATTCACAACCGGACTGCCAGAGTTTCCACCGATGATGTCCGCGGTCGAAAGAAAGTTCAGTGGAGTCGACAACACGTCCAAATCGGTCAGGGTACCTCGAGCCGCCTGCCACGATTCCGGTGGATCAAACGGCACTCGACCCTCTTCTTGATCCACTTTAGAAAACAGATCACTGATTGTTGTCCATGGTCTTGGCTCACTCGCCCTCCCCGCAACACCCCGCACCTTTCCGTACGCCAGTCTCAGCGTAAATGTGGCATCGGGAGCAAATGGTGCAGAGGCTGTTTGAAGCCTGAGTCGTGTGAGTTCAGCATGAGCCTGCTTTTTAATTTCTGTATTTTCTTCAACTATATCGCGAAGGTGGCGAGATTCATTATCAATCAGTTTCGCAAGCGCAATCATTGTGTCGTCACTTGATTCAATCGCAGCGAGACCCCCTTGATAGAGTTTGTTTCGATCATCGGGGGCTTCCTTCGTGTTCCCAGGACCACGCTTACCGAGGGCTGTGCCGGTGATGAGCTCACTTGCACGATCTGCAGGTGATTGTCCATTAAGAACGTCTTGCACAAGAGGGTCGTCGACTCCGAGTTGCTTCACTAAAAAAGTCAATGAATCTGCAAGCCCAAGCGTTTCATAGTCGTCATACAACGGCTGGTCTGACAAGAGGCGAAGTTTCAGTGACGTCCGCGCAGCTTCACGATATTCACGAAGACGCTCACCATCAGGCTTCTCTGACTCGGTCGCCAGCCGGAGGAGTGTCCTGGCGTTTGAAAAGAATCGACTGCGAAAACCCATCGCTCCTTCAAGCAGATTGTAGCGGACAGCAACAGCATCAATTGCCAGCTGCGCACGTTTGATTTTCTCCCATGGACTTTCCTGGCCTTGCTCTTTCCACTCTCTGCGTAACGTGTCTTCAGCTTTTTCAAGGCGTTCGAAAATGTCAGGCCGCAGGAGAGCCGACAACAAACCGCCCCGGGCTTTTCGGCTGTTCTGAACTGAGAAAATATCCTGCATTGACCGCTGCTGCTCAACATGCCCTTCTTCAGCGTAGGACTGCAACAACACCTCTCGCCTATTCAGCCATTCCAATAAAAATGGGAGGCTTCGACTACGCATTGAACGGATTTCTGCAATCGTCTTGCCACGATCAGTATGTCCCGGATGGCCGGCAACAAAGACCGCATCGTCTCGTTTCACATCATTTTCAGCGAACGGAAGAAACGACCTGATCGAAAGCGGTTTACCTTTCTCATACACCCGAAAAAAACAGATATCGAGACAGTGCCTTGGGAATTCAAAATTGTCTGCATCGCCGCCAAAAAAGGCAATTTGCCTCTCGGGCGCAAACACGAGGCGGACATCGGTATACCGTTTATATCGATAGAGATGATACCGACCACCACCGAACAAGGTAACGACATCGCTCCGAAGACCTGTGTTCACAAGCGACTCCTGCTCAATTGCTGCGAGTGCCGCTCGTCGTGCTACCAGTGCATCCGATGAACTTCCGGCACCCGCAACGGCTTCTTCCACACGAGCCGTAACATCTTCGATAGAACGAAGCACATTGAGCTCGAGATCAAGACAACGTATTTCCTTCTCGTACGACCGCGCGAGATAGCCATCGCGCGCAAGATTTTTTTCTGGTGTTGATAACTTCTGGAGACTACTGGCAGCAACATGATGATTGGTCAGCACGAGTCCATCTGGCGAGACAAAAGCTCCAGAACCACCACTGTTGAAACGAACGGCGGATCGCTGAATGTGATCCAGCCACGCACGCGAGGGCACAAATGCCATATCGCGGGACAACTGTTCTTCTGGCACCGCATTGAAAAGCCACATCCCCTCATCAGCACGCCCTATATGACATGCGAGAACAACAAGTACGACACCTTGCATTACGAGAGAGCCACGCCACCCTTTACCGAAATGAAACCGTGTATCTTTCACCTGTTATGTCTCTCTCTCCATCAGACGTATTAATCACCAGCGAACGAACCAGACCATCCTACCGCGTCCTTCCGATTCTGAGTGCCTTGGGAAACAACAGGCCCTTGCTCAAACAATTGACTTGCCAAAATTTCCTGTACGTATGTATACTTATGACTAGTGGGAGGCATCGCTTGTTCTCCCCCACACAGCGTTTGAAGGAACTCCCCCCTGATGCTTGCTCGCTTACAGACTTTTTCATTGGTTGGTATCGATGCCATACCCATCGATGTGGAGGTTGATGTTTCCGGCGGGGCGCTGCCGGCGACCATCCTTGTGGGTCTGCCCGATGCAGCTGTTCGCGAGAGCACTCATCGAGTAGGACGAGCCATGGTGAACTGTGGATTCAGTCGACCGAATGATCGGATTGTTATCAACCTGGCGCCTGCCGATCTTCCAAAACAGGCGGCTACTTTTGATCTGCCAATAAGTCTTGGAATCTTAGCTGGTAGTTGTCAATTTTCATCCAATCGATTCCGTGACTACGCCGTTGTTGGTGAGTTATCTCTCGAAGGCTCAACAAGGCCAGCGCGTGGTGCCCTCTCAATGGCAATCCGTGCGGCAAAAGAAAATAAACTCAAAGGTATCGTTGTCCCAACGGCAAGTGCAAGTGAAGCTGCCGTCGTTGAAAAAATACAAATCATACCCGTCACATCACTTCGTGAGGCTGTTGATTTCTTCTCTGGAAAAATTGATATCACGCCTACCGCCCCACGCGTCGAAGAGTGTTTTCAGTCTTCCGAAACATACACCGTAGATTTTTCTGATGTCCGTGGACAAGAAACGGCTAAACGTGCTCTCAGTATTGCAGCGGCTGGTGGCCATAACGTTGCCATGCTTGGTCCACCTGGTAGCGGCAAAACAATGCTCGCAAAACGTCTGCCAACTATACTTCCACCACTTCGAACGGAAGAGAGCATCGAAACATCTCAAATATACAGCACACTTGGGCTCCTCGAATCAGGACAGCCGCTTCTTACGAGGCGCCCGTTCCGTGCACCACATCACACAATCAGCGAAGCCGGCCTCATTGGCGGTCGGTCGGTGCCGATGCCGGGTGAAATTAGTCTTGCTCATAATGGCGTTTTGTTTCTCGACGAATTGCCCGAATTCAATCGCCGCACACTTGAAGTGCTTCGCCAGCCCCTCGAGGATGGAACCGTCACTATTAGTCGAGCCCGTTCGGCAACATGTTTTCCCTCCGCATTTATGCTCATTGCTGCAATGAACCCTTGCCCCTGTGGATATCGTGGGGACCCAAACCGCGACTGCCAATGCACAACGCCGCAAGTCGAACGGTACACGAGCAAGATTTCAGGCCCACTTCTCGATCGTATTGATATGCATTTCGAGGTTTCCGCTGTTCCTTTTAGCGACCTGGCCTCAAAGCAGGCAGGAACCTCAAGTGCGGTAATACGAAACCGTGTGTGTGTTGCCCGCGAAATTCAACAAAATCGATTTGGAAAGTCAGGGACAGTCGGGCACCGCTGGAATGCTCAAATGACAACCAGGGAAATCCGTCACCATTGTCACATTGAAAAGAACGCACTAGAACTGCTCCGCACCGCTGTTTCAAACCTTGGCCTCTCTGCCCGTGCGCATGACAAAGTACTTCGAGTTGCGCGGACAATTGCAGACCTTGCTGAAGCTAAATCAGTTCTTACCGAGCATATCAGTGAGGCAATACAATACCGTCTGCTTGACCGGAAACTCTGGACCTAACGGTCAAAGGCAACTCACCCAATATATCCACCTCGACAGAGTATGCCGTTGCATGGCACACTTCTTGAAATCCAAAATGGCATACTCCTCTAAGAGAATCTTTGCCTTGTTTTGATCTTCGACTCCTGCTCCTTAGATGAACTCTTCGTACCAACAAAACTCCCCCTCTCCAAACAACCCCGCCTTCAAAGTGCGACTGGTTGTTGCTGGACTATTCGTCGCCCTCGGAATTCTTGCCTTTCCCATTGACGTTTCCGTAGCCTTATGGGTTCAGAGGACACCTCTACCGAAGGAATTAATGCGGTACTTGGACCTCGCCGAGGTCTTTGGACATGGCATTGGCGTTGCCATGATCATGATTGGTGCGTTTTGCCTCGATCGGTCTATGCAGTTTCCGTCAATTCAATGGCCTGCAATCCGTTGGCCTACATTTCAGCCCACCACAAAAAAGCGATACGGAGCGAGAATGCTTGGTGGACTTCTATTCGGACCACTTGGAGTCCTTCTTCTAAAACAATTGATTGATCGATCACGTCCCCGTGCGACAGACTTCAACCTCGTGACATCTGTCCTGGACACATTTGGAACTGCCTCGCTTGTCGCTGGACCTCGTAGTGGCAGTGATCTCCACAGCTTTCCATCTGGTCATTCGGCAACAGCAGCAGCTCTCGCGACTGTGTTAATTTGGAAATACCCTCAAGGTCGGGTTTTCTTTTTGATTGTGGCTATCAGTGCTTGCCTCCAGAGAATTTTCAGCATGGCTCATTTCCCAAGTGACGTGTGTCTTGGAGCGGCCTGCGGCATTCTTGGCGCAGCCGTCGTTCTCGGCCGAGAACGCGCTCATTGTTCGGTCTGAAGAATTTTCGTTGGTTTTCAACCACTACAAAGCCTGAACCAACCGTGCGGTCTCATTTTGTCCTACCCGAGCCGCATCAAACCCAAACCAATCTGCTAGAATCAATCGAGTTAATTAGGAACACGTAGATTTCACAACAACCCTCCTGCAGTAATAGTACTTTCAATGCCAGCAGCAAAACGCGCCAAAAAAGCAACCCGTGCCAAGAAGCCAACCAAGGCAGCAACCCCTGCTGTGGTGAAAAGAATTCTGCTTGTTGACGATGATGCAGAAATCATTGAATCCATGCGTACGATTCTCGAGGCAAAGGGTCACTCCGTCCTGGTCGCGCGTGACGGCAGTCAGGGAATCGCCATCGCCGAACGAGAAAATCCTGATCTTGTGGTTTTGGACATGATGATGCCGAAACGAAGCGGGTTTCTTGTTCTTGAAAAACTACGCCGCGAATATAATCATCCAATTCGCATCATCATGGTGACAGCAAACGAGGGCAATCGACATCGAGCCTATGCTGAGATGCTCGGGGTGGATGACTATATCCGCAAACCGTTTGCAATGGACCGCTTGCTCGAAAGCGTCCAAAAGCTCCTCACCTGAGAATAACGCAGAAATCGACATTTCGTCGCAAAAAGCAGCTGCCCAGCTTGTCTATTTTCACATTTCATCTCGAAATGTGAAAATACGCTTTGGAAAAAAAACTTCTGTTTGTCACCTGATCGCGGCGGGTTAGAACGATAGGGTACGCCGTCCTAGTATGCAGAACAAGAAAATCTAACTACCACACCGTCTTCAATCACTTGATACTTTTGAAAAGTCGTTCACCGATGCACCCTGCCATCAACAATTTGATACCACACACCGGCCATGATTCGGGTGGTGTAGCACACGGTGATGATGTCAAGGAACGCGTGCGAGAAGCGATCGATATTGTTGATCTTGCCGGCAGTTATATATCGCTCCGACGCAGTGGAAAAAACTTTGTTGGTCTCTGTCCTTGGCATGAAGATTCACGGCCCAGCCTTCAGATTAATCCAGAACGTCAGACATTTCGTTGTTGGGTGTGTAATGTGGGTGGTGATGCATTTAGTTTTCTGATGCGGATGGATCGACTGGACTTTCGTGAGGCACTTGAACAACTCGCCGATCGTGCAGGAATAGAGCTGTCTCGAGGGCATGGACCTGGAAGTGATGTAAAGCGTTCTCTCTATGAGGCCTGTGCATGGGCATCAGATCGTTTTGTCGACTGTTTCAGAAACAGCTCACTTGCAAAGGAAGCACGTGAATACCTCCGTGAGCGGGGTCTGACAGATGACACGCTGCAGGCTCACTCAGTTGGCTTTGCACCCAACGAATGGGACTGGCTCCTTGGTCAGTCACAGGCGTCAGGTATTTCGACGGGCCATCTCGAACAAGCAGGCTTAGTCGTGACTCGCCAAGATCGGTCAGGACATTACGATCGATTTCGTGGACGGATCATGTTTCCCATCTGCGACCCACAGGGGCGATGCGTTGCATTTGGTGGACGAGTACTACCAAACGCTCCACCTGACAGTGCAAAGTACATCAACTCTCCGGAAACTCCTGTTTTTTCAAAGCAATCGATGCTATACGGCCTCGACTCATCTCGAGAGGCCATCAGTCATTCGAAACGAGCCCTCGTTGTGGAAGGCTATACAGATTGTCTTGCTGCACGACAGGCTGGCATCCACGACATTGTTGCAGTTCTCGGTACGGCACTTGGTCAGCGACATGCACGTCTTTTGCGTCGCTATGCAGATCGCATTGTTGTGGTGCTTGATGGTGACGATGCGGGCCGCCGACGTGCAGACGAGGTGCTCGAGGTTCTGCTTGCCGAACCCGTTGACATCCGGATTGCACGACTGCCCGCCGGTGTTGATCCGTGTGATCAATGCCTTACAGCTGGCCCTGAAGCGTTCGAGGCCATTATCGATGAGGCAGTCGATCCGCTTGATTACAGAATGAGGGAAACATTCGAGCGGTTACCCCAAGATGCCTCAGATGAGGTAGCCTTGAAGGCTGTGGAGAGTGTTTTGAAAATTCTTTCTGCAGTATCTCCGCGATCTCCACTGCCTCCTTCACAAAGACAACTACGGCAAGACCAGATCCTTGGAAAGCTTGCTCGGAGATTTGGACTGTCGCGAGACGCTCTCCACGCACGACTTCAAGAACTCACTCGCTCTAGACGCACAAATGACGTCTCCCCTTCACCGGAGGGCCTCCATGTCGACGCAGCCGAGCTTGTTCCATGGGACCGAGAAGTGCTGTCTGCGATTCTTGCTGCCCCTGAGGAGGTCTCTGGGCTGCTTGACCGTATTTCTGAGGATGAATTCTCGGCAGAACCGGCAAAAATAATCCTCAGAGCCGCAAAGAGCCTGATTGCCGCTGAAAAGCCACCAAGTCTGGCAGCCTTACTGCTGGAATTACCAGCAACTGAGCTCCACGGACTACTCGTACAACTGGATGAGTCAATTCGTGAACAGACTCATCTTGATCAAATTGGCCGCTTGCATCACCTTAGTGAAGCATTGGAAAGACGTCAGGCTGACAAAACTGCCTGGCAAACCGTCCGAACATTGAAAACCTCGCCGCTCCAGCCGGACGACGAGGCAGCGATGATCGAGCAGCTCGTCTCAGCAAGACGTGCTGCTCAGGGCATGACCGATCCCAAGGAGGGGTGAGGATGTCCATCTCGTCACTACATTCGAATCGTTTCTTTTGGCATACCGTCAAATGCGATTTGGGGGGTTGTGTACGAGTGGCTTGAAGAGTGCGTATCACTTGGGTGATACGCCGGTGAAGGAGAACCCGTAGATGACAATGAATAACGCTTCGTCCACAAGTCGGCAGGACTCCGCAACGCCTCCCGAAGGTGCGGTGCAACCGATGCAAACTGAGTCCGATAGCATTCAAGGTGCTGACCTGAATGGCTTAATTGCCGAAGGTCGTCGGACTGGCTACCTGACTTTTGATCAGGTGAATGAGTATCTTCCTGACGAAGCTATGGATCCCGAAAAGATTGATGCGCTCCTTGTTGCCCTTGATGGCAAAGGCATCGAACTTGTCGAGGAACTACCAGAACACCTCGAGCCAGCCACCACTGCCCAGACAGCAACCACACCAGTTCCAACAAAACCGGGTCGCCCGCGGCGGGATGAAGCGATTACGACGCCCCCATCAAATGCCGCGAATGATCCAATTCGGATGTATCTCGCTCAGATGGCAGAAATTCCACTGCTTACTCGAGAAGAAGAGATTTCGCTCGCAAAGAGGATCGAGGTCACTCGAAAACGATTCCGTCGTGCCATTCTTGGCTGTGGCTTCGCAATGCAGTCAACCGTTGAAACGCTCCGACGGGTGCATGATGGCAAGTTGCCATTTGACCGGACGATCAAAGTATCACTGACTGAACGTCTTACAAAGGAACAGATTCTCGCTCGCATGCCACACAACCTGCCAACGCTGGATCGTCTGATGGAGCAGAACAACGCTGATTTCAAGCTGCTCATTAGCACGCGTACTGGACGTGCTGAAGCACGGCAGGCACGACGCAGATTCCGCCGAACACGCGGCAAAACGCTTACACTTGTGGAAGAACTCAGCCTCAGAACACGACGAGTTCAACCCATGATGAAGCTTCTGAAGGGCATGTCAGCACGAATGGACCGATTGCAAGAAGATCTTCGACAGATCAAATCCGGCACCCTTTCGTGTGATGATCGCGCAGATATGCGGAAAGAACTTCGCGACCTGATGATTTCAACACAAGAAAGTCCAAAGTCTCTTCGCAATAGAGTTTCGTCTCTCGACAAACTAAAAGCAGAATACGAGGCTGCGAAACGAAATCTTTCTGCCGCAAACCTTCGCCTTGTTGTCTCGATTGCGAAGAAATATCGGAACAGGGGGCTTTCCTTTCTTGATCTTATTCAAGAAGGTAACACTGGCCTGATGCGGGCTGTCGACAAGTACGAGTATCGTCGAGGCTTCAAGTTTTCTACGTATGCAACTTGGTGGATCCGACAGGCAATTACACGTGCAATCGCTGATCAAGCTCGCACAATTCGTATCCCAGTGCATATGATCGACCTGCTCACAAAACTCCGTGCAACTGCAAAAAAACTTTTGCACGAACTTGGTCGAGAGCCAACACCCGAAGAGATCGCTGACTCAGCAGAGGTTCCGCTCGACGACGCTCGCCGTGTGCTGGATATGGGCCGACAGCCAATGAGCCTCGATCGACCAATCGGCGAAAGCGAAGATGCCAGTTTCAGTGAACTCGTCGAGGACTTTGGTTCGTCCAGTCCAACTGAATCAACTACTCACGGTCTTCTTCGGGACAAACTTGATTCATTGCTGAAAACACTTACATATCGGGAACGGGAAATAATTCGGCTGCGATATGGCCTGACGGACGGATACACGTACACCCTTGAAGAGGTCGGCCGTATCTTCCGAGTAACTCGGGAACGAGTCCGACAGATTGAGGCGAAAGCGGTGAAGAAACTCCAGCATCCCGTACGGGCAAAACAGTTGGAGAATTTTCTTAGCAACGCGGTGAACTAACACATCCCCGGGCCGTGGCGACAAGCCACGGCCCGGTGTGATTTTCCGCCGCCTCTATCGGGCACCGTTTTTGAGGATACCGCTCATGTGGTACCTTGTATGCTCCTTTGGAGGCCCATCATGGCTGTTGTCACTGCCGCTACCGTTATTCGAACGCTTCACCGTATTCAACGGCAACTTACTGATTTGCGCAGTCAGTTGGCTGCCGGCCCAAAACAGATTGCTATCCAAGTAAAGCGGGTCGAACACGCCGAGCATGAGCGGGAGCAAATCGCTGAAAACTTGAAAAAAGCACGAAAACATGCAGATGAGAAGCAGTTATTGCTACGATCTTCTGAAGCAAAAATCCAAGATCTTGAAGCAAAGAGAAACACGGCAAAAGCAAATCGTGAATACCAGTTGCTTGGCGAACAAATCGATGCAGACAAAATGGCAATCACAGTGCTTGAGGACGAGATTCTCGAATCTCTCGAACGCGTTGATGAAGTAAACAACCAACAACCTGTTGCTGCGAATAATCTCAAAAAGGTTTCGGAGACACTCGAGAACCTGAAGAAACAGGTTCAAAAAGAGACTGCACGACTCGAAGAAGAAGTTGCCCGGGTGATGGATCAACTCGAAGAGGCCGAGCGTGACCTTACCGACGAGACGAAAGAAATCTATCGGCGTGTCGTCAAGCATAAGGGTGAAGACGGCATGGCCGTATCAGAGAGTGGGTGCTGTGGTGGGTGCCACCAACAATTTACTGGCAAGATGCTGTCACTGCTTCTGACAGGAAACGTTGCAATGTGCAGAAGTTGCGGTCGTCTACTCTATGACCCTGAAGTTAATTCATAGGCTTCGGTCACAGAATATTGTTTCATCGCATAATAAATTTGATGAAAACCAACGAGGAGATTTTATATGTCTGATCGTATTCCAATGACAAAGGTCGGCTACGAAAAACTCAAGACAGAAGTCGACCAACTTGAACTAGAAGAAATGCCGGAGATCACGAAACGCATTGCGGCCGCAAGAAGCGAAGGTGATCTCAGCGAAAACGCTGAATACCATGGAGCACGAGAAAGCCAGGGAATGCTCCAAGCGAAGATCAATCTTTTGCGCGACAAGCTTGCTAGAGCTGTCATTGTCGAGCGATCAAAAGAAGCAAGTGATGAAGTTGTTTTCGGTGCCACCGTGATTGTGAAAGACCTCGAATTTGGTGACAACGAGACGTTCGTCCTTGTCGGAGCCGGCGAGGAAGATTACGACGCAGGAAAAATTAATGTTGCTAGCCCATTGGCACAGGGCCTCATGGGCAGCAAGGTGGGTCAAAAGATAAGTGTTGATGTACCAGCAGGGAAAATGAACTTTGAAATTCTTGAAGTACGCTTTGACGACTAGTTCGCCCATATCATAGAAGTGGCATACCGCCCAAATGCCTCTCGACACCCTTGACGATGCCCCGATTCTCATCTTAATCCCTGAAACAATGCCGATCCGATACGGACCATCGTACTGCCCTCGCATATTGCGTCCTGAAAGTCGCCACTCATGCCCATAGATAGTTCTGGCAGCCCACCAGCGTCTGGAAATCTGTCATTCAAGCCATCACGCAATTCACGAAGATGTGCAAACTCCTGTCGTGGATCTCGGCCTGCTTCTGGATGACTTGCCATTCCCATGAGGCCACGAATACGTACCCCAGGGAGCTCAAGAATCTGTGACGCACTATCCAGCAAACGGTCTGGCAACACACCGCTTCGCCCACCGTCTTCAGACAGATTCACTTCTATCAACCCCTCGCACACCATAGACAACTCTATGGCCGAACGACTGATTGCCTCGGCAAGCCGTGCGCTATCAACGGTATGAAAGATGGGATTGTACGGCAACGTCTTTGCCACTTTGTTCCGCTGCAAGTGGCCAATCATATGCCATTGCACACTCATATCGTCAGCAGCAAACGCTACAGCTTTTTCCCAAAGAGCCTGCGGCCGACTTTCACCGAGATCTCGGCACCCTGCATCGTAAAGTGCTCTCGTCCGTGCCGTATCAACATATTTTGTCACACCAACGACTCGTACAGATGCTGTTTCTCGGCCGGCTTTTGTACACGCGTCGGCCACCCGACC
>Ga0315321_10003131_pt1 | contig 12875 bp, 11 predicted proteins | sample M180m21515metaG_FD_203464 | JGI IMG/M metagenome (GOLD analysis project Ga0315321, IMG submission 203464) | Ammonia-oxidizing marine archaeal communities from Monterey Bay, California, United States - M1 80m 21515 | ecosystem: Environmental > Aquatic > Marine > Intertidal zone | place: USA... | reverse complement strand
ATATCTGCATGACAGCACTTAGGGCTGGCGCCAGCGACGTACTCGCCAAACCGGCTTCAAACCCAGATGCCGTCGCTACATTCTCAGCCGAACTCTGCACGAAGGTCCTGACCCTGGGTGGTATTCCGCGCTCCAAACGGAATAGTGCGGGAACAGATGCAGCACTGACTGCTCACCCCCGTCCAACCGCCAGGGCAACAACACACAATTGGGGCGAGTTCGCTGCAATCGCAATCGGCAGTTCCACTGACGGGCGGCAAGCGCTGACGACGACCTTAAGCAAATGGAGCGCGCAGGGCGCTACGCAGCCAATTTTCATCACCCAGCACATGCCGCCCATGTTCACGCGCAGCTTGGCAGAGCATATCACACGCGTATCTGGCGCAATCGCCCGAGAAGGCGTGCATGGTGAGGTTATTGAGCCTGGACGGATTTATCTGGCGCCCGGCGATATGCATATGCAGGTCGCCGATAAACATGGCGCTGTCCGCATCATGTTGAATGATGGCCCGCTGGTGAATTTTTGCAGGCCGTCTGTTGATCCGATGGTTATGTCGCTGGCTAATATTTACGGCTCAAAGCTGCTACCAGTTATCTTGACCGGGATCGGCAAGGATGGCCTCCGTGGCGTGGAGGCGGCTAATGCCGCTGGCGGCAGTGTGATTGTTCAGGACGAAGCCAGTAGCGCTGTATGGGGCATGCCGGGTGCGGTTGCCAATGCTGGCCTCGCGCACGAAATTTTACCGTTAGAGTTTATGGCGGACCGGCTCGCAGAGCTTGCCCGTGGGAGGCGCCGTCATGTCGCCTGAGCATTTTAAATTCCTCACTGCCCTTCTCCGCCGGGAATGCGGCCTTATCCTGGATAAAGACAAAACCTATCTGGCGGAAAGCCGGCTGGCATCAGTCGCCCGCCAGTTTGGGCGTAAAGACATCGATGAGCTGATTGCCAATGTCATGGCGACAGCGCCGCGGCAGGCCATCACGGCAATTGTCGACGCGATGGTCACCAACGAGACATATTTCTTCAGAGATCGGCATCCGTTCACCCATTTCGCAACAGAAACGCTGCCAGCGCTCATTGAAGCGCGGCGGGATGTAAAGCGGCTACAAATCTGGTCTGCCGCTGCATCCACCGGCCAGGAAGCATATTCGCTGGCGTTGATCTTGAGCACCTATGCCGAACAGCTTGCGGACTGGCGTGTCAGCTTGATTGGCACAGATATCTCCCATCAAGCCATCGCCCGCGCCAAAACCGGTATCTACAGTCAGTTTGAGGTGCAGCGCGGTTTGGCGATAAAGCAACTCGTGCGCCATTTCGAGAAAGTTGGTGACCATTGGCGCGTCAAGCCAGCACTTCGAGAAGACGTAAAGTTCGAGCAGCTAAACCTACTAAAAGACGTCTCTCCACTTGGCGAGTTCGATGCGATTTTCTGCCGGAATGTGCTGATCTATTTCGACACGGACGGGCGTCGCAACGTTCTTGATCAGATCAGCAAAGCGCTGCGGCCAGACGGTACGCTCTACCTTGGCGGGGCGGAGACTATTACCGGCATTTCTCGTGCATTTACACCGGTGGATGATGCACGCGGCGTGTATCACCCGGTCTCGCAGCAATCTGAAGTGCAGGCCGCCCGGTCCGCTTAAGCGGCCGCGTTCTGCTGGTGGACGGCGTCCCGTTGCGCCGCTTCCCATCCGATCATGGCAAGCTTGCGGGGAATGCCCCATTCGTAGTTCCGCACGTAACCATTGCTGAGAATCGCGCGATGGCACGGGATAAGCCAACTGATCGGGTTTCTACCAATTGCTGCACCAACTGCCCGCGCTGCCTTCGGCTTACCAGCGAGCTTCGCAACAGCACCATAGGTCGCTAGATGACCATCTGGAATCTCCAGTAGCGCCCGCCAGACCTTGATCTGAAACGGTGTGCCGATCAGGCAAAGCGGTAGCGGGGCCTGGTTGGCGGTATCCTGGAAAATCCGTGCAGCCATGGCTTCAGCGGCGGCCACATCCTCAATAAATTCAGCCGCCGGCCAACGCCCCTGCATATTGGCGAGGACATCCGCCTGCTCGCCCTTAGCGCCCGGTTCTGCAAATGCCAGACCGGCCAAGCCGCGGTCCGTCATAAACAGCAGCGTCAGACCGAATGGCGATTCAGCCCAGCCCCAGCGCATCGGAAGCCCCTCACCCCGACGTTTGTAATCACAGGGCGTCATGGCTTCATGAACGACAAATAGATCATGCAAGCGGCCCGGGCCGGATAGGCCTGCATCCAATGCCGCATCGAGCACGCTTTGGCTTTCTTCCAGCCGCGCTTTTGCATAATCCACAGTCAAGTGTTGCAGGAACTTCTTAGGGCTAAGCCCCAACCAACGCTTGAAAACTCTCTGGAAATGAGCGGGTGACATGCCGGCTTCCGCCGCGACCCAATCCAAGTCAGGCTGTTCTGCCCGCATATCAGCAATGGCGGCCATAGCGGATGCGATTTTCGGGTAGGCGTCAACATCAGTCATATGAATGCTCCTTCAGCGTGTTGAAGCTTAGAATGGCGATGCACCACCGCCCAAACCACCCGCTTCTTGCGGGTGCTGCTAATTTTTACCGGCGTGGGCATATACGGCCCGCTCAAATCGATCCAGCAGCGCCAGCACGCCTAGGTCCGCAAATGGGAACTGTTGGGTAAAGATCGCGCCGGACAGGTCAGACTTTGGATCGATCCAGAAATATGAATTGCGCAATCCGGCCCACGCGAGCGATCCGGCGCGCCTGGCACCAAGCACATCATCCTGATTGATCATGAATGTCAGGCCCCATTTTTTGGCCATGCCAGGATAGAATTCCGCATCACAGGTTAAGTGCGGCATGCAGCTGTTGAGTTTCTCCACCAGCACATCGCCAATATGATTCTGGCCCATCAACGCTACCGCTTCAGGCTTCAATATCTGTGCGCCATCCAAGCTGCCGCCATTCAGCATCATACGCATGAAGCGGGCGTAATCAGGTGCGGTTGAGTACATGCCCCCGCCGCCGTTGAAATGCGCCGGGTTCTGCGGGGGATCAAAATCGACCGCCTTAACCGCACCATCGTCGCCACGTTGATGCACCCCAGCCAAGCGCGCCCGTAACGCGTCTGTCAGCAGGTACCCAGTCGACGCCATGCCAAGCGGCTTACAGATATTTTCTTGGACATAGTCATTCAGCGCCTCGCCTGTGACGGCCTCAAGTACTTTGCCCGCCCAATCGATACCGACGCCATATTGCCAGCGCGTGCCAGGGTCAAAAGCTAAGGGCGGGCGATCTTCAACAGCGCCAAAGATGTCCTCTCGCTTCACGCCATGAGCTTTAATCCAAGCCCTTTGGTCAGCATTCCACATGTCATAGACGAAGCCGGACGTATGGGTCAGCAGATTGCGTAACGTGATCACACCCTTGGCTGGGCGGAGGATGGGCTTCCCCTGATCATCAAAGCCTTCGAGCACGTCCGGCGCGTTCAGGGCGGGCACAAGGCTGCCACAATCATCATCCAGACCGATCTTGCCTTGCTCGACTAGTTGCATGCACGCCGCACCGGTAACCGGCTTGGTCATAGAATGAATCCAAAGTACCTGATCCGTGCGCATTGCCTCGCCCGACCCCAGGCGACGCTCACCAGCCGCCCCCTCATAGATCACGCCGCTGCTGTCAGCCGCGATAGCGACAACGCCTGGAACGGAGGCCGCGGCATCAAGCGATCCATTGACCACTTCAGCTAATATTTCATCAATCCTCATCGATATATCAGTGACTTTCCAGGTTTTATTCATTTTCTGATTGATCTGAATTGGTCTTCCGACCACGATCACGGTCAAACTTATTCTGGCGCAAACGACCCCATTGCGCATCCGTTTCCATCTTGGCACGGGCGGCGCGGTAATAGGCTTCCAGGAATGCTTTGTTTTCAAGCTGTTCATCGCCGGAAATGCGATCGTGGTCGATCTTCCTGGCGATGGCTTCAGCAACGGCTTGGAACTTCTCATCCAGACCAGGCCCATCGGCATAGAGCAAGTCCGCTAGCGTGTTCAGTTCCGCCTCGCCATAGGCGTCTAGCTGCGTTGGCGTAAACACCACTGCGAGTTCCGGTTCAGGCGCAAGCTCAACGGAAACCGGCGGCGCCACCTCCAGCGGCTTCGGAGCTGCGCCCTCATTCTCTGTTGTAGCGACCGGTGCTACTGCGATTGGCGGCGCTTTGGCTGGTGCTGGGCTATCATCCAGCAGGTCACGCACCAGCGATGGCTTGGGATCGACGACAACCCAAGTTCCGGCCAACACATCCCCAGCCCGCATCCGCTCAGCGCTGAATAGCGGGATCGCTGCAAAGCAGAGCACCCAGGCCAAAGTCAGCAGGGTCAAGAGCGGATCGCCGTCGCCGCTCAATAGCGCGAACGTCAGCGGCAACCACATCTCCACCTCACGGGCGAGGTTCCGCGCGAGAACAGCAGCAGCGGTCAAAGGCGCGCCATTGCGGCCAATAACCCGGATACCGACAGAGCGCTTACCAGGTGTCCGCCCATTCAGAATGAGCTCAAACCACGGGAAATACAGAACGCGGGCCAGGAACGCGAAGAAGCCCACATAGGACCAAACAACACTGCTGCGCATATCCGCGAAGATCGCCAGCAAGGCCACGACAATAATCGCCCCCACAACGAACAACGCATCAATCAACGCAGCTGCCATGCGGGTGCTATAATCCGCAATTGTAACAGTCAAGCGCACACCTTCAGGCGTGATGATATCCCGCTGCTTAGATTGCAGCTTGGCAGGCTCAGCAATTAGTGAGGCGTTGTTGTGTTCTGAGGCAGGCATATCAGCCATGGCGCTGCCCTCTGCGGCTGGCGCGGCCACGCTGGAAGTACCAGAGCCAGAAGATCGCGGTGGCACCGCCGAACATCAGCCGAGCCGCAGTCGGCTCAATCGCTTGGCGCAGCGCGCCCTCAAAGAACGCAGCCACAAACAGCATGGCGAACGCCCCGGCAGCCAAGAAGCCGCCATGCATCCCATGACGTCTGGCTGCCGCCATCCGCGTTTCATCTACCTTGGGGAATAAAAGCCCTCGGGCAATCGCCAGGCCGCCTGCCCCAGCAATGATGATCGCACCTAGCTCTGTCACGCCATGGACGCTCAACCACGCGATAAACGGCACTAGCAGGCCATGTACGTCGAATGCAGCAAGCATCGCGCCCAGGATCGCCCCATTGTAGGCCAGCAGCAGGATTGTCGGCAGGCCAAAGGCGATGCCCAGCCCCGCCGCCAGGAGCGCAATGCCTGCATTATGGCTGGCCAGTTGCAGCACGAATGATTGAGCAGCAGCCGCTGTCTCAACACCGCCTTCAAGGGACTTCGCCATCAGTTCCCGCGTTTGATCCGGCCCGCGACCGCCCGCCAAGCTTTCTGGAATGATGCTGTAAAATAACTCTGGGTCCGCCGCGACAATGGCCCATCCAGCCAACATGCCAACGGCCATGCAAAGCGCCGACAACGCCAGCTCAATCCCTGCCGCGCAGATCGCACGTGGGAAACCAATAGCGAGGCCATACTTCAACAACCCGCCCAGCCGCTCTCTGGGCGCATAGACCACGACATAAGCCCGGAGACAGAGTGCCTCCAGATATGCAATCAACCGCTGATCCAGCACATAATTCCGCGCGACTGAAAGCGACGACAACGTCGTGCGATACAGCTGCGGCAGTTCTGAAAGCTCTTCCTGGCTTAGCGCCTGCTCACGATTGCCGATGCGGCCAAGCAGATACTCTAGCCGCCGCCAGGATTCTTCCCGCGCCCGCCGGAACTCCGCTGAATGGATTTGACCGTCTGCCATGGGTTAGGCCAACTCCACCATCGTGCGCTGCTTCACTTTAAGATACCGGTTTAGAAGAGCAGTACTCAGCTCCTGCGGTGAAACATCTATTGGATCAATTCCAGCGCGACCCAAGCGCTTGAGAACTGTCGCTCGTTCATCATCAAGCTCCATGGTCACTACGATCTCCGCCATGTCCTGTAAGGTTTCAGGGCGGCGGCGCATGGCGGTTTCTGTCCATGGTTCACGGAGCGTGACAAACACTAGGACATGCTCCCTAGCCATCCGTTCTAGATTGCGGATCATCAGCTCTGCGGACACCGTGTCCAGGATATCTGTCATCACGACGATGATTGAGCGCTGCCTGAGGCCCGCCATCAGCGCGCCGAGGCCGCGCGTGTAGTTGGTTTCCTCAGCTGCGTAGTCCAACCGGTTCATTGCCTTCAGCACCTGGGGAAAGGCGCGCGGGCCGCCTTGAGCGCGTACAAGGGTACCGGGTGCCTTATCGAAACCATAGACGCTCACAATATCGCCCTCACTGAGCGCCTGATAAGCCAGCACGAGGCCAGCATTGATGGCGTGGTCAAGCTTCGGGGCGCCCTCAATCGGCTCTCGCATTAGCTGGCCGGTATCGAGCGCCAGGATGATGTTGTGGTTCCGCTCCGCCTTGAATTCCTTGCAGAGCAGCTTCCGGTGCCGTGCAGACTGTTTCCAATCAATGCCGCGATTGTCCATGCCGGGCTGATGCTCACGAAGCGCATCGAACTCTAGGCCATCGCCTGCCACTAACTGCGGCTTGACGCCATGCACAGCCGCCCGTCGCGCCAACTGGATCGCGGCGCGTTTCACTCCTGGTAGGTTCGGGATCGCTTGGCAGATCAGATCAAACTCATCACAACGGACTTTTGAGATAAGCCCTAAAGGCCCCCGCCAGCGCAGCCAAAGCCGATTGATCTGCATTTCCCCGCGTCGCTTTGGAATGAGCGGGAACGTTAATGCGCCGGCACCTTCAGCATCCAGCGCCGTCGCGATCAAAGGGATGTCCTCTAGCCGTTCATCCACATCGACCAGGGCTTCCAGGTTAAGGCCACCATTCCCCGGCGGGAACGCCAATTCGAATGCGAGCACGCCTTCATCCGCCATATAGAGGCGATCTGGTGCTTCATGGCCAACAGCGACGGCATAGACGCTGGGGGATGCCAAATGATCCGCTAGAACAGCCGCCGCCAAAGCTGCCAGATAGCCTGCTGCACCTACCCAGAAATTGGGATCAATCACAATCAACACCGCCGCCAATGGGGCGGCGAGTCCTGTCAGCAGGATCAAGCGTGGGGTGGGGCGGAACATTTGGCGGTCTAACGCGGCGGGTTAACGCGGTGGATTCACGGAAGCGATGACTTCAGCGACAGCGCTATCCGCCGTCTGGCCATCAATCTCCGCACCCGGCGTCAGGATTACGCGATGGCGGAGGACGGGGATCGCCAGCATTTTGACATCATCTGGCACCACATAGTCCCGCCCGTCGATCACGGCATAGGCTCGCGCGGCAGACGCCAACATAGCTGCCGCCCGTGGCGATACGCCGACATCAAGGGCCACATGGTCCCGTGTCGCACGCGCCAGATCGACGGCATAGGCCAAAATCTCATCATTAATCACGGTCTGGCGAACGACCTGGCGAGCTGCGTGGATGATCTCCAGGTTTGCGACCGGAATGATCTCCTTCAGCTTGTCGGCATGGCGCATGGACCCGGTGGCCATACGAACGATGTCACGCTCTGATTCTAGATCAGGATAATCTATCAAATACTTGAATAGAAAGCGATCCAACTGTGCTTCTGGTAGTGGGTATGTCCCCTGCTGCTCAATCGGGTTTTGGGTGGCGATCACCATAAACGCGTCGGAGAGTTCGCGGACCTTGCCATCAATTGTGACAGTTCGTTCGTTCATAGCCTCCAGCAACGCGGCCTGGGTTTTGGGCGGCGTGCGGTTCACTTCGTCCGCCAGCAGGATCTCCGTGAAGATCGGCCCTGGCGAGAAGACGAAGCTATTGGACTCGAAATTGAACAGGTTCATGCCAAGCACATCACCCGGCATTAAATCTGGCGTAAATTGGATGCGCCCGAAATCCAGCGAAAGTGCTGCAGCGAAAGCCCGTCCAAGCAGCGTCTTGGCGGTTCCAGGCGGGCCTTCCAGCAACACATTGCCGCCGGTTAATAGGGCAGCGAAGAGCAGGTCAACCGCCTCTTCCTGGCCAACGATGACATTGCCGACCTCTTCCTGGATGCGATCGCGCAGCTTCGTGATGTCAGTCTCGCTCATTCAGCATCTCCGTACGCCAAGCGTGTATGTGCTGGGCGTGGTTCAGTATGGCGTTGGGTTCGCTGGCACCTGATTTGGACAGGGCGTCCGCGTCGTGATTTAGGGTGGCGGCTTTGGCTTTAGCGCCGGCGCGCTTATCCAGCCACGTAACGCGCTCAACGTCAGTCGTTCCAGGCGCTCTTCGGCCCGTAGCGACAACGCGCAGGGAATGGCGCATATAGCGGGCAAGTGCGGCACGGCCGCTATCCTCGAACAAGTTCAGGCGAGCAGTGGCACCAATCAGCGACGCACGGCCAGCAGCAATGCCTGCCATATCTTCCTTCGGCGTCCCAAACCTATTGAGAGCCGCGAAGCCGATAACGATTACCAGTGCGCCGAAGCTCAGCGTCAGCGCCAGCCATGGCAGTTCAAACAGCCGCGCAAACGCAGATGGGCCAGTCGCGGACCCGGCAAATGCTTCATCAAATACGATGCGTCGGTCGTCTCCGGCCAGGGATTCAATAAGTTCGATCGCAAAAAGTGCATTCTCGCCCTTGCCAATGCCCAGATTGGAGACGGGGTCTGGATCCGCCAGCAACAGAATACGTGGGCTAGCTTGCCGTATCTCAACAACGAGCGCGCTGTGAAGCTGGTACGGTCGTGCTGGATTAATCGCCGTCACAATGCCTCGCCCAGCATACGCTTCAACCAACTGCGTCTCACCAGATGCTGGAAGCGCATCAAGCTCTGACCGAATGAGCCAGCCAGTAGTATTGGTCTGCTCAATAGAAATTTTCTGGTCGAGTTTGCTCAATGTTGAAGCGACATCATCCGGCTCTAAGAGGCCCGTCTCAAAGATGAAACGATCTTCCCGAAGCGCTTTAATGACCTTGCGTTTGGGCGCCACAACCAGAATGGCCGCCGCTGCATCAAATCGGTCCAGCGCTGATTGAAGCTCGTCCTCCGTTTGGAAGCCGGAGAGCACGACAGTATGTCCGGCGTAACTCGCCCAGGATTCCCGCAGGCGTGTTCGGCTTACCCGATATTTTAAGCGCTCCAACAGCTCAGCAAAGGCGGAGAGGCCGAGCGCGGATACGGATTTCGATGTGGCAGCGCGGGGCAGTTGGTCGCTTGTCCCGCCTGTCTGCACATCGGCATATAGAAGATATGTGGAGATAATCGACGCTAAAACGATCATGGCGATCAGCGGGCGGTGACGGAACCCACCTTCCCTGGCTTCAACCCGTTCCATCAAGCCGCCTCCCCAGTTTTAGCCGGGGCCGGCGCTGGCAGAAGCGCAGCCTCAAGCCCTGCAAAGGCTTGCGTACAGGCTTCAATATCCGCGAGGTCGATGATTTCATCCCGCCAGAGCGCGCGTTCTTCAACGCGAACAATCGCGCCGAAAGGGTTCGCGAGTTCGGCAGACCGCCGCAGGCCGCGCAGAATTTCGCGGTTGGTCGCATCCGGGCGAATACGGCGGCCAGAGGCGCGCATCCGTTCAATCGACGCTGCCACCAGCAACCGCACAGCTTCGACCAATAATCCATCCTGGGCCAATTGCATTGCAGCACCAGCAGGATCTTTGCTGATGGCCGCTTCCGCCAAGGCAGCTTCAACTTCTGCCGCCGTTCGCAATGTCGGCGCTACGGCATATGGCCGGAACAGGCGTAGTCCGCCGCCTGAAATCAGCGGGAACAGCATCAACCCGGCGAGGCTGACGATGATTAGCCAGAACATCAGCCGCAGGCCAGGGCCGATCTGGCCCGGTGCGAAGATAGAACCGCGCGGCTTTTGCACTTCGGGTGCCGCGATCTCTTGGTCCGCAATATTGCAGACAGGGAGTGCTGCCCCCCTGACAAGCGGCTGCTGTTCGGTTTCAGGCAGATTCCGCTGCAGTCTGGGGTTATGGAAAACCTTGGTGAGCGCGTCACAGACGGCCTTCCGCTCAACAGCCTCCACTGGCATAGCGAATGCCAGAGAGGTTGTTAGGAGTAACAGATACGCGACCCGCCTCATTGCTCAACCCGGAGCGGCGATTGCCAGAGCATGAACGCGCTGAGTGGCGGGTGAAATGCGCTCCGTTCAGCTATAGTACGGGCGCGGGCGCGCTCTGTTTCCAGCCATTGTTCTGACGTGATGCCGATGCCGTTAAATGAGGCAGCTTCCTGGACCAGATACGCTTCATATTCCCCGAAGCGGGCCTCCAGGTAATTCTGGTGGGGGTGCCATGCGGCTAGCATCAAGCCCCAAAGGATAAATCCCGCCGCGACCGCCCCTGCAGCCGCAGAAACAAATCGGCCCTCAAGGCTATCTAACTCCGCTTGAAAGAATCTTTGCGCGGCGATCTGGCCCAATATAAGCGCGATTAAGGCAACCGGCATCGAGAGGACGAGCAATATGACCTCAAGCCGCGCCGCCTCGCGGAGGCCATTCATTCCATCAGGATCATACTCGAAGCCTGTCACGGGGAATAGCTGCCAAAGCACACCGGCCATCACCGCCGCCAAAACACAGGCGTATGCTGTCAGGCGCCAAATACGGAGGCTCGTGTCTTCATCAAGTGTCAAAAGGGTTGCGATCATGAAGCTGAGGGCAATCAGCGCAATCGCCGAAAGCGCCCCGACGGCAACACCCGCAATCGCAGGCGTGGGGCCAGCTACACTGATCTGCAACAATGCCATTAGCGCCATAAGGATCAGAGCGACGCAAAACGGCCCTGGGGGCCGAACACCATCAATTGTGCCTGTTGCTGTCAGCGCAGATATCCGGGCGGATTGACCGGGGCGCACCCAGTGCTTGCCGTGCAGCCCAAAGGTCCACTGTTGAAGCGCATCCCCCAAAACGGCCCGTGCCTTATCCGCATTGGCAGAGACCGCAACCGCGATAGCGTCTAACTGAAAAACACGGCGGCGGACAATTAGGCGCAAAAGCGCGAACAAGAAACCGGCCATCAAAAGACTGGCAACAAGATAAATCACGCCGCCTATCGTGCCTGAAATGGGTATCAAACCTGGCCCAGGCCCTGCCTTTTCACCTGGCCACAAAACCCCAATTAGGAAGAACTTAACCGGTAGGAAAATCAGTGCTGAGACCACGCAGGCTTTTGCGATTGCAAACGTCGCGCGCCCGCCTGTCGCTGCATCTATAAGTGCACGGTCCAGCAATAGCTCTGCAGCGGCGCTCCGCGTATCGTCAGCGGAATCTAGGTCAGCCAATAATTTCGGTGAGAGATATACCGTCACCGCCTTGCCGAGGCCGATGCAATAGGCGTCTGCAGGGCCATCTGTATCTGCGAGGATGCGCACCTTCAGGCCGCGTGGCCCGCCAAGCGCCAGGGCCCGCTTCTGCACGGCGCGGTCCAATCGGCGCGGGGGCATTGATATGCCGGACTGCGCGCCGCCGCGTCTTGCAAACACAACTGCGAGGATCAGGACAAGACCGACAAAACCGCCGATCAATGCCAGCGCCCAGGCTGGGGCTGGGCCGTTCACAATCACCCGCACCTCAAACCCAGAGGCGAATATCAACCCCAGCAACCACAAACAGCCGGTCAGTCCCGCCGTTGCCCGATCGGCCATAGCGCCCGTGCTGAAGCCAGCACCAGTTACTGCCTTGCGCGCAACATCTGATGCAGCAGTTTCTACTGGTGCGGGAGGTGCATGATCCATACTTAAAAGTGACCGCTAGCATCGGCGACACAGCCAACCCATGCCCAAAGACCAGCTTCGATTCCCATCACACTAACGGTCTCTGCACACGCACACATTGCGGGATTATAGCCGCCCAATTCAGGCGAACGAAAGGCGTGACGCGGCGAAATTTGGGAATGAATGCTTGGCTCCAATTCATGAATAGTGAAAATATAACATAATCTTCATTCTTCATATGAGGCGAAACAATGGCTTTGAATGCTGGCAACGCGACCACTGTCAAAAAGACACATCCTTAACGGGGCGAGCCGCGCGGTTTATCGTTGGAGCCCGGTGGCTCTAGTTAGCGCTGACAGTCGCGCTGGTGGCATTGTCCATTGCCCGGATTGACCAAATCTGGCCTTTGGATCCCAACGCTCGCGTCTTCTTTGCCCCGGAAAATCCAGACAGGCAGGCCCTCGACCAATTTGAGGAAACCTTCGCCAAAGATGATAATCTGATGATTGTGGTCGTCCCTAAGGGTGGCGAGGTCTTCGACCCGAAAGTGCTTGGCGTCATTGGAGATATTACGGACAAGGCATGGCGCCTCACGTTCGTGCGCCGGGTCGATTCCATTACCAACTTCCAGCACACATATTCCGAAGCCGACGACATGATCGTCCGGGATCTGGTTGAGAACCCGGCAACCGTGACAGCAGCAGAAGCCGCAGAGGCTAAAAGCTTAGCGTTAGAGCGGGTAGAAATCGTCGATCTGTGCGTGCCGAAAGCAACGGATGTGACCCAGGTTTCCGTCCGCTTCACGCTGCCCCAGAAGGATACTTTGACAGAGGTCCCATCCATCGTTGCGGCGGCCATGGAATTACGGACGGAACTGGAAGCAGCCTACGGTGCACTTCCTCTCCAAATACACCGAAGCCCGAAAGCGCGGGGCAAGCGCGGAGGATGGCGTGCGGCATGCGTTCAAGTCCGTCGGCATGGCGATGTTTGTGACGACGCTTGGGCTGGTCGGCGGGTTTGCCGTGCTGGCCCAATCAGGCTTCGCTGTTAACGGCGACATGGCAAAATTGACCGCAATTACGATTACCTTGGCG
>Ga0315321_10003130_pt1 | contig 12876 bp, 8 predicted proteins | sample M180m21515metaG_FD_203464 | JGI IMG/M metagenome (GOLD analysis project Ga0315321, IMG submission 203464) | Ammonia-oxidizing marine archaeal communities from Monterey Bay, California, United States - M1 80m 21515 | ecosystem: Environmental > Aquatic > Marine > Intertidal zone | place: USA... | reverse complement strand
ATGGACAGCTCGCCCACCTGGGTCCGCGTGCGCGTGCGATGCCAATACCGTGACGACGCCTTCAACCGCTGGCACGGCACCACGGTCTCCTCCTACCGCTTCCGGGACTCCTGATGCTGCGTCCCACCCACGAGCCCTCGGCTTTGACCTCGGAGCCACCCTCCACCGGCTCCCTTCCACGGCAGGCCCGACGCCTCGCACTCGCGGGCTTCACGCTCCTTGAGATGATGGTGGCCATCGCCATTGCAGGCTTCACCGTCGCAGCCCTCTACGCGCTCTTCTCGGTGCAGTCCCGGCAGCTGGTCCACCAGGACCTTCAGATGGAGATGCACCAGAACCTCCGGTTTGCCACAGAGATGATCACGCGCAGCGCCCGTCTCGCTGGCTACGGAAGCACTGGCTACATCTACGGCGAGCTCGGCCCCAATGGGATCAGCGACGCCGGGAGTGCCCTGCCTGCCGTCATTCCCTGGAACGACCCCAACGGCACCGGCCCCGATGCCGTCACCGTCGTCTACGCCGAGCCGTCGCTGCTGATGGACACCCAGAACGACATCATCGAGTCGTTCGACACCACGTCACTCACCTTCCGCCCGGGCATGCTCGACCACGCCACCAAGCTCGCGCAGTACCAGGCGGGCGACCTGCTCATCTGCACCGACTACGCCGACATCCGCGGCATGACCAGCTACCTCTGGAGCATCACTGCGGTCGATGCCACCAACGGGGTCATCTCCGTCGACGACAACAGCGGAAACTCTGACTACTCCAACCAGTTCACGCAGAACACCAACCTTACGCCGGTGCTCACCTGCAGCAAAGGCGCGGTGGTGACCTTCTACGTCGACGACATCGACGACGGAATCGGCGCCGGCTCTTCGGACCACCCGGTGCTGATGCTCGACCTCAACATGTCGTGGCCCGCCGACGATGATGTGCCGCTGGTCGACAACATCGAAGACCTCCAGCTTGAGTACTGCGTCGACGATGGCTCCGCGAGCACCGAGTGCACGGACTCCGCCAACTGGGTCACCGCCACCGACGTGGATGCCACCAACGACGCCGACGACATCTGGATGATGCGGGTCCACCTCGTCGCCCGGTCGTCGCGTGATGACTCCCGCAACAAGTACCCCGGCTTCCGGCCGGAGCTGTCCGATCGGTCCGCCTCAGGCGCCCCCGGTGCCGACAATTATTATCGGAAGGTGCTCGTCACCGACGTGGCCTTCCGCAACCTGCGCAGCCTCGCGACACTGTGATGGAAGGAGAGCCCATGTTCCGTCCTGCAATCATGCCTTCGCGCCTGCCGCGCCGGGTCCGTCCCGGCGGTGAGCGCGGCTACATCATGCTGGTGGCGCTGCTGCTGATGGCCATCCTCGCGGTCATCGGTGCGTCCACGCTTCAGGTGGCTGGCATCGACCAGCGCATTGCGCACCAAAACCGCAAGCACGTCATGTCCGTGAACACCTCTCATGCCGGCACCGTGCATGCGCGCAGCAGGCTGATGTACAACGACCCGCCCAGTGAAGGGCTCGACTCCGCGCCAGACACCTACGGCGACTTTGTCGGGGCCTCCACGGCTGAGACCAACTTTGACGGCCTCGCCTACGCCCACAATCTTGGTGTGTACTGGGTTACCGCGACCTACCACCGCTGCGGCAACCCACCGCCCGGTTACTCCACTGAGAAGGGCACTTCGAAGTTCCGTGCGGACTACTGGGAGATGGCGTCTACGGCGCGAATCCAGTCAACGGCAACCTCAGCCGACTCTGCTGCGGTCAACGAGACACAGGCGCGGTCCACCAGCTTGCTTCGAAAGGTCAAGTTCGGCACCTGCAAGGTCCGATGACCCCAATTTCCGACTACTCTCTGGTCAGCGTCGCCCGCGACACCTCTCGCTGTGAATTGATTCCCAGCTTGGCATCGTGACTCCCGTTCGCCGCCCCCGACTCTGTTTCGCAGGGTCGTCCGACTCCCCACCGGAGGCCGGCTTGTCCACCCACCCTTCGCCCAGCCCTCTTCTCCTCCCTCGCTCCGCGCTCTTGGCGTGTGTAGCGGCGCTCGCGCTTCCCGGGGTGGCTTCTGCCGCGTCGTCGAGTGCAGGCGAGGAGTACCTGAGCACCACAGAGGCGGCGCCGCCCAACATCTTGTTCGTCATCGATATGAGCGACTCGATGGGTGACCCCTGCCCAGGCGGTGGTGCCGACTCGGGCGACACGGCGTCAAGCAGCTCCTTCTCCGATCCCTGCATCGAAGATGTCGCGGCGGCCATCGATCTGGTCACCCAACACTTCGACTTCGCTCGCTACGGCGTCGTGGGCACTTCCGACGACAGCACCTACGGCGATGAGTTCTACCCCATCGTCCCGCTCGGCTCGACTCACGCAGAAGTGTCGGCCGCGCTGTCGGGCATCTCGGCCCACTCCGGAGTCGACACGAAGAACCTCGGTGAGGCGATGGCTTCGGCGGCCTCCGAGTACTTCTCCAACACCACCGAGGACGACCCCGACGACGACGATGATGGCGATGGCTACGGTTACGACTTCACGATGGCGCCCATCGAGTACTACTGCCAGAACAACCACATCATCGTCATTACCAACCAGCGTCCCGAAGAAGACGACAGCGTCTCGAGCTCCTACCAAGCCTCGCTGTCTACCGACGTCACCTGCACCTCCGCGGGCCGTACTACGTCCACCGACACCGAGTGCCTCTACGACAACGTCGTCTCGAAGCTCTACAACACCGACTTCCGCTCCGACCTCTCGGGCACCCAGAACGTCACCGTCCACACCATCGGTCTTGGCATCGGTGGCTCGTCGGTGGCCGAGGAGCTCTTCGGCAACGCGTCCAACGTCACGAGCGGCGACGGTGTCTACGCAGTGGCGGGCGACCCTGACCAGATCCTGTCCTACATCCTGTACATCATGAAGGACATCCGGGCGGGCACCTACTCGCGGTCCACCCCGGTGGTGTCGGCCGACGGCAGCTACCTCATCTACACCTTCTACGAGCTTGCCGGTGACACTGACGTCGGCTCCCAGGAAGGCCTCGCGCTCGGTCAAGGCCACATCCGCGCCTACGAGATCGACGACGACCCCATCAGCTCCTCCTACGGTCAGGTCGTCTACGACACCACCAACTGCGGTGGCGACCTCAGCTACTCGTGCGGTGGTGCACTCTGGGACGGCGGCGACCTCCTCGTGAGTCGCGTGGTCACCAGCTACGACCGCCAGTGGGATGAAAACGACGGTGTCGGCTATCGCGACATCTACACGTGGTTCGACCCCGCGGTGAGCCTCACCTACAACTCGTTTGGCTCCGACTCCGAGACCGACCGGTTCATGCCGTTCGACCGTCGGTTTGTCGAGGCGGTGGGCTCCGACAACACTGTGCTCGACCTTATTGTCGACCTCGACACAGACTCCTCCACCGGCTGTGCCACCGACGACGCCAAGGTCTACGACTTCGACAAGTCCGGGGGCTGTGCGGCGGTCGATCAGGACGACGTGAAGTCCCTCGTGGCGTTCGCCCGTGGCTACAACGACGCCGAGTTCCGCTATCTCAACGAGACCCGCGGTCGTTGGCGCCTGGGCGACTCGCCCCACTCGGTGCCCATCGTCGTGCAGACCAGCGCAGACAGCTACGCCATCGACCCCACTTACCGCCGTTACCTGTCGGGTATGCGCCAGGCCGAAGAGGACGGCGACATTCCGCCGATCGTGCTCGTGGCCGCCAACGACGGCATGCTCCACGCCTTCGCCCTCGAGACCTTCGACTCCACCACCGACACCGAGCAGGGTGAGGAGCTGTGGGCCTGGATTCCTGGCCAGCTGCTCTACCGCGAGCAGGACACCGAGTGGACTGGCACGCTCCACGACCTCGTGCTCTACGGCCGCACCTTCGTCTTCGATGGCTCGCCCGTCGTCGAAGACGTCTGGATCGATGAGGACGGCGACGGCGCAAAGAGCTGTGACAGCGTGCCCGACGACTGTGAGTGGCGTCGCGTCGTGGTGGTTCAGCAGGGCAAGGGTGGTCCCGTCACCCTGGCGCTGGACATCACCGACACCACCGCCCCCACCTTCCTGTGGGAGCAGACCGACGAGACCGACGCCAACGCCATGGGCTACACCACCGGCCGTCCGGTCATCGGCAACGTCTACGACACCTCGGGCTCCGACCCCATCGACAACTGGGTCGCCTTCTGGGGCTCGGGTCGCGGCGTGCCTTACTCGTCGTCCACCAGCTACTACGAAAACCACGAGGCCAACATCTACATGTGGGCCATGGGAGACAGCGACTTCAACTCGTCCCACGTGGGCTACCAGGCGCCTTCCAGCTCCGCCGACTGGGCCCGCGGTGACAACTACCACCCCGAGTCCAGCCTCGGCAGCACGCTGCAGGCCGACTCCGACACTGCCGGCCACTACGAGTACGCCTACATCTCGGCTGCGCTCGCCGTGGTCGACGTCGACTCCGACGGTGATGTCGACACGCTGTACTTCCCGATCACCACGTCCTACACGCCCACTGATGAGGGTGGCACGGGCCCGGGCGATGTCGAAGACCCCGGCAGTACCTGGATGTACAAGGCCTGCATCGACTCCGACGATCCGGGCGCGCTTGAGTGGGTCGAGTTCTACGACCCGGTCGACGATGGCAACATCACCGATGGATCTGGCGACGACGACCGCCCGGAAGTCTTCTACGCGGCCACCACGTCCTGGCTCAGCGATGGGTCGCTGGGCGTCTACTGGGGCACTGGCACCCCCTACGACCGCCTCGGCTCCGACCCCGGCTACTTCTTCGCCATGAAGGACGCCGCGCCGGGCCTCTGCGACGATGACTACATGGTCGAGATGACCGACTGCGGCGCGGATGGAATCGTCACCTTGGACGACGGCGAAGGCCTCACCGGTGAGCCCATCGTCTACGCAGGTGTCGTCTACTTCTCCACTTGGGTGCCCGAGTCCGACCGCTGCGACGGCGGCGAGGGCCGCATCTACGGTGTTGACTTCGAGGACTGCACACAGGGCCTCGACACCGATGGTGATGGTGCGGTGGACACCAACGACGACCTCTACGAGGCACACGAAGACTCGTATATCTCGGGCATCACCGTCACCAGCCAGGGCACCCTGTTCTACGGCATCTCTGGCGCCGACACCGAAGGCACCACCGACCCCGTGGGTCAGATCTCGTCGGCCACCGACCCCTTCCTGGGCACCGAGACGCTCGCCTGGCTCGAAGTCTTCTGAGCGGCACCAGTGCTCCACGATGCGCCCGGCCACTCGGTCGGGCGCACTTGCTCTGCGACCTGCGAGCGGACTGGTGTCGGGCCGAGCTCCTACACTCCGACTCCGACTCCGACTCCTACACTCCGACTCCTACACTCCGAAGCGCTTCCGCAGGTCGTCTTCAAGCTCCGTGACCCGGTCCCCAGCACGCTGCAGGCGGGCAGCATCGCCTTGCAAGGCCATCAGCGCGGTGAGGTCATTGCCCGCAATTCCGTCGCGCAGCTGCGTCATCACCTTCAGACCGTCTCGACCAAGCGCGAGCAAGTGGTCGTGGTGGGTGCGACACGAAGGGGGGGCCTGGAGGGCTGAGATGCGGCCCATGCGGGCTTTGTGCTGGTCGATGAGCGCGTCGAGTCCACTGGTGTCGCCGGTGAGCGCTTGCTGCACCAACGCTTGAGGGTCGAGACTGCCGATGATGCTGCCCTGCTCGGCATCGAGAGACCGGAAGTATGCGCGCACCTTGGGCCGCTGGTCGGCTTCGGTAGAGATGGCGTGGCTGGCGGTCTCTGGGGACTGCGCGTCTTTCGGGTCCGCGTCTTTCGGGTCTGCGTCTTTCGGGTCTGCGTCTTTCGGGTCCGCGTCTTTCGGGTCCGCGTCTTTCGGGTCCGGGTCTTTCGGGGCCGGGTCTTTCGGGTCCGGGTCTTTCGGGGCCGGGTCCGTCCCATGCGCCGTCCGGGGACGCGCCACTGCAGACGGGCTTGCGGGGACGCTCACTGTCGGTGCTTGCGCTAGCCCCGTCGGGGCGGGAGCAGTGGCTCGGCCCATCAGAAAAGCGCTTGTCGTGAGTGAGCACACCAGCACCAGGCCGCCCAGAGTGAGCATGGTCCGTGAGACCGGGACGGAGTCCGACATCCACTACCTCCCCGACGAGGATAGCCTGTCCAATCACCGGCCCGGTCATCGGAGTGTGTATGCCGAGCATCGCCCCTCGCCTCAGTCTGGCGACCTTCCTGTGGGCGCTCCCCGCTCTCGCTGTGTCTGCCGAAGAGGAGCCTTCCGGACGCCTGGGGCTGCGCTTTCAGTCGCTCGAGGAGGGGCTGCTGGTGACTGCGGTCAAGCCTGGCATGGGCGCGGCTGAAGCGGGAATTCTCCCGGGAACCCTTATTGTTTCCATCGAAAGCGATGATGTCACGGGGAATCCCGACAGCCCACGCAGACTGCTGGTGGGCCCGGCCGACTCCACGGTCACGCTGAAGGTCGTCGACCCGCTGGCCACTGAGCCGCGTGAGGTGAAGGTCTTGCGCGTGCTGCCCCAGTCATCGTCCCGCCGAAGTGTGCCCCATCGACCCGCTGTGGTGCGCGCCTACCGCAACGCTGTCCGGGACAAGGGGCGCCGAAGTGCCATTGCATCTGCCCAGAAGATGGTGGATGAGTCGTTCGGTGGACTGGTGCCCCGTGAGGCGGTGGGGGGCTCGCTTGCGTCGCTGATGCGTCGAGGAGACCGCTTCGCGCAAGATGTGGCCCGTGTGCTGGCCACTGGTGCCGCCGACGACCCGGCTCTGTTGCAAGGGCTGTCGAGAGTGCTGTTGCAGACCGGGGCCCCTGAAGAGGCCGCTGCGCTGCTCGAACGGCGCGCTGAGTTGGTGGAGGCAGACCTCGTCTTGGTCGACCAGCAAGCGGTTATCGATGTCGGCAGCAGCTTCCAAGCGCGTGCCCTCCAGATCGATGCGCTGGTGCAGACCGGCGAGCAGGAGGTCGCCCTCGAGCTGGCCCGCGACCTGCTGTCCACCCATCGCGACGACGGGGTGGCCGCGCTGGTGGGTGTCGCGCCCCCAGTGGTCGGGGCCGAGTGGCGGGCAAAGCTCCCTCCGCTGGCCGGGTTCGAGGTGCCGCTGCTCGATGGCTCTACATGGTCCTCCGATGCACACAGCGGCAAGGTCGTGGTCGTGAACTTCTGGGCCACTTGGTGCGGCCCCTGCAAGCAGGAGCTGCCCGAGCTGGCTGAGCTCTATCAGCGGCGCTCCAGCGACATCGAGGTAGTCGCGGTCAGTGTGGACACCGGGCCCGCCGACAAGGTTGCGGCCATGGCCAAGGACCTCCAGCTGCCGTTTTCGGTGGGCATCGACCCCCACCTCACCCAGACGTTCCAGGTGTCGGCCTTCCCAGCGATTCGGGTGATTGGAGTGGACGGCGCACTCCACTACAGCGCGAGAGGGTACAGCCCAGCGGCAATGGAGAAGCTCGACCAAGCCATTGATCAGGCGATGGAAGGTGCGGAGACTGGCGGTGCGCCGGTCGCCGCGGTGTGGGGGCCAGCAGCGGGACAGGCCACTCTCACGCGCTTCTTCCCGGTGGCGGGCTCGGCTGGGGTGCATGCATCTACAGATGGCATCGTGGTGGGCGTGCTGGGAGCCGCCCCCGTGCGACTGGACCCCACGACGTCCCGGCCGGCGGAGGCTTCGGTGGCGTCGAGTCGGGGCATGCCGAGTCAGAAGGTCGGGTGGATCGATGGTGCTGTCGCTGCGGACCCAGGTGCGGTGTTGGTGCGCAAGTGGGACAAGGACGGCGAGCCAGAGTGGCTTCGCCGTCTGCCAGAGCCCGCCACAGACCTGGTGGTTCATGCCGACGTCATCTGGGTCTCTGCCCGCGACCACACCTATGCGTTTGATGCGGGCGGCCGGCTGCTTGCGGAGATCGATGTGGCGCTCACCGATCTCGCAGTCGGTGACAGTGGTGTTGTGGGCGTCGGCCCTACAGCTGCGCTGTCCGCAACGGTGGTGGTCGAGCCTGCCGCGATCGCTCCTGAGGCCGAAGATGTCCCCGCTCCCGACGGTCCGGCTCCCGACGGTGACACTCTCGGTGACGACCCGGCTGAAGTGCCGGCTCCCGAGCCCGTGGTGACCATCGACTTCACCGTGCAGGAGCGCGCGTCCCCCCACTTCATCCTGTCTGCTTCGGGCGACCTTGCCGGCGGTGTGGTGCGGCAGGTCGTGCGCGGTCACTTCGGACCCAAGGGGGCGGAGCGTGTGGCTGTTGTGCGTGCCGACGACCGTCTGCTGGTGTTCGATGGTGAAGGCCAGCCCGCGTTGGTGGTGGAGCTTCGGCAGGCCGGCGATCTGGTGGCGGTGGACTTCGATGGCGATGGACAGGACTCTCTCGTCGTGGGTGTCCCAGATCATGGGGTGGCCTGGATCGACCTCGAAGTGCCCTGAGCGCACTCGTATGCAGGTCTTCACTCGTCGTACCGATTGGCCATCGACGGGCCGACTGTCGCTAGCGGTCATCGTCTCCCTTGGCTCTGGCGGTTGATTCCCGTCCGCCGCACCTTAGGGGGAGCCTACGACCGGTGGCCCGCAGTCGACTGTGGCCCTCCGATTCGAGCAGGAGTACCCGTGGCCGACATCGAGCTCGAGACGCCCGATCCCATCGCAGCGCTCGACGATAAGAGCATCGCCGTCCGAGCTGCCGCCTGCCGCGACCTGAGCAAGGCCGGCTCCATCGCCGATCTGGCGCGGCTCGCGAAGGCCGCTCAGACCGACAAGTCCCCTGCGGTTCGGCTGGGCACCTCCGCCGCCGCGGCAGACATCCTGTCGCGGCATCGGCTTGCACCCCAGTCCGATGCCCTCGACGACGCTGGACGCGCCGACGTACTGGAGCTGTTCAAGCGGGTCGACCCCCGCATGAATCCGGGTGTGTTCTCGGTGTTCGCCTGCCTCGACACGCCGGCAGGCTTGCGTCGTGTGCGCATCGGCCTCCGTGACCCCCGCGGCGAGGTGCGCATGGGCGCTGCTGTCGGGCTGATGCGTCTCTGCACCTCGTGGGCCCGCGCGCAGGACACCGAGCTCCAGGCTGCGGTGGTCGAGACTCTGAGGGACCGCAGGCTGCGTCCCGACGCGCTCGCCGAAGTGGCGCGCGTGTGCATGGCGAGTGGTCTCACCGTTGCGCTGCCTGCGCTCGAAAACCTCGACATCGGCGGTGTCCACCAAGAAGTGGTCGACGAAGCTATCTCCAAGCTGGAGGCGGCCACTGAGCGTCCGGTTGGCGCGTGGCTGTCGGACGGGCGAGATGCCGGAGAGGTCCGCTTCGAAGCCCTCCACTCGCCCCAGCTGTTGGTCGTGAGTGCGGAAGGCGCGACGGTGTCGGATGCCACCAGCGGCTGGGGGGCCATCGATCTCGACGCCGTTGCGTGGCGTGCGATGCATTACCGCCGCTCGGGCACCCAGACGCCGGGTGCCACCCTCCAGGTCGACGGCACCTCCTTCTACGCAGTCGCCGACAATGCCATCGCCGAGGCCATCGACGCTGCGCTGCCCGCCGAAGGGCTGGTCTGGCAGTCGGCGGCCAGCGACGCGGTCAGCCATAGTTTGCGCAGCCTTGCGGAGCGGCTGGGCGACTCCCCGATCGACGGCCGTGCGCGGGGTCTGCTGTGGGCCTCGATTGGCGATGGAGCCAGCGCACGAGATGCTTTCGAGCACTCCTTGAGCCAGCGCAAGGCTCCGGCGGACCTCCGCTACCTCCTGGGTGCGGCTCTCAAGGCTGCCGGCGACGAAGCGGGTGCCCAAGCGGCCTTTGCGAAAGCCGTCGCGAACGCTCGTTCCAAGAGAGACTGGCACGTCCAGGCCGCGAAGGCAGCGCTCAACGGCTGACTTCCCGACCTGCACCGGGGCGGCGTGGCCAGCTCCCGACTCGCTTGGACAGGATAGACACCGAATGGCTCGGGAGGCTCCCTATGCCGCACCACGTGTTGATCACCGGCGCCGCTGGCTTCATCGGCAGCACACTGTCCCGGCGGCTGCTCGACGACGGCTACCAGGTCACGGGTCTCGACGCATTCGAGGAACCCTACCCACGTGCCCGCAAGGAACGCAATGTGGCGTCCTTGCTGGAGCGACCGGGGTTTCGGCTGGTACGCGGCGACATCCGCGACGTGACCGCGCTCGACTCGGCCATGCAGATGGCTCCCCCCACAGCGGTGGTCCACCTCGCAGCGCTCGCTGGGGTCCGTGCATCTCTCCTTCGCCCCCACGACTACACCGACGTCAACGTCACGGGCACCGCTCGGGTGCTCGAAGCCATGCGGCGCCATGAAGTGACTCGCCTTGTGTTCGCCAGCTCCTCGTCGGTCTACGGCGCTCGGCGAGACCCTCCCTTCCGCGAAGACGACAACGTCGACCTTGCCGCGAGCCCCTACGCAGCCACCAAGCGGGCGGGTGAGCAGCTGTGCGCCACATGGCACTACCTGTACGGCATCGAGTCCACCTGCCTCCGCTTCTTCACGGTCTACGGTCCCCGCCAGCGACCCGACATGGCCATCCACAAGTTTGCCCGCTTTATTGAGGAAGGACGACCCGTACCGATGTTCGGTGATGGCAACACAATGCGTGACTACACTTACGTCGACGACATTGTCGCCGGCATTGTGGCGGCCATCGAGCGACCACTGGGCCACCGGGTGCTCAACCTTGGCGGTGGTCACGCCATCAAGTTGCGGGACCTCGTCGCAGCCATTGGCGAGGCGATGCAGCTGCCGGTGGAGATCGAGAACCTTCCGCCACAGGCGGGTGATGTGCCGCTCACTTCCGCAGACATCTCGGAGGCGCGACTGGCGCTGGGGTACACCCCTGCGGTGGACCTCAAGGAAGGTCTGCGGCGCTTCGTGCGCTGGCGGCAAGCCGGCGAGCCGTGACCGCTACCGCCAGTTGACCTCGGCCGACCAGCCCTGGGGCCGGATGCGCAGCACGGCGTCGGAGTTGGTCACCGGCAGCAGGATGTGGGCCTTGGTGCGATCTTCGTCCCAGCCGCCCCCCGATGGTCCCATGTCCATCGTGAAGGCGAGGGGAGGACCGGGCAGGTTGAAGGTCATGACCTCGGTGGTGGACACCGCAAGCTCACCCATCTCCAGTACGCCGTCTTCGACGGTGAACACGAAGGTGTCCCCGTCGGTAGTGGGCCACGTGCCGGCGAGGATGATCCAGGACAAGCCGCCATCGTCGGTGGTGTAGCGCTCGTCTTCGTAGATGAGGCCCTCCTGCTCGCCAGACAGGGTGCCCATGGCCCGCCAAGCGCCCTCGACGCCGTCATATACGAGCTTCCAGGCTTCGTCTCGGGCGATGCCACCACATGCGCTCGACACGACCTGCCGCGATGTCGCGGTGTCGGTGACCAGCACTGGATTGGACAGTGAGCCCAGGTCGCTGAAGGTCACCATATCGGCGTTGACGTCGGCGACGAGACGCGCGCCCTGCACATCGATGGCGAGGCAGCCGGTCGGACCCTCGATGAGCCGCAGAGCACCGTCGAAGGTAGTGACGGCAACGACATGTTCGATGCGACGGTTGCCGTCGTTGTTTTCCTCGAGGAGCTTGATGGGCATGGGCACAGTGCTCATGCCGACCACCGGACTCCGCATGTCGAGCCCACCGTGCACGTCGTCGCGCGGGTTGACGTCGACCCACTCGCCTGTGGTCAGGTCGTAGAGATCGATCCGGGTGTCGTCGACGGGCGCCACGAGGAGGTGGTTGTAGAACTCGCGGTGGACGAGGGTGTCCTCGGGCTGGGAGACCACGGCCAGCGCTTGCACGGGGGCGGGGGTAGCCAGCTCCTCGACCACCGAAGCCGCGGGGTCATCTTCGTCGAGAGAGATGATGTAGACCGCACTTCGGCGTGCATCACCCACGAAGAGAGTGCCCGTCTCGTCCCAGGTGAGGCGCCAGGGCTGAGCGCTTTCCGGAAGGGCGATGCGACCCACCTCGGTGGCGGTCAGGCGGTCCCATACCAGCAGGTCGCCCAGGTCCGCTTCGCGGTCCCACAGGCCGACCAACATGAGGTCTGTGCCGGGCACTTCGAGGAGTGACAGCGGCACGCTACCGAGGTCATGTTCGACCACACCGGCATCGGTGGACAGCTCGATGCGGTCCCCGGCAGACGCAGATCCGGTGAGCTTGAAGGTGAGCTCGCGGTTGTCGGAGGTCCACAGCTTGCCGACGCGGGGGCTGCGCGCCTGGCGGCCGGAGCCGGTGCCAGTGACGAACCAGTCGGAGCCGTCGAACTCTACGACCCAGTCTTCGGTGGTGGTGAAGCCGTGGCGTACCTCGATGCCGGAGACGGTGGCGCTGTCGCCGGAGCCGTCGCTGTCCACGAACACGGGGTCGGTGAAGCTGAGGTCGGGAACCTGTGGCTCTCCGGCCTCTGAGACGCCGGTGACGTAGGGCGCTTGCACCACGAGAGCGTGGGTATGGTCGATGGCGAAGACGTCGATGGTCTCATCGCCCGGTGACCAAGCCACCACCTGTCCGAGCTGCCGCACATCGCCGAAGGCCACCTTGCGGGGGGCGAGGAAGGGACCGCCAAACTGGTCCGACACTGCGGTTCGGTGCCGCAAGTCGAGCGGAACCACGGAGCCATCGCGGGAGTTGGCGACAAAGCCAATGTCGGTCCAGAAGGGGCCGCCCTCGATGGGGGTAAGGATGTCGGACCACAGGGGGCCGTCGAAGGTGGGGCGCAGCGCGGGGTCTGCACCACAAGCGGACGCCAGCAAAGCCACGAGGGCCAAGCGTGTGGACGCCAGCGGTGTGGGGCGACAAGCGCGCTCGATGCGGGGGCTCATTTGTTGGTCACCCACGTGCGAACCTCAAGGTAG
>Ga0315321_10003129_pt1 | contig 12877 bp, 15 predicted proteins | sample M180m21515metaG_FD_203464 | JGI IMG/M metagenome (GOLD analysis project Ga0315321, IMG submission 203464) | Ammonia-oxidizing marine archaeal communities from Monterey Bay, California, United States - M1 80m 21515 | ecosystem: Environmental > Aquatic > Marine > Intertidal zone | place: USA... | reverse complement strand
TCACCCTCAAATTTGGTCATGGCGCCTTCGTTATTCCATACTTGTTCTAGTGCGTACCTACCGAAGGGGTTGCGCTGTTGGTGAATCGGTATTCGGCGACATTGGGGAGCCACTGAATCACATAAGCCGGATCGACCAGCCATTTAAATGCGTTTTCTGGGGGCGCGCCTACTTTAATCGATAAATTCGTTTGCATATCCAACCTCCGTTTTGGCCTCGAACGATTATACGATGCATCCCATGTATTTGTACCAGGTCGAATTTAAGCAATTTTTCAGCACAGAGGGAGCTGATGTATACTATAGGGCATGACTGAATCACGACGCACATGGGTAGCAGTAATAGCCTCGTGTTTGTTGCACATTCTCTTGTTAAGTCTTGGTGCACGACATGTGGAAGCCATTCCTGCGCCTCGCGAAGAGCCCATGTCTGCCCCCTTGGTCTTCAATTTCCCCCCGCCTGAACAACAGGAAGCATCTGAAGAAGCGAGAATAGAAAAACGCTTGATCGATACCGCAACCGTTACCAATGAGCCCATTGAAGATACCGATTTGATTTCCAATAAGAACAGCAAAGCCAAAGATATGTCCGATGCGAAGGTCGATTCCACTACTCATTCGGTAGAGGATGTGGATGATTTTGACCAACTTGCTACTCCGGAAGTCATCGCCCCCCAAAAGCCGACGGTTGAAAAAGTGGAGGAGACTCCCAGCACTGTTCAAGAGCCAGAACCCATAGAAGCGCGAATAAAAACTGTAGAGGCGATCGAACCTACTAAGGCTGAACAACGTGAGGACTCCAAGGTTTCCTCGGAACAACCTAAAATGGCCATAGAAGAAAAAGGTGATATCGAATCCAATCCCAGTGAGAGTTCCGAGCGAATGAAGGTTGCTAAAGCAATCATTCCCCCAATGCTGCAATCAGAACCTGAGACACTCAAGCGTGCGCCTAAAAGTTTCCATATAGCCAAAGGGCGCGAGGGAGGTGGCGTAGACGATAGCGGAATTCTTAGCTTTGAAGCGAAAAAGGATGAACTGGGCGGCTATATGCTTGAGGTTAAGCGGAGAGTCGAGCTGAAGTGGCATACAGCTATCCACTTACAATATGAAGGGGTGAAAAAGGCTCAAGCCAGTATTGCATGTTCTATACGCCCCGATGGTACACTGGAGTATGTAAAAATTAAAAAGATGGGGGATTCAATGCCCTTCGCGATTATGTGCCGGGCCGCTGTCGCGAATGCTGCTCCTTTTCCTAAACTGCCCATTGATGTACCGGAAGTATACCGCAGTGAGAATATCGAAATTACCTGGCGTTTTAGCTACATGTAAAGGATAAGTGAAAGCGAATGAGTGAAACTATTGCATTCTTGATGAAAGGCGGGGGAGCGATGATTCCATTGGGGATCTGCTCAGTGCTTGGTTTGTCCATCATACTTGAGCGCCTGGTGAGTCTACGGCGCACTCGATCAATTCCACATTCCATTGTTAATGCCTTAAGCCAAGTGTATGATACTGAAAGCCTCGAGCAAGCTGCGCTTGCATGCAGTACAAAAGTGAGTCCATTGGAGCGCATTGTAAGCGTATTGGTACGCTCCCGGCATTTAGAGCACGAACAATTGATTGAATTGTTGCATTCCAATGGGCGTAAAGAAGTGGAGAAACTTGAGCGTGGATTGCTGGTGCTTGAGGTTATTGCCGGCATCGCTCCATTGATTGGATTATTGGGGACTGTGCTAGGAATGGTCACTGTTTTTGATGCCATAACCGCTCATGGCTTGGGCGATGCGCAAGTACTTTCGGACGGTATTAGTAAAGCACTTATTACGACTGTAGCCGGGTTGAGCATCGGAATTCCTGCATTGGCTTTCCATAGTTATTTTTCTAAAAAAGTAGATTCCATAGCGATAGAAATGCAGGAATTGTCCGTGGATTTTATGACCCACCTAATCCATTTAGAAAAGCGCTAAACCTTATTTTTCATATCCTGCCGGCCGAATTACAATCCCGCCATCGTGTTCTTCATACACAAAGATGGGGAGCATCCATTGATGAGTCAAAATGTCTAAAGTCTGTCTTCGTGTAACCTTATTGAGCACCATAGGGTTTACAGGTAAATAACGTACTTTCCCTTCGGCTTTAATTGGGATGCCTAGTTGTATGGATAGTTCAGACAAAACGGTATGCAATTTCGAAGCCCCGAGTGGGCTGTGAATATTGTTGTCTGAAGGGGTATAAAAAAGTATGGATATCGAGCATTTTTCATCCAATTCTTTTTGCATGGACGGGCTAAAGGTACCCCGAGAGGATTGCTTGCGTAATTCATGTTGTACGGAATGCAACAGTAAATAGTCTTTATTGCCGGTTATGGATAATGCGCTGGGTTGAACACGGGCTGATTGCAGTAATGCTTCAAGAGCTTTGGGGAGCGGCGTTTCACTAAAACTCAGTTCGCCACACAAGGCATCACCAATGGCTTGATCCGCCACCAACGTTAAGCCAGTCGAATGGCTCAATAATGCCAGTGCACTGAATAAAGGTGTGTCAGCACCTAATGCCATATTCACTTTCGCTTTTGTGAAGGGTTTTGGGATAATGTTATCCAAGTTAAGGGTGTTGAGTGCTTGATACTTGGGATCTAAAATGAAGGTGTAGTATTTTGTTTTAAATTGGGTTAAGGTGTACTTGCTTAATATAGTGCTCAGTTTTTGTTCCGAAGAAAGCCCTTCAAGTTCCGTTATATTTACTTGGATATTTTCAAGCCCATTCATCAATACCAATGCGGCTGCTTCTTTTTGATTCATTTCGCGTAGTATTAAGCCCAATGGTATTTTTTCGATTTTGGCTTCTTCGGGAACCGCTGCTGAAGATTGATTAAAATTTCGGGCTTCTACAGTTGGCTCAGGCGCAACCGGTGTAGGTGCCTGGGGAGTAGGTGATGTTGCACAAGCACTCATTAAAATAACAAGTACCATAAAACTGAACAGTGGACGTAACATACGGGTTCCTTTAGAAAAAGTGAATTGTTTCAACAGGGCCGCGAAAACAACGCGGGCATAAAAAGCTGTCATCATTGGTGCGTTTACGTGTATTTGTTTCCAGGCATCCCACGCAATTGATACATGTAGTTTAGTAGCAGAGACAGTCCCTTACTGATAAGGAATAACAACACTAGACTGGCTATAAAAAGTAAGGGTATGTTCATGGGTATGGGCTTAATTCTAGTGTCCCTCTCAGTAACTTGTCAATTGATCATAAAGTTTATATACTTTAAAGCATGATAGTTGCATTTACCATAGCATTAATTAGCGGATTGGCCCAAGCTCCATCAGCGCCTGAAGGCATGGTGTCCTATGTGTTCGAGTTCACTGATGTAGCAAAAGATCCCCTTTATGCATTGGCTGATCCAGATAAAATTACAAAATCACGCTTCACGGTATACAAGGAAGAGCCTTGGAATCGACGAATTGTGCCAGTCCAAATTAAACTGCATGATCTCAGTAATGCTGAAAAAGAAGTAGGCTACACCACGCGTATGAAAGCAGCCTGGAAAGCCAATGGCGGTGTGCAATTAACGGATGATCCCAATAGCCCTTGGGTGTTGAAAGAAGAATTAGCGCTGATGAAAAAAGCTGAAATCCTTGCTCAGCCAGTATCCATTAGCGATTCCCAAGCGGTTCAAGTCGCTCCTGAAGTCGAGTTGGTGACACCGGATACGGTTCAATTAGGGGCGCTAGAACAATATTGGCGTCATGGTTTGATTGGGTTTATTGCATTAATATTGATTATCTTGGTCATTCGCTGGGGCTTTTTCAGCGAAGTATGGTTAGGCGTGGATTAATTAACCGGTAACCGCGTACGTCTTAATCAACTGAGATTTTCCTTTTAGCACCGGTGAGCCTGCAGACTTTGTCGTAAATTAATCTTTGACTAAATCATAGGTTTCTTCATCAATGATGATCTGTCCCGCTAAGGCCACGGAGCATAGTCGCGAAGCAATATTTACATTATCGCCTATCACCGTATAATCCATCCGGTCCGGTGAGCCGATATAATCTGCAAAAACATTTCCTGAATTCACACCAATCCCCACCTGAAATTCTGGCAAGCCGTTGGCTACTCGTTTTAGGTTTAGATTACGATTGGTCTCTTGCATCTCCAGCGCGGCTTGCACAGCCAACTTGGCATCATCTTCGGCTGAGAAGGATGCGCTAAATAAAGCCATTACCTCATCCCCAATAAACTTATCGAGAGTACCTTTAAATTTAAGCACAATCTCGGTCATCGCGGTAAAATGTTCATTGAGAAGATCCAACAATTCGTCCGGACTCAAGCCTTCAGAAAGTGGGGTGAATCCACGGATATCACAGTAAAGTACCGTTGCGCTAATTTTATCCCCGCCCAAGACTAAATCTTGTTTTTGCTCCATGAAGGTTTTTACTACAGCAGGGTATAGGAAACGTCCCAAGTCTGCCCGTTTTTTGTTTGCGTCCACCATTTGCTGATGCAAGTGTACATTATGTATTGCCATCGCTGCTTGATTGGCCATGGCTTGAAACATCTCAAGATCTTCTTCGTTAAAATTAATCGTCTCACTTTTGGAATCCACATACAACGATCCGATGATTTTATCTTGTATCATTAACGGGACACACATCGCAGTTTCGATGCGTTGCATAATGATACTTTTACGTTGACCATACTTTGAATCGTGGTCTGAATCGGACATGAGAACGGGGTCACCATCAACCGCTGCTTTTCGTGCAATACTCATGCTGGGTGAACTTGAATCAATTTTCCCGCTTGTGTCGCGAATCACTTCAACATTTAAGGTGTCATTTTCTTCATCCCGCATCATTAAGAAACCGCGGTCATGCCATCCATTTCGTCTTTAAATACCCCTCTACATTTACTACCGAACCAAACGTCATTGCCATCGTTGAGTATACGCTCGATAATTCGTTGACGATTGACGTAGGTGCCATTCAAGCTTTTAAGATTATTGAGATAGGTTTGCTCTTTAATTAAATACAGAGTTGCGTGGTGACGAGAGATCTCATCCGCGATGAGTACAATAGTGTTATCCGGGTCTCGACCAAAAGAAGTTTCAGTATTTTTTAAGTCTACCGTCATGGCCGGAACCCCGGGTTGTTCGATAATAAGCTTTGGCATGAACCAATCATAACAAGGGCAGATGCCATCTTCAATCAAATTGCTGTACTCACTGTGCTGATATTTGGGATAATAGGGCATACACCACTGAAAGGAACACAATGGCATTACGCGATTGGATTGAGCAATACGGCATCGAGTTTAAAAAGTCCTTGGGACAAAACTTGTTGTTGGATGAAAATATAAACCGGATTATGTCCGATGCTGCAGCTTTATCAGATGAAGACGATGTGGTTGAAGTGGGAGCTGGACTAGGCGCCCTGACCAAGCGTTTACATGTACACGCCAACCGCGTATTGGCAGTCGAAATTGACCGTTCCTTTATGCCTTGTCTCCAGGATCAATTCGATACGGTAAACAATATAACCCTATTTCGAGGCGATATACTTAATCACGAAGTATCTAAACTTGTAGAAGAATTTTTGCCCGAGCACAAGCAATTAAAGCTGGTATCAAACCTGCCGTATTACATTACAACCCCAATATTGTTCCATTTTTGGGAATCACCGCTCTTTTTTGAGCGCATGGTGGTTATGGTACAGGAAGAAGTTGGCTTGCGTATGGTGGCCAATGTTGGTGCTTCAGACTACGGTAAATTGGCTTTGGCCTGTAAATTACATGCCGATGTGGATATTGTGCACAAGGTTCCAGCATCGTGTTTCAAGCCCCAACCTAAAGTAGATAGTGCAATTGTGCGGCTGCGGAATCGAAAAGATCCTTTATTTCCCGATGTTGATAAGGAATTAATTACCAAGGTCATCAATGTAGCTTTCAGTATGCGTCGTAAAACGTTACGAAACTCACTCATTAAATCTGGAAATCTAGACTTCCCAGCCGATCAAGCTGCTGAAGCTATCGAAGATGCAGGCATCGATGCCTCCCGACGTCCCCAAACCCTGGAATTGGAAGAATTTGCGGCCATTGCGCGTGAATTATCAAGAGGATAAGGCTGGTATCAAACGATCCTATCGGTTAAAATAGACATACTACTTAAGACACTACCAATTCAGGAGTTGTATAGATGATTGCAACAGAACTACTCGACCTTCTCGTTTGTCCAGAAACAAAAGCTTCATTAAGCTTGGCCGATGACGCTACGTTGGATAAAATTAATGCAGCGATTAATGCAGGAACTGTAAAGGATCGTGAAGGCGAAGTGGTAGAAGATGCCATTGATGGTGCATTGCTACGTGAAGATCAAGCCTATTGTTATTTGATTCGTGATGACATTCCGGTGATGCTGATGGATAAAGCCATCAGTTTCGATGCCTTTAAATTAAGTCAAGCTTAATATAGTAATCGCTCTATATCTTCTGTCGAATAGCCCACTGCACTAAGTGGGGCGACAATATTTTCTTCCACATCAGGTACGTAGTAATGAAGCAAGGTGCTCTCGCCCTGCAATTGGATGTTGTCTACGTGAGCAGGAACCAATGCCGCCTGTCCGGGAGCCAAGACCACCACATCACCATCCGCAGATAGTGTAGTTGCGCCGGTTTTTCCCAAGAAGATGTGGAAGGTGTCCCCGCGTGAAGCACCGCGGTAGGGGCCATTCAATAACAACTCCTCTGTCGCAAAATGTTTGCAAGCCGCTAAAATTTGGATTGTTGTGTTCTCATCTGGTCCCAAATAATTATGCATAGGAGTTGTTCCTGGATGCGTATTGGGATAGCGGATCGCTTTGAAGGCTTTTTCGCGATGCAACTCGCGAGGGGTGCCGTTGTTTTGCACACGTCCCCAATCATCGATGCGGTAGGTTAAATCACTATTCTGTTGAATTTCTGCCAACACACACCCTGCTCCGATAGAGTGGATAGTCCCCGCGGGAACGAACACAGATTTATCTTGTTGAGTAGGCAACGTTTTTAGGTAGTCTGCAATGCGATTGCTTTCGATGGTAGATTCCAACTGAGAAGGGTTAAAATCTTTGGTCAGCCCACAATATAAGAGCGTGTCGCGCTTGGCATGCAATATATGCCACATCTCATTCTTACCAATATCGTTTTCGCCCAGTTCAGCCGCAAGTGCATCATCAGGGTGAACCTGAATGGATAAATCACGCTGCGCATCGAGAATTTTCAGTAGTAATGGGAAACGGCCATGTACAGTTAAGCCTGAGCGTCCGCCTAAGATTTCTTCAGCTTGTTCATTGAGCAATTCGTGCAAACATTTTCCGCGTTCAGGGCCGCGATTGGTAATACTGGAGTGGTGGGGGTGATCGGAGATAAGCCACGCTTCACCGATGGTCTCATCCGGGGTCGGCTTTCCATAGAAGCGGCGTAATCCACCGCCTCCCCACATCCGTGGTACATAATGTTCTTCGAAAGTATATATGCTCACGGGGCAGGGCTTTCTTTGATTAGCGCAATCGCTTCAGATCCGCATCCACCATCATGGTGATGAGATTTTTAAACGAAACTTCAGGCTTCCAACCAAGCTCTTCATGGGCTTTGCTGCTGTCACCAAGCAATTGTTGCACTTCGGCAGGACGGTAGAACTTTGGATCTACTACCACATAATCGTTCATATCCAGGCCAACATGCCCAAAGGCAATTTCACACATCTCGCGTACGGTATGCATTTCACCGCTGGAGATCACATAATCCTCCGGAGAGTCTTGTTGGAGCATCATCCACATGGCACGTACATAATCTTTGGCATAACCCCAATCGCGTTTAGCGTCCAGGTTGCCTAATCGTAATTCGTTGGCCATGCCTAATTTGATGCGGGCTACGGCATCAGTCACCTTGCGTGTAACAAACTCAAGGCCTCGGCGAGGAGATTCGTGATTAAATAATATTCCAGAGCAGGCAAACATATCGTAGCTCTCACGGTAATTGATTGTGATCATATGACCATAAACTTTCGCAACACCATATGGGCTGCGCGGATAGAGTGGAGTACGTTCCGTTTGAGGAACTTCTTGCACTTTACCAAACATCTCACTGGAAGAAGCTTGGTAAAATTTAATGGATTTGTCCACCATGCGAATGGCTTCCAAAACACGCGTTACCCCCAATGCAGTCACATCGCCAGTTAAAATAGGTTGCTTCCAAGAAGTGGGAACAAAGGATTGGGCGGCAAGGTTGTATACTTCGGTTGGACGAATCTCGTCAACGGCGTCCAGTATGGAAATTTGGTCAGTTAAATCTGCTTGAACCAAAGTAACTTGGTCTTTGATATGGTGAATTCGTTCGAACGTCTCGGTACTGGAACGGCGCACAACTCCATAAACTTCGTAGTCCTGTTCCAGTAATACTTCGGCTAAATATGAGCCATCTTGCCCGGTTAATCCGGTTATTAATGCGCGTTTAGGCTTATCCGCCATGAAAGGTCTCCAAAAGTCGCGGAAATAATCAATACTATAATCTGTAGATCATGCCTGAAAAATGCAATTAATGCAATGCTATACACGATTCTATGGTTTTTCAGGTACTTTTTCCGAAGCAGGTTTTGCTTTAATGACTTGGATTACATTTTCGCGGACTTGTGCACTGCCAGTCTGGACGTCTATAGGGGGACCTTAATGAAGAACAAAGCAAGTTGTCCTGCACCAAATGTCCTTGGGGTTTACCCGATACCTCAATAGCACTAATCATTTGAGCCTCATCGCGTTCAGCAACCGTGTTATCGATAACTACACAGGCTAAACCGACTTCAATATGAACCCCTCTATATTTTGGATTTACAATTTGGTTGTCAGCAATACGAATGTAGTCGCTACCTTTTAAATGAACTAACCCACCGGCTTCTTTACTTCCACTGAGTAGACCATTCATGATGTTGCTATTGATGATGCAACCGGAGGATTGTTCGAACAAGATCCCGTCTGTTTAACGTTCAGCTCCCCAATGTGAAGAGGTGCGTGTGTCAATGGTATTGGAGCTAAGTACGAGGCCTTGGCTACTTTTGATGTGGGTGTTATAGGTCACGGCCCCATAGATGGTGTTGCCTGTAACCGTTACTTTGGAGGCATTTTCTATATAAAGGTTTTTATTTCGACTCCCCATTACATTAACCGTTATACTTAACAAACGTGCAGCGAAAGGACTACCCTTTTCAGCTCCAACTACATAGATATTTGCGCCGGGATTTTGGGCTAAGGCTTAAATAGTATTGCTGGCGATTGTGTATTCACTAATGATGCCTTCGGGAGCTTCAAGCACTATTTCGCCAGAAGTATCTTTGCTGCCCCAATTGTATTCTATGTCATTTTCAGTAATTTGAACATTGTGAACATCGCCATCCAATTGTCGTATACCTGCGCGCTTATTGTAGCTAATATGATTGACGATAATGTTGATTTGATGTAAATTACACTTGTCCATTAAGATCCCTGTATCCCTACCATTGTAGATATGTGAGTTGGCAATAAGGAAATTGTGGTTACGTTCTTGCAGGTGAATAGCATAACTGCAATCTCGGATAAATACATTTTGAATGGTGCATTGCATCGTTCTAAACAATGCAATGCCATCGGTTTTTTGATGTTTACCCAATATCTCAATTTCGCTGATCACCGGAAAGCGTTCGCCCTCCCTGGTATGAGCTTTGAAGTAATTTGGATCGGCGGTACCTTGGTGGTTACCGACTATACGAAATACCGGCCTCTGACCTATCATGATGATGCGGGTCTTTCCGCCAACACCACGAATTCCGCGGAAGCCCGTTTGGGTGAGATCAATCACTATCGGCTTTGTAATGTTGTAGGAGCCAGCTGGAAGCTTAACGAGTCCCTTGGACGTGTGCAACAATCGTTGTAATAAATCACTGGAGTCGGTATCTTTATCTTTGGTCAAGAATAAGGCACGATTAATTTCATTAAGTTTTAAAGGATCTTGGGAGTAGGTTGTGCTACATAATCGGATCGATACAAGCATAAGGGCTAAAAAAATATCTAGGAAATGGCAAAAATCGAGGCATGTGAACGTAAAACTCCTAATCGGGGTTGAGGATATCTAATCCATTGATAGTAAATGAGATAGAAAGAATAGTCGATACTGGAATTTGGGCAATATCTAACCGTAAGAATTTTTTCGAGGGATAGGGGTGTTATCATTGGGGAACTTAAGGGTATGGTTGAATATACGTCGTATGTAAGTGTAGCGTACTGGTACAGATAAGGATTCAATTTTTGAAAGGATTTTTTTAATGAGTTCACAAAATGATATGTATAGACCACAAGAATATACGATGGCCGATCGCGCATCGACCGAAGAACGTGCACAGTTTATCGTGCGTACCTATTTACACTTGTTTGGTGCAGTGATTGCGTTTGTCTTATTGGAAACATTTATCCAGCTCACACCGATTGCTGACGGTATGTACAATATGCTTGCTGCCACTCGATTTGGTTGGTTAGCCGTATTGGGCGCCTTTGTTGTCGTGAGTCATGTCGCCAACAAATGGGCACACGGTAGTGTCTCATTGGGACAGCAATACGCAGCCTTAATCTTGTATGTTGTCGCAGAAGCTATAATCTTCGCTCCATTAATCTACATGGCATTGGTGTTTACCGGACCTGAAGTCATTATCAATGCAGCGATGGCTACGTCCTTTATCTTTGCTGGCTTGACAGCAGTTGTTTTCATTACACGTAAAAACTTTTCTTTTATGGGACCGTTTTTAGGGGTGATGGGATTAAGCGCGATGGCAATCATTGTGGTTAGTATTATTTTTGGATTCAATTTAGGCGTTTTATTCTCTGTAGCCATGATTGCATTTTCCAGTGGTTATATTTTATATAACACATCCAATGTTATGCATGAATACAATACCAATCAATATGTAGCCGCATCCTTAACGCTTTTTGCCGCGGTAGCCTTGTTGTTCTGGTACATATTGCGTCTGTTCATGTCTCGCGACTAAATCATTCACTGTACGCTACCCAATCGCTTTTCTTGTAACAATCAGGAAAAACGATTTTTTTTGCTTACACATTTATAGTGAATCCGGTTGCGTTCAGTAAGCACCCATTGCTTGCTTGATACCCATAGTTGATTAAATAGATTGATCTCTATAATTATTACCCCAGTGGGGATATTCTTAAGTAGGGTACTTCCCCTCAATTGCGTTATCCGTAACATGGCGATACGTGTTGCTTTTCTCAATGAGAAAAGGTAGGGTAGAGATCAACTATTGAGTGAATTGAAAAATTAGATGAGCCTTCCTTTTGGAGACTACGGTGTCAGTCATAACCTTTTTATCACAAGTATTGAAGGACCCGAGCAGTATAGGTGCAATCACTCAAAGTTCAAAAATGCTAGCCGATCTTATGACACAAATGGCTGGGGTTAACAATGCGGAATTGATCGTGGAGTATGGACCCGGTACCGGTGCTATAACCCGATCGCTTATGGAGCAAACACCGACTGATTCCAAATTAATTTGTTTAGAAATCAATGAAAAGTTTGTGCATTATCTGCGAAAAGAGTATCCCGCACTTGATGTGCGAAACGATTGCGCAACAGGCGTGCGTAAGCATATACAAGAAGAAGGGCATGAAGCATGCGAAGCCATTGTAAGTGGCCTTCCATTTGCCATTTTTAATGACGGATTGCAAACAGCTATATTGCGAGAAACATGGGAAGCACTCAAACCTGGCGGGAAGTTCGTTACATTTGGCTATTGCTCCAGCGCTTACCTCCCCAAAGCCCGACGTTTCCAAAAAAACTTGGTTAAACATTTTAATTCCTGCGAAACTTCCCCACTTGTGTGGAGAAACTTTCCACCAGCCTATGTCTTCTGCGCAACTAAGTCTTAGGATCGTAAGTATTTATAGGGCTTTTGGCTCTGTTAATAACTTGTGAAAAAACACTTGACACTTCCGCTCATAAATGCTATTATTTACAAGAAAAGACCTGCCTCATTTTGGGGTAAATGCTCTTCCATTTGAAGATAGTCTTTTATCCTGTTTTTACAGGTTAAATATAGTTCTTCAGGGACAGTTTCCCCCAACATCCCTGATGAATACAGTCAGAAATGACTGGTTCCCACCACCGGCGAGTGCATACTTCGATAGTTCCCCCACTATCATGCACTCGCCTCTTTTTTATTTATGTATATGTGATAGTAAGAAAAAAAGCGCTTAAGCCCTTTGTTTTCAGTTGCTTAATGTCTGTTCACTAACGATTTGTTTGACATCCTATGTATTTTTGAGTATAATGTGACCTTTCCTATGTATTTCTTTATTAGGAATAGCTACGCTTTTCTGGCGTTGGATGAAGCTACGTGTATTCCGCAAAATCTAAAAGTGTGCAACTTTTGGACACAATATGGGATATAGATATTGAAGAATGTATTTACGTACTAACTGGAGACAGGAATGACCCTCAAAATTTCATTGGCATTGAGTATTTTTTCCGGAGCGGCCGATCGTTATTGTATCGAAGGCTACCGTGATTCCTTAAAACTGCAAGAGCGTATTTCCGCCGCAGCAAAACTTAAAGGAGTGAAAGCGGTTGAGCTAGAGCAAACCGATATCACTTTGGAGTTTAGTGCAAAAGATGTGAAGCGCATGCTTAAAGATTACAACTTAGAATGTTCTTGTGTAACAGCAAACATGGTTTCCGATCGCCGTTTTGCTTTGGGTGCATTTGGTAATCAACACCAAAAGACCCGTAATGCTGCAATCGATGAAGGCCGAAAAGCAGTAGACATTGCACGTACTTTAGGTGCTCCATTGGTCACATTGCGTCTCTATACAGATG
>Ga0315321_10003128_pt1 | contig 12879 bp, 9 predicted proteins | sample M180m21515metaG_FD_203464 | JGI IMG/M metagenome (GOLD analysis project Ga0315321, IMG submission 203464) | Ammonia-oxidizing marine archaeal communities from Monterey Bay, California, United States - M1 80m 21515 | ecosystem: Environmental > Aquatic > Marine > Intertidal zone | place: USA... | reverse complement strand
ATCCCGCGCCACCCGGATGGAGGCCCAAGCCCGCCAAGCACTTGCTCGCGACCAGAACAGTGAGTCTGAGCGCGCCCGTGAGTCTGCTGCTGCCACTGCCACCAAGGTCCAGTCCGCCAGCACTGAAGAGGTAGAAGAAACCATACTTCCCAGCCTCCCCAAGGTCGAAACCACCGAGAGCGACGTCATATCGGTCATTCCTGGTGGTATCGCCACACTTGCGAGCAGCTCTCGGGGAGAGCTCCAGAGCCCATCGCAGTCGGTCCTGCGGTCCGATTCCGCCCCGCAGCTCTATGCCTTCTCGGGTGGGACTGCCGCAGTGGCTCAGCTCTACACGCCATCGCAGAGGTCGCTCGAAGCAGCCTTTGCTCAGTTCGCTTCCTGAGATAACGGGCCCGACCACCGAGACGACGCCGCCTCCATTGTGTGAGGCGGTGGATCCCGTCAGCCCCCGTAGCTCAGCTGGATAGAGCAACGGCCTTCTAAGCCGTCGGTCACAGGTTCGAATCCTGTCGGGGGTGCCTTTTGTCTCGGGGTTCTCAGGATAGTCGAGCCGTCGCTCCAGCGGAAGAAGTCGGCCCCGCCCCCTCCCACACTGCCGACGACACGTCATCATCGCCGTGCCAGTGAGAATTTACGGGATCCTGACTCCCACGGGCTGTACATTGGGCGTCCGCCAGTCAAAGCCGGATCTATGCGAGCACACCACGCCATCGCTATAGCACTGTTCACCGCCTCTGGGTGCTCACCAAGCGTCCAGCAGCTTCCCAGCGGGATAGACTTCGCGGTCCCCAACAAGCAACCCGACGACACAGGGCGCCCGTCAACCGACGACACCGACGACACCGACGACACCGACGACACCGACGACACCGACGACACCGACGACACCGACGACACCGACGACACCGACGACACCAGCCCCCAGTACATCTGGCAGGCCGACCCCTCCTGGTGGACGGAGCCCGGTCCCTTGGCTGGCCTCTTCGACCTGTCTCTCGCGAGTCCCGGCTACCACTGGCGGCTGTGGATGACCACGTCCCCCGACTTCGAGACCTGGTCAGAGCCCATCATGCTGGCCCACAACTTCTCCAGCCTCGATCTCATCCAGGTGGAGGAAGGCCTCATCCTCACCGGCTCGGTCTTTCCCAATCCGGCGGCCGGCATCCACAGCCCGTTCTCCACAATGTTCGCGGCGGTCACCACCGACCTTGAGACTTGGGGCACCCACTTCATCGACATCGAAGGTGCCGACGACATACCGATGATCGTCGATCCGAGCCTCCACCACGACCCCTCGGGCGACATCCGTCTGCTCTTCTACGGCGTGTCCACCGACGTCGATCCCGAGCTATCTCCCGAGGACTGGCCCGGTGAACATCCCATCTACACGGGCTTGTTCGAGTACGACCGCCTGGTGGTGCGCTCCAATGAGCCCATCGTGTCCGCCGAACACCTCGCCGACCCCACTGGGTGCTTCTGGAGGGGCGAGCACCACATCCTCGCTACCCGCGCCGGCAGTGAGCTGTTTCACCAGTACCGTCCGCCCGACGACACTGAGTACGTGGACGGCATCCGCTGGGGCGGCGTGCAGGTGCCCTACTGCCTGGTCGAGGAAAGCACCGACCAGCTGGGGTTGGTTGTCCAGGCTGGGGGCGGAAACGGTGGTCCCCAGGTGCGGTGGTGTGACGACATGGACAGCTGCACCGAAGCCCACACCTTCATGCCCGACGACGAAGTCATCAACGGACAGTGCACCAGCCCCGTGGTCACCCGCTTCAACGACGAGTGGGTGATGTTCTGCTCGTCGTGGTTCCCCGCGGACTGATTCCAGCGCAGGCTTCGTAGGGTGGTTTGCCGGCGCCGTGCGAGACCTCAGTCGTCTGAAGAACAGTCGTCGGACTCCATCTCCGCAATCCAGCGCCAGATGAGCTCCGCTCCAGTGTTGTGGGCCAGACTGCGACCAATGTCGGGCATCATCGCGCCAACGTCTTCGGTGGCCGTACGATACCAGAGAATCGAGGCATCTGGATTGCCGGGAACGATGTCAAAATAACGGTCTTCACCACCTTCTCCCGCCGAGCCCGGGCGCTTGCAGATCCCGAGGTGGAAGGGGTCGTCGTTGTCCCAATTGAGGAAGAATTGCGAGGTGATGCCCTCGATGCCCCTGGGACTGTGGCAGTGCGCGCAGTTGACGTGAAGGTAGTCGCGGGCGGCAATGACCACTTCTTCGGACGACAGATCTTCGACCCCGCGGGCCTCGATGTCGGCCCAGTCCACCGACGGGGTGACGGTGGACAGCTCGGGTGCGCCGGTGAGCTGGCCATCTGCGACCAAGCGCTCCAGCACCACGCCGTCATGCATGAGCCGCGGCTCGGGACCCAGCGGACGCAGCGCGCGCTCCCCACTGTCATCGTAGGTCTCGTGGCAGTCGACGCACTGGTTGCGCTGCGGCACCAAGTAGTGGGCGGTGCGGGACTCGCCATGAGCGTCAATGAACGTGTGGTCAAGCACCTTGCCGCCCACATGCAGGTAGGCGTCCGAGCCGTCTTCGTGCCAGATATAGGGCCAAGCGGCCCACTTGGAGGTGCCCCGAATGAGCAGGCGGGTCTCCACGATCTGAAGCGGGGCGTCGGAATCACGCAGGTCGGGGCTCACCAGAAAGGTCTTCATGACCACGGTGCCCACCGGGAAGTCCAGCACAGTGCCTTCGTCCCAGCTCGCCTGCCCTCCGTCCGGGATCCAGATGGCCCGGTCCTTGAGGGCGAAGTCGCTGAACAGCGGAGTGTTCATGCTGTAGGGCACCACGCCGTCGTTGTACTCGACCCCGCCGTCCTTCCAACGCACCAGCTGCATCTTGCTCAGCTGGTGGGGCGGTACCGCGTCGGGATCAACACTGATGGCACCCCACTCCGAGCTCACGGTGCCACCGGAGTCAGCGGCATCGGCTGAGGAGTCGTCGGGAGGTGTGGTGCCGGAGCTGTCCGACGACTTTCCATCGCCCGAACAGGCCCCCACAAGCAGCACCAACAAGCCAGCTTCGCGCATGTTCAGTCCACCGAAATGGTGGGGATGGGGTCGCCTTCAAGCTCAGTACAGTCGAAGGGCGCGAAGGGCGCGTCGGGCCGAAACAGCCAGTCGGTGCTCGGGAACTCACCCCCATCGATGCGCCCAGCCAACACCTCAAGGTCGAGCGAAGCGAAGGTGCCGCCGGTGTTACCGCCCATGCAGATGTGGTTGTCGTTGCTGTTGCCGGAGGGGTCGTCGGCGCTGAACGCGCTCTCACCGATGGCATCGTAGAGCACATCGTCGACGCGCTGTCCCAGGTACAAGAACGCCAGGAGCGCACCAATCTCGCGAGCCACCGGGTCGGAGCCATCGGGTGCAGTGCCCGAGCCACTGTGGCTGTTGCCCGTGATCACGATGTTGCGGGTAAGGAAGTTGTACACGCCAGCGTCGTCTTCGGGAAGCGTCATGCCATCGACCTCGCCCACCAGCTCGTCGCGCGTGAGCAGCCACTGAGTGGGGTCGCCCTCGACTACGAGCCCACTCATCACAGCGATGTCGGCCGAATTATTGTTGGCGTACTCGTTGTCTTGCAGGACCACGCGGCGACTGGCGAGAATCACGGTGCCAGTGCCCGCAGGGATGATGGCCACAGTGCCGCCAGGCGCAAAGTTGGGCGTGTTGTTGTCGGTGATGACGTTGTCATGCACCCACACATCACGGCCCACGATGGGGTTGCCCGGGAGGTCGAAGATGAGCAGACCACCGGTATTGGCCGTGGCGACGTTGCCGTAGACGTCGGCGAACTGGGTGTTTTCAATCTCGATGCCCGCCACATTGCCGGTCGCGAGGTTGTTGCGCACGATGGTGCCACGGGTCTGACCCACGTAGATGCCTGCGTCGGCCGCGTTGTGGGCTTCGCAGTCCTCGATGAGCACCCGCGACGACTTCACTGGGTAGAGACCGTATGCGCCGTTTTCGGACGACTCGGGGGTGGACCAAGTGACCCGAAGGTCGCGCATCACCACGCCGTCGGAGTCTTCCACACGCACGCCGTCCTTCTTCGCGTCGCGGATCGTCATGCCCTGCAGCAGCAGCTCGTCGCCAATTGCGTCGATGCCGTTGGTCTGCACCTCTTCAGCTGCGAAGTCGAGCACCGTGAGGTCCATGCCCTGTCCGATGAGGCTCACGCCTGATGCACCGCGGAAGGTGACCTGGTTGTCGAGCGACCAGTCGCCGGCCCCCAACACAATGGTCTGCCCGTCGACCAGCAGGTTGGAGATCTCAAACAGGCCGTCGTTGTCTCCCGCCAGAATCTCGGCACAAGGATCGGGGTGGTCCGCACACGACGTCGTGGGGAACGGATTGTCGTCTTCGCCACCAGTATCCTCAGTGTCGCCAGTGTCCGGCTCGCCACCAGAAGCGGAGTCGTCGGACTTGCTTCCCGAGCAGGCCAGGGCAAGCAAGGGGACCATAAAGAACAGAGCGCGCATCAAGACCTCCGGGACCGTCCGCGGACCCTACCGCACCCATCATCCAAATCACGCAAAGTCAGCCAACGAAATAGGCCGCTGTCTTCGAGGAGTCCCCATGTCCGACCTGCTCGCGCAGCCCCTGTCCTTGCCCTGCGGCGCGGTCGTCCCCAACCGCATCCTCAAGTCCGCGATGTCCGAGGTGATGGGCACTCCCGACCACGCGCCGGCCGCTTCCTTGCCGGTGCTCTACCGGCGCTGGGCCGAGGGTGGGGTGGGCATATCGGTCACCGGCAACGTGATGGTGGACCGCCGCGCGCTCGGCGAACCCGCCAACGTCGTCATCGAAAATGGCTGCCACATCGATGCTCTTCGCAAGTGGGCTGAGGCCGGATGCTCCGCAGGTGGCCACATCTGGATGCAGCTCAATCACCCCGGCAAGCAGTCTCCCCGCTTTCTCAGTCCTGAGACAGTCGCCCCGTCCGCGGTGGGCTTCGGTCCCACCCTCGCCAAGGCCTTTGCCGTCCCGCGCGCGCTCACCGAAGCGGAGATCCACGACCTCATCCGCCGCTTCGGCATCGCCGCCGGAGTCGCCACGAAGGCGGGTTTCACAGGAGTGCAGGTACACGGCGCCCACGGCTACCTCGTGAGCCAATTCCTGTCCCCGCACCACAACCGCCGAGACGACCAGTGGGGAGGCAGTCTCGAGAATCGATCCCGCTTCGCGCTCGCCGTGTGTGCGTCGGTACGGGAAGCCGTGGGACCTGAGGTGCCGGTCAGCATCAAGATCAACTCGGCGGACTTCGACAAGGGCGGGTTCACCGAGGACGAGTCGGTGGAGGTCATCTGCGCACTGGCCGAAGCCGGTGTCGACCTCATCGAAGTCTCGGGCGGTACCTACGAGGCCCCCGCCATGACCGGCCGCCGGGTCAAGGCGTCCACAGCGCATCGCGAGGGCTACTTCCTGGCGTTCGTGGAGCGCCTTCGGAGGCATGTCAGCGTGCCTCTTGCCGTCACCGGTGGCTTTCGCACCACGGCGGGAATGGAGGGCGCAATTGCCGACAACGCTGCAGATATGGTTGGTCTCGCGCGCACACTGGCCATCCAGCCCGACTTCCCCAAGCAGGTGCTGGCCGGCGAGCAGCCCACCAGCCGGGTCAAGCGCCTGTCCACCGGGATCAAGACCCTCGACACGATGTCGATGCTCGACGTGACTTGGTACGAAAACCAGCTCGCCCGCATGGGACGCAGCGAGCCCCCCGACCCCGACATGGTCGCCCTCGGCTCGGTCCTCCGCACCGTGTGGTCTCAAGGTCGGCAAGCCTTCAAGATGCGCCGCGCACGGGGGTCCTGACCGAGCCGTCCGGGACGCCCCACCCACCGGTCAGCGCCGCGCCTCGGACCTGCAAAGCGCCCTTGTTGGACGACATCTCAGCATCTCAGCGCTGATCGAAGGCCGTCTTGCGGCGAACCAGGCGGGCAGTGCGGCCGACATCGACCAACGCACCCACCGTGTGGCTGCTGTCGATCTGCGCTGCATTGGCTTCGTCCGTGTCGAGGTGCATCTCCAGCTTGTACTTGGGCGACACGCGAACCAACACATCGCCAAACACCAGGTCGCGACCATCCGAGTCGACAGCCACCTCGACCACATCCCGGTCCGAGACTCCAAACACTGCGGCATCCATGGGGGTCATGTGGATGTGGCGTCGGGCGCAGATGACGCCTTCGGCGAGAGGCAGCTGTCCGGCAGGGCCGATGAGGGTGCAGGCCGCCGAGTTGCGCACGTCGCCCGAGTCACGCACCGGGGCGTCGATGCCGAGAAAGAACTCGTCGGTGCGGCTCACCTCGACCTGACAGGCTGGCCGCTCGGGTCCGAGTACACGCACCCCTTCAATGCTGCGCTTCGGGCCCACCACGGTGACCTTTTCAGCGCAAGCAAACTGCCCTGGCTGAGACAGCGGCTTGATGGGGGTCAGGGTGTGACCCTTGCCGAACAGCGTCTCAACGGCGTGTCGAGTGAGGTGCAGGTGGCGTGCACTGACCGCGATCGGAATGGGCCGCACAGTCTCCACCTGGTCCCGCTCATCGACGAGCGCCGCGCACTGACGCGCAATCTCACGCTGTTCGTCACAAGCGACCACAAAGAGGCCCACGCGGGAGTGCGCCTGATGAATGCCCACAACCGGAACGGTGGGGTCGACCGCCGCATCCCGGTTCTTGTCTTCGTTGAGACGCGCCCCCAGAAAGCCGAGACGCTGGAGGGTGCGATGGCGTACCAGCGAGCTGTTCTCGCCGATTCCGCCTGTAAACGCGATGGCGTCGACACCGCCCATCACTGCCGCGTAGCCTCCAATGTAGCGACGCAGCCTATGGGTAAAGACATGCAATGCAAGCCGGCAGCGGTCATCGCCTTCCGCTGCGCGCGCCTCGATGTCGCGAAGGTCGTTGCCCACGCCAGACAGCCCCGCGAGCCCGCTCTCCCGGTTGAGCAAGTCGTCGAGACCATCCACGTCCAGATTTTCTTCGCGCATGATGCGCAACAGAAGCCCCGCGTCGACGTCGCCCGCCCGTGTGCCCATCACCAGGCCCTCGAGTGGGGTCATGCCCATGCTGGTCTCCACGCTGCGACCGAACTCCACCGCACACGCGCTGGCACCATTGCCGAGATGGCACGTGATGATGCGAAGGTCGCGGACATCGGCCTTCATGTGACGGGCCACCTGCCGCGAGGACCACGCGTGACTGGTGCCATGAAAGCCGAACCGACGCAAGCCATGGCGGGTGGCGAGCTCGGTGGGCAGCGCGTAGGTACGGGAGCGGCGGGGGAGCGTGGCGTGGAATGCGGTGTCAAAGACCGCGATGTGGGGGAGGTCCGGCAGCAAGCGACGGGCCGCGTGAATGCCGGCCACGTTGGCGGGATTGTGAAGCGGCGCGAGCGGCGACAGCGCGTCGATGTCAGCCACCACCGCAGCGTCGAGCCAAGTGGGTGCGGTGTAGCGGTCCCCACCATGCACCACCCGGTGTCCCACGCCCTGCACCGGCACCCCGGCGGCCTCGAGAAGAGCTGGCAGGCACTGGTCGAGAACAGCATCTATATCGAGATCTTCGACACATGTATCCGAGGAGGTGCGGCCCTCGACACGCACCGTGGCACCGGGCTGACCCACCCGCTGAGCGCGCAGAGTGGCGGCCCGAAGGCCGGTGACGGGGTCGAGAACGGCTGCCTTGATGCTAGAGCTGCCGCAGTTGATGACGAGGACGTGCATGGGACTCTTGACTCCGGGGACAACTCGCTCCGGGTAGCCGCCCAACCGTCCGTCGTCGCGCGTTCGGTTTAGCTGGACCGACCTCTTCCCAGCAGCCCTTCCAGCTGAGACATCCGCACGGGCTTGGCCAAGAAGGCGTCCATGCCGGCATCTGTCGCGCGCTTGCGGTCGCCCGGGAAGGCGCTCGCAGTGACCGCGTAGATAAACATGTCCGCTGTGGCAGGCTTCGCGCGCAGCTGACGAGTGGCCTCAAGACCGTCCATCACGGGCATCTCAACGTCCATCAGCACGGCATCAAATGCGGACTTGCCACAGAGCTTGACCGCCATTGCGCCGTCGCAGGCCAGCTCAGAGGTGTGTCCAAGCTGCCGAAGCATCGCGGTGAGAACCTCTCGATTGACTCCGTTGTCGTCGACGACAAGCAGGTGAAGGGGACCGCGCACATCGTCTCGACTTGGCGACCGCACATCCGTCGGCGAGCAGCGAACTGCGGGCACTCGAAACGTGAAGATCGCCCCCTTCCCGGTAGCAGAGACCACCGTCAGCGAGCCGCCCATCTTTTTCGCGAGATGACGCGAAATGGCCAACCCAAGCCCCGTGCCACCGTACTTGCGGGAGGTGCTCTGCTCGGCCTGCACAAATGGGTCGAAGATCGCGTCGAGACGTTCGGACGAAATTCCAACGCCCGTGTCTTCGACATCGACCCGCCAGTAACCATCGCGGAGGGCGTGGCGAACGGTGACGCCGCCGCTATCGGTGAACTTGATCGCGTTGCCGACTAGGTTGAGCAGCACTTGGCTGACCCTCTGACCGTCCAGGCTCAGCCACACCTTATCGGTGAGATTGGTCTCCTCGGCGAGAGTGAGGCCCTTGGCATTCGTACGTGGCCTAAGCAGGGCGAGAACATTGGACACAGCTGTCCGTGGCGACACGGGCGCGATGCTCAGGGTGAGCTGCCCCGACTCGAAGCGGGCCATGTCGAGCACATCGTCGAGGATGGCCAGCAGCAGCTCTCCGCTGTCCTGCACAACGTCGAGACGGGCTGCTTGAGTAGGAGACAGCGAGTCGGCGCGCATCAGCTCGACGTTGCCCAGGATGCCATTGAGTGGCGTGCGAATTTCGTGGCTCACCGATGTGAGCATCCGCGACTTGGACGAATTGGCTGCCTCCGCTGCAATGCGAGCCGCCTCAGCCTGCAGCGCATCATCGCGGGCCTTGTCACGGGCCACCTCCCGCGCAACCACGAGACACACCATCGAGAGGCTGACCAGCACGAGGTGAACAGCGTACAGCCCAGCATCGTACGCGGGTGGCCAGGAGGCCTGAATCGCCGGCTCGAAGAATGCCATTGTGAGGGTGAGCAAGCCCGTGCCCACCATGCCCACAATACCCGCCCGCAGCCCACCGAGGGCGTAGGAGATGGCCGGCATCATGGCGAGCCAGGGGCTCGCCGACGACGCGAGGCCGCCATCCATCAGCAGTGCGGCAGTGAGCGTGATGAGCGCGCTGGTGGCGTAGATGGCACCCCCAAGCGCCACATTTCGAAGCCGCAGCACCGCCAGCACCACCGCGAGAAAGCCGGCCGCCCCCGACACCGACAAAGGTACATATGCGGGCTCGCCTACCGTGAGATGGAGGGGAACCGACAGCACACAGACGCACACGATGCCGCTCCCGGACACCACCAACGAAGCGGCCCGAGGCTCATGATCAGTCAGGCCAAGCCGCCCGACCAGCCTTCGCTGCCAGTCGGTGCTCCACGTCTCGGATCGGGCTGCTGGAGTATTCAATCGAGGAGATCCATTTGCTACCGAACCATACCGCGTGGCAGACATCGGATAGGTATGCGACAGAACGAAGACGCTTCCCGCATCGCCCCCCGTCACCCCGCACCGCTACCGGGATAACCCTAGCCCACACCCCCACGCCCCCACACTCGGACCCCCATGCGCGTCGCGAACGCCCTGTTCTTCGTCGCCTATCTTGCGAGCGTGGCCGTCCAATTCAACGACCCCGACCCACTGCGTTGGATCGCCGTCTACACCGCCGCCGCCCTGTGTTGCGTGGCCTGGGACCGCCGCTGGGGACCACCGAGCGCACCCGCCTTCGTGTCCGGCACCGCCCTGCTCTGGTCGGCCGCCTTGCTGGTCGCAATCCCGTCCGATGTCGACCTCGGCCCCTCCCTCACCAAGTGGCAGATGAAGGTCGACGGCAGCGAGCTGGTGCGTGAAGTGGGAGGCCTGTGGTTTGTCGCCGTGTGGATGGCAGCGCTGTTCTGGCGCCCGCGCGACAAGTGAGAGGATCTGCCAAGGAGACCCCGAAGGGGGCTTCGAGACCCCGAAGGCGCTGTGCGCCGGAGGGCCGGAGGCGCTGTGCGCCGGAGGGTTCATGAAGACTCCACTCCACCTGCTCCGGGTGCTGATGTCCACTGCGCTGTTCTGCGGGTGTGCCACGCCTATCAAGGAGTCAGCCAAGCCATCCGCTGACACGTCATCGCCCGTGGACAGCGCCGCCTCGGACACCCCCCTCGACCTCGCCTTTCCACTCGCCGACCCACTGGCATTTGACATCGTGTTGGGGCTCGACCACGACCCCGTGGACCACTCCGGCGAAGGTCCCATCGGCGAGGCCACCTGCACCGACTATGTCGGCCGCGCGTTTCCCCACTGCTACGACCAACACAAGGGCACCGACTACATCCTCGCCGGCAGCTGGACGGCCATGGACGCTGGCAGTGTCAACATTCTCGCCGCCGCACCCGGCACGGTGCTGGAGACCATTGACGGCAACTATGACCGCTGCCATGCCGATGTAGAGTCGGGCGGTGTGTCGTGCGACGGCCACGAGATGGCGGCCAACCGCGTGACCATCGAGCACACCGGCACCGACGGCTCGATGTGGCGCACCCGCTACCTCCACATGATGAAGGACTCCGTGGTCGTCGAAGAGGGCGACATCGTGGAGACCGGTGATGTGTTGGGAAAGGTGGGTTCCAGCGGACTATCGTCGTTTCCACACCTTCACCTTGAGCTGCAAGAACCCGGTCCCACCACAGACTGGCTGGTGCTCGACCCCTACGCCGGCCCCTACTCTCAGCCCGAGTCGTTCTGGTGTGACCAGGGCAGCGAAGACGGACTCCCCGGACCCTGCTGAGACGCCTCCCGGTGGGCGCTCACCCGCAGACCCACCACGAGTGTCAGCCCCCTACTGCGTGAGCGCTTGGCAGTGGGGACTTTCGTGGGTGGTCAGCTCGTTCACGATCTCCACTGGCAGCGGGAACCAGCGCAGCTCCTCGAAGTCGGTGGTGAGGGTGTGATCCTGGCTGACATCGGCCGTGGCCGCCTTGGCCTCGGCTTGCGCAAACATCTGGCGCGCTTCGGCGAGGTAGCCTTCCAGGGCCCACTCGGGCTCCGTGGAGTGGCGGGTGCGGTACTCTAGGCGGCCCCGCCGATACGACAGGTCGGTAAGGCGCAGGGCGGGATCTGGCTGTCCTTGGCGGTGAAGCCACAGGCCCGACATCGGACAGAAGGTGTAGTCGGGCAGCAGTCGCCAGCCGTGCAGGGCCACCAGCTTCACGGCTTCCACGATGTAGCGGAAGCTATCCTCGCTGATGAAGTAGTTGAAGTTGACCCGCACCCAGCCCGGCTTCACGCCCTCGCAGCCCCGCACCACCTCCCGCTCGAACGCCTTGGAGCGCGTGATGTCGATGCCCAGCAGCCGATGACCGTAGGGTCCGGCACAGGAGCAGCCTCCACGCGCCTGGATGCCGAAGAGGTCGTTGAGCAGGGCTACCACAAAGTTGTGGTGCAAGAAGCCGTCGCCGTGTCCCACCATGAAGCTCACGATGGACAGGCGCCAGAGATCCGGATTGCCCAGGATGCGGATCTGAGAAGCCTCGCCCCAGTCGTCGATCGCGCGTCGAATAAAGCGGTGCTCGTGCTCGCGAATGAGGTCGCCGCCCACCGACTCCTTGAGCTGGAACACGAGGCCACAGCGAATTGCACCGATGATGGACGGGGTACCGCCTTCTTCTCGGTGAGTGATGTCGTCGAGATAGCGGTGCTCGTAAGCATTCACGTATGAGACCGTGCCACCACCGGGCACCGTGGGTACCGAATTGGTGAACAAGGACTTGCGCGCAATGAGCAGCCCAGGGGTGCCGGGTCCGCCGATAAACTTGTGAGGCGAGATGAAGATGGCGTCTTTGTAAGCGAGGTTGAAGCTGGCGCTGTCGAGCTCGGAGCCATCGCCCAGCGGCGGAATCGTCATCTCAATCTGCACATAGGGACCCGCCGCTGCGAAGTCCCAGAACGACAGAGCGCCGTACTTGTGGAGCAGCACGCTGATCTCACGCGTCTTGCTGCCGATCCCCGTGACATTGGATGCTGCCGAGAAGCTGCCAATCTTCAGCGGACGGTCGCTGTACTGCTCCAGCGCACGCTCAAGATGGACCAGATCGATGCGCCCATCTTCATCTTCGTCGATGGTGACCACGTCAGCGATGCTCTCGCGCCACGGAAGCTCGTTGCTGTGGTGCTCGTAGGGACCGATGAAGACCACCGGGCGGGCTTCGAGCGGAATGTGGGCGGACAGGTTCCAGGCGCGATCGAGGTCGGCTGGAATGCGGATGTTGAGTACATCGAGCAGCTTGTTGATGGCGCCCGTCGCGCCGGTGCCAGTGAAGATGACGACGTGCTCGTCTTCATTGCCACCCACTGCGTCGAGGATGATGCGGCGGGCATCTTCGCGAAAGCGCGTGGTCTGCAGCCCGGTGCCCGATGACTCGGTGTGGGTGTTCGCGTAGAGCGGCATCACCTGGTCGCGGATGAAGTCCTCGATGAAGGACAAGCAGCGGCCACTCGCGGTGTAGTCGGCGTAGGTGACCCGGCGCGGGCCGTAGGGACCATCAATGGCCTGATCCTGGCCGATGATGCTGTCGCGGATGGTCTCGATGAGCTTGTCGCGCGACGCGGAAGGCAACGGGGGACTGAGAGACATCCGGCACCGGGGTTCTAGGAGGGAAGTGAAGGATAGCGCTGACAGCTTCCCTGCGCAGCCCGGTCCCGGCCGCGCCGGAGAGAGAGCCTACCGCACCCGCGCAAGATGCAGACCGTCGCGCACTGTGAGCAGAA
>Ga0315321_10003125_pt1 | contig 12880 bp, 8 predicted proteins | sample M180m21515metaG_FD_203464 | JGI IMG/M metagenome (GOLD analysis project Ga0315321, IMG submission 203464) | Ammonia-oxidizing marine archaeal communities from Monterey Bay, California, United States - M1 80m 21515 | ecosystem: Environmental > Aquatic > Marine > Intertidal zone | place: USA... | reverse complement strand
TGCTTGTGCTAGCTGGCACTTTCTCGATTGCCTATCCGCTGTTTACCTCAGTTGGTGTGGTCATTTTGATCGGTGCGATCCTGATCATTTGCGGAGTGACAACCGTGATCAGTGCCTTTTGGGCGGGAAAGTGGAGTGCTTTTTTTGTTCACATTCTTGGCGGTCTGGTCTACGTGGTGGCTGGATTCATGATCACCGAAATGCCTGTGGAATCACTGAAATTATTCACTCTCATGCTTGCGGGCCTGTTTGTGGTCGGTGGTGGTTTCCGCATCGTTATGGCATTGGTTGAAAAGTATCCGCAGTGGGGATGGGGATTGGTCAATGGTATTGTGACGCTCATGCTTGGATTGATTATCTTTCGGGCATTCCGGTGGCACTTACCGGATGATCCAAATGGTGTTCTGTGGATCATCGGATTGTTTGTTGGCCTCGAACTGCTATTCAATGGCTGGACTTGGATCATGCTCTCGTTCGCCATCAAGAAGCTTCCCCGCACCGAAGAAAACGGTGGTTGATGAGAGTGGTGAAATGACGGATAAGGGAAGAAATGTGGTCGACTGACGATCACATCGTAGAAAAGCCTGGGTTTTCACTCAGGCGGCAAGTCGAATGGAGACGGGGGGACTTGATGTCGAAGGTTGAGCAGGCAATTTTTTTTCGGTCTCACAGCGTCAGCAGTAAGCTGGTTTGGTTGGGGTTGGTTGGTGCATTCGTGCTGACAACCGCCGCCGCTTGCCGTGAGCTTGGGGCGCAGTCAAATCCGCAAGTTCAGCCCAATGCAACGGCAAATCAAACTTCGCCGGCTGTTGTTAATCCTGTGGGAACGACTAGCTCGAGTGCCCAGACCACAGGTAACCCAGCAGGTAACCCAGCAGGTAACCCAGCAGCGAACCCAGCAGCGTCTCCCGCTCAGTCAGATCCCAGACAGCCAGGACCGCCTGAGGTTGCTGCGGATAGCAATGCAGTTCCCCCTGCTAATGGGCAGCAACTGAATGATTTGACACGGGCAGCGGTTGAGAAAGACTGGGCTTCGATCGAATCAAGCTCTGGGCTTGAAGATGCACTCAAGGAGACGTTACGTCCCATTTATCGTCAGGCGATCGAGAAACTGAAGAAGGCAGAGATCGCACGGAAGCAGGAGACTGCTTATCGCAAAGCAATCGTGACGGCTCCTCAAGAGACAATTAATCTCACAAGTCGATTCGATGAGTTATCAACGCCTGAGAAAGCTGCAGAACGCGATTCTAAGATTGATGTTCAGGAATTGCAAAATGTGATCTCCCAACGACAGAAGGACCTGTCAGGGTATCGCGAAGAACTTTCAAAAGTTTCGAGTGAGTTGACACGGGTGCGGGCCCGACGAGATGAGATTACGGTTCGTGCGGCTAATGTCAAAACCGAATTGGGAGTATCACGCGCCGAACTCGCCAACCCTGCAATGGTTGCGAATGCCTCGTCCCCAAAAAAGATTGCGGATCGCACGCTATTGAAGGCTGAACAGGTATTGCTGGTTGCAGAAAACCAAATGCTTGAGGCGGAAAAAGATAGTCAGGATGAACGTGAGCAGTTGGCGATCGCCCAAGAACGTTTGCTGACACGTCAAGTCGCAGATGCCGAGGTACTTGTTGCCAAATTGCAGGCGCGATGGTCAGAGAACAAAAGTAAAGAATCCATTGAACTGACATTGCGAATCACTGGTGTCTTGCGTGAGGCCACGGCCCAAACAGCAAATGGGAAACTGGATGACTTAGTCGATGAAGTGAAAGATCTGCTTGCTGAGTATACCGATGCTGTGGCATTGTCAAAACGTGTTTCAACTGCTCAGACGGCGGCAACCCAGCGTCTTGATTATCTGGATCAGGAGTACACGCACTTGCAAACGCAAGTTGAGATGCGAGGAGGTGGAAGGGCAATGGCTCAGGTGCTCTTTGACCTTCAGGATCAATTGTTGAACCCCGTTGAAGACAAGACAATCAATTTTGCTGACTTGCCGAATTTGGATGATATTCGAATCAGTAATTTGAAAGTTGAACGCGATATACGGACGCACATTAGTCGCGAAGAGCAGATAAGTGCCGACGCATTACCAGCAGCCAAGCCACTTTTTGATGCACGTCTTGAATTGCTCGAAAAATTGAATCAGGAATATACGGACCTGTTGCCCACCCTGTCTGCTCTAGGGGTCGCAAATGAGTTGTTTCTGCAGCGAGTCGATGAGGTAAGAGGCTACATTACGGAGCAACTGTTTTGGATTCGCAGTGCGTTGCCAGTGACTCTCGCAACTGTCCGAGATGTTCCAAGCGGAATGGCATGGCTTTTTAATGCCGATCATTGGAGAGAATTCGCAGATAATCTGTTCTCGCTTTTTGTGATGAGTCCAGTGCACTGTTTTGTTCTCTTGCTTGCAGTAATTGCTCTATGCATAACTCGTCCCTGGCTCATTGCGGCTCTGACTCGGGTGGGGGTCGCAACCAAGCGTGTATCCACTGACCGATACATTCTGACGTGGCAGGCTTTCGGGTTGACTTTGCTTTTGGCTTTGCCGATTCCACTTGTTCTGGTTCTTCTTGCTTGGGGAACACGGCAAGCGGCAGAACCCAGTGCGTGGCTGCGTGGGATGGAGTCTGGATTGAACAATGCCGTTTGGGTTGCATTGGTGCTGGGATTTGCTGGAGCAGCAAGTCGCCCGGGTGGACTTGGGATCGTGCACTTCGATGCCAGGCCAACCACATTGAGGCTGCTTCGCAAGGTGTTGTTTCGCATTGGGATTGTTTATGTGCCAGCGCAAGTTTTGGCTGCCAGCACACTGTATGGGGATGCTTCTGAATACTCAGGGACAGTTGGACGCTTCTTTTTCGTGGCGGCGCATGTATGGGTGATCTTGTTCGTGATTCGGATGTTCAATTCATCGCAGGGGTTGTTGGCTTCATCGGCCGAAAAAAATGGCACCGGTGGTCGGGTCAAATTGCATTACCTTCTGTTTGCGCTGACCCTGGCTGTTCCATCTGCGCTCATCGTTTTGGCGTGGCAGGGGTATTTGATCACCGCGATCGAACTCAGTTTGAATTTTGTTGCCACATTGACGGTGATGAGTCTCGGGGAATTGGCGTATTGGATGACGTTGCGATGGTTTGCACTCAAGAAGCGGCAGTTGGCATTGGCTGAGAGATTAGAAAACCGGCGTAATCGCAAGGCTGCCGAACATGCGCCAGAATCTGAAGGTGAATTGTTGGTGCAGGAAGCCGAACTCGAACAGAAACTTGATCTGGAGGTGATCGGTGAGCAGACACGCCGCATGATGCAGTTCCTGTACACCATCGCTACCGTGGTAGCCATTTTTGGATTGTGGTCAGGGACCATTCCGCTCATCGCAGTGCTTGACGCTGTCCAGATTATGGGTGGGCTGACACTGTTGGGGTTAACACAAACCATTGTGATCCTCGCAGTCATGACCATCGCTGTTAAAAATTTACCCGGCGTTCTCGAGTTGGCAGTGTTGCGGACCACCAGTGTCGAATCTGGAACCAGATATGCGATCGTTACCCTGTGCCGTTACACCTTGTTGGCCATCGGTTTCGCTGCTGTTGCTAGAGTATTGGAAATTGATTGGAGCAAATATGCGTGGATCGCTGCTGCGTTGAGTGTCGGACTGGGATTCGGAATGCAGGAAGTTGTGACGAATTTTGTCTGCGGCATTATTTTGCTTTTTGAACGGCCTGTTCGTGTGGGTGATGTTGTTACGGTGGACGGCACGACAGGAACCGTTACTCGAATCCGCATGAGGGCGACAACGATTACCAATTGGGATCGGCAGGAATTGGTCGTGCCAAACAAGACGCTTATCACTAATACGTTTCTGAACTGGACTCTCTCAGGAACGATCAGTCGTATTGTCATTAATGTTGGTGCGGCATACGGATCTGATACTGATCTGGCCAGAGACATTCTTGTATCGGTCGCGCAGGATCATCCGGTAATCATGGACGAGCCAAAACCAATGGCGACGTTTGAAGAATTTGCTGATAGCTACTTGAACCTCGTCCTGAGATGCTATGTGCCTGATCTTGATAGCCGCCTGAAAACGATCACTGAACTACATACAGAGATTGACAGACGTTTTGCAGAAGCCGGATTGGAAATTGCCTTCCCACAGCAGGATGTTCATGTGAAAAGTAGTACCTCTTGCCCTCAGTGTGGTGAAGACGCCATTCTGCCGGTAATGGATGACCTTCGGTGAACGATGCATGCATGGCTCAAGTCGGAAGTTCAATTGCCTGGGAATGCATTGATTTTTGAAGCGAAAATTTGGGCTATCGCATGCGTATAAGCAAATCAACTGTGCTTACTGATTCGTTGAGCAACATTGGCTGCCGATGCCGTTGTGGGCATGCGGTTGGTCAGCATTTGCCTCTGATGAAATGTTCGGCATCTTTCATTCCGAACGCAGGATTGCTGCCATTCCATTGCTGCATGAGTGGAAGATTCATGGATTGTAAGAAACATCACCCAGCGAAATGGTCGGACATAAGATCATCATTGGTGGAATTGAGGGAGCGGGTCTTGTGTTGAGTTATCTGTACCATCCGACCACGTTGACGTGGAGTATTCATCTGGTATTTGCGTTCATACTGAGCGTTCGTGTGATCATGAAACGACCCGGTACGGGAGTCGCTTTAGCATGGTTGTTGGTGATCAATGCGATACCGATTTTTGGCGAAGTGATTTATTTGCTGATCGGTGAGAGGCGGATCAGTTGGTCACGACGAAAGGGGATCAGGCAACTGCGATCAGACTATGCTGAGGTGATTGAACATGCGGTGCATGAAGGATTGCTCGACGTAGATTGGGAAAAACACGGTGAGCTTGCTGAGAGTATGGGGCAACTTGGGTGGCAGTTGGTGGGTAGCCCCACTGTCTGTGGCAGCACGTATGAGTTGTTTGGAGAAACGAAAGACATTCTGCGTAGGATCTCACGTGACATCGATCGGGCTCAACGAAGCGTGCTCATGGAGTTCTACATTTGGGGTAGCGGCGGTTTAGCGGATGAAGTTCTTGCCGCTGTGATTCGCGCGCAGGAACGTGGCGTTCAGTGTTGTCTGTTGATTGACGCAGTGGGCGCGCGACCGTGGTGGAAGGGTAAGCAACCGGAAGAATTGAGAGCGGCGGGTGTGGAATTGCGACCCGCTCTGCCCGTCGGTTTGTTCAGGACACTTGTGGGGCGTACCGATTTGCGGCTGCATCGGAAAATTGTGGTGATTGACAGTGAAGTGTCGTGGACAGGAAGCATGAACTTGGTTGACCCCAAGTTCTTCAAACAGGGCAGCGGTGTTGGCGAGTGGGTCGATGCGATGGTCCGTCTACAAGGTTCCGTAGTGTCGCCACTCGCGGCCACTATGATCGGTGATTGGATTCTCGAGGGAGATGATGCCCTTTCCGAGTTGGTGAGCCGTCATCAGTTGCATTTGGTGGACTCCGCCGGTGCAGCCGATATTCAGGTGATCCCTTCAGGACCCGGAGAATCCAATGATGGGCTACTGCAGATGATATTGACCATGATCAATGGAGCTCGTGAGGAATTGGTGCTGACGACCCCCTATCTCGTACCAGACGAATCCCTCTTGCGAGCCATCCGAGGGGCATCGGCGCGAGGAGTGAAGGTGCGGGTGGTCATCCCTCAGAAGGTCGATTCCATCATGGCTCGATATGCCAGTCAGTCTTATTACGACGAATTGCTCAGTAGTGGTGTCGAGTTATATCTTTATCATGACGGTCTTCTGCACACCAAATCGATTACTGTCGATGGACATGTCTCCATGTTTGGAACTGTCAATTTTGATATGCGAAGCCTTTGGCTGAACTACGAAGTCGCGTTATTCGTGTATGACGACGGTTTTGGGGGGAAACTGCGTGAGTTGCAACAAGGCTACCTTGATCGGTCTGAAAGGGTTGATCATGACGCATGGTCAAAGCGATCGTTTGGCAAGCAACTGCTTCAGAACACTTTGCGTTTGGTCAGTCCTCTCCTGTAGCGTGCACCAAACCGGACTATCCAAATTGATAGGGCATTGATTGGCTCGAAATTTCGTGCTGGGAGCCTGTGGCATCCTGTTTTTAGACGATCATCTTGGTAAAGTTTCCGTCTGAGAAAGAGTAGCCATTCAAAACCCCGATGGGATAGAGGAATTCAAGATCATGGTGCTGCACGAAAAAGATTCGATTCGCGAACAGCTTGATGACGACGTTTATGCCGCAGTCGACCATGCAGTCTGCATTCCCAAGTATCGCTTTCCAACAGATGAACAAAATCCGAGGAATGTGTATTCAATCGTTCATGACGAATTGATGCTCGATGGAAATTCCAGGCAAAACTTGGCAACGTTCTGTCAAACATGGATGGAACCAGAGGTTCATAAGCTCATGGATGAGTGCCTCGATAAAAATATGATCGATAAGGATGAGTATCCGCAAACGGCTGAAATCGAGGCTAGATGCGTGCACATGCTGGGGGATTTGTGGAACTCTCCCGCAAAAGAGAATGCTGTGGGGTGTTCCACCACTGGATCCAGCGAAGCTGTGATGCTGGGTGGCATGGCGATGAAACGCCGTTGGGAAGCTTCACGAAAGGCTGCTGGCAAACCAATCGATAAGCCAAACCTGATCACTGGACCTGTGCAGGTCTGCTGGCACAAGTTTGCTCGTTATTGGGATATCGAACTTCGAGAAATCCCGATGGAGAATGATCGACTCCTGATGACGCCTGAGGAAGTGCTAAAGCGTTGTGACGAAAATACGATTGGGGTAGTGCCAACCTTAGGGGTGACCTTCACTTGCCAATACGAGCCTGTCAAAGATGTTGCAGAGGCACTCGATAAATTGGAAAGTGAAACCGGTTTGGATATCCCAATTCATGTGGATGGGGCCAGTGGTGGTTTCCTTGCACCGTTTTGCTCGCCGGACTTGGAGTGGGATTTCCGATTGCCAAGAGTGCGTTCGATCAATGCTTCCGGTCACAAGTTCGGTCTCTCGCCACTTGGTGTTGGCTGGATCATGTGGCGTGATACCGAGGATCTCCCCGAAGAACTTGTCTTTTGGGTGAATTATCTTGGCGGAAATATGCGTGACATTGCGTTGAATTTCTCTCGCCCAGGTGGCCAGGTTGTATGTCAGTATTACAACTTCTTACGATTGGGCCGCGAAGGCTACCGCAAAATTCATGATGCCTGTTACGCGACCGCACAATATCTGGCAGAACAACTTGGTAAAGTCGATATCTTCGAGATGCTTTACGATGGTGAAACCAACGAAGGAATCCCAGCACTCTGCTGGAAAATAAAAGACGGAGCTGATCCGGGATTCACTTTGTATGATCTGGCAGATCGACTACGAGCTCGTGGTTGGCAAGTGCCGGCGTACTCACTGCCCGCGGATCGTCAGGATCTTGTCATTCAACGGATCTTGGTAAGACACGGCGTCAGTCGCGATTTGGGAACTTTGCTTCTGAAAGACATGATGGAAGCACTTGAACATCTCAAGAAGCATCCGGTTTCAGCACCATTGTCATCCACCGAAGCTTCTGGTTTCCATCACTAGTGCCTTCCGTGCAATGACTTGATGGCATCACGTGTCGATGGATCAGCCCCCGTATTTCCAAAAACCCTGAATTTTGACTTCCAAAAAATCTCAGGGCGACCAATGTCTGGAAAGTCAGGGGCCACCTCCGTTCATTACCCGCAGAGTACATCGTCTTGGCGATGGGACGCTCGCGGTCTGGAGTTCCCGACATCACCGCAAGGATTTGCCTGCGCCCGAGACTCTCGTTGCTGGCGCGATTCGTCACGCTTGTCTCCGGGGTTGGTGCTTGGTAAGTGACTTCAATTGGTGGATTGGTTTTTTCTTCGTCGTTGGGTCACTGCTATTCATCTCCGGTAGCATTTGCACGTTGTGGCCAAAACTGCCCATCGCTGAGATAGCCAACCCTGCCAGACTCTTCTTTGTTGGCTCGGTACCGTTTACCTTGGCAGCACTCCTTCAGTTCTATCAGGCAGGGAATGCGTCAGATTTTCCTCAGGGTGATACTGCTTCGGTTCAGCGAAAAACGCTTCAACAAAAACTTTTCGGATGTCGCCTCCACGAACTTGGATGGTGGAGTTGTTTGTTGCAGTTGCTTGGAACTATGTTGTTCAATCTCAGTACTTATCAGGCTTTGAACCCAGGCCCTAATTGGATTTCAGAGGATATCTGGGTGTGGCTGCCCAACTTCACTGGTTCCATTCTTTTTCTGTTGTCTGGCTACATGGCGTTTGCGGAAACCTGCCATGCGTACTGGCGGTACCTACCCCGTAATCTTTCTTGGTGGGCGGTGTTCTGGAATCTTACCGGGTGCATTGGCTTTATGATTTCTGCGTTTCTGGCAGTCCTTCTGTCGAACGCAGATCCTGTAATTCGCCTGCAATTGTCGACATGGTTCACTCTGCTGGGTGCTATAGGATTTTTATTGGGGTCAATGCTTTTGATGCCAGAGGCTGCCACGGAAGGTCAGGAGCATCTGTCGCCACAGAAATTCGATCAAGATTGACAGCGTCAGTGCACTGTCGCTGTAGCGGGCTGATTTTTGTTTGGAATGTGGGTACGATTCTGGATAGCCACATTGTCAATCTCCTAACGTGATGAAAGTGAACATCAAGTGAGCAAACAAAAGCACAAAGATGTAAAATTGCCTGCAACCTGGGCCATTCCCGAGGAGTTTCGTAATCGACTTGGCAAGCATGTTGGTCGTCAGCGATTGATGTGTGTGGACGACCAGATATTATTGGTGCTGCACGCACCGCCGTTGCCTGATGAGGATGAGCGGCGGGGACGTTTTTTTTGGCGCAAGTCAGATGGAACATGGGCCAGCGATCAACTCGGAGAAGGGCCAGGAGCCGTGATGAAGCATCTCAAGGAGTACGATCAGCAACTTGATGTGCTTGAGAGAATGGAAGATGAGGCAAAGCAGGCAGAAGACCATTTTGTGATTCTCGAATCACTATCGCCGCTCCATCGTGCAATTCGCAATATGCATTCTGTATTGCAGGATCTGCGAAAACGCCATCCCGAAGCCCTCGAGGTTATCAACATGCGGGACCAAGCCTACGACCTCGAGCGGATGGCGGAGTTGCTCGCAACTGGAACTAAGAATTCGCTTGATTACAAGATTGCTCAGAGCGCAGAAGAACAGGCAGCAGCGAGTGATCGCATGGCTGTTTCGTCACATCGACTGAACATGCTCGTGGCGTTCTTTTTTCCGTTGGCAACCATCACCACTGTCTTCGGGATGGAGATACGAAGCGGGCTGGAAAAAATGCCCCAGCCACAAACCTTCATTGCGGTGATCGGCATTGGATTGCTGATGGGCTTCTTTCTGATGTTCTTCGTGCGTTTCAGAAATAGCAGGCGTTAAGTGCTCCGTACGCGAACTGTCATCAGAGTTGGTTGGCGCTGATGGCATGTTGAACCACTGATGGTTTTTAGTTAATTCCAGAAATCTTGTTTTCCTGTTCTGTAAGTTTTCGATAGAGTCGTGCACAGATCAAATCATGGTTCATGCTTTGTGACACGAGCATTTCAATGGCACAGCGATTCAAGGATCTGTTGATGTCCACGAGTCTTCGATTTGGCAAATTGGTCTGCCACCGAAAAAAGTGGTGCATCGCGGTCAGACATATTTTCCCCCGCATGCGTTTCCACCCTGCCTTGGGTTCTTCGAAATCGACAACGTAAAACAGACCGCCCGGTCGCAATGTGTTTAGCCAATGTGGCAAGTGTGTTTCAAGCTCATGCTTGGTAAAGCAGTCGAGGAAAAACGCCGACACCAACAGATCAAACTGATGGTCGAATTCCTTCAAGTCGCGTGCGTCCTGTTGTCGCCAGATGACATTTTTACGCAGTGGGTGCTTCGAAATACGGTGTTGCTGGATTTCCAGCATCCGTTGACTTTGATCGACACTGGTAATTTGACATTCCGGTTGGGATGACAGAAGTGCCTCAAGTAGTCGTCCATCACCGTCACCCAGCACCAACGCAGAACCACATGCTGGAATTGAACTCAGTAAAGCTGTGCGTGCACGTTCCAAATTCCGCCCGAACATCAGTGTTTCGAAAAAACGATAGCGGTCCGCTAGCCGGTCATAGCCATGGTCGGTGTGATTTCGCATGGTAGTTGTTAGCCGTGGTAAACACGCCAAGCGATAAGGGTGGCGGGAGGTAAGATGAGAGACAGGTCTGCCAGCAATTCACGACCTTTGGGAGATCTTATCAGTGGTGTGTCTCGAGTTTTCCTTTGATTTTGTTCGTGCCTTTGATTGACGAAAATGGCGATCGCCAGGCATGATGTGCTACTCAGTAAGCAGTTGGTAATGAACGTGGGGAGCAAGTCAAAATAAAGCACCGCAAAGATCAGGGCGAACTCAAGTACGAGTGCAAATACAATGGGAGCCAGCGTCGTGTTGCTTCGTGAGGTCCATGCGAAAAAGGTTTGAGCTGTATCAAGTTGGCGTTCCCAATAAGCAACTGTGGCGCAGTTGATTGAAAACAGCGAGCCAGTGGCTAGCGTTGCAGTTAATAATGGAGATGTGATTTGTTGGGATGCTGCTGGCCAGCAAACAAGACTGACGCCAAAACCAAAAATTAAACCAGCCTGAATTTCTTTTGGAATGCGCCGCACTGTCCAATTGTTTTTCTGCGCGTTCAGCAAATAGAGAAATACGAGCAGCAAGCAGGCCATTCCCCATTTGATTTGAGCAGCATGGGTAAAGCTGGTGACCAGAATCACGTTCAATCCTAGAGCGATTACCCACAAAAAGCACATCAGTGTCTGAAACTGATAATGGAAAGAATGCCTTGAACTGTGTGGCAGTTCGCATTGCAATCGCCGAGAATCGAGTATTCGATCAGCGGTATAAGCAAGCCAGATCGACATTCCGATGATTGAGCTTTCGACCAGACTGGGAAAACGATCAAGGAATTGCAGTGTGAAAACGAGTTGCCATGTCAGGCCAACCGTGACGGCATCAAGAGAGAGTAGATTGACCAGATGCCAGACATGGGTGCTTTGAACTGTGACCGCCTTTGGTAGCGCAGGCGAGTTTGTAGTAGCAGCCACAGTGTTGGGCTCAGGTTCTTTTATTTCAAAAAGCATGGGGTTAGGCTGATTGCCCATCACAACGTTGGTTCATTTGCAGATCAAGCGAGTGACTTATTAGGTGATTGTTAGGGCAGGATGAACCGAAAGCTTTATGGAAACATGCTCCCCATCTTTGTTTTGTACAACTTAGGGGCTTCTGCTCCCAAAAACATCTTTACCACAACCAGAAACATGATAGAAGAGGTCAGAGAGTTGATCGTGTTCTGCAGCTCGATCGATTCCAAGAATGGGGAATGGGGCTGCTTGGTGTGAATTTTTTGTTGCGATTAGTCGGGATTATTGCCCGTTTCCGGCCATTAAGATTTTTGATCGACTCACCATCTCGATTAAAAGATCAATAGACCGTAAATTACGGGTTCGGGGCTGTAGCTCAGTTGGTTAGAGCTGGGGACTCATAATCCCTAGGTCGCGGGTTCAAGTCCTGCCAGCCCTACTTTTTATCGATGTTTTGCGGTTCCTTGGCAGCGATCGTGCTGCCAAGTTTCTGACTTGGTGCCGCGTATTTTTAGGACGACGGCCAGTTCGCCCGCCACCACCGCCCCTGCCATCTTGGGTGGCAGAGCACCTTGTCCATCTTGGGTGGCAGAGCACCTTGTCCATCTTGGGTGGCAGAGCAACCAGTGGTTCTTAACTCTTAAGCATGAAGCTTTTGATTTGCTTGGGCGAAGCTGCCCATAAGTCACGCTTCCTATTAGTGACGCTACCCATCAGCGGCCAAGTTAGCCGGCAGTAAAACTCAAACTGCCGGCTGATAAAGGTCTGAGGTGTAGGTGGCGGACCAACCCCAGATCTACCATGCCTCTGAGTTGCCGCGGATGGACTATTCAAATTCATGTTCAGCATACACGGATTCGTGAAATTCACCTGTCTCAGTTACGCTGGCGAAGAAGAGCAGCATGAATGCTTCCTCCTCAGTGAAGCCGATGTCGAGCAGTAGGTGATAGGTTGCTTTTTCCAGGTTCATTGCCTCGGATGCAACATCGGCATCCCTCACTGTCTCGCCAGGTTTTTGGGTGACATTGGTGTTTATAACGACAGCCTTGTTCATTAGCTCGCATGCGACATCGGTATCCGTAATTGTCTCGACAGGTTTTTGAGTGACATTGGTGTACACGGTCAAGGCGGCGTGCGCGTGGGAAGTGGACAGAACAAGCAGTGTGGTTGCGGCAAGAGAAAGGATTATTTTCATCAGATCGTTCCAGATTTTAGTTGGGTTTGTTGCAGGAGAGTCGGTTGACTCGCTTCAAATAACGAAGCGTCGTGCCCAAGCCCATCCGGCGCGGAACTTTTAAACAATCTGTTTTTTTGTGATTTTCACCTCAACTGCTTGGCAAGTTATCTGCCGTTTTGCCGCTTTTTGTCATTGGCCAGCGGATAAGAGGGAGGTGTGAATATCGACATGATTTTATGAAAATTAAGCAATGTGATTGGGCTTTTTGAGTGGTTCTGTGGTTCAATCCAGCATGCCGTGTAGTTCGAAGTAGACATTGTCCCGACTGATCAGAGTATTTTCATGCGACCGAATCTCTTATTGCGATCCTCCTTGGTAAGTGTTTTGGCTTGCTTGTTGTTGAGTGTTCAGGGGTGGGCGGAGGATCATTTGTTGACAATCGGTGGAGGTTATTCGCCTGCTGGCAATCAAGCCTCTTTGGAACGCAACGTCTTGTTCTTTCAACGATTGTTGGAAGAACAAGG
>Ga0315321_10003122_pt1 | contig 12890 bp, 11 predicted proteins | sample M180m21515metaG_FD_203464 | JGI IMG/M metagenome (GOLD analysis project Ga0315321, IMG submission 203464) | Ammonia-oxidizing marine archaeal communities from Monterey Bay, California, United States - M1 80m 21515 | ecosystem: Environmental > Aquatic > Marine > Intertidal zone | place: USA... | reverse complement strand
GCTCAACCCGTCCTGAGAAGCACTATCTATCGATGATACTGAAAGAGGGTTGAGCAGATGAGCCAGGCCGCTGAGTTCACCGCACCTTATCGCTTAGAGTACCCCTACAAACGGGGTTTGGGGCCTGTCTTAGGTGCCTTTTTTACAGGGCTCAGATCAGGGCAACTGGTCGGCGTTCGAAGCGCTCAAGGCGAGGTTTTTTGCCCGCCTACTGAGTTTCACCCCAGCGACGCTCAAGCGCTGACCGAGATGGTCCCCTTGACTGGTCAAGGCACGGTCGAAACCGTGTATTGGATCGAGCGCCCCGCGCCACATCACCCCATCCAAAGGCCCTTCGGTTTTGCTCGTGTTCGACTCGATGGGAGCGACAGCTTCTTTGTCCACGCGCTCGACACTCAAGGGGACTCGTCGCTGGCTCAGTCCGGGCTTCGGGTGGCGCCAAGGTGGCGCGTTGAGCGCCAAGGGGCGATCACCGATATCGAGGCTTTTGTGCCCATCGATCAGGCTAGCTCGCCGGAACCCTGCGACGGCGATGCGATTGAGCGCGCCGTGATTCCGGTCGGTCTGGATTACGTGATCCGAGCCGGCGTGACTCAGTCGACCTTTCTGACCCACCTTAAGGATCGACGGTTGGTCGGAAGACGCTCACCGGACACCGGTCAGGTTTTGATTCCACCGCGCGGCGCCTGCACGACCAGCGGCGAGGTCTGTGATGAGCAAGTTGAGGTGGCGAGTACGGGGATGGTGACCACCTTTTCAGTCATTCGAATTGAGTTTCCTGGGCAACGTTTACCGCCTCCTTACGTCTGCGCTGCCATCGTCCTTGATGGTTCGGATGTGCCCCTCATCCATTTGGTCGGCGGCGACCCTGACGAGGTGCGCATGGGGATGCGAGTTCGAGCGGTTTGGACGGACGAGCCTCAAGCCTCGATGGAGGCGATCCGCTTCTTTGAGCCCACCGGCGAGTCGGACGCTCCTTTTGAGCAGTATGCGGAGCATCTCTAATGCGGCCTGTAGCCATTGTAGCGTTCGCGCACTCCGAGCTCGACGGACCGAGCGACCTTGATGAGGTCGAGCTGATCCAATCGGTGTGCTCATCGGTTCGTCAACAGGTCGGCTTGTCGCAGCAAGAGATCGGCTTTACCGTCTCGGGTTCGAGTGACTTTTTGTCGGGGCGACCCTTCTCATTCGTCTCCGCCCTAGATGGCGTTGGCGCCTTTCCGCCGATTGAGGAAAGTCACGTCGAGATGGACGGTGCCTTCGCCCTTTATGAAGCTTGGGTGCGTCTGCAGCACGGCGATATCGACACCGCCATGGTCTATGCGTTTGGGCAACCCAGCTTATGCGATCTGAATCAGGTTTTGGGGCTACAGCTTGACCCTCATTGGGCTGCTCCTTTGGGTTTGGACGAAGCAGCGGTTGCGGGTTTGCAGGCGCGCGCTTCAGGCTCCGAAGACTCGCTGAGCCGAGTGCCCTTGAGCGACGGCGCAGCGGCCATTATTCTGGTCGCTGGCGACCGCGCCAAGAGCTTGTGTCCTCGTCCGGCGTGGATTCGAGGGATCGATCACCGCATGGATGTGGGCGAGTTGTCACAGCGCAACTTGGCGGCGCTCAACTCGGTCACCGCGTGCTCCAAAGCGCTGAGAATTTCGGATCAAACCATCGAGCGTGCGGAGCTGCACATCAACTTTGACCATCAACGCGATCTGATCGCTGACGCCCTGGGCTTGTCGCCTAATGTAGCGGTTAACCAAGGGCGCACGAGCGCGGTCGACACCTACATGGTCAGCGGCTTGCTTCGGATTGGTGAGGCTGCATCGGCGATCATGCGTGGCACCGCTTCATGCACGCTGGGTCACGCCAGCGCCGGGCCGGCGTTGCAACAAAATCTAGTCTGTCTTTTGGGAGCGAACCCATGAGCCGGCCGTGCGCAGTGATCGGCGTGGGTCAGACGCGCTATGCGGCGAAGCGGCAAGATAAAAGCTTGGCTGGTTTGGTGCGCGAAGCCGCCGACGCAGCGATGCTTGATGCCGGCTTGGACTGGCAGCAGATCGATGCGGTAGTTATCGGAAAAGCGCCGGACTTTTTCGAAGGTGTCATGATGCCAGAACACCACCTCGCTGCCGCTCTTGGAGCCGTCGGCAAACCGATGATTCGGGTGCACACGGCGGGGTCTGTCGGGGGATCAACCGCAGTGGTTGCAAGTCACCTGATTCAGGCGGGCGTGCATCAACGGGTGCTGTGCTTAGCCTTTGAGATCCAGAGCTGCTCGAACGCCATGTGGGCTTTGTCACCGCCCTATCCTTTTCAGCCGCCAACGGTCGCTGGAGCAGGCGGTTACTTCGCTCCGCTCATGCGCGCGTACATGCACCGCGCCAAAGCCCCTAAAGACACAGGCTGGAAGGTCGTGATTAAGGATCGCCGCAACGCGCTGAAGAACCCGCTCGCCCATATCCAAAGCGAGCCAACGCTTGAGCAGTGCGCGCAGGCGCCGGTTCTTTGGGACCCGATCAACTATCTGGAGACCTGTCCAAGTTCCGATGGTGCGTGCGCGATGATCTTGGCTTCGGAATCGGCGGCTAAAGAGGCGCCGAACCCACCGGCTTTTGTTCAGGGGACGGCGCTGCGTAGCGAACCTATTTTCTTTCCCGGGCGTGATCAGGTCAGCCCTCAGGCGGGGATCGATTGCGCCGCTGACCTTTATCGTCAGGCACAGATTACCGACCCCTTGGCTGAGCTCGATATGGCTGAACTCTATGTCCCGTTCTCCTGGTTTGAGCCGATGTGGCTCGAGAACCTAGGGTTCGCTGAGCCAGGCGATGGCTGGCGTTTGGTCGAGGACGGAGTCACCGACTTTGGTGGCGCCTTACCGGTCAACGTCTCAGGGGGTGTTTTGAGCTCAAACCCCATCGGCGCCTCGGGGATGATTCGATTTGCTGAAGCGGCTCTGCAGGTGCGCGGCTTAGCCGGAGCGCATCAGGTGGATGGGGTGCGCAGAGCCATGGGGCACGCGTACGGTGGCGGCTCTCAGTTCTTTGCGATGTGGGTCGTTGGCGATACGCCGATGGCTTCTTAAAGGAGTAGCTCATGGCGGTGTTTAATCTCGCAGATCTTTTCGAGATCGTGGTCGATACGGTCCCCGAAAATGATGCGTTGGTATCGGGCGATATCCGCTACACCTATGCCGAGCTCGAGGCTGCCTCGAATCGGATCGCCCATCATCTCCAAGCGCAAGGTATTGTCAGCGGTGATCACGTGGGTTTGCAGCTCTATAACGGTCACGAGTACTTTATCGCGGCGCTCGCAGCTTACAAACTGCGCGCCGTGCCGATCAATATCAACTATCGTTATGTCGCTGCCGAACTTGCTTACCTTTATGACAACGCGGACCTCAAAGGTTTGTTCTTTGAGCCGGAGCTTGTTGGGCGGGTGGAAGAAGCGGTCGCACAGGTTGCGGGACTCCAGGTCTTAGTGGCTGCTGGCGATGCCGATTGCGAGGTGGGGGCTCAGCGAGCGACCGCCTTTGAAACCGCATTGGCTCAAGGTCACCCGGCGCGCGACTTTGAGGAGCGCTCAGGTAAAGACCTATGCATCATCTACACCGGCGGAACGACCGGCATGCCGCGCGGGGTGATGTGGGAGCATGACCAATTGCTCTTTGCGGGTTTGCAAGGAGGGCGTCCGGGCGATGACCCGCTCGAGCGCCCTGAGGATCTGATCGAGTTTATCAACGACGGTATGCCCTATTCGATGCACACCGCTGCGCCCCTCATTCATGGTTCGGCTCAATTTGCGTGTTGGATCGCTATCTTTACCGGGGGTAAAAATTGCCTGACTCCGGGCGCTCGATTCATCCCTGAAGAGACCTGTCGTTTGCTCGGTGATGAGGGGGTCACGGTGGTCAATTTGGTCGGCGATGCGATGGCAAGACCCTTCGCCGAAACTTATCTGGCTGGGGCGTACGAGTCACCGATGCTCGGGGTGGTGACCTCGGCTGGCGCAGTGCTGAGTCAAACGGTTCGGGAACAGCTTGAAGAGGCTTTTCCTTGCGCCATGATCATGAACAACTTCGGCTCCTCCGAGTCGGGTCATGCGGGCATGGCGATCAGCGCGGCTGGAGGACAAGCGAAGTTCTTTATGCTCGGTGGACGCACCAAGGTTCTGGATCCGGACACCTTCGCTGAATGTTCAGTCGGTGAGACGGGTATGCTCGCCACCGGCGGTCATCTGCCACGCGGTTACTACAAAGACCCCGAGAAAACGGCGCGGACATTTATTGAAACACCTTTCGGACGTTATGTGATTCCTGGTGACTTTGCGGTGCTCGAAGACGACGGAACGATCACCTTACTCGGTCGCGGCTCGGTCTGCATTAATACGGGCGGTGAGAAGGTCTTCCCTGAAGAGGTTGAAGAAGGAATCAAAGCCCATCCGAGCATCGCAGATGCCATCGTCGTGGGCGTCGCCGATGAGCAATGGGGTCAGCGAGTCACCAGTTTAGTGACCGTGCGGCCAGGTCACACGGTTGAAGAGGCGGACTTGATCACGCACACACGCTCTAAAGTAGCAGGCTATAAGACGCCCAAACAGTTCTTCGTCGTGCAAGAGATGCCGCGGCATCCCACCGGCAAACCCGACTACACGACCGCTCAAAAAGTGGCTGCTGAGATGGCTGATCGATGATCGATGACCAGATCAAAGCCTTCGTCAAACGTTCATGGGACGTTCTTGAAGAGCCCACGACGCAGGCTTGGGGCGGCAAACGAAAACTCGCCCAGGCCTTACGTGAGTTGAATCATTTGGTCGTCTGCTCAGACGCTCCAGCGCCAGAGCTGCTCGAAGCCGCTCAGCGCATTGATCAAGCGTTAGCGCTGCTCAAACCCTACGGTGCGCGGACCTTCTTTGAGCGCTTCAAAGATGGCGATTATGTCGCTCGTCCTGAAGTCTACGCCGACCGAGCTTGGATTACCGGACAATCCAACCCGATCAGTCCCTTAGCGATTCTGGAAGAGGAGTCTGAGCGGGTGACCGCAAAGGTCTGTTTTGAGAATGGCTATGTCGGCGCGCCCGGATGGGTTCACGGCGGCGCCGTCGCTTCGGTCTTTGATCAGCTCATGGGCTTTGTCTTAATTCTGGATGGGACCCCGTGTGTGACCGCTGAGTTGACCATTCGCTACCATCACCCGACGCCTTCGCATCAGGACTTAGTGTTTAGCGCTTGGGCCGAGCGAGAGGAGGGCCGCAACGTCTACTTGCGAGCCCACTGTCATCGTGGCGACCAGCACACTGCCACCGCAGAGGCTATTTTTGTTCGGCTCAATCCCGAACAGTTCGCCAAAACGCTCTCGTCTTACGACACCGATTAGGAACCGCTAGTGTATCTCGACTTCACCGACGAACAGCGCGCCCTTCGAGATCGCCTGCGTCGCTATCTTGCTGAGTTGATGACCGACGAACTCGAGGCCGAGCTCAACGTCAGCGAAGGCGGTGGTCCTCATTATATGCAGGCTATGGAGCAGCTGGGTCGAGATGATTGGCTCGGTATCGGTTGGCCGGCGGAGTACGGCGGTCAAGGCGCAGGGCCGATCGAGCAGTTTATCTTCTTTGATGAGGTACAACGCAGCGGGTTTCCGGTGCCTATTTTGACGCTCAATACGGTGGGTCCGACCCTCTTGTCCTATGGCAGTGACGAGCAAAAGAAGACCTATCCGCCGAGGATTTTGGCGGGCAAATGCCACTTTTCAATCGGTTATACAGAGCCTGATTCAGGAACTGATTTAGCCTCCCTGAAAACCCGAGCCGAGCGCCAAGACGATCATTACTTGGTCAATGGACAAAAGATCTTTTGCTCGCTCGCCGACCACGCCGACCATTTTTGGTTAGCGGTGCGCACCGACACCGAGGTGGCAAAGCATAAAGGCATCTCGATGTTGATCGTTGACGCCGACAGCCCGGGTGTTTCGATGACTCCGATCCATGGTCTTGGAGACAATAATATTTGGGCGGTTTATTTCGAAAACGTCAAAGTGCCTCTGGCTAATCTCGTAGGAAAAGAGGGTGGGGGCTGGCGCTTGATCACCAGCCAACTCAACCACGAACGCGTCGCCCTGTGTTCCGTGGGTCCGCTTGAGCGCATTTGGGAAGAGACCCGCAACTATGCAAAAGAAACCTGCGATGGCGAGGGCGCTCGTTTACTGGATCAGCCTTGGGTTCGGCGCAATCTCGCTCAGGTTCGAGTGGGGCTCGACTGCTTGACGCTGCTCAATGGAAAACAAGCCTGGGCGATCGCCGAGGATAAGCTAGGGATGGCCGAAGCTTCAGCGATCAAGGTCTATGGCTCTGAGTTTTATGTGGAGGGCTCTCGGCTTCTTGCGGAGGTGCTTGGAGCGAGCGGGATGCTGCAGGTCGGCTCCCCCGGTGCGGCTTTAGCCGGCCGCCTTGAGCGGTTTTATCGGATGAGCCTGGTCCTGACTTTTGGTGGCGGGTGCAACGAGGTGCAGCGCGACATGATCTCGATGGCCGGCTTAGGTTTGCCGAGGAGTCGATAAGCGATGGACTTTACCTGGTCAGAAGAACAGCAGGCGATCCGAGAGTTGAGCGAAGAGGTCCTAGCTTCTAGCCTTCGCGACTCAGATTATACTGGCGATCGATTTGCGGCGCACGCCTACGCCGAGCTGGCACGCACTGAGTTGTTGAGTGTCGGGTTAGCGGCTGACCATGGCGGCATGGGATTAGGGTGCGTTGAATTGCTCTTGTTGCTCCGACAAGCGGCTCGCCACGCCGCACCGCTGCCCTTGCTCGAGACCGTGGTGATGGCTGCGCCGCTCTTGCAAGAGCTTGGAGACCCCAGCACCAATGATTCAATGCTTCGATCGATTGGAAGCGGAGAGACCCTGATCACTCTTGCTCTTCACGAACAGGGAGGCTCGGCGTTTCGAGCGCCAAGCTGTCGGGCTGAGCAGCGTGGTGATCATTGGCTTTTGACCGGTGAGAAAATTGCGGTGCCTTATGTGGATCGGGCGCAGGGTTTGATTGTCCTTTCAGGGACCCCGCAAGGACCTGGGTTGTTCTTAGCAGGAGGCTGCGGCGCCACGCGACAAACCGGGACCGATGATGCCCCCTTGTGGTCGCTGCGCTTCGAGCAAACACCAGCCCAACTTCTCAGCCTCGACCCGGCGGTGCTGGAACGCTTTGAGCGCCGCTTGCAGCTCGCCTATTGCGCGACCTTAGTCGGCCTGTCCGAGTCGGCTCTAGATCTCACCGCAACGTACCTCAAAGAGCGTCAGCAATTTGGGGTTCCGATCGGCTCATTTCAGGCGGTGAGTCAGCGCGCTGCCGATGCCTTCATTGCGCTTGAAACGATGCGGGTCACGCTCTGGCGAGCCGCTTGGCTTGAGCAGGCGGACCGTCCCTCTGCTGCTGCGGTCGCCAGCGCTCGTTACGTCTGCGCTGAAGGCGCTCATCAGGTGGTCTCGGCAGCTCAGCACCTGCATGGCGGCATGGGCTTTGACCGGGATTATCCACTTCATCGCTATTTTCTAGGGGTTAAACGCATCGAGTTTTTAGAAGGCGGTGCGAGCGCTCAACTCCAAAATTTAGGCGACCTAATCGCTGAGGAGCTGTAGTGCAGATCGTTGTCGATTTAGATCTTTGCGAGGCGAACGGGATCTGCATGAAGGCGTGTCCAGAGATCTTTGAGTTGACCGACGAAGATCTTCTAATCGTTCATCAAGACAAGGTCACAGACGCACTGAGCGCCAAGATCACTGCAGCGGTTCAGTACTGTCCACGAGGCGCACTTCGACTGGACGGTTAGTGCCGTCTAGGCGTCGGCGAGGACAAGCCCTCGGACTTCGAGCTCACCCGCCTTCAAGCACAAGCGCTCAAACGAGCCGCCCTGCTTGGTCTCGATCAAGCGATCCAAACCCGTACTGTCTTGCCCGTTGATCACTCGAGTCAGGCGCGGCACGATCACCTGTTCGATCAGCTTTCTATCTTGTTCGATAATCACCCATCGCCGGTCGAGCTTTTCAGCGACCGCAGCGGTCGTCCCTGAGCCTCCATAAGGATCGAGAACCAAGTCCCCAGGCTCTGAACACATCGCCAGCACTCGCTGAACCAAGCGCTCAGGCTTTTTGCCCCCAGAAAATGCCGCTTCGCCTTCATAGCCTACCCCATGAAATGGAATATCAGTCCACAGATTGGTCAGCATTTTCGTCGGGGTATCTTCCCCGTTGAGCGAGCGGACTTTGTTGCTGTAAAAGGTCATCTGCCGACCGCCTCGAAGGAACACATCCCGGGCTTGCTCTCTCGCCAGATGAAACACTTCTTTGGGTCGCTTCAGGCTCTTTTTAGCCAGCTTTTGAATTTCGGCTCCGGCGCGATCATTGACTCGGGTGCTCTGGAACACTGCGTCAGGGTTCTCGAGCGCATAATCCGCGAGCTTCTTTTCAAACATGACACCAAGCTCTGCGCGTGCTGCCCGCACCGAACGGTAACCGAGTAGGTTCGCCATATAGCGGGGGAAGCTATCCACCTTCCACGCAGAGACAGGGTCTGAAGGGTTGACCACGACGTTTCGATAGCAAGGGTCGTATTCGGCTCGCACGTACTGCGGGAAATAGGTGAACTGCTTGCGGTCTTTAGCGAAGATCAGGAGGTACTCTGTCTGGTTAAAGGGCAGGGCATTGCTCGATCGCAGACCGGAAGGATCTGAGGTTTTCAAGATCACCATGTTGAGAAAGTTCTCGGCGCCGAACGTTTCCTCAGCGAGGGTCTTTACCTCAGACAGCTTCCGATCGTCGGTGTGAATAAAGACAGCGCCGCTTGGTTTGACTGTGCCAGCGGTTGCGCTGAGCACCTCGCTGAGGTTGGCTTTCCACGCATCGGCGCTGCGCTTGCCGCGGCTTGTATTGTACGAAGGATCAATGACGAGACACTGGACTTTGCCGTGCAACCGTTCGCCAAGCAAACGCACGACGTCGTCGTTGTTTCCATGAACCACCAGGTTGTTCGACCGTGCAGGTTGAGGGGTGTGAATTCCCTGAGACGTCATGATGTGGGCACTCCTTGAGTAAGGGTCAATCGACCCTATATGCCCAAAATTCTGAGTCTTCTAATCGCTCAAGTGTTTTTTAAGATCGAGCGCCACATCTTCGATCATATCTTCTTGACCACCCACAGTTTTTCTACGGCCAAGCTCGACCAGTATGTCCCTCGCCTGGAGTCCGTATTTGCGAGCGGCGCGATCAGCGAAGAGCAAGAAGCTTGAATAGACGCCGGCATAACCTAGGACCAAGGCGTTACGATCGACGCGCACGGTATGAGCAGGCGGTCGCTGCATCAGCGGAACCACGAGATCTTCCGCTACATCCATGAGACGGTATAGATCGCAGCCATGATCAGCGCCCATGCGCTCGAGCACCGCCACCAAGACCTCCATTGGGGTGTTTCCCGCGCCTGCGCCCATCCCAGCGGCGCTGCCGTCGATTCGCACGGCGCCCGCTTCAATCGCTGCGATCGAGTTGGCGACACCCATCGCCATGTTGTGATGACCATGAAAACCCACCTCGGTCTCGGGGCGAAGTCCAGCGCGCAGCGCCGCGATGCGATCGGTGACATCGGCGGGCAGCATATAGCCGGCAGAGTCAGTGCAATAGATGGTCGTGGCGCCCTCGTTCTCCATGATCTTCGCTTGAACCAACAGGTCCTCCGCAGAGATCATATGCGCCATCATCAAGAACCCGACCGTGTCGACGCCGAGCTCACGGCTCATACCGATGTGTTGCCCTGAGACATCCGCCTCGGTGCAATGGGTCGCCACGCGCAGGCACTCAACGCCGCAATCAACCGCCATTTTGAGATGATCCACCGTGCCGATACCGGGCAGGGTGAGCGCCGAGACCTTAGCCTGTTTGAGTCGTGGGACCACGGCGCGAAGGTACTCTTCATCGCTGTGGGCAGCGAAGCCATAGTTGATCGATGCCCCGCCTAGACCGTCGCCATGCGTGACCTCAATTAAGGGTACGCCCGCCTGGTCGAGCCCTTCCGAGATCCGCACCATTTCATCGATGGAGATCTGATGCTGTTTGGCGTGCATGCCGTCGCGAAGACACATGTCATGCAGAATGACTTTCGTCCCTTGCAGGCTCATGAGCAGGCCTCCTTACGCAAGCTCGCAATCAGCTCGCCCGTGCGCAACGCCGCTGCGGTCATGATGTCGAGATTTCCTGCGTACTGAGGCAAGAAATCCCCTAGACCGGTGACCTCCATAAAGGTCGAGATCCGATGACGACCGTCGGCGAGCTTTTCAAAGACGGGCCCGTTTTTTAACGCATAGCCAGGGACGTAGGTTTGAACCTCAGCGACCATCGCTTCGACCGAGGCGCGGACGGCCTCTTCATCGGGTGGTTCGTCCACCACGCAATGGATGGTGTCGCGCATCATGATCGGAGGCTCAGCCGGATTGATCACGATAATGGCTTTGCCAACTTTGGCACCACCGACGCGCTCGATCCCTGCCGCAGTTGTGCGCGTAAATTCGTCAATATTATTGCGCGTGCCCGGACCGATCGAGCGTGAGGCGACGGTGGCGATAATTTCACCATAAGCGACCGGATGCACACGATGCACCGCCGCCACCATGGGGATGGTCGCCTGACCACCGCAGGTGACCATGTTCACGTTGTCGATCGAGTCATCGACTTGCTGCGCCAAATTGACGGGCGGAATACAGTACGGCCCGATCGCCGCCGGCGTGAGATCAATGCAGGTGACACCGAAGGGCTTGAGCAGCTCGTAGTTCGCTTTGTGAACGTAGGCAGAGGTTGCATCAAAGGCTAGCTCAATGCCTTGCGCACCGCCCGCTTCAATCATGCCTTTGACCCCCTTTGAGGTGGTCTTTAAACCCAGATCAGCGGCTCGCTTTAAGCCTTCAGATTGGGGATCAATTCCGACCATCCAAACGGGCTCAACCCAGTCGGATCGCAGGGCCTTGTAAAGAAGATCGGTGCCGATATTACCCGGTCCAATAATCGCTGCTTTTAGCTTGGTCACAACCATTCTCCGGGCGCCACTTGGGCATGCGTCAGCGCGCGGCGCAAGAGCCGCCTAGGGCGCCAGCGTTAAATCGTTCGCATCTCGGGGTAAGAGTTTCCGATGCTCGAAGCTGTAATGCGCTATTCCCGTAATCGACGTGAAGCCCACTCCGGTTTGGCGTGGGAACAAACTACCATCGGCCAAGTTGCGAACCATCAGATCATCCATCCACAAACCGGCGAAGATCTCAATTTGACCATAGTCGTTGTCCGGACCGTCTGGATTCGGGTTCATGATCTGCACATCCTCAATGGTCACCAAGACACCCTCAAGCGCTTCGGCTTGGGAGCCGCCATCAGCAATGTCTGCTGGGCTGACGACGACCGCATCAGGGACATCGACCGGTCCACCTGGAAGCACCGTCACTTGCGCATCGGTGAGCTCGGTTAGGTCATGGTATTCGACATAGGTCGCTTGGACATCGACGCGTGCGCCGCGCCGCCACTCAGGAGGACTGTCGCCACGGACGTAGACGTAGATTCCCTGCCCTGCGCCGCTGCCCTGGGCGATCCAGAAGCCGCGACTCGCCGACACCGCAGTGATCACCGCTTGGCGAATCAAGACGGCAGTGTCTTGAGCCACTTCGCCGCTGCGAACCGCAGCGATCGTGGTTTCGGGAGCGGGGCATTGGCTAGCGCCTGGATTGGCAACGTTCGGGCAGTCATCACAGGCGTCGCCATGACCGTCATCGTCGGCATCTTCTTGCTCGGGGTTGGCGACCAAGGGGCAATTGTCCTCGTTGTCACCGATTTGATCACCGTCTCGGTCACGACTGTCTGGGCAAGGTGGCTCGCCCACCGCAAAGGGGCAGACATCGCAAGCGTCGCCGATGCCGTCTTGGTCCGCATCCGGTTGGACGCCTTGGTGCATGGGTCGGATCGGGTTGAACAAGTTGGGACAGTTGTCTGCGTCGTTGCTCAGCCCATCGCCATCTTGATCGTCGGCGCTGGGTTGACCGCTGTAGGCGTTGGAATCTCCAAATCGCTCCGCTTCGCGCCGGAGCGGTTCGCACGTCGGTTCGTCTTGGGGGGTGGCGCAGCTAAAGAGCGGGTACAGCATCTCGCCCTGGCTCTGGAGCTGACTCAACTCTTTACCGGTCTGCGCCCGAGCACAGACCATCTTCGTCTCGCCGCAGACCTCGAGGGTGTCGCAGTCTTGGGCGAGCGCTTGAACCAAGCGCGCATCACCCGTGAGCGGACGCCCCGCTCTTAAGGTTAGGAGTACGTTCTTGCTGCTGCCTTGGACGACGCTTTGGTAGCCGCCGCCTTGTCGCCGCATGATCGTGATGTCACCGAGCTGCCCCGACGCTAGGCTGCCCAGAGAATTCTCCAGACCCACCGCCCGAGCGGCGTCTCGCGTGACCATCAGCCATAGATCCTTCGCCGAGAGCGCGCCGCCCCAGTGCCGATCGGAAAATTGAGCGGCACATTGCAGCTCGCGCAAAACATTCATCGATCCGGACTGAACCCAGTCGGTACCTAGCGCGACGGGGATACCCATGGCTAAGAACATGGGGACGTCGGCGGTGTCGCCATAAAGCGCAATGTTTGAACGCGGCGACCAGATGAGTTTCATGCCGCGCAGCGCCATCAAGTCGACGTCGTCGACGGACAAGCCGATCCCGTGAATCAACGCAGAGTTGGCGCCGAGCACGTCAACCGATCCTTGGATGTCCGCGCCGGTCATGCACGCGAATTCATTCTGCGCCTCGCCATCAATTCCTTCCGCCACATGAGGCGTGAAGGCTCTTTTGTTGGGCGCATTTCGGAGTCGGTTCTCACCCATACCGGGGT
>Ga0315321_10003115_pt1 | contig 12904 bp, 12 predicted proteins | sample M180m21515metaG_FD_203464 | JGI IMG/M metagenome (GOLD analysis project Ga0315321, IMG submission 203464) | Ammonia-oxidizing marine archaeal communities from Monterey Bay, California, United States - M1 80m 21515 | ecosystem: Environmental > Aquatic > Marine > Intertidal zone | place: USA... | reverse complement strand
GCAGAATCAGCGACTCCCCAGAGCGGCGGTGTTTGCCATTGATCCGGGTGGGGGTGGGAGCGATCGAATTCAAATTGTTTCTCGGCTTCGCCGTCGTTATACCCGCCACCTCGAGAACCACTCGGCTGGATTGGTTCGAGATTGTATAAATGGAAATCACTAAAAATCTGCTCGATTCCGCCAAGGTTTTCAATGTGGCAGTCGGTACAACCGATTTGCCCGAAAATGACTTCGCCCCTCTCGACTCGGAACCGCCCCACGGTTTCTTTCGGTAAAACTTGGACTGGTCTTGGGAGGTTGCGAACGAAGCAAACTAGTTGATGTAGTTGTTCTGAAGTCATATCCATTGCTGCGTTTGGGTCTGCTGCGTACTGCTTTGGCATTTGTTGTGAATGCAGTCGGTTTGTCAAACCAATCTCCATTGCACAAGCCGAAGCAACAAACTCCTCAAGCGAAGCGAACTGGCCTTTCCAACCGAACTTTCCGATGTTTCGGTTGACTGTGTTCACAATTCCAAGTCGATTACCGCTGACGTCGCCGGTAAGTTCCTTGGCGATCACATTGGCGAAACGTTTTTGTCCGTGAAGGCTGATCGACAGGTTGGAGATTTCATCGATCAACCCAACTCCAAAAAGGGCAGGGGAGTTGAGTTCTTGAAAGATAACCGGGTCATCGATTTCTATGACTTGCCGAGCGGTTGCTCGGTTGCTACCGGGCGCACAATCTTGCATGGCGGCTGTGTTTTGTATGATTGAGCGTTGGATTGTCCGAGGGAAAAGGGCGTTGACTTGAGCTTTTTGTTCTTGTTCAAGTGGCGAAATGGATTCGGCATGAACGACACCCTCCTTGATTCTTTCACCCTCCGAAATAACCTCGAACGAAGTAACGTTGAATTGATTGCCGCTACTTCCTCCGAGCCCGCCTTGAAAATGGCAGGCTGCACAGGACCTTGCGTTAAAGACCGGCCCGAGACCGTCGCCGCCGCCACACAGGCTATCGCCAATTTTCCACTGGTGTTCGAAGAGTATTTTTCCCGAGGCAACCTTTTCGGGGGTTACACGACCGTTCCACGCTTTTAGTCCCTCAAAACTACAGACCAAGGCGAACACAATTGCCGCTGCTAGAATAAGGTATCGCTTGAAGACACGAGGAACGGGGTGCATGGTCGCCTAACTGAGATTGACGGAGCTGGGGTACCTACTTTTTTAACAAAACCGTTGAGTACGTCAAACCAATTCAAAAACTGTTTGGTTGGAGCGTCTGGCAGTCCATTATTTATGGAAAGGACATTGATTATAATTGCGACCTTAAAAGACTCGGGCAATTTCTGTTTATATTTTTAAAATCCACGGATTTGACGTAGCGAATCAAGAAATGGAGGGGCTGCACGCAGGCTAAAAGCAAAAAAAACGACCCGTTCCGTTAAGAACGAGTCGTTTCTATAAATTCTGTGCTAGTCGCGGATGAACGAATTCACCGGGCTAGTTCAGGTTTTTAATTAGCTGCAGCAAGGCTCAGCTTCTACTTCGCAACCGCAAGCTGACTTGCATCCGCAACCAGCGAACAAGCCGCGAATTCGAGCGCACATGCCGTGAAGGCGACTACGAATTCGGCCGTTGAAAAGTTTGCTACCGCAGCCACATGAAGCTGCTGCATCGCATCCACCGTCGTTGTCGCAGCTGTCGCAGCTATTGCAGCAGCGACGAGGTGCACAGCGGACAGTTACAGGAACTTCTTCTGTGACGCACTTTGGAACGCAGATAGTTACTGTGTAAGGAACTTTCTTCGAAACGCAACGTGCTTTCTTGACAGTTTTCATTTCTGTAACTTTTTTAGTCACGCAGTAAGGGACTTCGCGAGTTTTTGTTTCGCAAACCATTTTGGTTGTGCAAACAGGAACTTTCTTAGTCTTTGTTTCGCAAACCATTTTACGAACGCAGTAGTTTTCTACGCGTGTCTTTGGCTCGCAAACCATCTTAGTGGTGCAGTAGTTAACAGTTTTAGTTACTGGCTCACAAACGATCTTTGTGCAGCAGTAATTTACAACTCGAGATTTCTTCTCGCAAACGTAGCGAGTTGTGGTGCATGGAACCTGCTTCGTTACCTTTTCGCAAACAGTCTTGCAAACAGTGTAAGGAACTTCCTTGCAAACCTTTTCGCAACGGTACTTGCATACAGCAACTTGCTTAGTTGTGCATTCAGGAACCCAGACCTTACGGCAAACCGTACGATCAGGTCGCTTGCAGCAAACCTTGGTGCAGCAACCAGGAGTGTAGGTGCGGCATCCAGTGCAAGGATCTGTAGAGAAAGAACCACGAGTGCGGTTGATCTTTGTGTAAGATCGGCCGGGGATAACTTCCGTACGAGTTTCGAAGTGTCCACCACGAACTTTTACGGTCTTCATCTCGGTGTAAGGAACACGCTTGATGCTTGTGACCGTACGCATTTTAGTTTCGGCAACTTTTTTGCGAACGTAAGAGGTAACAGTCTTCATTGTTGTCTCGGTGACAGGCTTACGTACTGTGTAATGAACAGTCCGTTGCTTGTTTTCCTTGACAGCACGACGTACGTAAGTCGTGACTTCCTTCGAGTGCTTTTCTGTGACAGGTCGCTTGACGGTGTAGTTAACCGTACGCTGACGCTGCTCAGTTACAGGACGTCTAACTGTGTAGTTGACTGTCTTGTAAGTTGTCTCGCGAACAGGTCGCTTGACAGTGTAAGTTTCGGTTCGCATTTTCTGCTCTTTAACACATCGTGTTACCGGAACTTGCACTTCGTCGTAAACAGTCTCATTGACTGTTCGATAACGAGTGACTTCTTGCTTTTCGTTGACCATGCGTTTCACAGTTTTCATCACTGTGTAGTTGCATCCGCAACCATTCGCTGGTGCAGCTGCGGCAACTGTGTTGTAGCTCGCGCCACCACAACATTGGCCCCAGCTGAAGCTGGCTGACACCATGGCTGCGGCAAATGCTGCAGAGGTCAGCAGACTTCTTACCAATTTCATCGTAACTTCTCCAAAAAACTGACGTTTCAAAACCTAGAGGTGGCATCTGGTCTGGTGAAACAATCACCATGCCGGTCTTTCTTTTCGCCACTCTGAGCCCAAAACGACTTGTTTCGAGCGTGTTGATTCAGAGGTGGACAACGACACAGTTCCCGATCTGTGAAGTGCGAAAGGCTCCTCCTGACCTTCCCTTATTCGGCAGTCTAGGGCGGGCAGGTTAAATGGGTTGCCTTTGTTGGTCGCTGAAATAAGAAAATGTGGCCATCATTTGCGGGTTGTGTTGAATGCGCAGAAGATCAATGCGTCATGGGTCACGCAAATGATTGGTGTGAATACTTACGCGTTGCGTGGAATTTACCTTCAAGCCGTAGTAATTGGATTAACCCTTGTAGTTAGGTCATTTATACGGCGTGTGCTGGCTTGCGAAGTTGGGTTGGCTTCAATTCTTGAGCGACTATTTCCCGTGTTCGTGATTCCAAAGCAGGTCACGGCGGTAAAAAAACCGGTTCGTGGTTGCGAATCGGGCTAATTAGAGCGTCAGTTTTTAAGTTTGCGGACGTTCTTTGCAAGATGCCATGGCCGCCTTGTATATTTGAGTTATAAAAGTGCAGCGTGGTTTTTGGGGAGAAGGCGATTTTTAAGCGACGTTTTCTCTCTTATTCTTAAAATCGCGGCTACGGAGATACCAAATCGAGTTCAACAGCTAGTTTATGTGACCAGTCAAAAGCAAGAATCTGATCCGAGTGTTCCCAAAGCGGTAGTCAGTCGCCTCAGTCTTTACTTGCGCGAACTGCAACAATTGTTAAGAGTTGGTAGAAAGACGATAAGTTCGTCAAAACTTGGTAGTCGATTGGGAGTTACCGACGCTCAGGTAAGGAAGGATTTCGCCTATTTTGGTCAATTTGGTTATCCAGGGATTGGGTACCGGTGTGAAGAATTGGTTGGCGAAATTAGGCAGATTCTTGGGACTGACCAGACATGGCCGGCCGCTTTAATTGGTTGCGGGAATCTGGGGCAGGCGTTGTTGGGTTACCGTGGATTTGGCAGGCAGGGCTTTCAAGTTAAGTTGGCATTCGACATTTCGCCTAAAATAGTGGGGCAATCTTTTGAAGGTCTGGTGGTGGATCATTTGGATCGGATGCCTGAATTGGTTCGTGAAAAAGAGATTCGCTTGGCGATTTTGGCGGTCCCTGCAAAGGCAGCCAATGAAGCGGTAGAATGTCTAATCCAAGCTGGAATTACTGGAATCCTGAATTTCGCACCAGTTACCTTGACTCTTCCCAAATCCGTAAGTGTCGTAGGGGTGGATTTGGCGATGGAGTTAGAGCAATTAGCTTTTGCGGTGGCTCAGCAGACAAACTCCTCAAAATAGCTTCAAGAAAGCTGTTAAACCCTATTTTTATAACGGGCTAATTTTGTTAAAACTAAATCAACGAATGATGCCCGATGGTGTAATGGCAACACATCTGGTTTTGGTCCAGACATTCTAGGTTCGAGTCCTAGTCGGGTAATTCGTTATTTCTGGATCCGGATTCTTCCCGGTTCAACGTTGAGTTAAACGATTAATAGCTTTGGCCTGCTGTATTTGCGGCAAGTCAGATTTTCCGTAATTGGTAAAGTTTCGCTAACAAGCATTTGCCGGATCAAATCCGAGCAAATGGTGCTAAAAACAGCGTAGAATTCAAGACTCGGTCAAGTTCACCGCGTAAGCTACTGGACTGTCATATCAAATTATGTGGTCATGGTAATGAGTAGGCTGGGCATTCTGAATGGTCCCTGCCACAAACTACCGTCCGCGAGCCAAGTGAGTCGGAGAGCATTATGATTACTTTTAAGTCACTTTCAGCCGGTCTAGTTGGATGTTTTTGCGTTTTTAGCGGCACTGTTTTGCCGGCTCAGAACTTGGCCGAAACTGCTGACCACCTACCTCCAATCGTTGAATTCGACTCACCTGGGCTCGCTACTGGTGGGCAAATTTCAGATCAGTTTGTTTCAATGCGACTGGCTTCCAATACTCTCCAGCAGGGACGTCGCTATCGGCGATCAAGTCAACCGGCGACTCCACGAGCGAGTTTTCAAGGGCTGGCTTCTGAGCGGTCGCATGATTTTGGAACCGTAGCCCGTGGTTCGCGTCAAGAAAAGGTCTTTGAATTTGTAAACACCACCGGTAGCAATCTAATGCTGACTGGCGTCAAAACAAGCTGCGGTTGTACCAAGCCAAAAATCTTGACCCCGCAGGTAAAGCCGGGCGCGACGGGAAAGCTTTCTGCAGTGTTTGATACTGTCAACTTTTACGGGAATCGCGGAGCAACGCTGACCGTAAGCGTCAAAAAAGGTGCACCATCGGCTCAAAATGGTGAAATTCAATTTTCCGTGAAAGGGTCAATTCGCAGAGACGTTGTTCTGACGCCCGGTGAATTCAGTTTCGATAACGTGATGGTTTCTCAAGAGGCTGACAGAGTTGCGAAAGTTTTGTATGCCGGTAACGCAAAATGGAAAATCCTAGAAGTTAAATCAACAAATCCCAATTTGATTGCAGAGGCACGTGAGGTATCGCGGGATCAATCGCGGGGACGTGTGACTTATGAATTGGTTGTTAAGCTTTCTGGCGAACAAGATGCTGGTACTTTTAGCGAATTCTTGACCATCGTCACTAATGATGCAAACACCAATGGAATGCCAATCGCAGTCAAGGGAATCGTCAAATCTCGTATCGAGGTTTCGCCAATTCAGTTGGGGACAATTAATCAGGGGCAGACGGTCAAGAAGAAACTGATTCTTAAGTCTTCCAAACCTTTTTCGATCAAAGAAGTAAAGTCTGGAGATTCACGAATTCAGTTTGAAGCAGTCGAGGGAGAAAAGAATCTCCATGTTTTGACCTACACTCTGGATACCTCCAAGCTGGGGCAAATCGACGAAGATTTGACGATCGTCACCAGCGACCCTGACCAACCTGAGGCCAAGGTTGGATTTTCAGCTCAGATCATCGAAGCGACAACGGTTGGTCGATCGAAGTAGATTTTACGTTTGTCGCTGATGCGATAACCGACTGCGAAAATCTTAATTCAAATGTCGAATTTGACTTTACTCTAAAAACCTTGATTCAAAAGGCACGCTTCCTGAGCGTGCCTTTTCTTGTTTTGTCATACTTTTAGCATGGCCGCTGTTAAAACATTCAGTCGGGGGTTCTATTTTTGTAAAATTCGTTTTTGGAATTGTATTTGGACGTCAACAACGCATTTTTAGATGGTATAAATTAGCTGCAAAGCTATCCGGCCTTTTTGCCTTGATGCAACTCTAGTTTGAGACCCCATTCATCAATGCTCATCGAAATTCAATGTGAAAATATTTCCAGCTTCGACGCAACTGTTGGAAGATATGTCGCGTGTGGCGAGAAAATCATCGTCTCTGGTGAAAAAGCTGGCGAAACGGTTGAATGCACAAAGTGTAACCAGCCAATTGAAATTCCCCTGCCTGGTGAGACTCAGTCGGCAAGAACTGCGAACCGTTCGGAAGAACCTAACTCGGTCAAATCGGCGACTCCAGCCAACGCTAAGTCACAGGTTTTGGAGCAAAGGTCTGGGCAGCAACGACGGTCGGTGAAGCCGCGTCGAACAAGTGAATCTGGTCGATCCTCAGACAATTTAGGAGGGCAACCTAAGTCAACGAAGGCAGGAGTCGTGAAGACTCGGCAACGCTCAGGGGAGGCACCAAAGGGGAAAAGTGGTGGAGATCGCCAAGCCTCCGGCAAAAGAGTCGCAACGAAATCTACTGCAACGAAATCTACTGCAACGAAATCAGCTCGGGGTACCTCTGCCGGGCAACGTGAGCGAAGAGTGGCCGCTGCAGGTAACGTTGCGGCGAGGTCTTCCGCGAATCCAGACCGTAGACAACAGCGCCGCAGAAAACCGGCGGATGCCAATCCCGGTCGAAGAGATATCATGGCTGTGGATTTTCAGTCGGAGGAAGTTTCGAAGGGGCTCGTCAGGGATCAGCAGGAACGGTGCAAGAAGTGTGGGAATCAAGTTGAGAATGCCCGTTGCGTTGTTTGTTTTCATGTTGATTCTAAGTTCGAGAAGCTTCATTGCCCGCTGCCGGACATTGAGATTCAAGTAGCTGGTTGCCAACGATGGCTTCAGAAGACAATGAGTGAAGGCGTGTCAGTGAAGTTTATCGTACTGGCTGGGAATCTGTTGGTTGGTGCGATGGCATTGATGTTAGCTGGGATCTCGGTTCTGTTTTTAATGGGGTTAGGGCTCGGTCCCATCGTGGGGGGCGTGTTGTTATTTCTGACCATTGTCTCGACTTGTTTTTACCTTGGTGTGGTCTACAAGAGTCGCCAGTTCATGCGCAAGCCGGTTGCTCAGTTGGCATGGTTTCAGAGGCCGTTCTGGCGGTCGATGTTGTTCCTGTCGCGATTCATGAAGTGGGAACGTTATGATGGCGAGCTGAAGGGACGGCGGGTGATAACGGTTCGAGATCGAATGTTCGGCGACAATGACATTATGGAACACGAGGGAATCAAGAATGTTCAGGTTCTTGATATTCAAGGAACGAACCTGACCGATCAAGGGCTGCTAAATCTCTACGATTTAAAGCATTTGCAGTGCGTGGTGTTACGGGGAACCAATGTTTCGCCGGAAGCAGTGTTCCGATTTCAGCAGACTTATCCTCGGCTTTGGATTTGGTATTAAGGGCAGCCGTTTTTAGTAAAATACGGTGTCGAGAATGTTATGTTGAATCATCAATACGACCTGCTGGATTTCGGGCGTAACGAAAAGTTAGAGTGCATGGGCGGCGTGGTGGTACGTCGGGAAACTCCGTCTGCTCCGGGAGGCAAAGCGAGCAGTGTGGATTGGGGACAAGCGCGACTACGTGGCAAAGTGGCAGGCGACAAATATAGCTGGGATGGAATCGCCCCTGGTGATTGGCGTTTCGATGCAGGTGACTTCCAGCTGCAATTAAAGCCTACGCCCAGTGGGCAAGTTGGGGTTTTTCCTGAGCAGTCGGTCAATTGGGAATGGATCAAGCGATGCCCGGCGGATTTGGCTGGATTAAAAGCTATTAATTTGTTTGGGTATACGGGGGCAACAACGCTTTCATTGGCGAACCGGGGCGCTCAGGTTGTGCACGTTGATGCTGCCAAGAGTGTGGTCAGTTGGGCCCGGGCAAATGCTCAGACATCGGGATTGGCGGATTCGCCAATTCGATGGATGGTGGAAGACGCGTTAACTTTTGTAAGACGGGAGTTAAAGCGGGGAAACAAATACGACATCATCGTTGCCGATCCGCCTTCTTTCGGGCGTGGCCCCAAAGGGGAGCGTTGGAAATTGCAAAGAGATCTGTTTCATCTAATTGAATCGCTCTCAGAGTTGTCCCGAGAGCGGTGTAAAATGGTATTGTTGAGTTGCCACACCCCGGGGGTAGACCACAAGCAATTGAAGAGTGAGGTTGAAAGTCAGTTTCATTTTGAATCGGGAGCTGGTGAAAGTTTCGCACTTGAGCTGTGTACCAAAGAGAATAAGTCACTCCCTAGTGGGAATTGCTTTCGATGGGTTGCAGATTAATCTTGATAAGTATTGGCTAAGCAATTGATTGAAGAAATTACAAGTTTGCAAAACCAGCGAATTAAAAAAGCCATTCGCCTTCACAGCTCGCGGGGGCGTCAAATTCAAAATCGTATGATCGTGTTTGGCAATCGAGAGGTTGCGCGGGCGATCGAGTCAGGGATCCAGTTCGAAGAAATATTTTGTACTGAAACTCTCTGGGATGACTTAGAACCCGGGGCACGTAGTCGCGTATCAAAGTCGGAAGCAAAAGTGTTTTTTGTAGTGCCCGAGGTTTTCGAAAAATTAGCCTATGGATCACGAACGAGCACGTTGATCGGTACCGCTGAGCGGCCCAGTACGTCCTTTGACTCGCTTGGCGACCAGCTCGCGTCACGAAAAGATCTCTCACTTGTCTTGGTCTTACAAGCAATTGAGAAACCTGGAAATTTGGGCGCTATCTTAAGGTCTGCGGATGCCTGTGGAATTGATGCGGTCCTTTGTGCTGATCCATTGACAGATTTTTTTCATCCCAATGTAATTCGCTCGAGCACAGGCGTCGTATTTCAAATGCCACTTGTTTCTGGAACCACTCCAGAAATTCAGGATTGGTTAGCGAGCCAAGAGTTCCATGTTTTCACCGCAATGCTTGAAAACGCTTCATGTTTTTATGAAGCAGGTTTGACCGGAAAAGTAGCCTTGGTTTTGGGAAATGAAGCGAAGGGGCTTGGGGAGAGTTGGGTTGATAAAGCTTATTCACCCGTGAAGTTGCCAATGCGTGGACAAGCCGACAGTCTAAACGTTTCCGTTACGGCCTCGGTCATGATGTATGAGGCGATGAGGCAGAGAAGTTAATCGGTAGGGGTGGAAGCGTAGACGATAGCCAGAGTACCAAGGCAGTTTCGTTATTGCGGCGAGACCTTTTGTGGACTCGTCGGTAGACTGCCCAGCACGCTAACCGCTTGCGGTCGCTTGTTTGCCGGTTGGGTTAAATTATAGAGAGCTAGGAAAACTAGCACCCAAAAAAGGGCGAAGAGGCCGAGGGAGATTGGATCTAAGTTTGCTGTAAATAAATTGTTTTGGCCGATCACCATGACGCTTAATTGACTGCCGTCTTCAGTGGAAACCTTGACCGAGACTTTTTCCTGGCTGTCGGCGTTAAATCTCTTCATGAAATCATACCCGAGTTCGAGTTCAAGATAGGCTTCCGGTTTGAAAGCAGCAATCTCGTAATTCGGGATCGTGAGTGAATGCTCTCCGAGGCTGACATCCGTCAAAAACAGTTCAACTGACTCTGGATCTTCAATGGTCAATTTCAGGCTGCGAATTCCCGCGGTTCCAGTTCGGTTGCCGTGTTGCACGTCGAGACAAAGCGTTAATTGTTCGAGGGAATCGATCCCTTGTCCGTGGTAAAACTGCCAGACTTCTCCGGCAGTGACTTCACCACCGTCTTGAATCAGTTCGAGGGCGGATTTAGAGGGCCCTGGACAAGTAGAGCAAGCGAAATCTCCAACCACTTGAGTCTTACTCGTTTCGCTGTTGATTACGTACTCGTCCGCATTGCTCGAAAGCGGGTTCACCCCAAAGCTGAGGCAAATTAAGAAGCTGAGTGAGAGAATTCGCACAGTGGCCATTCGATTTTAGGAAGAGATTGTCAATGTCGTGCAGCTGTAAGGCGGTGGAGGTGGGGAAGACAACTTTTATCATAGACGAGAAATCTTAAAAGTCTAACCAAGATTAAGTCTAACCAAGATTAGACGAGATTCGCTCACGAGCGTCGCCCACCGCGGTGGAGGCCGTCAAATCTTGACTAAACCCGCGAGTTCCTTGAATTTCAACACACGACATTTAATACCGCTGACGAATCTAAATCGTTCATTTTTCCATCTCTTGTCACCAGCCAACGGCGTTGGTGGGGCAATACCGACTGACCTGCAGTGTTCAGAGTTTATCACTAGCACGAAGGGCACCTTGAGGCCAAGCATGTCAGCGTTTGAACAGTTTTGGTTGGATTCGAATCGGTTGGATTCGACTCGTTTGAATCCGGCTCGGTTGGCTCTGAATAACCGGGATCTAAATTAGTCGTTACCTGCGAGGCTGCCCGAATTTTGAGCCGCTAGTTGTGCACGAAGCTGTGTGATTTCTTTTTGCTGAGCTTCAACAAACGCCGCTGCCCCGTTAAATTCGTCGGCCATATCTGTCCAAAAGTCGTCGTTTCTGAATTGGCAGTGTTGGACTTTGCCATCACCTAGCTGTCGCAGATGAGATTTGAGGCGAACGATTGGGCCTACAAACCGGTTGCTGAAACGAATGGTATCTAGCATGAAGGCGGGGAACATCGAGATCATGACGATTCCAATGATGACGAATTCGCCAGTTTGTAGTTTAAGTCGCTCTAAAATGCTGAGGCCGGGATCTCCCAGTAGCGTCTGCAGGACGATGACTGAAAACGCTGCGACAGCAAAAAAGACCGCCCAGTGCAGGCAAATTCGCTTAAGAAGTGCGCCTTGAACTTGAGCATCAATATAGTTTTGTTTTCGTGGAGTTGGTTCAGGGGTTGGCATGCCTAGCTTGCTTTTGGAGTTGATCGTTTATGAGTTGAAGAAACTGTTTTGATTCAAAAACCTACTTCATAAATCCTCCATGCGAAGCAGAGTTTTTCCGAATAATTTTGGAGAGCCTCGGTGGGGGAGGAAATCAAATTGGTTAACTCTGTTGCTGTTGCATTTTGGGGTGTGCTTCCGCCGTTAAGGACCTGTAATGAAGGACGCCGGAAGCGTCGAGTCATATTCTCTAACCAAATTTTTTTTATTAATCGTTAAAGGTCCCCAGTCTTGGCCTAAGCTCACTCAAAAGAGTGTGTCTCAAAGCCTCGAATTATGCTCGTGGCGTTGGGTTATGCTTAATCTAGCGAGTTAATCGTGCGGAAGAGACAGGTTTAAGATTACTTGGCTTCCGCACCGAATAATCACAATACAGCGTTTTTTCAGTAAATTCGAACGTAGCCATCGGGCCTTGGCATGAGTCTCAAATTTGGTATCTATCTGGTCGAGCAGCGAGTCATCTCGCCCGAGCAATTCTGTGGATTGGTAAAGATCCAGCAAGAATCATCGATGTCGTTGCCGACGATCAGCCTGCGGAAGAACCTCTTGACGATCAAACAGGTCGCCCAAGTGCTCAACGAGATTGAGCTAGATGCGGAAAAAACATTTATCAAGTCAGCGATGGAGCTTGATTTTTTGAACCGGGTGGAAGCTGATCAAATTCTTCAGTTTCAGCAGGAGAGGTGCCAACCCCTGCGAAAGTTGATCGTGAAATGTGGTCTTCTTTCTCAACGCCAGTGTTCGATTTTGTTCTTGTATTTTGAACGTCATGGATCCAAGGCCACTCTGCCGACACCGGTGGCGAAGCCGATCAATATTCGCACCGAAACCCATGAGAAGAGCAGCGTTCCGGCGCCGATGGGGACATTGCGAGAGCCTAATTTCTCTAAGTCGAATCGAACCGCCGCCGAGTACGTAATCTAAGCTGAGTTTCGCGGTTGGATTTAAATCGGTAATTGAACTTTGGCCCTGTTTCGCCGAGATATTATTACCGAAGGCTGGGAGTTCTTTCTCTTCTTAGTTCCGCGCACAAAAAAAGCCAAGGAACAAGCCTTGGCTTCAATGTTTTTAATCTTAATGAGCTCAATTAGCGTTTCGCCAGCATGCGGTTTCGCTTGGATCGACGTTCAGCACGCAGCCGTGCTCGACGATTGGTCTCACTGGGTTTTTCGTAATACTCTCGTCGACGCATTTCCTTCTTGATTCCACTACGTTCGACTAGTTTTCTGAATCTTCGGACAGCTTCCTGAATGGATTCTTTGTCACGTACCAGCAGCTTTACCATTTTTTCTCCAAACCAACCATCAAGTTCACCGTCATCCTTTTATAATTTACTAGATTTGCAGGCCTCCATCTGGGGACCCACAAAGCGCTAATCGGCCATCTGTTGCGGAAATGTCACGCAAACTCAAGAGTTTACCGGCATTTTCGAAGTTCTGTCTATAGCCAATTCGATAAACGGCGATTTTTTCCAATAAATCGAACAAATTTACCGAGATTGGGTCCTCTGGGTTCCGTGATTTTTGGAATCCCACTGTCATTGTTACTTTTTGCCCAGTCGTTACCACCAGACGGTCACGTCAAAAGTCGCGGGGCTGGAATCGCTTCTTCCGATGAACTCAGTAACACAGATGAGCGTGCAACGCTTATCCGTTCGGGACTTGAAACGTGACTTTTGAGATCTCGTAGTGCCTTCAAAAGGTTCGATTCCCAGCTTCTACCGGATGGAAATTAGCGATGTCAAACGA
>Ga0315321_10003111_pt1 | contig 12935 bp, 9 predicted proteins | sample M180m21515metaG_FD_203464 | JGI IMG/M metagenome (GOLD analysis project Ga0315321, IMG submission 203464) | Ammonia-oxidizing marine archaeal communities from Monterey Bay, California, United States - M1 80m 21515 | ecosystem: Environmental > Aquatic > Marine > Intertidal zone | place: USA... | reverse complement strand
GAAAGCAATCTATGGTCAAGACCCGCGTGCATTCAACATCGAAACGGTCGAGTTTCTTCCCGACTCTGATTGGAATCTTACAGCGCTCAGAACGGTTGAGGTCGACTGGAGTATTGAACGTGCTGGCGTTGCACCATTTTCACCAATCGCCGGTAGTGAGAAATTAATTGAAGCTGATTTGGTCTTTCTAGCGCTCGGATTCACTGGCCCTGAGCCCGGGATTTCCGAAGCATTTGGTTTGGAGACCGGACCTCGATCCAATATTTTAGCCAACACGTCAGATTACGAGACGAGCCAACCCGGAGTTTTTACCGCGGGAGATTGTCGGCGTGGACAGAGCTTAGTGGTTTGGGCGATTCGCGAGGGCAGGCAAGCTGCCGAAGCGTGCAATCAATATTTGAATGCTTCGGTTTAACGCGAATCCAGTTTGCAATGTTGTTTTGATAGAGATTGAAGACGGGTGTTGGCGCCTGCTTCCAAGACGCTTTTCAACACGTTTGGCGAAACCGGCTGCCGTTGTTTTTACGGCATTGATATATTTATTAACGGAGTTCTCAGGGATAAATTCCGTTTTAGATGGTGATCAATAACGCGAGTACTAACATCAAAATTGCGACAGCATCTCGAAGTTGAAGTTTGTGACTACCACGACTAAATCTTAAAAATTTTAACATGGCTCCCGTTGGGCAGCCGTACCTGCAATAAGCCATCGGCTGGAAAAAAGAGACGATTAAGCCAGCCACTGCGATGGCGATGGTAAGCCAGCCTGCGACGCGAAATGAAAATGCATCAAATGGCTCAATCGATGCGAGATTAAGGCTCAAATGCCCTGAAGCGGCGATCAACGCCACCAGGAGCAAGACAGCAGGCACGAGCTTTAATGCTCGCCGCAAACGCCCGCTCATTCGAACGTGTTTCATTCCCGATTTCATAGCCAACTGTTGAACAGCGCCAAACGGGCAGATGTGATCGCAGTAAGAATTATGTTTCGAGATGATTGGAACCGCGAGTGCGGAGACACAGAGAAATACCATCCCTGGCGCATTTTTTAACGGCAGGCCATTCTGAGCCCAGCCAAAAACAACTGCTTGAGACAATATTTCACCGGCAATGAATCCAAGATAAACAATCAAAATTACTTGGAACGCGAGGCGCCATCTGCGGCGGCGATTAACGCCCGCAAAAGAAAGGTAAATTCCAGTTAATCCCAGCAAAACCGTAAGGCATTCTGTAAAGATCCAGGGCCAGTTAGGCCCTCTCCCAATTCGAGTTTCATATTCCTGAAGATGCTTTACCGTAGTCTGGATACCGGACAACACGTTGAGGCTTGTCATGGTAGCGCCAGAAACACCTTCGTACTCGTTTGTATCGTACTCGGATATCTCTTGAAAGTTTTTTCCACGAATAAGATCATCCAGGTAGGTATCCTCTTTGACGTATTCTACATAGGGCTCATTGTCATAGCTGGATCGAATCAATGACCCAAGAAAACGAAAGCGTTCATCGAAAGCGACCAGCGTGTCAGTAGGTCCCTGATAACCGGAAAGTGAATTCGCAATGGGAGAGGAGCGCAGAAAATACCCAACGGTTGCGTTGGTGTTATCGTGGACTGAACCGAAAACCAGTTTGGGGTTCTCTGAGGAATTGTGAATACTTAACGGTTGATGTTCTGGAAAAAATTGTGCTAACTCACGACTCTCAATCTTATTGGGAAACTTGGATAAATTGACCTGGGATCCTGCCCTCGCTTGAAGAGCCTGTCTAACGGCAAAACTGGTTAAGGTTGCACCTGAAACGGCATCGACATCTGGCCAAAGATCTGGGAATTCCCAATTAAGACCTCGGTAAGATTGAAAAAAATTATCTGAATTAGCTACTGCATTGACGTGCTCGAAGGTATCTTCGCTATCTAGTATTTTGATATCTAGAATTCTCTCATCTTCTGAGAGAACGACCATCAAATTGGTTGGGCCTAGATATCCAATTGCAGAATCCCCAATCGGTGCGGTTTGAAGCAGCGTCCCAATTCGCTCGTTTACCGGAGACGTGATGGTCCGTTGGGGGCTAGCACGATTCCAAGGACTTAACCCCGAAGCATTGGGAAGCAATTCTTGAAGTTCTGCAACTGTGATTGCACTCAGGGCCGATGCGTCTGTTTTACTTTCAACTAACTCTCTGTGTTGCTTTCGTATGAGAAAGACAATTCCAATAAACAGTGCCACTCGGCAGGTGTGTACAAAAAGTGAACGCCAGTTTGGACGTTGTTTTCCTGCGGGTGATCCTGAGTTCAGAATAGGTAGTTCGACGTTCAAATGAAGCTCAATTGCGCTATTTGCGACTGTAACTAACACATAGTAGCAGAAGTCAGATCCGAACTCCTAATTTTTGCCTATCACTGCAGATTCGTTTTTCCAAAATCAAGCCAATAAGACAGAACTTACCCATCAAGACTGCCGTGCAGCTAAGTGCAAAACGTCAATGCCCATCATTGGATCTAGTTAGTTATCGAAAAACGCAGCCACTCAGACGAATTTACTCATAGAATAGGAACCGCATTGCAGAAGCAATACTTAGCAACCCTCCCGCAAACAACCATTGTCAAACAATGAAATAGGAGGGCGACTGAGTATTTCGTTGAATTCAGTCTGATGCTTACGTTACCAAATGGTAATACGGTCGACTTCAGGTTTGAAAAGACCGTCCCCGGGTTTAACATCAAATGCCTTGTAAAACGCGCCGATGTTGGTAACGGGCCCGTTAGCACGATACTTTGATGGAGAATGAGGATCGGTAAGCAAACGCTTGACCATTTCCTTATCGCGATATTTCCGTTGCCAGACGCGACTCCACCCTACAAAAAACAGTTGATCCCCATTCCACCCCGCCACAAGGACCTCTGGTTTATCTGCGTTGGCAATGTTAAACGCTTTGTAAGCGATAGTGAGACCGGAAAGATCAGCGATGTTTTCGCCGAGGGTCAACTTGCCGTTTACATTTTTTCCATCGAGCGGTTCGTAAGCAGCATACTGATTGATCAGTTGCTGCGTTAGCTTACTGAACGCTTCCTGGTCTTTCTCTGACCACCAATTATTGAGATTTCCATCGCCATCATAGCGACTTCCTTGGTCGTCAAACGCGTGACTAATCTCGTGACCAATCACTGCTCCGATCCCGCCATAATTCAAGGCATCAGGAGCGTCCATGCTGAAGAACGGTGCCTGTAAAATGGCAGCCGGAAATACAATTTCATTCTTAGTGGGACTGTAATAGGCATTAACGGTCTGAGGGGTCATTCCCCACTCTTCCCGATCGATTGGCTGACCAAGGTGGTTAATATTTCGCTGGTGCTCAACAATATTTGAACGATACACATTTCCAAACAAATCATCAGCCGAAACAGTTAAAGCCGAGTAATCACGCCACACGTCCGGATAGCCAATCTTGGTACCAATTTTTGATAGCTTATCTTTGGCTCGCTTTTTGGTTTCGTCAGTCATCCACGAAAGATCGTCAATACTTTGCCCAAAGGAAGTCAGCAGGTTGTCGACCAAAGTCTGCATTTTTGCTTTAGCCTCTGGTTTGAAATACTGCTGAACATATAATTCTCCAACCGCTTCGCCCAGAGCACCGAAATCACCCGCTCCCGCGCCGGCAATTGCATTCACACCCCGTTTCCAGCGAGGTCGCTGAACTGGAATGCCTGCAATCGTCTTGTTGTACAACTCAAATCTCGCATCTACGAACGGTTGCGATAAATAGCCGGCATAACTGTCGAGCAGTCGAAACTGAAGATAATGTTTCCAAGTCTCCAGTGAAGTCGATTTGATTATCTGAGCAAGACCAGCAAAGAAGCTGGGGGTATTTACGTTGACCATTTCTGGCGTTTCAGCAACATCGTTCGCCGCAAAATAGGCAGCCCAATCAATTTCACCACCGGTAAGCTCTGTCAACTCTTTAAACGACTGCTTGTTGTAACGCTTTCGGGCGTCACGCAACTTCACACGTTCCCAAGAAATTTTTGCCAACGAAGTTTCCAACGCCACAATCTGCTTGGCCGCTTCCTCACTATTTTCAATTCCTGCTAAATCAAACAATGTTTGAATATAGTTTGAAAGAGCTTTCTGCACCTTCGTTGAATCTTCGTCCTCCTTCAAATAATAATCACGATCCGGCAAAGTCGTACCACTTTGGATTAACTGGCAAATATATTGGGTGGCGTCGCCGGCGTCCTGGGACACAAAGAAGCCGACTGGGCTGCCAACACCAATTTTGCTTAGGTGGCCGAAGTGTTTCCAAATCTCAGCTTTGGTCTTCAGGCCTCGTATTTTTGCCAGTTCGTCGTTGAGTGGTGAATAGCCTTTCGCATTCACAACATCCTCATTCATAAAGCTGCGATAGAAGTCGGCGATCTTTTGAGCATTGCTACCGACTGGGTGCTCTTGCTTTGCAGTTTCCTCAATGATCTGCCTAATTCGGACTTGTGAATCATCCGCCAGTTTGCCGAACGATCCGTAATTTGATTTGTCACTGGGAATTTCAGTGAACTTTAGCCATGAGCCGTTGACGTGATTAAAAAGATCATCCTGAATCCGGACGTCTTTATCGAACGCCGATGTATCAAGCGTGCCGTCGTCATTCTGCGCGACCACGGTGTTGAACAGGAATAGCATAAAACAAATTACTAACGTCGGTCTCATAATTTACTTTCAATACATGGTGGTTTACGTAGGGGGCTACGATTTTCGAAACGCCAGAAACAAGCTGCCCCCAACCGCTCTGATTCTAATTTATCGCCGTTAAATGGAAAGGCGATGCCGCGGGGTATTTTCTGCACGAAATCGTTCAGCCTCGTAGTCCCGTCTTAAAACTACCGTGCAATTTCCGAGCGATCTGGCCTCAATGCGGATGGATTCTACAAAAAACAACGCGAACACGACCTTAATTCAGCGACCAGACTCATCAGCGTGGTTGGAGATAACCCATTTCCTTGAGGATACATAATTGGCGGATACTTACGGAAAACTATGTCGAGTCCACTCTGACCTTTCTCCCTCAATCTACTAGACCTAACGCAGTGGGGCTCGCAGAATTAATCAGAGCGTTTGGAGACCTTTTCAATAACGGCATCGAAGGACTCTGAGGAGATCCCTAGTTTATCCGCAAACTTTCGCATCACGTTGATTTCATCGGCGGAGAGTGATTTATCAGCTGTCGCGACTTTTAAAATAGAAACCATCGATTTACGTGGCCTGTCTTTTAGAACTCGAAATTGTTCTTTATAAAACTCTGGATCCGCTTTGCCGCGAGCGATCATTGCTTCGAGAGACGCTCTCCCGACACCGGCCTTCGCGGCCAATTCATTAATCATCACCAATTCATTCTCAGTGACCTCGCCATCAATCCCTGCCACACAACAAGCAGCACGTAAGACTTCAACTTCCTGCATCGGATTCATAACCGCACTCCCTAACCAAACTACCTTGTTCATATGAAACGATAATTCAGTAGGATAACAGATCCAAGATCAATTTTAATCTTGGTGCAATTTTTTGAGGCGAAAGCTTGCAACTTTAGCGTATTAATGTCGAAGCGGCATCGGCGACATTTGTTGACTTTTTCAACCCTTCGAGCATTCGCCGGATGGGAGCAACATTACTTGCTCTGGCTGGCCACGTCGTTCGCATCATAGCGCCATCAGGAGACGTCACACCACTGTCCCACCAGAACCAACCGCCAGAGATAACACCGACAACCTCTTGGCGTGAATTAAAAATGGGACCGCCAGAATCGCCCGGCAAAAGTGGTACATCAGCGAAAATTTTATCGCCACTCGAAGGAGGCGAGGCCGAAGACTTAAATGCTCTTACGCAGTTTGTCAGGTTCGTTCCTCCTCCAAGACCCACTAGCTCCAGTCGATCCCCACGTTTAATCGGAGCATTCGCCAATCGCGCCTCTTGAACGCCTTGAGGAACCCATACACGAACGATCGCAATATCCTTTTCCTCACTATGCCGGATTACCGTACAATCACGAGTTTCGGTACGGTTTCGGTACCGAACCTTCAGTTTGCCGTTCACGATATCATTCTTGATGACGTGCCAAGCCGTCAATACATGGCCAATATGACCCTTCTTAAAGACTCTCGTTCGATCCGTCGAAATCAACACTCCGGTACCCGCTCCTGCCTCCGAGGAAATTTCAACGATGGAATCATGATGGGGGCCGGCATCCGACCAATCCCACAAACCCGTGCCGGTTCCGACAGGCTTAATAGATTTTCGAACCTCGAGACTCTCGCCCGGTTCAAGGGAACTCACTAACTCATCTGTCGCATTCCGAACGGTCGCTGACTGCTCCTGCTCTGACCGGTCGCCGGGCTCAAGAGAACAAGGCACGGGGCACACTGTCCCCTGCCCCATCGACAAAGACGGTAGGGCCAAAACGAACTGCGTGATAATAAGCGCGATGAAACCGATTCGATTCATATTTGCCTTTCAAGGACACTTATAAACCTGTTTCAGCGAAACAATGTTTCGAGTCCGAAAACCAAACAGGCTATCCCAAGGTGTCCAAAGCCGACCAAAGGTAACTTTTGGTAAGAATCGGTTTCTAAGTGACGCTCAAATTAAACAAAATTCTCTAAACAAAATCGAACAGGTGATTTCATAACATAGACAAGCAACGCCCTAGCATCTGGTGATTCAAACGAGACCGAAGGGAGCCAACCGCACCGTTATGCACCAAGCTAGCAAAGATCGATAGCAACTCCGCCGTTTTCAGCTGACTTTTTGCAAGCGTCCATAACACGCTGAGTCATCAATGCAGCCTCAACCCAGTGATCGTCCGTCTGACCTGACATGGCTATCTCAGCAAAATTTCTGAAGAGGTTAGTCTCCTGAGAGTTCGCAGAGCTATTACCAGCTTCTTCTACGATTACGTCTTCCCGATTTTCAGCCATCGCAAAATCGCAATCATTAACGGTGAATTCTGGTCTATAAATCGAATGCTTTGCTTCGGTGCCTTCAAAAGGCAGCACGAAATCTGGCACATAAACAGAACCTTCGGTACCGGAAACATGAGCCCACTGTTGATGCCCGGTGAGAAAACTATTGTAGAACGAAGAAGTCACACCATCCTCAAATTGCATACCGCATTCAATTTCCATCGGCACAGAACTGGGACTGTCCTCACGCTTGTAAGCAGAAATCATGCGGCCGTAAACCTGTTTTGGCAATTGATAGTTCATGGCCCAAAGTGCGAATCGAATTGTGTACCAACCCAAGTCACCCAGGCAACCAAATGGCTCAAGTTCACTGTTGGTACGGATATTCCCTTCGTCGAATTCTTGATCGCCAAAGAAACTAAATTGCGTCGCAATTCGTTTGATCTTCCCAATTTTAGTGTCAATCGCATTCCTAATTGAGTTGAGTCGTTCGCCGTGCATGTACATAATGCCGTCCATGAACTGGACGTTATTCTTTCTACAGGCCGCAACCATTTCCTGAAGATCGGCATAACTCGATGCACATGGCTTCTCGCACAAAACGTGCTTTCCAGCTTCTGCTGCTTTAATTACCCACTCACGCCTCATGCCAGTCGGCAGTGGAATGTAGACGGCGTCAATTTCAGGCGAATCAAGAAGTGCTTGATATCCCTCGACAGCTAGTGGCGCGGGTTCAAAAGGGACAGATGCCTGAAGTTGATTTATAAAATTTTCGCTACTGGACAAGTTTCGGCTGGCTACCGCTGCTACCGTACCGTTCCCAGACAATTGAATTGCCTGCCAATTTTTTTGCCCGATGGTGGCAGTGCTCATGATTCCCCAGCGGCACACTTTTGAATCGGTTTGAGAATTCATTATTTAACTCCACTTAGTATTTGTATTTGTAGACATATTCAAGTTTCAGGTATTTAATTGTGATAAACCAACATTGAACTTCCATCATTGAATTGAATTGGGTTTAGGACAATTTTTACAACTCATCGAGTTCGGCTTTAATCGCCTCGACCTGTGCCCGCCGTCCTGGCGCGGCGCTGGTCGCCCTTTTCCAATCGATGCCGAGGAATTCAGCTAGTTTTAACGCAATGTGTAAATCTGAAACGCCACGGTACTGATTTACCACATGTTCATTTACATAAATTGTGTTTCGGTCATTATCGAAACCTGATTCGTAATTTTCTACCAACTCGTCGAACCAGATTTGTGGAATTCCTTGATCAATGCAAGTCTGTTCGTCCCAAATTTGATCGCCCACACATTTCAACAACAGAAGTTGAGCACTCGTGGAGTTCAATCTCATTTTTAACGACACATTTAATAGGAAACGTAACCGACGAAAGGCCACGGCCGGTTCAAATTGACCGTGACCTTCTGAAGCAATTTCTATTTGCCATCTTTGCAGTAGCGGTTGAGCCAGTCGAAGAAAATTCGATGCCACAATACTCCATTTTGAGGTCGCATCACCCAGTGGCCTTCTTCGGGGAAGTAAAGAAACCGCGAGGGGACATCTTGGACCTGAGCAGCGGTGAACGCTTCCATTCCTTGAGTAACAGGAACTCGGAAATCTTTTTGACCATGGATCACTAATAAAGGCGTCGTCCACTCTTTCACAAACCGATGGGGTGAGAATTTTTGATATTTGCTCAACACCTCATCGTTTTTCCAGTAGGGGCCGCCGAGATCCCAATTCACGAAGAATAGCTCCTCCGTCGCTCCGTACATGGATTCGAGGTTGAAAACACCGCAGTGCGCGATCATGGAACAGAATCGATCAGCACTATTCCCCATGAGCCAGTAAACCGTGTAACCGCCGAAACTAGCTCCGATGGCAGCAACGTGTTCCTTGTCAATAAATTTCTCAGCAGTCATCGCATCGGTGGCCGAAAGAATATCCTTCATCGCTTGTCCACCCCAATCCCCACTGATCTGGTCGTTCCACTCCCGACCGAATCCAGGCAGTCCACGTCGGTTTGGCGCGACGACTACATAACCATTGGCAGCCATCAGATGAAAATTCCACCGATAAGAAAACCACTGACCAATTTGGCCCTGTGGCCCCCCTTGGCAGTAAGTCAACATTGGCCATTTTTTATCCGATTTAGGATCAAATCCGGGAGGGTTTATGACCCAGCATTGAATAGATTTTCCATCGGTAGCTTCAACGAAACGTTGTTCGATCGTTGGCAGTTCCAGATTTGCATAAATTGCATCGTTAATGTCGGTTAATTTTGTACCCTTCTTATTATCAAGCGAGTAAATTTCTGCTGGACGAAGCATATTGGTACGCGAAACGATTAATGTTTCGTTCGCTGCATCCGCGGTCTTCAGCTCACCAAAGAGGTGCCAATTAAACCAACCTTCCGTCAGTTGTTTAAGTGTTTGGCCCTTCAGCGTAATTTCAAACAATTGCGTAGTGCCGTCACGTTCTGAATCAAAGATCAAGGATTTAGAATCACTTTTCCAAACCGGGCCATTGGCGTTTTGATCAAGACCTTTGGTAATTTCCTTTGCGGTTTCTCGCTTTCGGTTGTAAACCATGATTCGATTTCGATCGGCTTCAAAACCGGCTCTTTCCATCGAACTGTATGCGATTAATCGACCATTAGGAGAGTAGACCGGATTGTTGTCATAACCCAAGCCGTCTTTGGATATGTTCGTTGGTTCTCCGCTTCCGTCGGCGGCAATGACAAAGACATCGCTGTTCGTGGATTCCTCCCACTTGTCGACATCTTTCATAGTAAAGGCAATTTCAGTTCCGTCGGGAGACCAACTAAACTGCTCTGTACCGCCGAACGGTGGGACTGGACAGTCGGCCTTTCGGCCTTCCATCAAATCAACAGGCGTTTCCGCTACTCCATCTTCCCCGAGAACACATACATGAAGATGACTGTACCGATAATCGTGCCACGCATTCCAATGCCGATACATCAGTTGGTCGATAATTCTTGCGTCAGCCTTGGGAAGGTCAGCGTAAATTTCATTCGGTTTTTGATCGAGTTTTATATCGAGCGTGAACGCGATTTTACCACCGGTTGGTGCAACTTTGAAATTTGAGATTCCGCCTTCAATTGAGGTAACCTGCTTGAGATCGTGATTTTTGGTGTCCATCGACCAAGCTTGATTTGAGCTAACAGCATCATCCGGATTGATACCTTCAAAGAAAAGGTGGCTGCCAGACTCGTTGTCGATCCAGTCGATAGATCCGATTGACGGCCATTTTTCTAACGCAACAACTTTCGTATCGTCAGCGACATTCATAATGAAAAGATTAGAGCTGCCTTTATCTTCCGCTAACTCATAACGCCGTACCGTAAATGCAATCTGAGTCCCGTCTGGTGAAGGAACTGCTTCGCCTAATCGGCCGAGTTTCCATAATAGTTCCGGTGTCATCCTTTTGGCGGGATTTTCCTGCCCCACAGCCGTCTGAATTGACTCCGTGACAAAGGTAAACAGAAGCGTGACCAACAATAGCAGCAAAAACTTAGGTGGCAATTTCATAAGAGAACCCGGGTAAAGGAAAAATCAAACCTATGGGTGGCAATTTACCACCGGCTATCAATATACCGCGATTTCGGCTTTTTAAAACCATCATATTGCAGACGGTTGCGGAATCCTCAAACGGAATCAAAAGATATAGCTTTGTCGTCAGCCAGAGGAAATTTTTCGTATTGGTAAACGGTTCACCAGTGATCAGAAATAACGGCGAGTCTTTATGTAGCAAAAATCAACCACGATCGCAGGCCGCAAACTTCGATACCTTCGCACTAAAATACCCAAGGGCGAGCCTGTTTAATTACAAGATCGCCGTCTTTCGTAATTTTGAATTCAATTTCCATCGCAAATTCATCGGCGCCTTTCTTCCCGTACAACTTTTCAAAGTTGAAGTGAATTCGCCCCAAGGCTTCTCTCAGCATATTTTGCTGAGCTGAATCCAAGAGTGAGTCCGCAGGCTCGTCTGGATTCGATGACCGGATCATTTTCTGACCATCGCGTTCCCACCAAGCAAGCAATGTTTCCTCGGGCGATGACTCGGCTGTTGGATTGGTAACTAGATCCTCTCCGGGTTGAATATTAAGGTAATAGTTCCCTTCGGTTCCGTACAAAACGTCACTGGTAACGGCGACCCCATTGGCCAGCTCACCCTTGAAATTGGGATGGAACAAAACACCCATCGCTGTCTGCTTGTGATCGATCAAAAAGAACGCTCGTTCCTCATAAGCCCGGAAATTCCACAAACTAGCGAAAACTTGTTTGACGGATTTGGCGAGATGACCCTCTGTCGGATTATGTGTAAACGAATCGTAAAGCCCAGCTCCGCTAAAGCCATCCAAGTCTTCGTTGTTCGTGCTCGATCGGCAACGTATGGGAGTGTCGTTGGGAAACTCTTTTTGTAGTGTTGAAATTTGTTCCATCATCCAATCAGGCATCTCAGCTGCTTTGACTTGACTTTGAAATTTGCCAAGCGCTTGAGCACGAAATTTTGAGTCAGTTTTGAATTGCTCATTTTCAACTAGCTTGTCAAACGCCTTGTAAAGGCCATTATGTTTCATGAATTCATCATAAAAGTAAAACGGCATCACAAACCCATTGGGCAGCGTCCCCTCGGCCAATTTGAATTTTTTCATGGCAGCTAAATTGGCAGCCTTTGCGCCGTAACGTGACGCATCCGGAAAACCTGCCTTTTCGAGCGGTATGATCTTCTTTGAACTGAGGTCTCGTTTCGGATACCGCGCGGACGTGGGACGCATGGCTGAAAAGTGTTTTTCAATCTCAGCTGGTTCAGCCAATCGGATTCGATAACCCTGGCTAGTTACTTCATAAAATACTTCTTTCCCAATTAACGATGAGATGTCCTCGAGTTGCCTTGCGTCTTTGATGAACGCATTTGGAACTTTGTCCTGAATAGCGCGAAGATTCACGTGCGACAGAGGGGTTTGCCGGGCTTCAGTAATGACGCCGGCAACACGCGGCATTTCATTGGGCAGCGTGGGGCAAATTAAGATGTCTCGAGGAGACGATCTCAGCTCATTATCGTAGACACGAAGCTTTCCGAATCCTTTCGCGATGTTAAGGGGCAGATAAGAGATGTTTTTGTAAATATCGGAGTCAAGATAAACCGAAACACCCCCGTTTTCGTATTTGTCTTTCTCCGACTCGTATCGCCTCATGTTTCCACCGAGCGGATGAAACGCGACTTTCCCCTTGAGCAAAGGCATATGAACGATCAACTTTTTAATGATCCGATCGATGTCTTCGAATGAATAGGAGTCATTCGGTTGGAAATCAATGATGTATAGCCCGGGAGTTCCATCGGGACTGGTCAATCGGGGCATGTAGGTAATGGCGCCTCGCTCGCGACTTTCAATCCCAACCAGTCTCATGTAAGGCGGATGCGCCCGATGATTTTGAGTGTTCATAAAATATACTTTGTGATTATTCGGATCAGCCTTATCGATGATGAATTTCACAAACTCTAAGTTCGCAAGGTAGGCATCCCGCGATACTTCGGGGCCTTGATATGAAAGTTTCTCAAACAGGTCTCTATCTGTAATATTTGCAACACCGAGATCAAATTCAAGATTCTCGGGTTCGATCCGCGGCCCCACCGGTCCGCCCCGTCTTCCAGGTTGAGCCTGAGCAAAATCGCTGGCAAAACAGACGGCGCAAATAACTAAGATTAAAAACGTTGCCTTCATAGGTGAGCTTTCTCGAAACCAAAAGGAATCACAGAGTCAATAAAAATTTAAAAACAGAAATTGGCTTGGGAATATTAATAACCAGTTGGCCTCTTCCCGCCGCTAAGCAGGACGCAGGGTTGTAATTTTCTTTTCCATTAAAAGTAGGTTGTTGAGGCCTACTTGTTTTTTTTCTTCTTCTTTCGCTCTGGAACAACGATGGCCTTATCGGCAGGCATGATGGAGACCTCAATATCCGC
>Ga0315321_10003108_pt1 | contig 12940 bp, 8 predicted proteins | sample M180m21515metaG_FD_203464 | JGI IMG/M metagenome (GOLD analysis project Ga0315321, IMG submission 203464) | Ammonia-oxidizing marine archaeal communities from Monterey Bay, California, United States - M1 80m 21515 | ecosystem: Environmental > Aquatic > Marine > Intertidal zone | place: USA... | reverse complement strand
GCTGAGGAAATAATGCTGGATAATTGCGATCCACCCGCCTGTAATTTTCTCCTTGAAAGGATCTTCCTGGATGTCTTCGAAGGAGAACTTGGTGAAGTGCTCTTCCGGCCGCGTCAGCGCTACACCGAGGAACGGTTGCATTCCCATCATGTTATCTGAGGCTGACGGAACAGGGGCATCGCCGCGCTTGATCTGGCCGAATAGGTTAGCCTGCCAGCGCTCGCTGCTATTGTTCTCAACGAGATACTGCACGTCCATCAGGTACTCGCCGCGCTGCAAGATATAACGCTTTGTCACCTTGATGTCAGAATCACTTTGCCACTCAAGGTCGACCAAAAGGGTATATTCACCGTCTTCGAGGCTGTATTTAGAGGATTTTGCGGTGTACTTTGCGCGGCCGTCGCTGTCGATACCGTCGGGCCCTATCAGGCCACTTTGCGCTATGTACACAAGCGCTTTATTGTCTTCGAGGAGTACAAACGGCTGATCAGGGTCGTCAAGTTCGGCGAGGTATTTGCGCAGCGACAGTTCAACGATGTCGCCTCCCTCAAGATCAATCGCAAACTGCAGCACATCGGTATGTACCTCGACAAAGCGGCTACGGTCTTTAGCGGCCTCCTGGACAAGGGGAATCGCATCGTTATTGTCAACGGGCACACTGGGAATATCGTCCAAGTCTGTTTCGCTGCCTGCGTTTATCGCAGTGGTTGAATCTGGCAATGCGGGCAGCGCCATTCCGTCGCCCCCGTTTGAGATTAACCGAGTCGTTGCCTCCGCAAGGGAGGCATTCTTTTCGTCTTTGAACGCAACCCATTCGGTGAGCAGCATGAAAGACAGTACGGCGATGGCGCCAATGAGCAGTGTACGTTGCAAATCCATAATCGAATATCAGGGCCTAGTGGGAGTGCGTGCAGGGCGGGACTGGGTCTTCGCCGCCTTCGTGCCAGGGGTGGCATCGACCAATTCTTCGCAAGGATAGATAGCTGCCTTTAACCGGGCCGTGAACAGCGATCGCCTCCTGCGCGTAGCAGGAACAGCTGGGGTAAAAACGGCAGTGGTTGCCCAGGAAGGGGCTCACGCAGGCTTTGTAACAAGCGATAAAAAAAATGAGCAGGCGACGCATCATGAATCCCGGTGGTTACTATCGCGATTAGTCACAGAGCGTTGAATCAGCTTCTGCCATTGCTGCTGCAATATAGAGGATAGTTCAGCATTATCCAAATTTCCGATTCCAGGGCGCGCCAGGAGTACTACATCGAAAGTAGGCGCGGTCACCGGAAGGACACGAAAAGATTCTCGTGCCAATCGTTTGATCCGGTTTCGCTCAACCGCCAGGCGAACATGTTTTTTTGCGATGATAAGCCCGAGGCGATGCCGAGATCGATCGTTACAACGACCAAGCAGCAACAGATTGCGGTGAGAAGCTTTTGCGTCGGGCTTATCGAAAACTCGGCTGTAGTCTCCGGCGTTGAGTAACCGTTTGCACTTGCCGAAGGTGGCGCCCGCTTCGTGACTACCCAAGCTGCTGCCTGATGCCCGTGTCAGGCTGAGAGACGCTTGCGCCCTTTAGCGCGCCGTCGGTTCAGGACCTGGCGACCCGCTTTGGTGGACATGCGCGAACGAAAACCATGTGTGCGTTTGCGTTTTAAGACGCTGGGTTGAAACGTTCTTTTCATAACATCAATTTCCGACTGCTGGTTGAGCGAGTGAAACCGGAGTTTCGCAGTTGTTACTGCTTGACTGCGTCCGGGGATTCCCCGCCTCAAAAAAGGGTCGCTATTCTATGTAAATGCAGCCACTAATTCAATCGGGACCTGACTATTTTTGTGGGTTTTCCGCTTAAACAACCCGGGTTAGCTGTAAGGCCGGGGCCGCTCGCCTCTGTCGTCGCACACGGCAAAAATAAAATCTGAACGCGAGCAGGGATTTAGCCCACCAGCCCACACTTTTCCCCAAAGATATCTACAGGTTATACACAAAAAGGGTTGTTCATCGCCGATAGCCTGGCTGTTGGTTGAAAAACGACCAAAAGTGCGTTAAACATCTGATAAATATCAAATAAATTATTTGCAGAGATTTGCTTTCAGGTGTGGATAACTGGCGAGAACGGGAGTATTATTTTACAAACGTCAGGCCACTTGTTCGCCGACGTATAAAAACAATTGATAATTGTTATCAGTCCGTATTTTTATTCAAAAAGCAGGTCCCCATGACCCGCTTTAAGGGGCTTGCTTTGCCTGAAACTACATGGCCAAACATTGTAAACCGCCTGCGAGACGAACTGCCGTCACAGCAGTTCAATACCTGGATTCGACCGTTGCAGGCCTCGCGGGATGAGCGCACGCTGACCTTGTTCGCCCCCAATCGATTTATAAAGGACTTCGTAGCTGAGAAATTTTCTCAACGAATACAAGCACTTGTTGATGAGCTTCACCCTGAGTCGTCAATGGGGTTGGCTTTGGCGATAGGTGAGTCGGCGAGGAACACAAATAACGACACCATAACCCCGGCGCCGGTCACTGCGCCCCAGGCGGTAAATCAGGTAGAACGAGAGCCGGTCCTGTCGGGGTCGGCGTTCAGTGCCGCGGGCGCCCCGGGTTCCAGTGCTGCCTCCCCGGCACCCAGGCAACGAGCCAGTAGCCGTAACGTGGATGTTGAGGACTCGCTGCATCACCAGCAACACCTGTTTGAAAACTACACATTCGATAGTTTCGTCGAGGGTAAGTCGAACCAGCTGGCCCTTGCTGCGTCGCAGCAGGTGGCGGAAAACCCGGGTAGTTCGTACAACCCGCTTTTTTTATATGGCGGGGTAGGCCTCGGTAAGACTCACCTCATGCACGCCGTCGGAAATGCCCTCAAGGCGCGCAACCCCGAGGCCAAGGTGGTTTATCTTCATTCGGAGCGCTTTGTGCAGGATATGGTAAAGGCCCTGCAATTGAATGCGATCTCCGATTTCAAGCGCTATTACCGCTCAGTAGATGCCCTGCTGATTGATGACATTCAGTTTTTTGCGAAGAAAGACCGATCTCAGGAAGAGTTTTTCCATACCTTCAATGCACTGCTAGAAGGCGGCCAACAGATGATTTTGACCTGCGACCGCTATCCCAAGGAAATAGATGGCCTGGAAGAAAGATTGAAATCCAGATTTGGCTGGGGTTTAACCGTTGCGGTTGAGCCGCCGGAACTTGAAACACGCGTTGCCATTCTTATGAAAAAGGCGACAGAAGCACGGATTGACCTCCCTCCGGATGCCGCATTTTTTATTGCGCAACGCATTCGTTCCAACGTGCGGGAGCTGGAGGGGGCGCTGAAACGAGTGATTGCCAGCGCTCGGTTTGTCGGCAAGCCCGTAGACATCGACCTGATAAAGGAGAGCCTTAAGGACCTGCTGGCACTGCAGGACCGCCAGGTCAGCATGGATAATATTCAGCGCACGGCGGCTGAGTACTACAAGATCAAGGTATCGGATATGATGTCTCGCAGGCGTAGCCGGTCGGTTGCTCGCCCGCGACAGGTCGCCATGGCGTTATCAAAGGAATTGACCAACCACAGCCTCCCGGAGATCGGTGACAGTTTCGGCGGCAGGGATCACACGACGGTGCTGCATGCCTGCCGTAAGATCAAGGAATTGCGTGAGACGAATTCTGATATTCGGGAAGATTACAAGAATCTGCTCAGGACACTCACAACCTGAGCGGACAATAAACCTGGTTTTCTAACATGCGGGCCAATGCTGCCGCCGCCGGATAACCTACATTGGGGAAAGGACGTCACTTATTATGAAGTTCAGTATTTCGCGGGACAATTTGGTCAAATCTCTGAACCTCGTGGCGGGGGTGGTGGAGCGACGGCAAACCTTGCCAATACTAGCTAACGTATTGTTAGTACTGGAAAAAAACACGCTCTCTCTGACCGGTACGGACCTTGAAGTGCAGCTTGTAGGTCGGGTTCAGCTTGCCGAAGGCGGCGACAACGGTGAGGTAACCGTGCCTGCGCGCAAGATGCTGGATATTTGTAAATCGCTGCCAGAGGGGAGCGATATCAGTTTCAGCGTCAAAGACGGCAAGGCAACAATCAAGTCTGGACGCAGCCGGTTTACGTTGTCCACCTTGCCAGCGGCGGAATATCCCAATGTCGAGGACAGCATCTCGACCCACCAGATGACTCTGAAACAAGGCCAACTGAAGCGACTGATTGACCGGACGAGTTTCGCCATGGCCCAGCAGGACGTGCGCTACTACCTCAATGGCATGTTGTTGGAGCTGGGTAAGAAGAAAGACCTTCGGGTAGTGGCTACCGATGGCCACCGCCTGGCGATGTGTACACTAAGTGAAAAGGTCGCGGTGAAAGGCGAGGGCGAAAGTCAGGTTATTTTGCCGCGGAAGGGAGTGCTGGAGCTTGCCCGCCTGTTGATGGACGAAGACGAGGACATCACCATCAATATTGGCAGCAACCATTTGCGTGCTAACGCCGGGGAGTTTAGCTTCACGTCCAAGCTGGTTGACGGAAAATTCCCGGATTATCAAAGGGTTATGCCTGCCTCACCCGATAAAATCGTCACCGGCTCGCGCCAGGAGTTGCGGCAGGCGTTCACCCGCACGGCAATTCTTTCGAACGAAAAGTACCGAGGCGTTCGCTTAAAGGTGACAAAAAATACGCTGGATATTGTGGCCAACAACCCTGAACAGGAGGAGGCAGAAGAGACGCTATCTGTCGACTACAGCGGAGATTCACTGGAAATTGGTTTTAACGTCAGCTACTTACTGGATGTGCTGGGTGTGCTGAGTGGCGAAAAAGTAAAACTTTCACTGGCGGACCCAAATAGCAGTGCCTTGCTCGAGGAATCTGACGATGACGACTCATGCTATGTCGTTATGCCAATGCGTCTCTAAGGCTAAAGGCGGCGCGCGTATCAGTACGTTTTCTATCGGCGACAGCCCAAGTGACCCAGTAGCCTACTGACGTGGCCTTGGCAGCATTGCAGATAAGTCGCGTGAGGAACTTGCGGAAGGTCGAGCTGCAGGGTTTTCAGGGCGTAAACGTGCTGTACGGACTCAACGGCAGCGGGAAAACCAGTGTTCTCGAGGCAATACACCTGTTGGGGATGGCCCGATCGTTTCGCGGCAGCAGTGTCAAATCCCTGATTACGCATGGAGAGAGTGACTGCACAGTCTTCGGCACGAGCGAGCGCCTGCCTCAAACGCAAACGCTCGCCCTGGGCGTTCAGCGCACACGCGTTGGAGAGGCCCGCATCAAGGTAGGTGGCGAGCCGGTGCGAACCGTGGCCGCATTAGCGGAGCACCTGCCCTTGCAAGTGATTACCGCAGACAGCTTTGATCTTCTGACCGGCGCGCCCGGCGCCAGGCGCCGCTATCTCGATTGGGGAGTGTTCCACGTGGAACAGCGTTTCTTTGGCCAATGGAAACGCTTCCAGCGGTGCATAAAACAGCGCAATAACCTGCTCCGCCGTGGTAAAGTATCAGGCGGGGAGCTCGATGCCTGGACAAGGGACCTGGCGCAGACGGGCACGGCGATTAACGAATACAGACAAGCCTATTTTGAGGCGCTACGGCCTGTTTTTAGCGCGATAATTGCGCAGCTATCCCCTTCGCTGGAAGGGTTAGAACTGCGCTATCAGCGCGGATGGGACAAGCAGCTGGGCTATGCCGAGGCGCTGGAGCAGGGCTTGGCTGCTGATGCGGAGCAGGGTTATACCCATACAGGCCCTCAGCGAGCCGATATCAAAGTGATGTCGGCGGGCCATCCAGCCGCGGACACGCTGTCCCGGGGCCAGCAGAAGCTAGCAGTGTGTGCCCTGAAGTTGTCACAGGGCCAGATTCTGGCGCAAAAAGGGCACGGAAGCAGTACGTATCTGATCGACGACCTACCGTCAGAGCTTGACCAGGTGCACAGTGAGCGGGTTTGTAGCCTTCTTGCCACAATGGAGGCGCAGGTATTTATTACTTGTATAGATCCGCGAGAGATTCAGTCAGTATGGCCTGACGGCCACGATCTGGCGATGTTCCACGTGGAACAGGGTTCGGTTGGGCCTTGTTCAGACGCGCAATAATTAAAATGACGCCCGGTTGCCGGGGCACAGTATCAAGGGTGAGCCATCATGAGTGAAGCGGACAACAACTACGATTCTACCAGTATCAAGGTGCTCAAGGGCCTTGATGCTGTGCGTAAACGCCCGGGAATGTACATCGGCGATACGGATGACGGGTCCGGTCTGCACCATATGGTGTTTGAGCTGGTAGACAACTCGATCGACGAGGCGCTGGCAGGGCACTGCAAAACCATTAATATAGTGATTCACCCCGACGAGTCAGTCTCTGTAGCCGACGATGGTCGCGGTATTCCGACAGAAATGCACGACGAGGGCGTCTCGGCCGCAGAAGTGATCATGACGGTACTGCACGCGGGCGGCAAGTTTGACGATAACACCTATAAAGTCTCCGGGGGACTGCATGGTGTGGGCGTTTCGGTAGTGAACGCCCTCTCGGAAGAGCTGATACTGACCATTCGCCGGGATGGCAATATGTATGAGCAGGTGTATCAGCACGGCGTGCCCAAGGCGCCACTCGCGGCGATTGGCACCACCGATACGACGGGCACGGAGGTCCGGTTTTCGCCGTCCGCCGAGACATTTACCAATATAGAGTTTCATTTTGAGCAGTTGGCCAAGCGCCTGCGAGAGCTGGCTTTCCTCAACTCCGGTGTCTGTATCGTCCTCAAGGACGAGCGCAGTGGTAAAGAGGAAACCTACCAGTACGACGGCGGCCTCGGGGCCTTTGTTGATTACCTGAACCAGAACAAATCTACGATCAACAATACGTTTCACTTTCAGGTCGACACCGATGACGGAATCGGTGTCGAGGTTGCCTTGCAATGGAACGACGGGTTTCAGGAGGGGGTGTTCTGCTATACCAATAATATTCCCCAGCGAGATGGTGGAACCCATCTTGGCGGCTTTCGCGCAGCCCTTACCCGGAGTCTTAACGGTTATATCGAAAAAGAGGGTCTGGGGAAAAAGGCCAAGATCAACACCACGGGAGATGATGCCCGGGAAGGCTTGATGGCGATTGTCTCGGTGAAGGTGCCGGATCCCAAGTTTTCTTCGCAGACCAAGGACAAGCTGGTATCTTCAGAGGTGAAGAGTGCCGTTGAGCAGGCGATGGGGGCCAAGTTCAGTGAGTATCTGATCGAGAATCCAGCCGAGGCAAAGGCTGTTGTCGGTAAGATGCTGGATGCGGCGCGTGCTCGCGAGGCTGCCCGAAAGGCCAGAGAAATGACACGGCGCAAGGGTGCGCTCGATATCGCAGGGCTGCCGGGTAAACTGGCCGATTGCCAGGAGAAAGACCCAGCGCTTTCTGAACTTTACCTCGTAGAGGGGGACTCTGCGGGTGGGTCCGCAAAACAGGGCCGCAACCGAAAGTATCAGGCTATTTTGCCTCTGAAGGGTAAGATTCTGAACGTAGAGAAGGCCCGCTTTGACAAGATGTTGGGCTCTGCAGAAGTAGGCAACATAGTAACTGCACTGGGTTGTGGTATTGGGAAAACAGAGTTTGAGCCCGATAAGTTGCGTTATCACAGCATCATTATTATGACCGACGCGGACGTTGATGGGTCCCATATTAGAACCCTCTTGTTGACCTTTTTCTTTCGCCAGATGCGTGAGTTGGTTGAGCGGGGCCATATATTCATTGCCCAGCCCCCCCTGTATAAAATTTCAAAGGGCAAACAGCATCAATACCTCAAAGACGATGAGGCCCTAGACCAGTACCTGACGCAATCTGCACTGGAAAACGCCTCGATTTTTGTCAACCCGGACGCGCCAGCCATTGCCGGGGCGGGCCTGGAAGATCTCGTTCGTCAATACCGAGAGGTAGTGGCGACCACCGGACGACTGAATCGCCTTTACTCCGAGGCGGTGCTTTGGCAAATGGTTTACGGGGAGGCGCTGAGCCCGGAAGACATGGCAGACGAAGCCGCAGTCACCCGTTTCTGTGACCAACTAAGTGAGCGCTTACAAACCGTGGCGGCAAAGGGAACGCTGTACACAGCCGTAGTGAGAAAGGATCAGGAGCGTCAGTTCTTCTTTCCGGTGGTTAAGCTTCTGTCCCACGGAGTGGAGACAGAAACCGAGTATCATCACGAATTCTTTTCCTCAAGCGAATACCGCAGTTTTGTCGCACTGGGCGAAACACTGAACAATCTGATAGAGGAAGAGGGCTTCTTCCGGCGCGGGGACAAAACCCTCCAGACACAGAGTTTTGTAGAGGGTCTGGACTGGCTCATGGGGGAGGCCCGCCGGGGCTACAACATTCAACGTTATAAGGGACTGGGTGAAATGAACCCGGAGCAGCTATGGGAGACGACGATGGATCCTGAGGTGCGTCGCATGTTGAAAGTCACCATTGAGGATGCGATTGCCGCAGATCTCATGTTTACGACGCTTATGGGCGATCAGGTGGAGCCGCGCCGGGATTTTATCGAGGACAATGCGTTGTCGGTAGCAAACCTTGATATCTAGTGTCGGCCCTCTGATAGCGAAGACTCAAGAGGCGATTACCAATCCAATCTTTTCGATGTAACGGCGCCAATGGCCATCTACTTGTCGCTTTGTGTAATTTACGGCATAGGAAAAAGGTATGTTCCCTGTGCCATTAGACAAGCTTAAAAGAGTATTTAGTGCCGCTGACAGCGGCACGAGCGCTATACGCGCGATCGTGCCCTACTATGACGTTAGCGAAAAGAATTCTGAAATTAATACATTCATCCTCAATAAAACAGTGCGACATTTCCGTGAAAATAACAAAGCGGACGGCACGTATAGACTTGGCCACGGGCTAGAGTTGGTCCTCGGCAAAGACAGTCAAATCTGGGAAGCGGCACCCTTTTAACAGTGACGTAGCCCCGTAACCGCGGGCGTAACGCGCCTCGGTCTCAAGCCGCAACAATTAGCAGCACTCGCCTTAATGGCGGTCACTCCGTACCATCGCCTTCTTTTGACTCTGGTTCGTCCGGGGGGATGAAGTCGATTTCCAGGTTAGCTCTCTCCGTAAAATAGTCGGGTAGCTCTGCCTTGATAGCGGGCGCCAGGTTTTTGAATTCGCCGACCTGCTTCACCAGGTTGCCCCGGCCACTGACCAGTTGCCCCTCTGCTTTGACATAGGATTCAACCGCGCGATCCAGCCCGCTTTTAACGCCCTCGAAACTTCCCAGGAAGGCGTTCAGCTTCTTGAAGACTCGCTCTGCTTTCTCTGCAAGCGCTGCGGTGTGTTTATTCTGGTCCTCATAGCGCCATAGCTGGCGGACAATGTTAAGGCTTGTGAGCAGGGTCGTCGGCGTAGCAACCAGCACGTTGTTTTCGATCGCCGTTTGGAATAGCAACTCGTCCGCTTTGAGCGCCTCGACGAAGGCGGACTCGATGGGCACAAACATGAATACAATTTCGGGTGAATTGAGACCGGGTAACTTGTAATAGTCTTTGTTGGATAATTCTGCGATACGCTGGCTCATGGCTTTCACATGCTCTTCAAGAGCGAGTTTGCGCTCTGTGTCGTCCTCGCTATTGACGAAGCGGGTATAGGCCGCCAGGGAGACTTTTGAATCGATAATGAGGTGCTTGTCCTGAGGTAGATACACCACAGCGTCCGGCCGCAGCTTGCCGTCTTCGGTCGTAATAGAGACCTCTCGCTTATAGTCTGTTCCCAGCTGTAGCCCGGATCGATCCAGAACATTTTCCAGCACCAGCTCCCCCCAGTTCCCCTGCAACTTCTTTTGTCCGCGCAGCGCGGTGGACAGCTCGTGCGCCTCAGTTGTGATTTTCTGATTGAGCTCTTTCAGGTTCTCCAGTTCTTTTTTCAGCTCCCCTCTCTGTGTGGTCTCCCGGTGGTGAATATCCTGCACTTCTTTCTTGAATCCGTCGATGGATTGCTGGAAAGGAGCCATGATAGAAGTGAGGGAAGACTTGTTTGTCTCCTGCATTGCACGAGTCTTGGTGTCCAGAATTTCGTTGGCCAGGAGCTTGAAGTGTTTCGCCAGTTTTTCTTCCTGGGCGTTCAATTGCGCCAGCTGGCTCTCGTAGTTTTTTTCGCGCTCGTCCAGTGATGTTTTGAGTTCGGCAAATTCTGTACTTAGGCTCCGGTTCTCCCGCTGTAAATGATCACGGTTCTCTTCCATAGCGTCCAGCCGTTGCCGCAATTCGTCGATTCGCTTACCGCCCTCCTCCGCTTTGATCTTGAACGCCGTGGCATGTTCTGTCGCCTCTGACAGCGCTTCGCCCTGTGCATGGAAACGAGAGGTATTATCGCGCTCCTGTAACGATCTTTCTTGCAGCTGCCTGCGAACTTCCGCCAGCTCACTCTCCAGGCCGACGCGCTCCTCTCGAGCTGATGCCCGGGCGCGGCCGCTCTGAGCAGCCTTCCAGATAGCGATCAGCATGGCGATAAAAAAGCAGGCCGCCATCGCACCGACGATGGTTAACAGGTGTTCTTCGGTTAAGGTCATGGCGTCTTGTCCCTCCAATCGGCAGTGTAAATCAATGCCGCTGAGATATCCGCAGGGACAGGTCAGGCCTGTCGTGTTTTCAGGCAGCCAGGCACATCGACGCTACTTTGAGTTTGCCAGGAGTGAAATGTCAGCAACTTCGAGAAAGAGCTGTCGTAGCTGCATCAACAAGTTGAGGCGGTTATTGCGTTTCGCCTCGTCGTCTGTGTTAACCATCACCTGGTCAAAAAAAGCATCAACCGGATCACGAAGGCTGGCCAGACTGGTTAACGCCTCGGTGTATTTACCGTCGAGCAGGTCCTGGTGGCAGCTGGCTTGTAATGGCCCGATATGCTGAGCGAGCGCTATTTCCTGGGGCTCTTGAAGTAAGTTGGCGCTCACTTCGCTAAAGTAGTGATCACTGTCAAGTTTGGCCAGTATGTTCGCGACCCGTTTGTTGGCAGCGGCGAGCGCCTGCGCCTGTGGCAGCCGTGAGAAGGCAGCGACCGCCAGCACGCGCTGGTGAATATCCAGAGGCCGGGACGGCTTTCGAGCGCTGACAGCCTTAAAGACCTCGGCGGGAATGTTGTCGTCCTCATACCAGGCGCGAAACCGCTCGATCATATAGTCAAGAACGGCTTCCGTCGTACCAAGGCTTAATAACCCGGCCGGGTATTGTCCGGCCGCTCTTTCAAGGCAGTGCCGCAGATCTAGGTCGAACCCCTTCTCTACGATGATTCTCAGCACCGCAAGGGATGCTCGGCGCAGAGCAAAGGGATCTTTTGAGCCGCTGGGTGGCTGCCCAATACCAAAAATTCCTACGAGTGTATCGAGTCGATCTGCCAGGCCCAGGCAGGCGGCAGTTTCGGTATCGGGTAGTTTGTCTCCCGCATAGCCCGGCCGGTACTGCTGGGCTATGGCGGAGGCCACCTCCGCGTCCTCGCCGTCGTGCAGCGCGTAGTAAGCCCCGGCGATCCCTTGCATATCGGAGAACTCCAGCACCATATCGGTACCAAGGTCTGCCTTGCAAAGCCTGGCTGCGCGCCGCGCCATGTCTGGCGAGGAGCCGATTGTTTCGGCCAATTCCCCCGCGAGGCCGGTAATTCGCTCGGTCTTATCGAGTAATGTACCCAGCTTTTGCTGGAAGACGATGTTGCCCAGCGAGTCCACCCGGTTCGCCAAAGGCGTTTTTTTGTCCGTCTCAAAAAAGAAAGCGGCATCCGCGAGGCGTGGACGAATCACACGCTCGTTGCCTGCAACCACCTGAGCGGGGTCTTTGCTTTCAATGTTAGAGACGGTAATGAAGTGCGGTCGGAGCTGACCTTTTTCATCGACTACATGAAAATACTTCTGGTGCTCTTTCATCGACGACACCAGCGCCTCGGCCGGCACGTCCAGGAAGCGCTCTTCAAATGCACCGGCCAACGCCACAGGCCACTCTACTAGCCCCGTCACCTCATCCAGCAAGTCCTGGTCAATAACCGCTTTTGCAGTCAGGCTGTTCGCCGTGTCATCAACCTGCGCGCGAATCATTTCCTGTCGGCGCTCGAAGCAGGCCACGACGTGGGCATCCCAAAGGACGGTTTCATAGTCCTCGGGCTGCTCCAGTTGTATCTTCCCGCTGCTGTGAAAGCGGTGGCCCCGGGTGGTATTGCCGATAGGCAACCCGAGAACACGGCCCTCAACAGGCGTGCATCCCAGCAGGGCAACGACCCAATGAACCGGCCGCACAAATTCCTCCCGCCCGGCTCCCCAGCGCATACGCTTCGGAATCGGAAGCGTGTACAGGCTGTTCTGGATTATGTCCGTGAGCACATCGGCGGCGCGGGCTCCGTTCTCCGTTTTTACAATGCCCAGCCGCGCGCCCTTGACCGTATCGATAACGCACAGTTCGTCTGGCGCTACTCCCTGCTTGCGGGCGAAGCCTGCCGCCGCCGGCGTGAAATCGCCGTTGTCATCCCGTGCCTTGTCGGCGGGCGGCCCCAAAGCTTCCACGCGCTTATCGGGCGCCTGCTGCTGTAGCGTTGAGATCACTACCGCCAAGCGGCGCGGGGTAGCGAACCAGCGGACGTCACCATGGGTCAGCGCTGCCTGCTGGAGACCGGCGACAATGTTGTCCCGAAAAGCCAGGCCTAGTGACTTCAAGGCGGTGGGTGGCAGTTCTTCTGTCCCTATTTCTATCAGCAGACTCTCGGTGCCCATGTCCTTACTTTGCCCCCGCCTGAATTTTCTGTTGCACCTGGTCTCTCAACGCGCTGTCCGCAAGAGGAAAGCCCAAGGCGGCGCGCGTGTCAAAGTAGGACTCGGCGACCGCACGGGCTAGTGTGCGTACCCGGAGAATAAAGCGCTGTCGTTCGGTCACCGAGATAGCGTGGCGTGCGTCCAGTAGGTTGAACGTGTGCGACGCCGTCATGACTTGCTCGTAGGCGGGTAGCGACAGCCCCTT
>Ga0315321_10003104_pt1 | contig 12951 bp, 13 predicted proteins | sample M180m21515metaG_FD_203464 | JGI IMG/M metagenome (GOLD analysis project Ga0315321, IMG submission 203464) | Ammonia-oxidizing marine archaeal communities from Monterey Bay, California, United States - M1 80m 21515 | ecosystem: Environmental > Aquatic > Marine > Intertidal zone | place: USA... | reverse complement strand
AATAAAAAACGCGGCAGTGGTGACTGCCGCGCTTTGTGAGGTACTGCCAAACAGTTGAGCAAATTGCCACATCCAGAGGATTTCGTAGGTTAGCCCCGCTGCACCGGAGGCAAAAACACCCCCAGTAGGCAACTAGCCTTACTCTGATCTTGCTAGTACTCAAACCTCAAGCCCAGGGTCACGCCGCGCCCAGGTTCAGGAGCAAAGTTCTTAAGCAATGATGCGTGATTTCGAACTTCTTCATCCAACAAATTGTCGCCCCGGACAAACAGTTTCAATTCACTGTTATTAAATGAGAAATGATAATCGGCGTAGACAGAGACAAGTGTATAGTCACCCGTTTCGAGTTCCAATTCGCCAACATCGTCTTGCTCTTGCACATCGGTGACGTGCAGATGCATGCTCCAGTTGGAACCAAAATAGCGTAAGCCGGCACCGATTTTAGCTGCTGGAATACGCGGCACATTGCCACCAGAATCGAATTCAGCATCTACTAAGTCGCCGAAGATATTGAATACCAGCGAACCGCTATCAGTATCCATCAAGTTGAACGAGATCTCTCCTTCCAAGCCACGGAAGGTGGCATCTTTGGCAAGATAACTCGCAATTGCTTGCTCTTCGTGTTCTTCGCCGGCAAGGTCGAGAAAGATGTAGTCGTCTATCTCATTGTAGTAGGCGCTGAACTCACCCGTAACAGGGCCGCTATGCAGCCTATAACCAAGCTCGATATTGTTCGAAGTCTCTTCACTTAGATTTGGATTACCAACCTCTAAAAGATTAGTGGCGGCATGCAATACCAAATCTTCATCGTCTGCAAAGCGGGTGCAGGTTGTTGAAGATGTATTCGAGAAAAGTTCTTCAACAGAAGGCGCACGCTCAGAGCGTGACACACCAACAAGCACGTTTGAACTTGAACTCACGTCATACAACACGCTGCCACTTAGGCTTGTTGCACTGCCATCGAAACCGCAGCTACCATTTGGGTCAACGTCATTGTCCTCAATACGTAAGCCTAGTTCCGCCGTAAGATTTCCCTGTGAGTAACGCTCAACACCAAAGATCGCGCGTGAGGTAATATCTGAGCGTGGAATAAACGCCTCTTCCCCAACCGCACTGAACTCTGTGTCTGAAAACTGAAATCCCCAGACTCCAGCCCACCCTCCTACAGGCGCATGGGATAGAGTAAATCGACCCTCTGTTCCTTCATTCGAGAACAACGTACCAACTTCAGAGCCACCGCCCTCGAAGAACTCAACTTCGCCATGCTCATAATCAGTAAAAGCCAGTGAGCCGCTAATTGACTCGATCCAGCTATCGGCGAATTCAAACCCACCACGTATATCATAGCGACGACTTTCCATGTCGATGCGCACAAACTCTACTTCTTCTTCATGGCCTTCTTCTTCATCATGACCTTCTTCTTCATCATGACCTTCTTCTTCATCATGGTCTTCTTCATGGCCATGGCTATGAGCACCTGGAGGTAATCCGTAATCATTGTTTAGCTCGTTAACGGAAAAGCCAATGAACCCATTGTCGCCAACCCAAGAAAACCCTAGCGTGCCGCCGTCAGATTCTGAATCAGAATTTCCGATGAACCCGCGCGTATTTTCAAACTCTTCCTCGTCATGACCTTCTTCCTCATCATGACCCTCTTCTTCGTGACCCTCTTCCTCAAGGTGCTCTGCAACTAAGTCCTCCAATCGTTCAACAGAAAACTCATCAACGGCAAAGCCCTTAACATCAACGTTGTCGCTTTCTCGTTTAAACGCATCGAGATGAAAAGCAAAATTGCCGGCAGAGGCATCTAATCTGACTACTGTTTTATCTTCATCGTTGACAGAATTTCGAGTTTGCTGGACTACAAATTCGGGACTTTCTACCAAAGTCTCTGGCACGCGATTATCGATAACGTTGACCACACCACCGATTGCACCACTTCCATAGAGCAAGGTTGATGGGCCGCGTACCACTTCAAGCCGCTCTGCAAGAACTGCTTCCACGCTGTTAGCATGATCGGGGCTCAGGTTTGAAGCATCGGTAACGCCAACACCATTCTGAAGAATGGTAATGCGATTTCCTGTTTGCCCACGAATTATCGGTTGGCCAACGCCGGTTCCAAATGAGGCGCTGTTTACTCCGATTTCATTCTTGAGTGTGTCACCCAGACTGTTACCCACCTTTTCTAACAAGGCTTCACCAGACAAGATGCCGATTGGTAGCATTGTTTCCGCTTCTGACTCTTCAAATGGCGCTGTAACTACAATTTCTTCAAGTCTATCTTCATTATGTGCTTCTTCTCCCGCATAAACTGCGCCCCCAGCAATGCCAAACATTACAGGCCCTAGAGCGAGGGTAAATTTCAGGTTTCTAGCTTTCATGATAATTCCTAAATAACAACATTGGTTTCTCAATTGGCATCAACGACAACACGAGCCATCGCTAGCCCGCAGTCAAAAGCCAATTATATTATTAGTGGTTTCGTCGTTATTTGAGAGAAGGAGGAGCGCGTGCCTGCGCCGTGTTTGGAACCAGAAAGCTCTGGCTTTGGACTAAGTCCGCATAAAAAGGAGCAGAAAGCGCTATAGGCGGAATGCTTGAGTCTGTACCGACAACGTCTTTGAGAGAGCCAAGCTTTAAACAGATTTCGCAATCTACTGAAGTATGCGGCTCAGCATCATGACTATGACCCAGCTCAAGCCCCTGGGTAACCAACAGAAACAAACTCAGGACAGCAGCCAATGGTAGCGTCTTGAAGGACGCTATCCAATGACTAAACTTCTGCATTGCCTGTGTACTGATTTTCAGCATAGTTTCTAATGTAACAAATTTTGAAATATTATCTAGCGAGCAGTGGCGCTCGAACAGGCATTCTGAGCCTATTTATTTTTAACTTCAATAAGTTTTAGTTCAAATAAACAATTCCTGCAAGCAAAATCGCTCACACAAACACCAAGCCGACCGTAACTACGGCTCAGCATTTTATCTTTTCAACCATATTCTGTAATGCATCAACACCCACAATATCCTGTGCCAACAGAAAAATATCCTGTCGGGGAATCTTCGGCAGAGCCTTGCTTAGTGTGCACAAATGAGACTCCTCTTGCGTATGCCGTTCCTCCAGGAATTCACCTTCCCCTTGCGGAGAACGTTTGTTCACTACCAGACAGTCCACGCTAATTTTCGCTTTCTTCAACTGCTGCTGAAGTTCAATGGTCTCAAGCACTGGCAGCCGTTCTGCGGCCAACACAATAATAAAAGAGGTCTGGTTTTTATCGGATATCTTGTCTCGCAAAGTAGAGAAACGCAGCTTACGTCGATTGAGCAATTTGCGGATACTGGATTCACGCATCTTGTCATCGTTTTCAGGGTCGTTGCCAAATACCTTGTCTTCAACACTGGAATCACTGCCCATGCCACGCACAATCTCGGCAAAATTATCGGCTTTCTCGCGCCGCCTAATAAGCCCTTCGGTCCAGGCAGACATCATTTCCGGCAACACCATCAATCGCGCTGTGTGCCCGGATGGCGCCGTGTCAAAAACAATCAAGTCATAATCTTTTGTGCCCTGCTCCACCACCTCGGCAATGCGCTCTAGCATGGCTGCTTCCTGCATACCCGGCGCATCCTTGGACAAGGCCATATGCTTGTCGACTTCACTGCGCAGATGCACTGGCATGAGTTGGTGCAGGGAGTTACTGATCTCCTCCATATGCAATTTAACAGTCTCCGCCGGGTCCAGCTCCAGACCATCCAGCCCGGCCGCCAGACGAATTGGCTTAGAGCCAATCTTGCGATCAAACAGGTGGCCGAGATTATGCGCCGGGTCAGTAGAAACCAACAACACATTGGCGCCTTCGTTAGCACGAGCCAAGGCAGTGGCAGCAGAGATAGTGGTCTTACCCACACCTCCCTTACCACCAAAGAAGAGAATTTTTTTATTACGAGCGAGTTCTAACAACAATGTACATGATCCAATGGTGAGCGCTCCATGCCCATGCGTATATGCCACTCATGGAAACGCTCATAGACAATAGGTAGCAGCTCCATCGTGTAATAAGCAGCAGGGTTCGGAATACCCAGATTTTCAGCAAACACCAGCAACATGAACAGATCTTCTTCGTCGCGTTGCGCCCGCGCAAAGGAACGTCGATAGGAGCTGACGTAATATTCATGCAAGCCAGCCTCGATACGTTTCAGCAGGCTTTCTTGTTTCTGTTTGTCCTGTTCTTTTTCCGACATGGTTCTATCACAAAGCTCTAAGAAAAGGTTTAAAAAAGCAGCGAGCAGAATGCTGTTCGAAGGGAAATATCTTTCTATTATGCGACAAGCGCCAGCTTATTAGAAGGTAAGACCGGCTCTAGCCAAAATTATTCACTGGCTACTAATTTAATTTTGGCTTACGTCAGCCTAGCAAATCAGCTTTTCTTTCCCTTCTGACCCGTGCGCGTCGGCTTTGATGATTTGGCAACCTGGGCACGGTTAAGTCGGGCGCTTTTGGGATCGATAATCAAAGGCCGATAAATCTCTACTCTATCACCTGCACATAATTGATATTCATCAGCTGTAGGCCGCCCCTTTCCATCCAGTGGTTTGGAGAAAATACCCATCTCATCTTTCTCAATATTTATTTCTGAGAACTCTTCACTAATCGCAGACAGTTTCACCGCATCGTAGGCAGTAGTACCGAGAGGAACGGTAAGGGGTATAATAAGTTGTTTCTCCGGCGTCGCGTAGGCGACTTCCACAGAGATCATCTCATTGCCATTATCATCTACTTCCATGATTTTCGCTCACCCATTAACCGTAAACCTGCTTCGCCCGCTGCACGATAGCATCCACCAGATTATTCGCTGAGCTACTGAACAATTTCTCTGCAGCAAAGTCCATCAGGCCTGATTTAAATTCGAACTCCATCTCAAGTGACACCTTACACGCATTCTCTGCCAACGCATTGAACTTCCACTGCGACTTAAAGTGCTTGAAGTTGCCCTCCACCAAACTCATATCGATAAGCTCGGGGCGCTGCAAACGATTGCGGGTAGTAAATCGCTGCTTAATGCCCGCCTTGGAAAGACAGAGTTCGCCTACTAATTCTGTTTCTGATTGGCTCAACACTTTGGCTGAAGTACAACCCTGCATGAACGCCGGGTAGTGCTCTATATCATTCACCAGATCAAACATCTGTTCAGCGGAATACTCAACCAGGGCGCTTCGATTGATCGCAGTCATAAAAACAGTCTACCAATGAATAAGAATCTACAAATAAATTTGATATACGGTACTAATGAAAACAACAAGTAATACTGCTGGAATTACCGTACCAATTGAAAAGTTAATATACTTTTGCAGCAGCGACCCTTGATAGTCCGGGTCGCCTTTCGCCAGCTCTTCAGAAAGCCCGCTCGCCTTCCACCTATAAGCACAGAACATGCACACGGTGAAACCAACCAACGGCAAAATAGTCTCGTAAAAAACATTCGAAATCACGTCAAAAAACGACCTAGTCGCACCACCATAACTGGTGAAGTTAGTAAAAAAGTCTGACATGCCGAGCGACATAGTAGCGGGTACAGTAAAGATCATTAGCAAAACCGCCTGAAGCAATACCGCCTTCTTTCGGCTTAGCCCCCATTCATCAATCCAGCATGAAATTGGAATCTCGATAATGGAAACCAGTGATGTTAGCGCGGCAAAAAACACTAGCATAAAAAATACCAGAGCCACTATGCTGGCACCGACATAACCCACAGCCACCTGCATCGATAAAAAGATCTTTGGCAGAAAACTAAAAATCAAACCCACACTGCTGGTGGATAACTCATCCGTATTAGTGTTCGGATCAAAGGCAAAAATAGCTGGCAGAATGAGCAGACCAGCAAAGAAGGCAATACTGGTGTCGGCAATGGCAACCAGTCGCGTCGACTGTGGAATATTATCCTGCCGACTAAAATACGAGCCGTAAGTAATTAAAATTCCCATACCCAGGGACAGGGAAAAGAACGCCTGACTCAGCGCGCCATTTATCACACTAAAATTCACCTTGCTAAAATCCGGCACCAGATAATAGCTAATTCCCGCACTGGCATTGTCCAAAGTAAACACAAACAGAGTGAGCAGAATAAGCATCACCGCCAAGGCTGGCATCAGCACTCTGGCCAAACGCTCAATACCGCCCTTTACCCCACCGAGCAAAACACAGAACACCAAAACAAACAGCAAAACCAAGTACACAAACAAAGAGGGTTGTGCCACTACGGTAGCAAAGGTGGCTTCGTCCACTAGAACATCCAAGCTCCCAGTTGCAATCTCTTTAAGATACACCACCAGCCACACAGTGATTACCGTATAGAAAACCGCAATCATAAATGGTGTCAAAATGCCCAGCATGCCCACCAAACGCCATTTCTTATCGCCATTGGAAAGCTCAGAGAAAGCACCCACAGGGTTACGCTGTGTTTTGCGCCCCATAGCAATCTCCGCCATCATCACCGGATAACAGATAAAGGCAATAAAGAAGAGATAGATAATAAGAAAGGCAGCACCACCATTTTTCGATGCCATAACCGGAAAGGCGACGAGATTGCCAAGACCCACCGCAGAGCCCGCCGCAGCAAGTATAAACCCTAATCTTGAGCTAAATTGCCCTCTGTCCTGCGACATCAAAAAACCCCTTTTAGCTCAACATGTTAGCTTTGTTATAGTTGCACATACGGCGCCGTTGGGGGATTCTATCAGCGCCTTGAAATCAGCACAACGCAACTCATTAAACCAACTCATTAGCAGACAAACACAAGAATGTGAGCTGATTGCGAAGTAAAGCGCTATAATCGCGCTCCATGGCAAAACCCAAGAAAACAAAAAAACCTGACAACACCATCGTGACCAATAAAAAAGCGCGTCACGATTACTTTATTCAGGACACATTCGAAGCTGGAATCTCCCTGCTTGGCTGGGAGGTGAAAGCCCTGCGCATGAAAAAAGTGCAGATGACGGACAGCTATGTGCTGCTCAAAGATGGCGAAGCATTTCTATTAGGCTGCAATATCAACCCACTGGATACCACCAGCACGCACGTGATCGCCGACCCCACACGCACTAAAAAATTGCTGCTGCACGCCAAAGAACTCTCAAAAATTTTCGCTGCCACCCAGCAAAAAGGACATACCTGTGTCGCCACCAAAATGTACTGGAAAGGACACCTAGTGAAATGCCAAATAGCTCTGGCCAAAGGCAAGCAGGATCATGACAAACGTGCCACAGTTAAAGACCGGGAATGGGCCGTGGACAAACAACGCATTGTTCGTCACGCTAATCGCTAATTCGTACGCTCCACCGTTCTTTTTTTTCTTATTCACTTCCTTAAGTCACCCCTCGCTTCTCCAACACCCGTAAGCGAGCATTTGCAGCGTCCAACAGCGAATTATGCTATTCTAGGCAGTTCCATTGGGGGTGATTCGGATTCGACGCCGGGATCAAAACCTGAGGTGCATGTCGAGAGGGTAGTGACTCTCGTTAATCAATCGCTGCAACTTTATAGTTGCCAACGACGAAAGCTACGCACTAGCAGCCTAAGAGCTTGCTAGCGATTGCCACTAGGATGTCCGTAAACTGGTGTTTTGCAATTGTCATCTAGAACGGAATCGCCAGCCAAGCGCGCTTGACGCGAAGCGGTTAAAAAATTATCAAGCTCGCCCAAATCACCCTGCCCGTCGGGCGGATGAGGGTTAACTTAATAGACGACGCTATGCATGTAGAGCCAAGGGCAGAGGACTGACGGACGGGGGTTCAACTCCCCCCGCCTCCACCAAAAAACAAAAGGCCCGACTACTTACCTTTAGTAGTCGGGCCTTTTGCTATCTGTACTTTGGGAAAGCTTAGATGTCTTAAGTTGTTAAGTTATGAGTGTCCCCTTCGTCCTTCGTCCAAGCATTACGTCTTCATAAATCAAAAGGGTCAGAGTACTTTGATCCGGCAACTCCTAACCCAAAACCAAACTACTCTTGTATCTTGATTGTCAGCTAACATAAATCAAAGCACTCTGACCCCTTTGATTAGGATATAGCGCTTATACTTCCTATTCTCCGCCTCTTGCTTCTGTTTCCAAAGTGAAACCGAGGCTTGATTCGAGCTGTTTTATCTCCTTACCAATTACCTTCAGCACCCAGGATGCTTCCCGCCCCATCGGATGTTCTTCCGTTGGGTCAACAAGCAAATTATAAATGCCCAAGTCAATATGCTGTTTCTTGCTGCTCAGCAGCCTATCCTTGTTGGCATATTTGGCAACGTGAATTTTCCAGTTGCGCCACTTATAAGCATACAGGTGCTTATTGGCACCGATGGGAAACCCTTCCCGATAAGATTTTTCGCGTCTGCCGGCAAAAAAATCCATTTGGTCAACGCCATCAATCACCCGGTCTGCGGGTAGCTTAGACGATAACATGGGGTCAGAGTAGTTTGATCTTGGCGGAGTTGGATTGGGTCAAAGTACTCTGACCCCTTTGATTCTTATGATTATTCTCCTCAATCTGCCGAAATTTAGAGTTAACTTGTCAGCGCCCTAAAAACACCCTCTCCCCAATATGACACTCTAACTACCAAATTGTCACATTGTCATCGTTTTGTAATATTTTTAAATTAAAGTGCTCTCTATTAATTCGCAATACAAAACACCCACAAGCGAGACTTTGGAGATCGCCCATGAAAAGAAAAATACTCCCCTTCAGAATTCAGCATTTTGTGCTCGCAGCACTCTTGCTGCCAATATCCTCCGGCGCGCTCGCTGCTGACCAAGAGCTATTGAGCATCTTATTGCAGAATGGAGCGATTACGCAGGAACAATACGACAAGCTGCTTGGCCTCGATACACTTAGCAGTGCAGATATCCTGCCTCAGTCAACTGTTAGAGAAGTCGATCTTGAAGAGATTGTCACCACTGAGGTCTCTCACCAAATAGATGAAAAATTCCCTGTAACGGCTGAGCACACAAACAAGGGATTTCGCTTCGCAACCCGTGATGGTAACTGGCGAACTGATCTTCAGTGGCGGGCCCAAACACGATTTACCACTCCCTATCGCTCAGATCCTCGCCAAGTTTCTTCATTCAACGGAGAAGATCAGTCCAATTTTGAGGCTCGGCGCCTACGCATGAAGATCGGCGGTCACGGCTTTCAGCCTTGGCTGAAATACTATTTCGAGGTTGACCTCCAGCCTTCCAGAGATGTGGACGACAGCAGTTCAGCATCTAGCGCAAGAGTGATCGACTGGCGCATAGACATCGCCAAGTGGGACTGGGGTGGCATTCGCATCGGTCAATGGAAAGTGGACATGAACCGAGAGCGGGTCGACTCTTCAGGCCGTCAGCAGTTCGTAGAACGCTCTATTGCCAACCGTGTATTCACCATTGACCGTCAAGTGGGTGTTCAGCTAAGAGGTCACCTATTTAAGGAGACCCCTGCCGACATGCGTTACTACGTAGGTGTATTTAACGGCGAGGGTAAGAGCGTTAACAATACCGACGACAATATGATGTACATGGGTCGTCTGCAGTGGAATTTCCTCGGCCGCGACCTCTCTTGGCGACAAACAGACGTCGAATTTACTGAGCTACCCACCGGCAGCTTGGCATTAGCAGGAGCCTCGACCAAGGGCAGTTGTACTCGATGGTCATCATCAGGCTGCGGAAACCTTGACGGCTTTGAGAAACCGGCCAATGCAACAGCTGATCAATATGAGATCAATCAAGTTGTACAGGAATTCGCATTTAAATATCGTGGATTCTCTGCCCAGCAGGAACTTCATCGTAAAAAAATTCGGGACACTGTTACAGGCATCAGCAGTGAGCTAAAGGGCGGATACGCGCAGGCCGGATATTTCTTTCACCATATGTTTCCTTCAGTGCCAGCGCCGCTTGAATTGGCGGTACGCTATGCCTATGTAGATGAGCCGAACGCTCTAAATCTTGCTTTTGAAAATGAGCGGGAAGAGTTCACCATCGGTGCTAACTGGTTTTTCAAGGGTCACAATAACAAGCTGACTCTGGACTACTCGCGATTAAAGCTCGACGACAGCATCCTGAATCAGAACGAATCTGAAAACCGCCTTCGTTTCCAATGGGACGTTTCGTTCTGAACATACAGGGGACACTGATAACTTAGTAACTTAGCGAACTCTTTTTGATGGGAGGGGGTTCTTAAGTTATCAGTGCCCCTGCTATTTTTTCAACTATTTCACCAATATTTTCCTGACAGTTTTCAGGCAAATATTTGTAATTTTTCAAAGGCACGTTGCCATCTTGCCCACACCGCCAACTTACTATCCTGCCATTGGAAATTTGCGGTTCTAATTGCATCTCAAGCTGGCCGGTTATTCCCAAATTGGTCTCATTAAATCCCACTTCAATACGTTGGTCGTTGTGCCAATCAACGGTATCCACATAATTACTGTAATAGTCTTGCTAAAATCCTGCGGCGACATTGTCACCCCCAGGAGGCAATACACCGTATCGTTGAAAGTAGAGCGTTACCGCAATTTTTGCCGGGCCAGTAGCTACAACACCCTCGCTTACCTTTGCCTTGGTTGTGAAATCCTGATACGCAGGCACCGCAACACTGGCAAGAACACCAATGATGGCAACTACTATCAATAGTTCAATAAGAGTAAATGCACGCTGCTTAACTGAAATCATATAGATAAATGGGGTCAGAGTAAAAATACAGTAGTTTTACTCTGACCCCATTTATGATGCTGATTTCGATACTACCGCAATTGAGTGGAGACTCAGGTAGAGAGGTTACAAGATCGGGTCTTTATTTCACGTCTGTCTGTATGTATGTAGTGATTGCGAATGATCGACCCGCCCCTCCATTGATATGAAACTGCAAGTCAGTAAGATCAATGCTGTTAAATAACCTTTTCAAGCCACGAGAACACTCCGACTATAGCCAAGCAACCACTGGAACTCGCTCGCTAAGAAATTTAGGTTGCATTAATATAATCAAAAATGTCGCGTCGGCGTTTTGATCAAGGTCAAAAGGAAATATTGTGAATCGCGCTGCCAAGAGAGATGCTTCTCCGCAATTGAGCCTTGTCACTAAGTCAAGATGGCGTGCAAAAGCTTTTTCTAATGGATGGAATACTTTTGTTGTCGCTAACAATATTGTTGAAGTGAAGCCAGTCATTGTCGGCGAGCGGGGGCGGGATTACACACGTATCATTGCTGGACTGGTAGAAGGAGAGAGAGTCATTCTCTACCCATCTGATCTCGTCACAGAAAGCATATCAGTAACTTACTAACAGCCCGGCTTGGCACTCAATGTTTCTCTATGTGCTATTTACTGACTGAGCCGGAGTCAGTGACCAAAATGACACCTTGAGCGTGGGTTTCGTGATTGCAATGCATTGACTCACCCCACTGAAAGACCCATGGAGTGATGGGAATCCTTCTAGGCCTCACCTGAGCGTACCCCTTAACCCCCCAAACCCGCCTTAAAAATATAATCCATAAAGTTCTATTTATGGAACTTATAATCAATAAATGGCCATTAATATGCATAAAATAGCATATTAATGGATTGATATTTACATCTCTCCTTTTATGTCCTACTATCAGGACATTACATGCCATATAAGGCTTAATGTTCCAATAGAGGCATCTAAATGAGCATAAAAGATAAAACAGCTGAAGCAATTGCGGCAGAGCTGGGAGAGCGCTTGAAACAGGCGCGGCTCAATACTGACATGACACAGGCAGAGGTAGCCGAGCAGGCAGGTGTTAGCAGAAAAGCTGTGCTGAACGCCGAGAAAGGCAAAGCTCAGCTGGAAACCTTGGTTGCGATCATGATGGCACTGCAGCTCACCGAACAGCTGGACAATTTTTTGCCGATTCAGGAAGTTTCCCCAATTCAGCTGGCCAAGCTGCAAGGGCGCAAACGTCAACGCGCCTCCGGGCAACGATCAGTGAGCCAGCAGGAGCCTGCTGAATGGTAACGCAAGCCATCAATGTAAATTATGAAGGCGAGCTTGTCGGCGCAGCGAGCTTTAACACCGACACGGGAATTGGCGCTTTTGAATATGACCCCAGCTTCATCAACAAGGGCATAGAGCTATCCCCAATCAAGATGCCATTATCAAGGCAGATTTTTTCTTTTCCTGAGCTTAGCTATGAGACCTTCAAGAAGTTGCCCGGGTTAGTTGCCGATTCCTTGCCCGATGATTTTGGCAACACCGTGTTAAACGCCTGGATCGCTTCTCAAGGTGGGTCGCCCGATGACATCACGCCACTGCAACGCTTGCAATACACTGGAAAGCGCGGCGTGGGCGCATTGGAGTTCTCGCCAGCAACGCAATTAAAAAGCCTTAATGCTTCAGAGAAAATTGAGATTGAGTCTCTGGTTTCAATAGCGCAGGAGATATTGGATAAGCGGGAAACTTTCTCGGCATCACTGAACCACTCCGGAAAAGAAGACCAGGAAGCCATGCTCTCACTCTTATCGGTAGGCATGAGCGCAGGCGGAGCACGCCCCAAAGCTGTCCTGGCATTTAACGATGACTTTACTCAAGTTCGTAGTGGCCAGGTGAATGTACCGGAAGGCTTTACTCATTATCTAATGAAATTCGACGGAGTGAGCGAACACAACAAAGGCAAGGAAACCTTTGGAGACCCACAGGGTTATGGCACGATGGAATATGTTTATTACCTGATGGCAAAGCAATGCGGCATAGAAATGATGCCGAGTCGCTTACTGGACGAAGGAAATCGTCGCCACTTTGTCACGCAGCGCTTTGATAGAGACAACAAAAAGAGCAACCGAAAAATTCATGTGCAGACTTTAAATGGTCTGGCCCATGTTGATTACAAAAAGCCCGGCTCGTATTCCTATGCCGAACTATTTGCCACAGCGCGCAAGATCCACGTGTCTGCCAAAGATGCCGAAAAGCTGTTAAAACAGC
>Ga0315321_10003102_pt1 | contig 12963 bp, 6 predicted proteins | sample M180m21515metaG_FD_203464 | JGI IMG/M metagenome (GOLD analysis project Ga0315321, IMG submission 203464) | Ammonia-oxidizing marine archaeal communities from Monterey Bay, California, United States - M1 80m 21515 | ecosystem: Environmental > Aquatic > Marine > Intertidal zone | place: USA... | reverse complement strand
GAATCTTGCGATGCTCTTCCACGCGCGCAGCAGGGTAGACCTTTGTTGTTTTAGTAAGGTCTGCTGATACTTCCGTGCCGGGTGTGAGATACCTCGGTTTGCCGTCCACCCAACTGACTTGAATGTTGCGCCTAGAAGCGTGCACGCGCTTGCCTGCCTTGAACACCGGCGCCTTGCTGCCCCCCGGATTTTCAAAAAACCAAACGCCGTTGTACGGCTTGCACGGGCAATCAACCAGCAAGTCGAGGTCGCCATCCCCATCCCAATCTACCGGCATCGGCCACGCCCAAAGCCCCACGCCAAGGTCCACTACCAGCCCGTGATGATTGTACTTGATGCGCTCGAGATCAGCTGCTGGAAGCAGGCATGATAAAGCAAGCAACACCCATGAGATATACCTGAACAAAAGCACGACGGAATGTGACATATACAGAGCAATGATCAAACTAAGATCCGCCACAGAATTAGCCTATTATAAAATTCAATAGGTTTTACAGTATGCAGATTATTAATAACGAGATACGATATTGCTGCATACAAGGAAACGGCTTTGGCAATCGCCGCGTCCCTTCAAGGAGATGAAGAACCCAAATCATAACAATACATTCGATAAAGTCATGGCGGCAGTCGCCATTTTGGCTCTGATTGGGTTTATGGTGGGCTTGTTCAAGATCATGGGTTAACGCATTGTTTGCGCTTTGCTCACTGCTTTTTCATCTGAATTCTCTGTTGCACCAGTCAAACTGGCTCGTTGCGTTGCTCATCGGGCCGCGGTTGCCGTAGCGGTGGCAGTCGTTGGAGAGACTTTGTTCTTACGAAGTGCCAGAGTAATTTGAGGCGCCTCCGGCGAGGACTGGTATGCCGGCGATATTCACCGAAAGATCAAAGTCTCGGCGACGTTGATATCCAGCGTGATTTTCTCGTCGGTTTTTTGAAACGCCGCGCCGGATGCGGCTTTTATTTTCTTCCCTGCCAAGTCAGCGGGCAGGGTTACTTCCAAAGCTTCCACTGGCCCGCCGCTCCAGTTCGTGAGGATGACGACGCTACCTTTGGGGGAATCGATGATGTTGGCTTCGACGAGGGTTTCGGAGCAGGTGATGTGGCGGTTGGGCGTTTGGAAAAGGCGGGTGACGATGGGATGAAATTTTGTAGGAATCAAGTGGGCCGATGCGTTGGCGGTGGTGCCACGGTCGACGGGGACTTTTGGTGTAGCCGGAGCGAAATAGCTGAGGCCCGGCAGAAAGGCGAAGTGGCCAACGGCGCCCTTGCCTTGTTTGTGGTAGAGGATGGCAGGTGAATTGTCGGCGAATGTGGCCATCGGTGGCGGGGTGCTTTGGAGGGTGAGGCGCTCGTGCGCAGCGTACACTGGGAAGGCCTGCGCCTCGGCGGCCGTGCCTTGGGCGTTGGGAGGTTTGGGAAACTTAACAGACGACACGGGCGCGGCGAAGGGGAGGTCTTGTTTGACCATTTCGATCTGCGCATTTTCCGGCGCGATCAATGTGGAGGACTGAATGCCCCGCAGGTTCATGAGAATTTTGTTCGGTTGATTGAGTTCATCGAACATACCCGCGCCGGCGGTGGTCATGAGCTGGCCGCCGGCCCTGACCCAGTCGGCGATTTTCTTTGAGGCGGCGCGAGACACATGCGCGTCGGTGAGCATGAGACCCTTATATTGGGAGAGATCATCCCCTTCGATGACGAAATCGAGCGGCGTGCCTTGCTGGATGAACGCGGCGTAGAGCGTGCGTTTGCCGGCGGCAAAAGAGCCGTCGTTGTCGCCCCAAATATCACCGGTCTCGCTGAACCACAGGGCGGCTTTGGCGGGGCGTTTGCGGCCGGACTGGATGATGTCCTCAAACTGCCCCAGCTCGCGGAAGCTGCGCAGGATGGTGCGGTAGGTCTCGGGATTGCTGCAGTGGTTCTCGGTGTAGGCGGCATGAACGGGACGGAACTCGAAGAGGTTTACCACTTGCATGCCGTGGCCGAGTGCGCCGTAAAAGAGGCGACGCCAGTTTTCAGGCAATTGCCCGGGCCAGTGCGGCATGCAGTAGTAATGGATTTTCTGATTCGGCTTGCCTCGCACGCCGGCGCGCAGGAGGTCGAGATTGATGTTGTTCATCTGCTGCGTGGCGACGGGCATTTGGAAAATGTAATCCTCGCTCCACGGCTGCGTCATGCCTTCCTCGCGAAAGATGGTGACCCACTTGTGCACCTCGCCGAGATAGCGATGCGGCGCCGGATAATGCGGCGAGTAGTTCGCGCCAATGCCGGCATTGGGTAGGTGCTTGCGGAGAATGTCCGTGCGCTGCTTGATGGCTTGGATCCCGTAATGGTGTTGGTAACGGCGCGACCAGTAATACACGCCGGGTCGCGCAGTCTTGGCGGAGTCGGTGGGTTCGTACTTGATGGCGTCCCAATTGGCGGCGCGGGGCAACACATCGGCCGGCTTTAGCCTACGGCTTTTGAGCCAGGCGATCATGCTCACCGTGGCCGTGGCGCCGGGCGGCTTGGGCAGGCTGATTTCATCGCCGAGACTGACACAGCGAATCTGTTGCGCGCGCGGTCCGAGATTGTTGCAATACTCCGCGAGCTTGGCAGTAGGCACGCTGCGGACGTCGATGTACGAACCGGTTTTGCGGGATGTATCCTGTAGGCCGAACAGCGTGCGAAATTCCTCCACGGCCCGGTCATATTTGGGGCTGAGTCCGGGGGCGAATGTGTGCGCGTAGAGAAGCGTCTCCTTGGGCAACCGACCGCGCAGCGGTTCCTTCTTCACCTCCGCCATCAAATCGTACAGCACCTGTTCCTGCGTGCGCAACTTGCCCGAGTAGCGCGTGTCCGCATCCGCCGCGAGCCGCAGGGTGCCATCGCCCTCGAAGGCTGCGATGGGCGCAAGTTTGCCGTCGGCGCCTTTCACTGCAAACTCCGCGCGATACTTGCCGTTGCCGGTGAAGTTCCATTGGCCGTCATTGAGCGTGTCCATCGTGCCGCCGACCTCCACCCAGTTGCTGGTTTTTCCGGGCGCGACCTTCACGTTCACCTTGGGCCAATTGCGCAGGTGCACCCAGTAGGGCGAATGCTGCTGCCAGTTGCCGCCGCCTATGGCCGAGCCGCTTGCGAAGGTTAGTTCCGCATCGCCACGATTGGTCACTCTCACAAACACATCGCCCGCCTGCGTGAGCATGCCGTCGAGCGGCAGATAACGCTCCTTCTCAATCCGCATCTTCACTTGCTCCTCATCGGTGGTGAGCAGCAGACAATCGATGTGGCGCTTGGCCGCGGGCGCGGGTTGCTTGCCGGTGGTCAATGTAATGGTGGCGATACCGGGCTTCAGATTGGCGTAGGCATCGTGGCCTTCCCACACGATATTCTCCGAGGCGCCCCAGCTCCACGCATGCTCGGCCTTGAGCTTCTGGCTGAACGCCCAAATTTTCAAATTCTTTCGCGCGCCATACAGCCGGTCGAGCGCCGTCTTGCTGTTTTGCTCCACACGTACGCGAAACTGTGTCTCAAACCGATACGCCGCTTCATATCGCACGAGCACCAAATAACGCCCCGCCCTCGGCACGTGCACGCGAACGCTCGCCTGGCCTTCCGCCTGTTCGGTTGCGCCGAGAAACGCTTTCCGGCTCAGAAACGAATTTGCAAACGTGGCGGCGTAATAATTCTCACCCCACGCTTTCGCGCTCCACGCGTCGTTGGCCGGTTGAAACTCTTCCGCTTCCACGAGCAGGTTGCCATCGGGCTGGGCAACGACAGGGTGATTGGCGCGATACGCGGTTGGCGTGGTGGCGGCTGGAACGGTGACGCTGGTGCAGCCGGTCAGCAAGGCCGCGCCGGTGAAGGCGATTAAGGTTTGCTTGAGAGTGTTCATGGTTGTGTGGGATTCGGTTCGCCCTCGAAATCCAGTTCGATGATGGCGTACACGAGAAATTTGGGCACCTCAATCCGAGTGCGATCTGCTCCATCGGGCTGGGGTTGTAGCCGGATGGGCGCGGCTAGTTCCGGGCTCAGGAGCCGGGCGCGGCGGATAGGGGAGGAGTTCGCCAACGTAAAGTGGATGCCTTCGGCGGCAATGGGTTTTTCGTCGTGGATGCCGCCGCCGGCGCTGCGCGGTTTGACGGGTTCGGTGCGATTGTAATTTACCAGATGCAGATGTAGCCGATTGGCTTTGGCCGGTCGGCTCAAGGAGGCGCGCACGGTGCTAGGGGCCTGGATGCGGATGAAATCGGCGTTGTGGTCGGTCGGATGATTTATGGTATACACCGCGCGGTAACGGGCTTGTACGTCAAGCGTGGCGAGGTCATCGGGCAATACATCAAAGAGGACATGCCGATCCAACAACGCATCGCCCAATTCGATAAAGAATTGAACGGACTGCACATCGCCGCAATGAACGGCGCGGCGCGGGTAAAGCAAGAGAGCGTCAGCTGCGGATTGGTTGCCGTGATAAATGGCGCGGTGCCGGCGCAGGAACTGGTAATATTGGGTGATCACCCGGCGCGCCTCGGGATTGGTGAAGCGCGTGTAAAAACCCATGGGCACGCCGCCATTGGCCGCGAGTTCGGCAATGCTGACGCGGGTGCGGGTGCTTTCGTATTTGCCGAGCGTGAACGGTTTGCCGCCGGACGCCCCGCGGATGTAGCGCGCCTGCAAGGTGCCTTCGCCGAGCAGACCATTTTTCAGGTCGGTGTAAAATGCGGAACTGCCGGTGCTGTACCAGAGGTAGTCCTCATCCTTGGCCCAAAGCTCTTTCGGCAACAGACAACGTTCGTCGCCTTTGATCTGGTTGAATTGCCCGAGGTGATTCCACTGGCCGACTAGGAGGTCGGGCTTGAGCGTACGGCCGTATTGAACAAATACCTCATCGAAGCAGGCCTTGGTTGCAATCTGCGAAAAGCGCAGCTGCTCAAGCTTGAAGGGATTACTCTTGGCCGGATCATGCCAAGCGCCGATCTCGGTGAACTGATGGCGGGCGAGGTCGTTGATCTGAAACTTCGTCTGCAATTCCCTTATGGTAAATCGATCGCCGAGGTAGATGCGGAACTCGCGCTGGCAATGTTCGCAGAGGCAGTTGTGGCGGTAGAAATAATTGATCATGAACCCATCCACGCCGGTGCTGATCCCTTGGCGAACCCAGGCCTTGAGCACGGTCCGCCAGTGGGGGTTGTTCAGGCAGGCCCAGTATTCCTTCATGCCGCCGATGGAATAATTCTTGTTGGATATCGGGGTGCCGTCGGCGTTGCGTTCGAGCAGCTCCAGCGGATCGGCTACCGGCTTGGGGCCAAGCTGCGCTTCATCCCAGAGATCGTGATAGAACTTGAAGAACCCGCGCGGCCCGTCGTCGCCATCGAGATCGCCCACCAGAAACTCGATATTGAAATGGCCGATCACCGTTGCCTCCAGCTGGTGCAAATCTCGGTTGCGTTGGATTAGCCAATCACGGTTTTCCTTGAGGCCGATCTCGGGAAAATGCGCGGGATAACCGCCGCCGTGTTGGGTGTGCGATAGGCTCCAGTAATGTCCGCCGTAGAAGCCCACCTGCACGAGATCCGGCTGGGCTTCGCGCACGAAGGGAAGATAGTCTTTATGCGCATAGTTCGCCCAATGAGCGATCATGGTCTGAGCCGCCAACGGCCGATTGGAGGGCGCTTGGCAGCCGAGGAACAGCAGGGGGAGCAGGAGCAGAAACGGTTTCATCACAGGCGGGTGGTTATTCCTCGTTCTTGAGTTCAGACACCCAGCGGGCAAACAGCGTCACCCATTCCGGATCGGGCAACACCCCGCCGACTGGCGGCATGCGCCCACGGCCGGTACCGCTGATGCGCTGCATCATGATGGTGTGGCCGAGATCGCCCGGGGCTACGATCCGAGCTTTGGGGCCGAGCTCGAACCGGCTGTGAACCGGCTCGGCATTCACGGTGCGCGTGTCCGCCAGCGTGCGGTGCCATTCGAGTTCCATCTGGGCATTGCCACCACCGGCTTCCACGTGGCAATGGGCGCAGTTGGCCTGCCAGTAGGCGCGCACGCGCGGTTCCAATTCCAGCGAGGCATCATGCGGATTAGGCAGGGCGTTTTGCGCGCGTTTGCCGCCCTCGGCGTAATCCTCCGCCTTGGCGCCGGTGAGCAGTTCCTGTTTCAGCCAGTGAGCGATTTGGTTGTCCGGTTGGTTGTCGATGAGCACGGTGCGGTTGAGTTGCAGCTCGGTGAGGCCAAGCGTGTACTTGGCGGCGCGGCTGTGGCACATCATGCATTCGGCGCGGCTGGGAATATTCCAGGAGCGATCCTGAGGTAGTTCGAGCTGGGTGCCTTTGGCGCTGACGAGGATTGCATCCTGCTGGTCGGCATCCCACTGATAACTGTAGCCGGCCCACTCGCCTTCCTGTTGGGTGAGCAACCGCGTCTCCAGCCGGCGGCCGTCGCGTTCGAGGGTTTGCACCAGTACGGTGCCTTCGGGCGCATTCCAGCCGCGATTGCCGGCAAAACGGATGGGCTCGTCGTCGGGCACGGCGATCCAGTGCCGGGCGGTGGCACCGTCGTTCCAGTGCGGCACATTGACCTCGTAAGGCCGCACGCCCTCGGCGGGTTGAAGGTTGGGCGTGTTGTGGAACAGGCCGGTGTCGCTCAGCTGGGTGGGGAAATTGACCGGCCGCCCGTGGGCGGGATTGGCTTCCAGCGTGTAGAAGCCGGAACGATCATCTACCACGATAAGGTTGCCTGCGGCATCCTCGCAGAAGGCGGTGATGGCCAATGCGGTGTCGGCAATTTCGGCATGCCAAACCACGCGTTTGCCGTCATGTCGGCCGGCCCAGATTTTGCCGGTGGCATAATCGCCGTAGACATACGCGCCCTGCAGTTTGGCGTGGCGTTTGCCGTGATACACAACGCCGCCGGTCAGCGATCGCGCTTCGCGGTGGTGATGCTCAAAGGTGGGGGCGGTGAGTTTGCCCGGGCCGAGTTTGCGCTCGAGATAAAAGGGATGACTACCCTCGAGCTTACTCCAGCCGTAATTGGCGCCGGGCTCCACGCGCTTGACCGATTCCCAGAGGTCTTGTCCATTTTCACCCACCCAGATGTCGCCCGTCTTGGGATCGGATGTGATCCGCCAGGGATTGCGAAACCCATGTGCCCATGTTTCCGGCGCGGCGTTGGGTGTGCTCAGAAACGGATTATCGTGCGGGATGGAGTACGGGCGGGATTTCGAGGGACGATCCACATTGATGCGCAGCACCTTGGAAAGGAGCAGGTCGATGCGCTGGCCGGTGACATTGACATCCGAATCGCTTGTACCATCGCCTGTGGTTATGTAGAGCATGCCGTCGTTGCCGAATACCAAGCCGCCGCCGTCGTGCCCATTCGAATCCCATTGCAGAATGACCAAAAGCGAATCGGGATCGACCCGATGGGTTTGGCGATCCAGTGTCCAGCGCGTCACCTGACTGAATTTGCTCTTGCTGCCATCGCCGCGGCGCGGGCCGTTCGTGTGCAGATACACGTAGCCGTTCTGTTCAAACAGCGGATGAAAACAAAACCCGTAGATCAAGCGGTTGGGTAACGTCAGCGCCTCGACCTGTTGCTTCACGTCGGCTTTGGCTTCGAACACCCACAGCGACGAAATGGATTCCTTGCTCTCGTGGTGATCAGCGTACGCCATCCAGTCAGGGCGGCCTGGAATCACCTTGAGATCGATCGGTTTCTTGACCGGGAGATTCGGCCAGACGCGTTTGGTCACAAATAGCAGGGCTGGATCTGGGGAGCCCTGGATGCGTTTCGCCCACTGCGGTTGACCCGAAACGGAGGTCCATATCAGGCACGTCAGCAATAGCCCGAGGTGGAGGAATCCCGCATGCATGAACCCATTGAGCCTGTCGCACGCGCGGTTGTCAACCGGCATGCTGCTCGGGTGCGGGTCAGATTTCCAGCGCATTATCGGTGCCGCCAAATGCCTCCACGCGTACGCCGAGTTTATCCATCATACTGAGGTATAGGCCCTCAAGAGGTTTGCCTTGGTGCGACCGGTGCATGCCGGGCTGGAGTTGGCCATTGGCGTGGCCGGCAAGCATCACAGGGAGTTGCTTGGAGGCGTGCTCGTGGCCGTCGGCAAAGGGCGAGCCATAGAGGATCAGCGAGTGATCCAGTAACGTGCCGTCGCCTTCGCGGATGGATTTGAGTCGGTTGAAAAAATACGCCACCTGCCGGTGATGCCATTCGATGACCTTGAGGTATTGGGCGCGCTTCACGTCGCGCGAGGTCCAGGAGGTTTTACCGTCGTCGTCCTCCGTGCGGCCGGAGATGTCGCGCCAGTGCGAGAGGGCGTGCCACATGCCTTTGACGCCGGGCAGGAAATTGAAGTACCGGTTGCTTTGCTCATGGTCGAGCATGAAGGTGGCCACGCGCGAGGAATCGGTCCAGTAGGCGAGTACCATCATGTCAAACATCAGTCGCAGGTAGGCCTCGTGATCTTCTGGGATGCCGGCGGGCGGTGGCGTGGCTTGGGCAAGACGTTGGTCGAGCCGCGCCTGCGATTCCTTGCGGGAAAGCTCGAGACGTTTTTCCACGGCGCGGACGGCCTCGAAATATTCGTCGAGCTTGTCGCGATCGGCCACACTCACGCGCGTGCGGAGGCTGCGGGCATCGGCGGCGATCGTGTCTAGAATACTTTGGCGATCGTCACGGCGTGGACCGCCCGCAGCGGGGCTGCGGCCGGTGAGTCGGTTGAAAATGGCGCGCGGTTCGGTCTCGCGCGGCAATGGCGTGGTGGCCGAGCTCCACGAGATATTATTGCGTAAAATGCTGCGGCCGAAACTACCCTCGGGTTTGGTGATGAGCTCCAGCGAGGTAAACGGCGTGTCGCTCCCGATGGCCTTGGCGACGAGCTGATCCATCGAGGCCCCGCCCACGCCGCGGCGCGCGCTGATGCGGTCGCCTTCCGGGGCGGGCCGCACGAGCCATGTGGCGCCGGCGGCTGGGTGGCTGCCGCGCAGTTCGGATTGCAGTCCGGTAATAATTTGCAGATCGCTCATGAACGGCCGTAGGGCGGCCATCTCCGATGTGAGCGCAGTGATTTTACCGGCGGTCGATTTGGGGCTCCACGCCTCGGGCGGGGAACCGTTGGGCAGGTACAGGCAGCCTAGGCGCAAGGGAGGTTTGGCCGCGGCGGCGCGAATTGAGCGAGGTGTCATCACCTCCAGCCACGGCAACGCTAAGGCTGCGCCCGCGCCGCGCAGGAGGGTGCGGCGTGAAAGGCGAAATTGTCGGAAGGGTTTCATGGCGTTTCGCGAGCCGGTGCCTGCCGGTATTGAAAAGGGTAACTGGCAACTACCGCTTGGATCAATGCTTCAGCGCGCAGATCATTTTCACGCAGTGCCTGCAACAGTCCCTGGACGGCGGCTTCATCGGTGAACTCCAGCTCGCGCCCCAGCGCGTAGGCGAGAAGACGTGTGGCTAGTTGACGGGTGAAGGCAGGTTGCTCGCGCGTGAGCAGCATGCGGCGTAGGCCAGTGTGGCCCTCGAAACGTGTGCCGTCCTGCAGTTGCGCCGCGGTGTCTACCGGGTCTGAGCGCAACCTGCCTGTGGCATCGAAGGCTTCCAGCGCGAATCCGAGCGGGTCGATGCGCTTATGGCAGCTGTTACACGCGGCGTTTTGCCGATGTCTTGCCAGAGCCTCACGGACTGTCTTCGCCTCGGTCCCGCCATCCGTTTTCAACTCAGGTACATTGGCGGGCGGCGGTGGCGGAGTCTGACCGAGCAACACTTCAAGAATCCATTTGCCGCGAAACACCGGGCTCGTGCGGCGGGGCGAAGAGGATACGGTTAGTACACTCGCTTGCGTGAGCAGGCCTCCGCGGTTTTTCGTGAGGCGTCGTTTGTGGTCGGCTCCGGTGAACAAGGTGGGCATGCCGTAATGCCGCGCGAGATCGGTGTTGACGAAGGTATAATCGGCATCGAGCAGGCGCGTGACGGGTTGGTTCCCGCGCATGATGGAGTCGGCAAAAAGCACGGTCTCCTCCTTCATCGCGCGCAACAATGCTGACGTGGCCTGTGGAAAACGTTCGGTATCCGGCTTGATGCGCGTGCCAAGCCCGTCAATGCGCAGCCATTGCAGTGTGAACCGTTCCACAAAACGTCGCGCGCGCTCATCGGCGAGCAGTCGTTTTACTTCCGCGCGCAAGACATCCTCTCGCAATAGTTCGCCTGATCGGGCGTGTTCGCTCAGGGCGGCATCCGGCTGGCTGGCCCAGAGGAAATAGGACAACCGATTAGCCAACTCCCACGCGGTCACGCGCTGGGCCTGGGTGCCACCGGTGGATTCCGCGCGAAAGAGAAAGGCTGGCGAGACGAGCGCCGTTTTCACCGGCAACCGAAAGGCCTCACGAAACGCATCCCCTTGGCCGCGGGCGTGGGCAAAGAGCTTGAGGTAACGGGTCATCTCCTCCGCGGAAGGCGGACGGCGAAAGGCCTGCTGAAGGAACGCCGCTAGATTTCGACGGGCCGCTTCGGCTTCGGTGGCCGCAGGTTTGACCGCCGGCTTTTGCGCGGTGGGATCCCAGACATACACCGGCTTGCGCGCGATGGCTTTGCCGGCACTGGCAGCCTGAGCTTCCGCTGCGATGAGCGGCTGATCGTAAAAGCGCGTGAAGGCAATTGTGCCTTCGGTGAACGGCTGAAACTCGTCGTCATCGCCGGCGACGCCAATGCGGAAGCGATGCTCGGCCTTGTCCGGCCGCGTGAGGCGGCGGGTACCCAGCAGTTCGCCATCCGCATGAATCTGTGCGCGTCCGTCGGCCACATTAAGCAGGGCGTGATGCCATTCGCCATCGTCCACACGCAGGCGTGTTTCCAGATTACCAATCCAGCCAATGTCGTAGATCAACCTACCGCGCTTGATGTACAGCGTTTTGGCGTCCTGCACCCATTCGCCGGTGGCGGGGGCCTTAGAAAACAACGCGCCGCCGGTCTGCGTCTTGAACCGCACGAGCACGGCGAACGCGCCATCCCCCATGTCGATGCGCTTGGATTGCGCGGCGGTTGTGGTAAATGGCAGCTTGGCGGTCTGCGGTTTCGCGCCTGATGGTAGCACGGGCAGCAGGCGCTCCAGCGTCTCGTCATCGCGCCAGACTGCCTCGGTGACTTGGCGGGCGGCGCCAATGTATTTTTCGATCAGCAACGGCTGCACCGACAACGTGGCCGCAGCATTGTCAAAGCCGCCGCCCTCCACGAGGTCCGCCGGCAACAACGGCTGTGCATCAAATGGGATCCCAAATAAATCCTGCACCGTGTACGCATACTCATGGCGGTTCAACCGGCGCGGCGGCACGTGCCCGGGGTGTTTTGGGATTTTGGTGACATCCACATGCTGCAGGGTGTGCGCCACCCAATCGCCCAACGCCTTGCGCTCGGCCGCCGGCAAGGCGTGCTCCGCCTTTTCCGGCGGCATATCCCCCAGCCGCACGGCATCGCGGACGCGCAGCCAAATGCCACGATCCCGCCACAGATCCACTTCGCTGGAAAACTCATCAAACGAAACCCCCGCCTTCGCCTTCCCGTTGCCGTGACAATCGAAGCAATATTTCTGGAAAACCGCCTGCGCGTCGGCCGCAGAATCCACGGCGGCCAATCGGCCGGGAAGCCAAACGAGGAGCAGGATGACGGTCCGGAATCCCATGGCTTACAGCATGTCGCACACTTTCAGGAGCGTCTCGTGTACGGTGAGATCGTGCTGGTAGCTCCAGGCGAGTTTCTTTTCGCCGCGAATCACACGCGCCAGATCAGCGAACTCCGCGACATAGCTCCGGCCGCCTTGGAACTGCACGGTTTGTGTGCCTTTCTTGTACGGCCCGCGCGCCTGATCGAGATTGAGGGAGAAGCGGCCGCCTTCCAGTTGCTGGATCTCCATACCGCCCCGGGTGCCGGCGAGGTGAAAGCGGCGTCGGGGAAAGCCGAACGGATCATTGTGATTGCAGCGCAGCGTGGCGGTGGCTTTTGGGTAGTTGAGTACAGCGAGTTGGTTGTCGGCAAACGTGTCACCCATGGCGGCACCTGTACGGAGGTTGATGCCCAGAACACGATCGGGTTTGCCTAGTACAGTAATCGCCGCATCGAGGATATGGCAGGCCAGCTCGAAGAATCCACCACCGGAAAATTCGGCCAGCTCCTTGCGCAACGTCGCGTTGGCCTGTTTGCCCATCATCGCGTCCAGCTCCATGATTTCGCCAAACCATCCTTCGCGTACCGCGCGGAACATGAACTCAAACGCAGGATTGTAGCGGAGCATGTATCCCATTTGAACACAAAGCTTGTTCGCCTCGGCTGTGGCCAGCAGTTTGCGAAACGGGGTCAGCTCGGGGCCGGCGGGTTTATCCAGATGAATGTGTTTACCCGCCTGCACCACCGGCAGGGCTGTGGTCACTAGATCACGCACACGCGTCTCAATGGCCACCGCCTGCAGGCCGCGCGTGTTCATCAGTTCCTCCATCGAAATGAAGTTCACATTCGGCGCGCGCCGGCGCGGGGCGGCATTCGGCTCCACCACGCCGACCAGTTCAAAAGTGTTTTTCAGAGCCTGAATGGCCTTCAATTTACCGGTGGCATGCGGGTGAGCCAACCCGATCTGGCCGATGCGCAAGCGGGCCGGCGGCGTGCAGGCTAACACAGTCGGCGCTGTCAGGGCAGCCGAGCCGGTCGCCGTGCATTTTAGGAAGGTGCGACGGTTCATGCCTAAGGCTAATAGGCGCACGGCAACACGGGAAGCTTGAAGCGATTCATTTTAATCTTCGTTCTAGCACAACTCACAGGTCAAATGGCCGCCGATGAAACCGGGCGCACGCATGGCCTCCGCAATGGAGGCGCTGGAAGAGATGGAAACCAACTGGGCCGAAGGCGGCCGCGCGCCGGCCGATGCCGTGCTCAACCAATTTTTCCGGCAACGCCGCTTTATTGGGTCCAAGGATCGCGGCGAGGTTT
>Ga0315321_10003101_pt1 | contig 12964 bp, 7 predicted proteins | sample M180m21515metaG_FD_203464 | JGI IMG/M metagenome (GOLD analysis project Ga0315321, IMG submission 203464) | Ammonia-oxidizing marine archaeal communities from Monterey Bay, California, United States - M1 80m 21515 | ecosystem: Environmental > Aquatic > Marine > Intertidal zone | place: USA... | reverse complement strand
CGGCGCGTTGTTGGTAACGCCCGGTCAAAAGGGCGGTGCGGGTGGGACTGCACTCAGGTCCATTGGCATAGTGCTGCGTAAAACGCACGCCCTGCTTGGCCAACCGATCAATCACCGGCGTCTTGGCCTTTGGGTGACCGTAGCACCCGAGGTCACCATAGCCCATGTCGTCAACGAGGATCAGGACGATATTGGGACGGGCAGAAAAAAGCGACAAGTGCAGAAATGCCACAAGGATAATCGCGAGAAGTGGCTTCATTACTTCTTAGTTTTTATCCACTTGGTTGCCGGTCACTATGGCCGTGGGTCCGCTGATCTCGATGGCTTGGGCCTTGGGGTCGTCAGTGAATACACGGTTGCCTTTCGCGGTCGTCGGTTTTTCGCTGTCGCGAATGACGAGGGCGGTTCCGAGGAAGGAGCGGACTTGGTTGTCGTTGGCCGTGACCTGTTTGGCTTTCGAAGCGAAAAGAGCGTGGCGCCAACCTTTCACCTGGTTGTCCGAGAAAGTGACTTCCGAGCCATCTCTGACCCAGATGGCGAAGTTGGGCGGTCCGCCTTTGCGGGGGCCGTTGCCATGAAAGCGATTATTCTTAACCGTGGCGTTTCCTTGCAGTAGTACGCCCGCCACGCCTCCCCCGCTGAGGTCGTTGTCGGTTAGGGTGGCTTGCGAGTTGTCCAGTATCGCGATCAGAGGGGGCATGCCTCCCTTACGGGATAGGGTGTTCTTTTCCGCAATGATCTTGGAATCGTTCCTTACCCCGATGGCGACGCTCCCATTGTCGAGAATGCGATTGTTGATCACAGTGGCTTCCGCGTGCTTACGAATACCGATGCCTGCGGACTTGTTTCCTTTGCAAAGATTGCCGACGATTTTCGCGACCACTCCATCTTCCACCCCGATACCCGCGGCCCCGTTTCCGATGCATTCGTTGCCCGTTATTTCGGGACGGGCTTCATGGCGCGAGCCAATGCCCGCAAGTTTGTTGCCTCGGCAACGGTTGGACCGAATGAATGGTCGGGCTTCCTCTTCGGCTCCGATCCCTGCCATCCGGTTGTCGAAGCAGTCGTTGTCTTCTATTACGGGGCGGGTATCTTCTCCAGTGCGAATGCCGATGCCTGCTCGCAGGTTGTCATGGCAACGATTCTTCGTTACGGTTGGACAACTGCCCTCGCTTATGCCGATGCCCGCTCGTATGTTCCGGTAGCACTCATTGCCACGCACGATCGGACTTGCCCTGTTGTGACCGATGCCTGCGTAAAAATTCTCGAAGCAGACGTTTCCTTCTATGAGGGCAGTGGAGCCGGCCATGGATCCGATGCCTCCGCCCATGTTGCGGTAACAGATATTCCCGATGATACGGGGTGATACCTTCCGGTCCTTGGCTCCGGTGATACCAATCCCGGTGTAGCCGATGTGGTGAACGATATTGCTTGTGACGATGCAGTCATGTTTCGCCTCAATGCCCGGGGTGCCCGGTTGCCCTATATGGTCGTGGCTCTGCATGTTGCCTTGGGTTGCGTGGTGCTTTTTCCACTTGGCGTCATCGTAATGACCCACACCGGTGATGGTAAACCCGTCCAGGGTTGCTCCTTCCGCCATGGTGACTCCCGGACCTTTGCCATCGGGGTGATTCAGTACGGTGACCTCGGCCCGCATGAGTCCAAGTTTACCCTTGGTGCTATCACCGGCGCTGCGCACAGTAATGCCTTTCCCGAGCCGAATGCGTTCTCGGTAGGTCCCTGACTTGACAAGTACGATGTCGCCGGGCTTCGAATGATCGATTGCTTCCTGGATGGTTTTGTACTTGCCGGGTACCAAGTTGGTCTCCCCCGAGGCGGGGAGAGCAAGAAGGTGTATGGCCGCCAAAAGGCATAGAGCAAGCAAGGATAGGTTGGGGTACTTGAGGCTAAGGTTTTTAAAAGAGCAAGATGTCATGGTATTTTCGTTTGTGTACTTAAGCTTTGGCTGAGTCATCGCACGGTTCAACGATGATTTTGCATCTACGGATCTTTTTTTAAGAGGTTTGGATCCTCAGAGTCTACTTTCGAAATTCTCGCCACTCGGAAAATTCAGGTTTGAGCTGGGGTCATTATGTTGTACGGTTATTCCTATGAATCGCCGGGAATTTTTCAAGATGGGCGGGCTCACCTTAGGAGCAATCTCACCCTTGGGGTTGTCGTTGCCTGAAGTCTTGGCCAACGAAGCATCGGGTGAAGGGAAACAGATCAACGTCATCTTCATGTTTCTACAGGGTGGGGCCAGTCAGCTTGACATGTATGACATGAAACCGGATGCCCCCCTTGAAATTCGTGGCAAATATCATCCGATTCCCACCAACGTTCCAGGTATCCAGTTAAGCGACCAGTTGCCCAAGTTGGCCAAATGCGCAGACAAGTTTTCCTTGATCCGATCGATGCATTCTTACGCGAATGATCATGGGGCGGGTGACGTGGACATCATGTGCGGAAGCCCCCGTGACAAAAACATGCAGGCGCCGGGCATCGGGGCCGTCCTGAGCAAGCAGCAGAACCAATTGGCTCCGATTCCTCCATTCGTACACTTGGGCGACATGAAGCACCCGAGGCATAGCGCTCCTGGTTATGGAGGATATCTTGGCCATACCTATGATCCTTTTCTCATTACGCAGGATGCCAATTCACCGAGTTTCTCGATAAAGACCTTCGATGTGCCCGAGAACGTCGACCTGACCCGACTCGGCGGGCGCAAACATCTCTTGCGCTCTCTCGATCTTTTTCAATCCGATCAGGAACAACAGTTCGAGTTCGCTCATACCCACGACGTTTTTACTGAAAAAGCTCTTGGCCTTGCCACTTCGTCCAAGGCCAAAAACGCCTTCGACTTATCCAGCGAACCGTCGAAACTCCGGGATGCTTATGGGCGTAATCAAGTAGGGCAGGGGATGCTCTTGGCCAGGCGCCTTGTCGAGGCGGGCGTACGCTTTGTCACCATTCAGGGCTATGTTGACACGGGTATCTATGCTTGGGACCACCATTGGGGCATTTTCCCGCACCTGGACAAGCAATTGCCCATTTACGATGCCAGTTATTCCGCTCTCTTGAACGATCTTGATGACCGGGGCATGCTGGACACTACCTTGGTAATTACCGCTGGCGAATTCGGGCGAACGCCCAAACTCAATCAGAACAAGCGTGGGCCGGGGCGCGATCATTGGTCGAGTTGCTTCAGCCTGACTATGGGGGGCGGAGGTGTGAAGACTGGGATGGTTGTCGGTGAAAGCGATAAGTATGCCGCCACTCCTACCGACCGACCGGTCTCCGTTGCCGACTTTGCGGCGACCGTTTATCATGTCCTTGGACTCGATCCGACGGCCGAGGTGGTGGCCAAGGGTCGACGAATGAAGATGCTTCCAGAAGGATCTCCCGTCCGAGAACTTCTTTAAGGTTGATGATGGGGATTGAACCCCTGGTCCTTTGACTCGCTGTATTGACGAACCAGTTGAAGAATGAACTGCATCAATGATCGGCCTGTGACTTGATGTCGTCCACCCTGCTACCCAATCACCGATTCCAATTCACGGTAAGTGTTGCAGTGCATCTGCACGGTATCATCCGTGTAAACCGCATAGCCGCCCGCCAGCACTACGGCTACCGGAGTCTTGCTCGACTGGCACCACTCGAGGACCACTCGGTCACGTCGCCGCATGCCGTCAATGCTCAGTTTCAATCCGCCGAGCTGATCGCATTCATACGGATCAACTCCCGCCAAATAAAACACGAAGTCAGCTTCGAACTCCGCGGATATTCGCTTGAGCGAACCGAAAAGCGTTTCGCAGTATTCATCGTCGCCGACACCGTTTTCCAATTCGACATCCAGATCGCTCTTTTCCTTGATCATCGGGTAATTGTTGCGTTGATGCATGGAAAAGGTGAACACCGTGTCGTCACCCTGAAAGATATGCGCCGTGCCATTGCCTTGATGCACGTCGCAATCCACAATGACGACCTTGCCAACGCCATCATGTTGCTGCAATTGCCGTGCCGCAACGGCAACATCGTTGAGGTAGCAAAAGCCCTCCGCCCGATCGGCAAAGGCGTGGTGGAATCCGCCCGACAGATTCATCCCGCCGCCATGAGCCAAAGCCAGTTCCGCCGCAAGAAGCGTCCCTCCCGTCCCCAAATAATAAGCGCTGACGATCTGGGGCGACAAAGGCAACTCCGAGTCCCGGGTTCGTTCGGTATGCTCATCACCGTCGAGATCCGCCAGGTACTCCCGTGTATGGGCGAGCAGTGCCGCCTCTCTTGGGAGCGCATCCGGTTGCGCTATCACCAAGGACGGATTCTCAGCCAGCAATCTCTCCCGTACCAAAGCGAACTTCCGGGTCGGAAACACATGCGCTCCGATATCGCAGTAATAGTCTGGATGATGAACTAGCATTGCCTTATCGGAGTTTTCCGGCGCCTCAGGCCTGGTCAAACCTCCTCAAAATCAGCTGACGAGCTCGCGTATGGGGACGCCTTGCTCGACCAGTTGACGTGGTCGACCACTGAGATCGGTTATGGTGTCGGTGGCGGGGTCGATACCAAGGTTGTTGTAGAGGGTGGCTATGACGTCCTGATAATGGATGGGCCGGTCGGTCACTTCGGAGGCTGTCTTGTCGGTGGCCCCGATAACTTGCCCTACTCTCATGCCACCGCCTGCCATGATGCCCATGGACGCTTTGGGCCAGTGGTCGCGACCACCTTTGGCGTTCACCTTGGGAGTGCGACCGAACTCGCCCCAGGCGAGCACCGTGACGTCGTCCAGCATGCCGCGTTCCTCGAGGTCGGTGACCAAGGCCCAAAGGGCGTGGTCGAGGATGGGCCCGAGGTGGCGCATGCGGGGAAAATTGTCCGAATGGGTGTCGAAATCGCTCAAGGATACGCTTACGCAGCGCACGCCCGCTTCGACCAACCGGCGGGCAATGAGTAGTTTGCGTGCTGCGAGCGGGCCTTCCGCGGTGGTGAACTGCTTGCCCGCGGTCGGGTTGGGCGGAGTGTATCGCTCGAGGACGCGGGGGTCTTCCCGCGTGAGGTCGATGGCTTCGGCCACCTTGCCCGAGGTGAGAATGGCGACGGCACGCCGGTTGAAGGAGTCGCTTGCGGCCATGGAGCCGGACCGGTCGAGCTTGTCCCGAACCTTGTCAAAGCGCTCGAGGATGTCCAATCGCATATCGATGCGCTCTGGGCTGAGGCCTTCCACTAGGGCAAGCGAGTCGCTGTGGTACTCGCCGAGGCGGGCCAACTCGCCTTTCATTCCTTGCTCCAGTTCGCGACGGAAAAGGTGGGATAGGTCGGGACGGAAAGGTTTGCAGGTTGCCCCGAGAAAGCCCGGGCGGGCACTGTTGCGGGCAAGCGGGCGGCCCTGCATGAGGTCCACGAAGGCGGGCGAGTCGTGCGGCCCTGAGCCGAGCAGTTTCTCCACTACGCAACCAAGCACCGGTCGTCCGCCGACGGCGGCGAGCGATTGCTTGCCGAATCCCGATTGGCACTGGAAAGCGTCGTGTCTGCTGTCGGCCCCCACAAGAGAGCGCAGAAAAGCAAAGCGATCGGCCACGCTGGCCACCTTGGGCAGGAGCTCGGTCAGTTGCAACCCGTCGAGCTTGGTCGGAATGGGGGAGAAGGGACCGCGTATCTCGGCGGGAGCATCCGGTTTGGGGTCGATCAGGTCCATCTGCGGTGGGCCACCGTCCAAATGCAAGTGAATGATGGCCTTGTGAGAAGAGCCTACTCCGGCTTTGGACTCCGCCCGCAGCAGGTTGGCCAAAGTGAAACCGCCTAGGCCGAGGGAACCGAGTCGCAGAAAACTCCGACGCCCCAAGCATGCCTTTGTCGAAAATGTGATCATCCTTGAATTTACTAACTAATTAGTTTTTCGAGCGTGGGGCAACTCCTCATTGAAGTGAGCGTTCGCGGACAGCCTTGAGCCGGAATCATGTTTTTAGTAGGAAAATAGATCTTAATTGTTACGGTAATCATTGAAATATGTTAAATCTACCACTTAATTGCTTCCGTTTATCCAAAAACCAGGTATGGATATAGTCTTCTGCGTTGCTTGCTTAAGAGTGCGGAAAGTATAAAATCACTACCATGTCCCGATCCCATATCCACCCCGCCATGGCCTTGGCATTTTTCATGCCCTGCCTTGCCCTATCCGCAAAGATGAACTTCGAGGATGATGTTTTGCCCCTGTTGGAGGATTACTGCATGGACTGCCATGGACCGGAAAAGCAGAAATCCGGCTTCCGCGTTGACAGGCGAATTTATTTGTTAAAAGGAGGCGATTCCGGTTTTCCCGCAATGGTTTCGGGCGATTTAAAAAAGAGCTTTATGCTAGAACTTATCAAGAGCAAGGATCCTGAGGAGCGCATGCCGCCCAAGGGGGATCCTCTGTTTGACGACGAAATTGCCTTGCTTGAGCAATGGATCAAGGAAGGTGCCGTCTGGCCCGGCCAAATGAATGAGAAGCTTGAGGAGGGAACCGACCATTGGTCTTTTCTTCCCGTAAAGAGACCAATGGTTCCGCAGGGTTCGGATCATCTTGTTGACGCGTTTATTGATAGCCGGCTAAAGATGGAAGACATTCCCACCAACCCGCCGGCCGATCCCTTGTCGTTGATCCGGCGCGCTTCGGTCGTGTTGACCGGTTTGCCTCCCGAACCTCAGCGCGTTCGTAAGTTCATGTCCGATTCAAAAAAGGATTCCGACAAAGCCTATGCCGAACTGGTAGACGAGTTGTTGGCATCCCCTCATTTCGGAGAGCGTTGGGCCCAACATTGGCTGGATGTTATTCGCTGGGCGGAAACGAATGGTTCGGAATCCAACCTTTACCGGAAACTTGCCTGGGTATACCGGGACTACGTCATACGCGCTTTTAACGAGGACCTCCCATACAATCGTTTCGTTCAGGAGCAGTTGGCTGGGGACGGCATGGGCTCCGGTGAGGCTTTGGGTTTTCTCGTGGCAGGCCCTCACGTCCCGGCCGCAACGGTCGGGCAGGAGGCTTCAGCCATAAGGCAGGCTCGGGCCGATAGGATGGACGAGATCATGCAAACGGTTGGCGCTTCGCTTATGGGAGTGACCATGAGCTGTGCTCGTTGCCACAATCACAAATTCGATCCGATCTCTATTCAGGACTACTACTCCATGACCGCAGTCTTCCAAGACATTGAGTTCGGGAGTCGTTTTCCCGAATTCTCAAAGGATCATCCGAGAAAGAAGAGTGCTCAGGGAATCTGGAAGGGTATTGCAAAGAATCGCAACGCAATCCGGGCTAAGTCCAAGGTGTGGGAGGAAGATTGGGGGGCTTACAAAGAAGTTCATTGGAATCCGGTGGAGGCGACCGGAATACGCATTAATTTTTGGTCCGGGTACGTCGGGTTGGACGAGGTCGAGATTTTCGGCCTCCCCACCGAAAATGTCAACTATGCCAACCAATCGCAAGGAACGACAGTGAGAACCGCCGACGTCTTTATTCAGCAGGGAGGGCGTTTTCCCGTTGGCAGGGTAATAGATGGAAAGTTCGGAACGCAGCGCTGGCAGGCAAGTTACAACAAACCGAAGAAGCAGAATCCCTGGTTGGAGTTTACCTTCAAGTCTCCGGTCAAGGTCGGTCGGTTGCGTCTCAGTTCGAACCGGGAGTATTATTACGAGACCGATTACCTCCAGCAAAAGAACAAGTTTAACTTCGACCAGTTCGTGGTGCATGCCAAGTTGACCGACGGGACCTGGAAAGGGATCGCTTCCATTGACAAGTTCAGGAAATTGAAGGATTCCGACAAGGGGGTCTCTGATGCGGTTCGGGAAATTTCCCACCTGACTTACCAGCTTTCGGAGGAAGGGCCGCGTCCAAGTTTCGTAGGCAGTTTTATCAAACCAAAGGTCACCCGCGTTTTGCATCGCGGGAGTCCTGAAAACCCTCGTGACGAGGTTTTGCCTGCAGCCCCCAAAATCCTGCAAGGAGCTCTTGGCGTACAGGGTGACGCGAGTGGGCACCTGCGGCGGGCCCGTTTTGCCGATTGGGTCGTTGATTCTTCCAATCCGCTTACTGCCCGCGTCATGGCCAACCGGATTTGGCAACATGTTTTCGGGGCTGGCCTCGTGGTAACCGGAGGAGATTTCGGTCGGGCAGGCGCTCCCCCCAGTCATCCCGAACTACTTGATTGGCTGGCGGCCGAGTTTTCCAACCCATCGCGTCCCGAAGGAACCCCTTGGTCAATGAAGGAATTCATCCGTTTGCTCGTTACCTCGGATGCCTTCCGTCGTTCGAGCGCTCCCTCGGGAAAAGGGTTGGAGAAGGATGCAGGATCAACCTTGCTTTGGCGTTTTCCGCCCCGACGGGTTGAGGCCGAGGTCATCCGGGACGGGATTCTCCGGGCCTCGGGGAAGTTGAACCCCGAAATGGGCGGGAGGAGCTATCGGATCCACAACATCAAGAAGACCTATGCGCAATGGAAGGTCGTAAATAATTTCGGACCCGAGACTTGGCGGCGCATGATTTACCAGGAGCGGATGAGAAGAGTGGACGACCGGATTTTTACCGCTTTTGATTTTCCCGATTGCGGACAGGTGCGTTCCAAGCGTCCGGTTTCCACAACCCCCTTGCAGGCTTTGAACTTAATGAATAGCGATTTTGTGGTCGATCAATCCAAGCACTTGGCCGAGCGGGCCTGGCGTGAGGCAGGGAAGGAGAATTTGGCTGGTGCAGTCAGTCGAACGTTTGAACTTCTGCTTGCCCGTAAACCGACCAAGGACGAACGCAAAGTTGCCCTTGATGTGGCCAAAGAGCACGGGCTTGCAATCGTTTGCCGTTCTCTGATCAATTCCAACGAGTTTGCCTTTTTACCATGAATCACAACGAGGAAAACCTTTCATCTATCGGCCGTTCTCTCTTGAATCGCCGAGAGTTCATGAAGAATACCGGCTTTTCACTTGGGGCTATTGGTCTTGCCCAGTTGCTAGGCAAAGACGGACTCCTCGCCTCGGACGACCCGACCAGCTTCAGCGGGAAAACGCCCATTCGTCCGGATATTGATCCGGATAAACCGTATGCCCCGCGGGATGCTCATTTCAAAGGGGCGGCCAAACAGGTGCTGGTTATCTTTTGCCCCGGTGCGGTCAGTCATGTCGACACCTTTGACTACAAACCGGCCTTGACCAAGTTGCATGGCCAAAAACCCCCTGGCATTCCAACGGTAACCTTCGAGGGTCCGTCGGGAAACATTGCCAAGCCCTTTTGGGATTTCAAACCACGAGGTAAATCCGGGAAAATGATTTCCGACCTATTGCCAAATTTGGGCTCTCTGGCCGATGACTTTTGCTTCATGCACGCCTTGCATACCCAGACGAGCGCTCACCCGCAGGGCGAGAATTTCATGAACACCGGATTTACCATGGAAGGTTTTCCTTCCTTTGGCTCATGGACAACCTACGCTCTCGGTTCGGAAAACGAAGAACTCCCTTCGTTCGTCGCCATTAACGACCCGCGTGGCCCAGCCCGTTCGGGCAAAAATAATTTCGGTAATGGGTTTCTCCCGGCTGCCTTCCAAGGCACCGATTTCAATTCCAAAAATCCTCCGGCCAATCTTGCCCGTCCCGATGCCTATTCGGCACAGGATGATAAGGCAACCGTCGGACTCCTGCAACGCCTCAACGGCAAGCATTTGGAAAAATATCCCAAGGATGCCGACTTGGCCGCTCGGATCGCAAGCTATGAACTTGCTGGGAAGATGCAGACCTCCATCCCTGACGTGATGGATATCTCAACCGAGCCCACCTCCATTCAAAAGGAATACGGTACGGAGTCCGGGACCGAATTGAAGCGCGAGTATGCAAAGAACTGTATCCTTGCCCGCCGTTTGCTCGAGAAAGGCGTACGGGTCGTTCAGCTTTTCAACGGGAGCGATCCCTCGGGCGGCAACGGAATCACCAACTGGGACTCGCACAGCAACATTGCCAAGACTCATGCTATGCAAGCCGAGATCATGGATCAACCAACGGCCGCTCTGATCAGCGACATGAAACGCAGGGGCTTGCTTAAGGATACCTTGATCGTTTGGTGTTCGGAGTTCGGCCGGATGCCTTTCCTTCAGGGGAACGGAACCGGTCGTGATCATAACCCGAATGCTTTCACCTGTTTCTTTGCCGGTGCCGGGGTAAAGAAGGGATTCAGCTATGGGGAGAGCGACGAGTTTGGGTTCAAGTCGGTTTCCGGCAAAACTTCAATTTATGATTTCAATGCCACCATCCTTCACCTGATGGGCTTGGATCACGAGCGCCTGAGTTTTTACCACAACGGGCTTGAGCGTCGCCTGACCAATGTTCACGGTCACGTCGTCAAGCAAGTACTCGCCTAGGTCTTACAGTGTGTTCATCGACATATACTGAGGGGAAATGAGGACGGGCTTGCCTTTTGCCAAGAAGGTCAATCTTGGAGACCGATGATCAATGCTCGGCATGCCGGTAGAGGTATCGTCGGTTCGTGGGTTTACGCGAGTTTTTAACTCTCAAGATGGAGGAACTGGCGTGGTGTCTTTACCCGAATTCGTCATAAGCCCCCCCCTTGTTTATCTCAACGGCGAGAACTCCAGAGCCTTCAGGTAGAGTCTTTCGGGTGGTCGGGCCAGAAGTTTTCCGTCAACTTGTGATTCCCGGGCGATCTTTTCCCATTCCGGATCCTGCCCAAATGCTTTCCAGTTGAGATCAGCCTGTTTTCGGTTGGCGTGGTGGATCAAGTAGATCAGGGTGTCCTCCCTGTCCGGTTGATCAAAGGGGGTCCAGTAGCCAAGGTTCTTGATTCCATGCTTGTTGAAAAGGCTCGTGGTGTGTTCGCGGAAGCGGGTGTTGAGTCCGGTTAGTTTTCCCTCGTTCACGACATAGGTGCGTAACTCGAAGATACCACCCGGCTTTGTGATTTCGTTCCTCGAGCGGGATGAATAATCATTTGGAGTCAGAAAGAAATTGGTAGGTTTCTCTGAGAGCAGTCCCTGGAATTCCGGCTTGTCCATGACCTTTTCCCATTCCTTGTCATTGAAGAAATTTATCCAGTTACGATAGGCTTCGTATCGTGACGGATGCTCGAGCAAGTAGACGAACTTACGCCTTTTCTTGGCCGAACCTTCCGTCGGTATCCAATAGCCCAGAGCTTTCAATCCATGCTTCTTGAAAATCTGCTCGGTATGTTCGCGGAAGCGCTTGATCAAGTGCTGGAACCGGCCCTCGCTTGCATGATAGATGCGTAACTCGTAAAGAGGCCCTTCAAGTAACCGCTGCCCTGGCGTTGGGGCATTGGAGGATGGTTTTGCATCCAGCCCGTTTGTGGCCCCTAACGCCACTTCGACCGGAGCGTGAAAGATCCAAGCCATGTCATCCGAGATTTTCCTGCTCGAGTCATGACCGCCGATGAATATGCCCTTGTCCTCAAAGGGAGACTGGCAAAACGTTCGGGGGGAAACCAGGATTGCCTTCCCGTCTTCGTAGGCGTTGTTTACTTCCAGAACCTTGTAGGTCAAGTCGGGGTAACGGATGGCGTACAAAGCCCCGCCGTAAAGGGCACTTCCTTTCCACTTCAAGTGGTGCTTGCCCCTGATATTTCCTTGGAACCCGATGAGGTGTACGGTTTTTCCCAATTCCGGATCCACGAATGGATATGCCATATTGTGAGCGCCCAAGGTATAGGAAACATCGACTCCCAGTTTATTCTTCATGAGCTCCATTATCATTGCCTCGTCGTGAAGCGAATATCCGCCCTTGCTATCTGGATCCAGACGTTTGATCTGGCTTTTCGAGCGGTCGCCCGGAGCCCAGAGAAAGAGGAGGGAATGACCCTTGCCCTTCGGGTTTTCAATGGTGGTCAGTCCGCGGATGCCTCCCACGTCGGTATCGGTGTCCTCATTCAAGTCGATGACTTTTTCGTAGGAAGGACGAACCCCATCCTTCCTCCGGAATATCGCTCCTCCCTCCGAGAACATGAGTGAACCGTTGGCTTGAATGATCCCAAGTGGCCGGGTATGGAGCGAGCCACCTTCCGGGAAGGGGAATTCCAAGTGCTGACTCCATCTGATCTTGCCCGGGATCGTAGGATCATAGACTCCCGAAACGATTCCCGGGTTTCCCAGTGACAGAAATATGCGCTCGATTCCGGTTTTCTTATCCCGGTATACTTCCATGTCCCTTGGTACCCATCGTATTCCACCAACGCTTGAACCGTGCCGGACCAAGGTATGAACCCAATCGCCTCTTTGATCGTCACGCGTCCAGGACGAGACTGCGCCTCCCCGTTCGAAGTTCGCGCCAGCCGCCATGACCAACAAGTTTTCTGGGCTTGGAAGAGGTTTGCCGGAAGCGTCGCGGGTAAAGGTAACGGACTTGAGAATGTTACCTTTCATATAGGCCAGTTTCCGGTCATTTGATTGGCCCATGTCCAGATCGACTTGCCATTTCGCATCGAGTGAATCGAGACGAAGAACTTGGGACGATTGCTTTTGGCCATCGGGAGGGATTACCCAATGTGCGTCCACCCAGTATCCGTTGGATGCATAGAGTTTTCCCTTGTGGGAAACAATGTGCATAATCTCCGATCCACCGGCATAAGCCCCGTTCAGGTCCTTGTATCCGGCATCATAGCTTTGGGTCCAATGGGCTTGTTGCTGCTCGGCTCCGTTTACCAAAGTAGTAAACAGAATCGAGAAAAGAAACAACGACCGGAGCGGGTAGGGCATGGGAGAAGGGCGTACTGGGTTGAGACGTTAACGGATGGCGGAATAATCCGTAGGCTTCATGTAAGTAGCTGTCGGGGGTTTGGCCAATCGACCGACCCCAGAAGCTTTGGCCGCTTTTTTCCATTCCGGATCCGCGAGAAACTCTTTCCATGATTTCTTGGCCGCTTCGCGGTTTTCGTGCTTGATGACGTAAATGAGGGTGTCTTTGGAATTCGGTTCGTCAACAG
>Ga0315321_10003097_pt1 | contig 12974 bp, 8 predicted proteins | sample M180m21515metaG_FD_203464 | JGI IMG/M metagenome (GOLD analysis project Ga0315321, IMG submission 203464) | Ammonia-oxidizing marine archaeal communities from Monterey Bay, California, United States - M1 80m 21515 | ecosystem: Environmental > Aquatic > Marine > Intertidal zone | place: USA... | reverse complement strand
CTGGTGTCAGAAATATTTTCTTCGGTCTCCTGTACTTCGCAGTTCATCAACTTATTCCGCGAGAGTCTCAAAGGATTCAAATAGTTTGCGCCCTTTGTAAATATAGTAAGCGTCGTCGGCAGTCATTGCGCGTTCCATCGATGTATGAGCAAACCACAGGATGCCGGTATCATCAATAACACCAACGCCAAACTGGTCGCCTTTGCGAGCGGTCACGGCTAGTGCCTGATGTTCAAAGAAGAAGCCAAAGGTAATCGGTGACACCTCTTCGTACCCAGCTTCCCGTAAAAGCTGCTGGTATCGAGTCGCCTTGACCTGAGCTTGCGAATCAAGATCATCAGCGGACATCTCAAAAATATCCGTATGCGAAACAATCTTTCCGGCAAAGTATGCATACAAATCATCCACGGAAAATCGGGTAAGATCGGTACCAGAACTTAATACTTCCGGTGCTCCTATACCAATATTGCAAAATGGCTCGCCGCCCAGTGAATACTCATACTTAAATAAGAAGCAATCCTGAGCTTCTTCAAATCCGGGCCAGTGCCTTTGTGAATGGTCATAGATCTCCAACTTAGTAGGTGGCAGCCCCATCACATGGGGCTCTGCTAAATGGAGTGCCAACGTCCCTTCCGATCGGGCTTCTAACGATTGGTGTTGGCTAGCAATTTCACTGAGAACGCCGAGTTCTTCCGCGTAAGCGAGAACTCGCAAACGAACACTTGGCTCCTCGGCCAGGCCGCCTAATCGCTGAGACCCTGCTTCAACGCCTAGTCTTACAAGTGCGGCGGCGGCTTCTGCCTGTATCCGGCGATGAGCGAGGTCCATTGCCTGAAACAATGCGGCTGTTTTATCTATATCTCCAATCAGAGCAATCGCATCACATAAAGCCGAGGCTAATGCAATACCTTCATTAACCTGGGAAGCAATATCTTCAGGGGTAAGATTGACCGCCGTCTTCGTGATGGAGCCATCTTCAATACTTGCCAGCTGATTTACCACTCCCTTAAGTAATTGCTCTAACTGATCTACTAATCCGACCGCTGGATGCTGTGGTACTTTTCCTTGTCGAGTAATGAAATTTGACAAGTCGAGAATAGCTGAGGCTGCTACTGGATGCGATAGTGCCTGAAACAATCTCGGAAACAACAGATCCCAGTCTGTGTCGGATTGTAAAAACGGACTTAAGGCGATCGCTACTCCACTTACTTCAATCGGCGGACTTTCGATAAGCAAGGAAAGCAGTTCTTCAATGCTCAATGAATCCGAACGTTGAGCAAGTAAAGCAAGTAATAAGTGCCGCACCCGACTTGCCGGGCCAAGAAATTCATAGAGTTCAGAGAGTTCCTTTACCGACGGCGCTATCATGCTTTGTTCAGCGGCGAGATCGGTACGTTGACGCTGCAGCATATGCTCGAATAGTCGCCCCCAATTGGTCTCCTCCGGGTCCGTCGGAAGAGGTGGCTCCTGCTGCTGCAAAGCGCCGACAAGTTCAGAGAGTTCGTGGTGCTCACAACCGCTAAACCACGTTTCGACTGCCACCGGCCATCGCTGATGCGATGGAGGTTGCGAGAGCAGGTTGATAATAGCGGAGATTTCTACGTTCACGTTAAGCTACGACAATAGGTTGGGAGAATCATTAACAAAAGCCGTCCGCCACTCCAAAGGTGGCAAACGGCTTTATATAAAACGGATGGAGCCGGCGTTACTTCGCTAAGTGGGCTTCAATCAACTTGATCAATTCCGGCGCGTCAGGTTTTGTACGCGGTTCGAATCGAGCAATCACATTTCCTTCTCGGTCTAGGAGGAATTTTTCAAAGTTCCAGGAAACCTTTCCGGCTCCCTTGGGCTTTGTTTCCTGACTAGTAATATGCTTGTAAAACGGGTGAGCTGTATCCCCGTTTACATCGACCTTCGAAAACAGGTCAAATTGAACCTGATAATTCGAAGTACAGAATTCTTTGATCTGTGCTTCTGTGCCCGGCTCTTGCTTTCCAAATTGATTGCAGGGGAACCCCACAACAGAAAGACCCTTGGCATTGTATTTTTTGTGCAGACCCTGCAACTGCAGGTATTGAGGGGTCAACCCTCAGCGGCTCGCTAAATTGACAACTAGTACAACACGCCCTTGGTACTTAGACAGATTAACTTCTTTGCCATCAATATCTTTGGCTTTAAAGTTTAATGCTGCCGGCGCGTCCGCTGCAGATACAACCATGGCAGTTGCCATTGCCATCACGGCAAATACAGCGATGAACGTTCGCTTAAGCATAGTGGAATTCTCCTATTATTTTCTTCCGAATAACGGTTTCTTCATTGTACGCTGAAACCGAGGTGGTCGAATAGACGTTATTAGCTCAAATTGAACCCTGAGCATCTCTGTGAAGAGGCAGAAAATCATTTCAGGATTGACTTGATAAGGTGAGCTTCTTCGACACTGGTGAGCCGATCCTTCAGGCCATTACGCTCGAAGTAGAGATGTTCATAGTTAAGGCCAAGTTGATGCAAAATGGTAGCATGCCAGTCTGCTACTGAAATTCGATCCTCAACGGCTGCAAATCCAAGTTCATCGGTGGCACCAATAGAAACTCCCGGCTTGACTCCACCTCCAGCCATCCAGGTGATCATGGCATTCTTGTTATGATCGCGACCGGCATTAGCGGTGTCTTTATTGGCCGGCAATTGAGCAATCGGCAACCGACCAAACTCACCTCCCCAAACAACTAATGTGGAATCCAGCAATCCACGCTGCTTCAAGTCACGAATCAATCCGGCAATTGGACGATCTGTTCGGTCGCAAGCCCCCTTACATCCTGCAGTTAGCCCTGTATGATTATCCCAAATCTGAAAATTAATATACAGCTGTACATAACGAACGCCTCGTTCGACTAATCGGCGAGCGTACAGGCAACGACGACCGTACGAATCTGTCGTATCTTCACCAATGCCATACATATCGAGTGTTGCTTGAGTCTCTTTGGCGATATCCAATGCATCGGTGGCTTCCAGCTGCATACGAGCTGCCAATTCATAGCTAGCCATGCGCGCATCCAGCCTCAATTGCCGTGGTCGTCTACTCTTGTGAATCCTGTCGAGCCCCGCAATCAATTCCTGCTCAAGACTAGTCACTTGATCGGTTTGTTCAAAATCACGGCTTAAATTTAAGACCGGCTCACCGGTACTGCGAAATCGCGTCCCCTGATAAACCGGAGGCAAAAAACCTGATTGCCAGCTCTGAGATTGATTCACCGGCCACCCTAGCGGATCATCAAGCACAACATAGGCGGGTAAGTTTTGATTTTCGGTGCCTAATCCATAAGAAACCCACGCTCCAATCGAAGGCATGCCTGGCAGTTCCTGTCCTCCATGGATTTTAAACAACGCCGGTTCGTGGGTTAAGTTTGTCGTGTACATTGACTTGATCACAGCCAGTTCATCCACGATTTCAGCCGTATGCGGCAACGCATCCGAGACCCACTGTCCTGACTCACCGTGCTGGGAGAACTTATACGGACACTTCATCAACGCACCGGCTGCCGTTGGGTTTTCAACCTCCGATGCCAACTCACTAAAATAGGGCTGCCCGTGGCGTTTATCCAGTTCCGGCTTGGGATCAAATAGATCCATTTGGCTGGGACCACCATTCATAAAGAGATGAATGATACTCTTAGCTTGGGGCTCATGGTGTGTTGGCTGCGGCTTCAAATCATAGGTCGATCTAATCTGCGGTGTCTCCATGCCGTAGATGTCTTTGGAAAACAGATCTGTCAGCACGGCAGCCTGAAGCCCCGCTGCCGTGCTAGTGAGCCATCGCCGCCGGCCTATGGCCTGATCATCGTCTATCGGATATGGATCCATGATTCTCTAATCAATATAAATAAAGGCCGCTGAATTAATTAAAGCATGGCAGACATTACTCAGTACCTGAAGATTAATCTCCTCAGGTGGCGTCCCCGGTTTAGCAGCCTCCGCTATTTTTTGCATATAGGCAAGCGTTAATTGAAGCTCCTGCTCATCAGGCTGGCGACTCAAAGCTTTCTGGTAAGACTGGCGAATTTGCGCCTCGCGAATGTTTCCTGTCTCTTGAATGATTTGCTTGGCAAACTGCCCTGCCCATGAATTTACCTGCTTATTGTTCATTAGATGCAACGCCTGAGGGGCTACGGTAGATTCCGTTCGCTCAATACAATTCGGACTCATACGAGGCCTATCAAATGAGGTCAACAACGTGGGCATTAACGTTCGTCGATGCAATACATAAATACTACGCCTCCAGACATCATTATAAACCGGCAAGGTAGTAATCAGACCGTCTGGTCTGGATACGGCGAGATCTCCGGGGCCAAACTGTTTATCCCAGCGGACTCCCGCCAATGTTATTAAGGAATCTCTCAACATTTCAGCATCCATTCGACGCATCGGCATACGACTTAGCCATTTGTTCTGTGGATCACGCAATTCGTGCTGTTCGGATACCGATGAGGTTTGCTGATAAGTTGAACTGGTCATAATTAATCGATGCATGTGTTTGATACTCCAGCCGCTCTCCATAAATTCAACTGCCAGCCAATCAAGCAATTCCGGGTGAGAAGGTTTTACGCCAGCCAGACCAAAATTATCAAGCGTCTTTACCATTCCATGCTGAAAGTGGTGCTTCCAAATGCGGTTTACCATCACTCGGGCCGTAAGTGGGTTAGACTTATCAATAGTCCACTCTGCCAATGCAAGCCGCCGACCTGTACTGGGTGAATTTTCAAATGGCTTTCGTACGGTGAATTCTTGTTGCACCCCCATCAAAACGGAAGGGACGCCCGGACTAACCATCCGTGATGGATTGAGATAATCACCACGTGTCAGAATATAGGTAGGAGAAGGATCGCCGCGATCCCAGAGAGCTCGAATGGGAGTGACCTCCTGCTTCTCATTGGTTTTTGCTGCGATCCTCGCGATAAGCTGCTCTCGCTTCGCTTTAAATTCGACATCCGCTTCCTGAGCTTTTTCAATATTGAACCGTATTTCCTTTTCAAACTTCTCTACCAAATACCGCTGCACCTTGGATCGCTTCTGCTCAGCTTCATTTAACGCGGATCTAACATCCATCCGAATTTGCTCCGGCAAGGCATTCATCGCGGCATCCTGAAGCCTGCTAATCGCAGCAACTTCAACGATCGAAAGCTCTTTGCGTATTTCCACTAATTCCGCTTCAACCCGGTCATTATTAGCTTCGATTGCCTTGCGTCTTGCCGTTTCTGTAACACTCAGTAATCGCATCGGCTTGAGTGCCGAAACCCCCTGAGCTTTTAACGGGCTCATCCATGCGTTTTCGTCAAGCGCGCCCTTGAAAACCGCTAAAAGTCGGTAATAATCCCGCTGCGGAATAGGGTCAAACTTGTGACTATGACATTTGGCACACTTGAGAGTGAGGCCAAGAATAGCTGAACTATAAACTTCAATCGCCGCCCCAATGTATCGATTACGATCCGGTACAAAACCTGTGATATTGGCAAAGCTACCATCGGGAGGCTGTCTCAAGAAACCCGTCGCAATGAGATTGTCTTCCGTCTGCTGAGTCACATGATTGGGATCGGTGTAATCGGCCAAGTCATCACCAGCCAATTGTTCTTGAAGGAAGTCTGAATATGGTTTATCAGCGTTGAAACTGCGAATGACATAGTCACGGTATAAATAGTTCGATGGCCGAACCGGATCACTTTCAGAAATGCCTTCGCTATCAGAATAGCCAGCCAAATCCAACCATAAGCCTCCCCATCGCTCACCATAATAGGGCGATGCCAGCACACGTTCGACTAATTGCTCATAAGCCGTCGGTGAAGCATCGTTAAGAAATCGCTGCAATTGCTCAAGCGTCGGCGGAATACCCAAAAGATCAAAATACACTCGCCGAATCAGGCCCTCTTTATTTGCCCTCGGGGAATGTTTCAGCCCGGCTTGTTCGATGCCGTGTAACACAAAAGAATCAATACTATTTTGACTCCATCCCCCTTTAATAGATTCCGGCAAAGCTGATTTGACCGGCACCTTAAAGGCCCAAAAATTGCGATCATTGTCTGATACCAACGGATCCGGATCGATGCCAAGTGAATCGATGACCGGCATATCATTAGAAGCACCTTCGGCAATCCAATTTTCAAGCTTCTTTATTTCTGTCGGTGTAATCACCTTGATACTTGCTTCAACAATCCGCCGTTTTGGAGGCATTTCACCAGCATGGATCTTCTTTAAGAGTAGGCTTTCTGTTGGATTACCTGGAATAATGGCTGGGCCAGAGTTTCCTCCTTTAAGAATGGCTTCCCGTGTCCTTAAATCGAGACCCGCTTCAGCAACCTGCTTTCCATGACAAACCACACATCGCAGTTGCAGCACCGGCAATACTTCCCACTGCGACGTATGCTCTTTCGCCAACGGTTCAAATTTTGATTGCTCAAGCCACTCTTTCAAGGTTCCAAGCTCCTGCTTAGAAAGCTGTGGCTCATCTTCCGGAGGCATCACCTGGTTAGAAATCATCTCCCATAAAAGGCTATCTTCATAATTTACAGCAATGACTGGTCCCGATTCACCGCCCTTTAAAATAGCGTCAACCGATGATAAATCGAGATCGGCCTTGCGATTTTGACTGCTGTGACACTTCACGCACTTGGCCTTAAGAATTTGTGACGCCTTCAAGCCGAGAGACTGATCTTGCGCATTAGAAGTATTCGCAAGGCTGGTGAAAAGCAATGCGAACAAGACTAACCGCAAAACGATTTGTTGCCAATAATAAGAGCCGAGTAACATATTTCGATTATAAAAGACTTTCCAATACACCTCATCACGTTTCACGAAAGATTCTGGAACCACGCCGATGCTAAAACGATAAAAGGGCTGCAAGAACCCCCGCTGCAGCAAGAGTTTTTGCAGTGATTTTACTGCATGACGATGAATTCGAGGGTATTGAAAGCTATCAGGCAAAATTCAGAGTAGACCGCGGCCTCACGAACAGAAAGATCGGCGGGCAATGGGATGGGCGCAACCTGATTTAATGCATCAAGGGGAGTGATTTGCGCATCCTTACGGCTTTTGGCAAAATAGGCGAGAGCGGCATTCATTGTTTCAGGTTCTGGTTCACGACTCCAGCAACGCCGCAATACTTCGCGTATAAATTCATCATCGTCTCGGATAGTCATCAGAATGTCGCTCGCCATACGGCGCGCCAAATCCATACTCAACTTGGAATTAAACAAAATCAAAGCCTGAGGCGCCGTCGTCGACTTCTGTCGTTTCGGACAACTCACGTTAGCATCCGGTCGATCAAATGCTTCGAACATCGGATACCGCAAATTCCGCCGAGCAAAAATATAAATACTTCGTCGATAATGATCCTCTTCATCAGGTGAAATATTCCATTGATTTTTCAAGAGTGTCTGAGATACTTCTTTCTGAATTGGAGGACGTACTCCTGGGCCCCCCATTTCATGCTGACAAAATCCAGCAGCAACCAGCATTAAATCACGAATTGCTTCTCCATCTAATCGCTGGCGAGGAAATCGGCTCAACAAAATATTATCCGGATCTGCTTTCTTGTTCTGATGAAAGACCTCTCCGCCCGCACTCGCCTGCATATAAGTTGCACTCGTCACAATCAAACGATGGATGACTTTCAGATCCCAATCTTGCAATTGCAACTCTGCTGCGAGCCAATCGAGTAACGCCGGATGGGATGGCGATGTCCCCATGATCCCGAAATCACTATGTGTCGAAACCAATCCAGTACCAAAATGTTGTTGCCAAATCCGATTCACTATGACGCGGGCCGTGAGTGGATGATCTTTGGCGGTAAGCCAATTAGCCAAAGCCAGGCGGCGACCCGTCGTTCCAGCTTTGGTTGTCTCGATGAGCATCGGCTGTTTGCCAGAAACGACTCGGAGCACCCCCGGTTCAAGTTTCATTCCCGGCTTATCAAAATCACCACGAATCATCAGGCGAGCTTCGGGCGGTTCCCCCTGTTCTCGCAGAACTTCGACACTCTTGTTCTTAATGACATGCACGGCTGGCTGAAACATGGCTCGCAGACGGTAGAAGTCGGCCTGGCTAATCGGATCAAACTTATGGTCATGACACTGCGCACACCCAACCTGCAACCCCATAAAGACTGCACCCACCGTACTCGTCATCTCATTCAAAAGCGAGTGTGATCTCTCGTTCTGGGAATTGATATCCGGCATGTCCGGTCCTGACAAACAAAACATCGTAGCAACACTGTCTTTTGATTCATCAAGCTCATCAGCAGCTAGCTGCTGGCGAATAAATTCGTCATAGGGGATATTGCGATTGAATGCGTCAATCACCCAGTCCCTGTATCGCCACGCCTCCGTTCGTATCTGATCGTGTTCAAAGCCGTCTGTCTCTGCAAACCGAGCCAGATCTAACCAGTGCTGAGCCTGCCGTTCACCAAAGCGAGGGGAATTTAGCAATTCATCTACCAGCTGCTCGTAATGCCTATCCGCAATGACCTCGTCATAGATAGGAGCAAGCCCTGTTAAATCCAGATAAAGTCGCCTGACTAATGCGTTGTGACTTGCTGCTGGCATTGGGCTTAAATGTGCTTTACTCAACTTGGCAAAAATAAACATATCGATCGGATTTTTCGACCATGCATCGTTCTGAACCTCCGGAAGATCTGGGCGTACGATAGGCCGGAATGACCAATGCTCCCGATCTTCTGCCAAAATCGGTAATTCCAGATAGTCCTGACTATCTGCCGGCGTAGCACATAAGAGTAGTAGTAGAGAACAAAACCAGAACCGCATTAGACCGCCTCCACAACATGCGCTTCCTGTGGGCCGGTTAAACGCTCCTCGAGTCCATTGTGGAAGTACGACAGTTCCATGTGATCAATACCCATCAGATGCAGCAACGTGGCATGAAAATCTCGCACATGAACCTTGTCTTCTACTGCTCGCAATCCAATCGGATCCGTTGCTCCAATCGCACGGCCACCCTCAATACCAGCACCGGCCAACCAACTACAATATCCCCAGGGATTATGATCTCGTCCTTTACCCTGTTCACTCATAGGCATACGCCCAAACTCACCACACCAAATCACCAGTGTGTCATCAAGTAGCCCTCGTTGTGCTAAGTCGGTTAATAACCCTGCTACTGGCAAGTCCGTCTTACCGCAATACTCTGTGTGATTACTTAATACATCCTTATGCGCATCCCATCCAAGGGTGTTTCCGGAATGAACCTGTACAAATCGAACGCCTTGTTCAATCATCCGGCGGGCTAACAAACAACGACGCCCAAACTCAGCCGTCTCTTTGTTTTCCAGCCCGTACAACCGATGCGTTGCTGCCGTCTCCTGAGAAATATCTACTAATGCGGGTGCGGCTGCCTGCATTCGAAATGCCAACTCATAAGCTGCGATCCGGGCCTGTAGTTCATCATCCTCACCAATGCGATCGACAAAACGACCATTCATGTCCTGCAAAAATGCGAACGCTTCGCCTTGACGCTTTTGTGAAATACCCGGCTGTGGAGCAAGGTTGAGAATAGGAGCTTCCCCCGGTCTCATCGTCATCCCCTGATAACTGGCTGGTAAATAACCACTTCCCCAGGCTGGAGGCCCACCTTTAAGCCCGCCACCCGGGTCTGGCAACACCACAAATGCCGGCATATCCCTGTTTAATGTTCCCAGCCCATAAGCGATCCAACTGCCAACACTTGGATGTCCCATCAAAATGTTACCCGTATTCATCTGGTAAACCGATTGCGGGTGATTCACACTATCGCCATGCATCGATCGGATAACGCAAAGTCGATCAGCATGCTCCGCGATATGAGGCAGGAACTCACTAATCTCCAGCCCGGATTCAGCTCGTTTGCGAAATGGTTTAATCGGCCCCAACAGGGGGTTTTTTGCCACGTTACGCCGAGTCATAACATTACCAAACGAATCTGGAACTGGCTTACCGGCATACTTGATCAAATCCGGCTTAAAATCGAACAGATCAACGTGACTTGGACCCCCATGCATAAACAACCAAATCACTCGGGATGCTCGCGATGGATAGTGTGGTTCACGCGGAGCATAAAGATCTGGCTCAGTGGCCTGTGCTCTCTCTTCGGACATCATGGCCTGCAATGCTAACATTCCAGCGCCGCCACCTACAGAAGCAAGCATTTGCCTTCGAGAAATAACCGAACTACTAGAATCGGTACTGATCGTCATCTCGTCCCCGGCGTTGTTGGAGCAGTTGGCTATAACGCTCAAGGGTTTTAAGCTGACGAGAACTCAAGCTTGACTCGCCCTTCTCGTGTAACTGTTTTAGTATTTCTTCACCCTGAACTATCAATTGGTTTTCAGCACTTACCTCATCCTTAACCACCCTGCTGTTAACATCTTGCCGATAGACGGTAAGCTTCGGCCTGCGAGTTGAAAACCATCTGCTAAGAAACGCAAAATCCCACTTCAGCAGATAATAGGCGGCCGCAAAGCCGGCTCCACCAAGATGAGCCTGCCAGGCTATCCGAGAATCAGCCCCACTCGCCTGATTAAACGCTGTGAGTATATCCAATCCAACATATAAGATCCCCACGATCCAGGCTGGCACTGGTAAAACACCGTATATAAGTAGTTTTTCGTGGGGGTAAAGAAAACAAAATAGAATGACGATCGCGACAACTGCCCCGGATGCTCCAACAGCAGAAGTCAGCTCAGGCCCACCAAGGTTGGTGACCACAAAGACGAAACCACTAATAATAATTGCTAGCAAATAAAATCTTAAAAATTCGCTGCTTCCATATCTTTGCTCAATGGACCGACCGAACATCCACAACCCAAACCCATTCATCAAAATATGCCAAATTCCACCAGTACCTTCCCAAAATGGTGAATGCATAAAGCCATAGGATATTAATCGCCAGATTTCCCAGGGTCGCTCAAAAAAATCATTGCCTATGGCTAACGCATCATAAACCGCCTGTGTTCGATTAGAGTTGCCACTGCAAATTAGCCAACAAATGAGATAAACAATAATGTTCGCAAGCAATAGCTTGTTGGTCATGGAAGTATGACGTAACTGGCGCACCGCGCGTGTGCGTTGAGGCGTATCTTCTTGCTGGTAATAGTCGCGATCGTAGATTCCCATAACAATCTATTTTACCCGAGAGTGGGTAAAGGGCGACCTGAAGACAATCTTATTCTTCGGAATTACCGGTTGCGTTTTCAGCATCCTGCGTCCGCGCATTAATCGCTTCCTCGAGCTGGGCCTGACGTTCCGCCAATGTCTGAGCTAATGTCTGATTACGTTCAAATAGCTCTGCCAAAGAGGCTGTCAGGTCTTTAACTTCTGCCAGCAGAACGCCCGAATAGATTTCAGCTTCATACTCATCGCGTCGATGCAACTCTAAATCAACCTCTAGCTCTTTCTTTTCCTGCTTACGATATTCGATTTGTACGCTAGCATCATTACGAGCTGCCGTGGTAGCCACAATATCATGACGAGCGTTGTCGTCACTATAAGCAAGCGTTTGCAAACGCGCTTCGTAACTATGGAAGATGTGGTTGTAATCATGTAGAGGACGAACAAAATACTCAAGGATCTTACGAGCAACCGGAGCGACACCTTCAGCTCCGGACACCAATACTTCTACCGGAACTATCCGGTTTTCCTGAACGATCTTTTCCGCCGCTGGGATATATGCAATATCCTCATCTTCAAAGGTGATCGAGTCTGTTTTTTTGCCGGAAGTAATCGTCGTCACGCCATCGTTAAAATCCACCGTACTCGGGGTACTGTGATAAAACAGCGGCACAATTGCCTCGCCTGACTGAAACACGCCAGCTTCTGTTAATGCTGCCTGAGCGTCATCGCCGTTGACCTTTTGCGACAAGATTGTCTTCTGGTTGAATTGGATTTTGTACCAAATATTCTTTGGGTCAACTTCTCGGTCGTTTAACGGCCCGCCATCGGCCACAAATTCCTCAACAAGCTTGTTGCCCAGCGTTCCAAGTCGAATCTGGTTCTTGGCAAGGATCTCATTCGCATTGGGAATCGTATGTTGATTTTGAATTAAGGGTACAACCGCTGTTTCAAAGATACCGTTAATATGTTGCGGATCCATCTGGCCGAAAAGCGGTGCCGCATTATCCATCCCGCTCTGAGCAAGCTGGTCGTATTTATCGTTCTCACGTTTTGCAAACTTAAAATGCGAGTCCGCCGGCATCGTTTCATACATTGCCACGGTCGCACCATTAACCATTAAAGCAGGGTTGAAAACACGTGGCGCAAAAGCACATTTCAAACTAATCGCTGCACCATTTACGGTTTCGACATCGTACTCACCAAAGTAGATCGCCGGGACTTTGATGGTTATTTGCTGAGCAGGAGCAACTACCGGCGGAGCGCCAGGGGCTCCCGGAGGGTCTACATTAGGATCATTCTGAGGTGCTGCTGGAACATCCTGAGCAACTACTTCTCGTTCGCCAAATAGGAACATTCGCGAACCGGCCTGAATACCATGTGTGTCATCCGGAAGCGTAATCGTCGCCGTTGTCCCAACAATGGTGGGCACTCCTTGAACGTCACCTAAGGCCAAACCTTCCCAAACTTTGCCTCGTCCTTCTATGGCCCGCTCAAGCTGATTGCGCAATGAAATTAAGGACTCTTCGCCAGTTCGTGCACTCGTATCGTCCAGACCGTGCAAAATGTTTGTTACCTCAGCCTGCAGGCCATCTCGCTTAGCGACCTGTTCCTCGTATCGTTTGGTCCCAGCGCTCCTGAATTCGTATACATAAGAAGTTATCTGAGTCAAAAGTAACGTAGAGATCAAAAGCAGGTTGGCCACAAAGATATGGAACCAACGCCATTGCTTGATCGAAAGGAATAGCATGACGGTGAATACTAAACCGTATCCGATGAACATCATCTCTACTGTTGACATGGTTTATCCTGCCCTGGGCTCTCTTTGGG
>Ga0315321_10003096_pt1 | contig 12975 bp, 8 predicted proteins | sample M180m21515metaG_FD_203464 | JGI IMG/M metagenome (GOLD analysis project Ga0315321, IMG submission 203464) | Ammonia-oxidizing marine archaeal communities from Monterey Bay, California, United States - M1 80m 21515 | ecosystem: Environmental > Aquatic > Marine > Intertidal zone | place: USA... | reverse complement strand
TCAAGGAAGTGGTCCGCCACCAGATCGTCCGAGACATCGAAGAGGCTCGTGCCCACGGCGATATTTCTGAAAACTCCGAATTCGAAGACGCCAAGCACCGCCAGGCACTCACCGAAGGTCGTATTCGGGAACTCGAAGGCAAGCTGTCGGCTTCCGAGATCATCGACATCACGCGGATTCCGGCCTCTGAACGGGTCATCTTCGGCGTCACCGTCGACCTCGAAGACCTCACGAGCGAAGACGAGGTAACCTACCAGATTGTGGGTACCGACGAAGCCAACGTGCGCGATGGCAAGATCTCGGTGACCTCGCCCATCGGACGCGCTCTCGTGGGCCGCGAAGTTGGAGATGAGATCACGGTGCGTGCTCCTGGTGGGCTGCGCAAGTATGTGATTGTCGACGTCCACTACAAGTAGGTCCGGCCTTTACTGAGGGATGGCGGCCATTCGGCTGTGCCTTTGGTCCCAGACCGTGCGACACATTGACCACGAGGTTGCCGTGAGCGAGCTCGACACTTCCGGGGACGCCCCGGTTCAGGCGACAGATTCTTCTGTCGCCACCTCGTCCATTGAACCCGTGTCCACGGCTGAGTCGCCAGACGGAGACACTCGCGCTCCCGTCGAGGCACCCCGGCCTGTGCAAGGCGAGCGCGCCGCTGCTGATGCGGCGCCTGACGAGTCGGCCTCGACAGGGTCTCGAGCGGAGCCACAGCCCGACCCAGCAGCGGTCGACATTGCTGTTGAGGCCGAGCCCGTGGCGGAACCGTCAGATGGTGCCAGCTCTGAGGTCGCGGCCTCCGATGCTGCTGCCGATCTCAACGCGCGTCGTGTGGCCTGCCTGCTGTCTGTCCGGCGCTCGGTTGCGTGGGCCGGCCGGCAGGCTGGCGGTGCCCCTGGGCGCCGGCACATCGGTGCAGCGTCCATCAGGCTGCTCTCAACCATTGGCCCGGTGGACCAAGATGGCGGTGAGTTGAGTGGTCTCGTCGATCTGCTCCAGGCGCTGGACACCGCGCCCGAGACGTATCGAAAGCGGGCTCTGTCGAAGGTCCGACGGGCCGCCGATGCTTTGTTGGGCGACGACGCTCCCCGTCGCCGTCGCAAGAAACGTCCGCCCCCTCCCCCGCGGGGCCGTTCTGAGCCCACTGGAGTCTCTGCAGCAGCAGAGGCCGCTCCAGCAGCACAGCCTGCCGAGGGCACCGCTGTTGCGGCAGCCTCCTTGGACCAATCAGCAACGCCCTCCGCCGACAAGGCTGCGTTCGAAGAAGCGCCTGTCGAAAGTGGGCGCAAGCGCCGCCGTGGCCGTCGTCGCGCCACCAAGAAGCCTGCGCCTGCGGCTGTCGCGCCCACACCCGCACCGCCAGAGCCGGTGGTCACCGCCCGTCCGATGGGCGACCCCGAGGGCACTGGGCGCAAGCTGTCTGAGCTGGCCACCTTTGACGAAGATGAGCTCGAGTCACTCGCGAAGGCCGGCATCGTCACGTGTGCCGACCTCCTGTTGCGCGGTCCCCTACACCAAGATCGCTCCACCCGAGTGGCGCTGGCCAAGGCGCCGCTCGATGAGCCTGTCACGGTTCGCGGCAAGGTGTTGTGGCGTTTGATGCGGTTGTCGCCCCATGCCCGTCGCTGGGAAGTCGCCATCGGTGACGACTCTGGTCCGGTGGTGCTCGCCCGCTGGTTCCGCAGGGCGCCACGTGGCTGGTCCGCTTGGTCAGTCGGCAGCGAGATCGGTCTGCACGGAGAGGTTCGCGAGGCGGACAGCGGCCCCACCATCTACGAGGCCGAGCCCCTGGGCACCCACGGCCGCGGCAGCGGAATCCTGTCGTCCTACGGCGTCGACGGTGTCAATGATGCCCGAATCCGCGATGGCATTGCTGCCATCCTTGAGCGCGAGTCCGGTCTGCTGGAAGACTGGTTGCCCGGAGCCCTCGTCGAACAGCATCGGCTCCTCGGTCTCGAAGATGCCATCCGTGACGCCCACTTCCCCGCGAACGCGACAGGTCGAGGCCGCGTGAGGCTGGCATTCGACGAGATGTTCTCCATCCAGGTCGGCGTGGCGTGGCGGTCGGGTCGGGGCAAGCTGGACCGCGGCATCAGCCACAAGCCGTCCCACACGGGTATCGGCCAGATCGAAGCCCAGCATCAGGTTCGGCTCGACGACAACCAAGAGGTGGTGTTTTCCGAGATTCGGCGCGACTTAGTACGTGCAGCTCCCATGACCCGGCTTCTGCAGGGCGACGTGGGCGCAGGCAAGGGACTCGTCGCTCAGCTGACGGCCGTCTGGGTCGCTGGCGGCGGCAACCAGGTGGCGATGGTCTCGCCGGATGCTCTGGCGGCCGAGCGGCGCTATCTCCACATCGACCCCATTCTGCGCTCTATCGGCGTAAAGACCTTGCTCATCACTGATCAGCATCTCGACCGCGGCCAGCTCGATGCCATCCGTCGCGGCGAAGCCCAGATTGTGTTCGGCACTGCGGGTATCCTCGACAAGTCGGTGGCGTGGAAGCGCCTCGGCTTGGTCACGATTGAGGAGCGGGGTCCTTACGGCGTGGTTCCGACCGGTGTGCTCCAGCGACGGGGGGCGCGCCCGGACCTGCTCGTCATTCCGCGTGCGCCGATTCCGTCGAGCTTGGCGTTCACCGTCTTTGGTGAGTTCGATGTCTCGATGCTTGCCTCAGAGGCTCATCCGCCAGTGGCATGTGCCGTGAACTCGCAAGCGGAACGAGCCGAGGCCTACGCGCCACTGCGCGAAGCCATCGCGGCGGGCCAGCAGGGCTACGTCGTCTTCCCGGTCCGCGACGGCCGCGACCTGCTGTCCGTCGATGACGCCATCCGCACGGCCAAGGCGCTTCAGTCTGAGGCCCTACCCGGCGCTCGGATGGGTGTGATCTCGTCGGAGATGTCCCGCGATGAGCGAGGGCGCGTGTTCGACGACTTCCTGCAGCGTCGAATCGACGTGTTGGTGTGCACCACCCACATCGAGGACTCACCTCCGGTCGCCAACGCCACAGCGGTGGTGGTGGAGTACGCCGACCTACACGACCTCGTGCGGCTCCACCGTCTGCGGGCCCATGTCAGCGGTGGCTTCCGTCCGGGAACCTGTGGCTTCGTGCTCTCCGAAGAACCGGACCCCGTGCAGGTGGGCCGACTCGACCAGCTTATCGCGGAGCGCGACGGCTTCCGCCTGGCGGAGCTCGACCTCCAGTTCCGGGGGGCTGCGGCTCTTCTCGGGGACCGAGCGACCGAGGCGCCCGACTTCATCTGGGCAGACCCCCCGCAAGATCGCGGCCTGCTGATGCGTGCGCGTGCGGCGGCTTTTGAGTTCGTGCGCCGTGACCCCGAGCTCCGACGCACTCCTGGCGTGGCTGCGGCCGTCAATGCCCGCTGGGGCGACTGGTTGGGGCTGGCCCTTCCGCGTAGTCCCGCTCGGAAGAAGCGTCCGGACGGCCGTCGTCGCCGCCGTCGCAGGCGCTGAGAGGCCCGCCCTCGCGGTGTTGCGATCCTCCGAGGTCTGTCGGTCGGTCGGTTAGCGTCGCTGGCGACGTGCGGGATGCCCTGAGCGTTGGTGCGGCGGAGGTTTTCGTCATGTTTGCCGCGATCGCCTCGGTCCAAATCCCACCACTACCTGCCGATGGCGTCGCGGTGCTGGGCGACCAGCGTCTGTCATGGGCTCCCAGGTGAAGGCAGCAAGCGAGGGCGGGACCTCATCGGAGTCGTGATGGGACAGGTGACCGAGGAGGAAGTCCACCGGTGGGTAGAAGCTGCGCATGAAAAGTGGGCCTGCGACCTCACCTTCCGGGAGCTGCGCCGAGGGGTGCAGGCGGTGTCTGACCTCTACGTCCACAAGCGGGGCAAGGGCGGACTGAGCCGCAAGGCAGCCGATGGTCGAGGCAAGAAGGCGGCGTTTGCAGTGTACTTTGGCGGGCTCCACCTCTTGCTGGTGCAGGCCTGGACTGGCTCCCATCTGGCTGTCGAAGGCGTCGAAGTGGAAGACATGGGCTGTGGACCCGGCGTTGTTGGTGCCGCTGTCGCCCGTTGGGTGGGTGCGCCTCGGGTCGCATCCTCCGACATCCGTGGGGACCATCTCCAGGTGGCCGCCTGGACCGCTCGACGGCTGGGACTTCGGTCCCGTACTCGCAAGGCCGGTCTCCCCGGAGCCATCACCAACACAGGTCGGCGACCCACGCTGTGGTGCTTTGGCTGGGTTCTCAACGAGCTGTCGGATTCCGAGCGAGAGGCCACCACCGCTGCGCTCAAGGCCCGCATCGAGAGAGGCGACGGTGTGGTTGTCTTCGCACCGTTGTCCACCCGCGCATCGCCGTGGTGGTCCAAGGAGGTCCGTCGCCTTCGAGCCGTCTCTCCCGATCTGGTCGAACAGGAGTTCCGCTGTCGACCCGAGCTACCTGCCTTGCTGAAGGACCTCGACCGTGCCACTCGGCTCAACCACCAGGAGCTGGGTGCCCGTGTGCTTTACGTTCCCCCGAGAGTCAAAGCCTGACCCGCGGTAGTCGACTGGGAGGGCTGCGCTATCGAGCCACCGCTGCGGTCTCATCGGGCCAAGGAGACAGACGCTCCGTGAGGAACCGCTCCAGTCGGTGGCCGATGGTCTCCGGCTGCTCGATCAGCGCGGCGTGGCTGGCATCTGCGAGTACGAACAGCTCGCCAAGCGGCAGCACGTCTGCCATCTCCTGCGAGCAGGAAAGTGGTGTGAAGGTGTCCCGCTCGGCGGCCACTACCAGGGCGGGCACCTGGATGTCGGCGAGCACCGGCCAAGCGTCGTGGGCGTCGGCTTGCCACACACATCCGAGGAAGACCCGCATGTCCATACTGGCCATATGCCTCATGTAGGGCTCCATGTCCGCGCGCTTGGTGTAGTAGGGGTCGACGATGTGGAAGCGCTTGGCGAAGTGCCAGGCAAGCGGCGAGTTGAGTACCACCCGCTGCACTCGGTTGACCTCTTCGCCAGCAGCGCGCACAAACGCGTGGATCGCCCGAAACAGGTGGACGGAGCCCGACCAGCCGCCGAACGTGTGGAGGGTACGGCCAGCGGTGCCGAGCCAGAGCCCCAGGGCCGCGACGCGGTCCGGGGATCGGATTGCGAGCTGGATCGCAACCTGGCAGCCCATGCTGTGCCCGATCACGAGTGCAGGCCGAATGATCCCCGCATCATCCAGAACGGTCTCGAGGTCGGCTGCGTGGCGGTCGATGGAAAGCTCGTGCAGGGCCATGTCGAGACCTCGAGCACTACGGCCATGTCCGCGGTAGTCCCAGAGGATGACCTCAAACCGGTCGGAAAGCTGGTCTACGACGTACTTCCAAAAGAATGTGCTGACCCCTACGCCGTTGCAAAACACCACCGGTGGACCTGCTCCGACCGACCGCCAGTGAACGCGAATGCCATCGTCGGTGAGGGCAAATCCGGCGGTCTGGGGGCGGGCCAGGGCGGAGTCCATGGGACCTTCCAACGAACATAGTTGTCGCGCGCCCTAACCGGCGGGGACTTGGATTCCGATCGACTGAGGGAAGGAGGGCTCCCCGGCCCACCTGAGGTTGGAGGAAAGCATGGACCAATGGACGTTGCCATCGCCGAGTCAGCGATCTGAGATGATGCGAGCTGATGTGGCGCGCCAGGGGGCTCCTGGCCGTCGGGCGCCTCGGATCTGCATCCGCGCCAATGTGACCGCCGAGTCTCAGGACAACTTTTTCTCGGGAATCACCGAGAACATCTCGACCGGTGGCGTCTTCGTGAGCTCGTACAGCCCTCCCGCAGTGGGCGAGCGAGTGCGCCTCAAGCTGTCGGTCGATGGGTCGGGGGACCTCGTTGTCACCGGTCAAGTGCGTTGGCTGCGCACCACAGACGACGGTACCGAGACCGGCTGCGGAGTCGAGTTCGATCGCTTGGAGCCGGCCCAGCAGGAGCGCCTGAAGTCGCTGGTCTCCACGCTGAGTCGCGAGCCCTTGCTGTCGGGATTCTGAGTCGCCGCAGTGCTGCCGCGTGACCCGTGATGCTGGCCGTGTGATGGTCCCCACATGGCCACACTGCACGAAGTCATACCGCCGAAACCCGTCCCGATTCGACGGGCTGTCTGGCTGGTGGCGCTCGGACTGGTGGTCGCTGCTGCTTGGCGGTTGACCCTCGGCAGCTGGTACGCCGGCTGGGAGGAGAGCGACTACGGCAACTTGGCGATGATTCAGGGGGTGCTGGCTGGAGGATTCCGTCACTACGACATGAACCACATGCCCGGCTACTACGCTGCGTCCGCGGCCGTGCATGCACTCGTGTCCGACGCTGTCATCGCAGGGCGGGCGGTCGCGTTGGTGGGGGGCTTGCTTGCATGGCTGGGCGGTGTCTGGCTCGCTTGGCGTGTGGGCGGTGGCTTGGCGGCTCTCATCGCTGGGTTGCTGCTGGTCACGCAGCCCGAGTTTGCGCTCTACGCTGCCTCGACCCTGCGCGAGCCGATGTATGCCGCTGGCTTGGTGGGCTTCGTCGCGGGTCTCATCGCCCGCCGTCCGAGCTTGGCGGGGCTTGCGGGCGTGGTGGCATTCAGCGTCCGGTTTGACGCTCTTGTGGTGCTCCCGGCGATTGCTGCGGTGCATGCCATCGGGATGCGAGGCGGACTGCGGGCCGGTGCGAAGGCGGTGTGGCCGGTCTTTGCCGCAGCCCTCGCGTGGTCGCTGTACTGCCGGGTCGAGCATGGCACCTTCCAGTTCTGGTCTCATGCGGTGTCGGTCAATGTGGAGACGGGGCTGGGCGCAGAGTCGGAAGAGCCCGGAAGCTGGCTGCTGGCTGGCGGCTGGGTCTCCACTCGGTTGGTGGCGTGGCTGCTTCCGTGGCGGGTCGGCTGGGGAATCTGGCTTGCTGCAGTGGTGAGCCTCGTCGCGGTGCGATGGCGGGCACCGCACCCCATCCGCACCCTTGCAGCCGGTGCCGTGATGGCCACGGGCTTCTGGGCGGCGGTGGGCTTCGTCGGTCAGCACTCCCCGGAGCACAACCTCTACTGGAAGTGGATGATGCCGCTCATGCCCCTGGTAATACCGCTAGGGGCCGTCGGATTGGCGCGTGGAGCTGGCCTGGTCGCGGCTCGGTTCGGACCTCTCGCAGGCGGCGTGTTGGTCGCGCTTGTGGTCGGTCAAGCCTGGACCAGCCATGCGCGCGAGACCTCCCGACAGCTGGCCCTGAGCCAAGAGCTCTACGCCCCGCAGGTCGCGTTGGGGCGCTGGATTGAAGCCGAGGTCTCCGAGTCCACACCGCTGTTGGTCGACAACATCCCGGCGTGCTGGATCAACCGCCGACCTCACGAACGCCGGATCGTGAGCTGGTTCGATGTGCCTGTGAAGGGTGGGGGACAGGCGCTGGGCGACTGGCTGCAACAGGAAGGCGTGCCGTGGGTGCTCTGGTTTCAGGAGGAGTGGACCCAGGCTCCTGCTGCTGCTCCAGAGCTGTCTACTGGAGGCACAGTGGTGGCAGGTGAGGTGACTCTGGTGGAGCGCGCACGCGAGGACTCCTACGGCTGGATTCTCTATGAGGTCCACGGTGAGGGTATTCCAGTGCACGGTGGTGCACCGCCTCCAGTCCCCCGATGACACACCCCTACGGGGAGTCGGGGTCCGCGGTTGCTGGTACGGATATCCTGCAGTACGCTTTGGGAGTCCCCGTGGGGGGATAGCTCAGCTGGGAGAGCACTGGAATCGCACTCCAGGGGTCGTGGGTTCGAGTCCCATTCTCTCCACTCGACAGCCTCCGCACGCCCGGGGGCTGTCTCCTTCTTGGGGACATCGAAGTCTTCACCCACGCAGCCACGGGCAGCTTGAAAAAGGGACCTACTCCAGTCCTCTTTCGGCGACCTCATCTTCGTCGAGTCCCAGGAAGTGCCCAATCTCATGGAAGACCGTGATGCGAAGCTGTTCCACCAGCTCGTCGCGGTTGGCCGCGTAGCGCTCCAGGTTGCGCCGAAACAGCACGATGGTGGGGGGCAGGTGGCTCCAAGGGTCCTCCATCGACCGACCCATCAGCGAATAGCCACTGAAGTGGCCCAGCATCTCCAGTGGAGACATCATCGGCTCGTACTGGGTGAGAAGGTCGGCCGGGGGGAGGTTGTCGAGTAGAATCGCTACGTTGGAGAGGTATTCTTGAAGCTGGGGATGCAGTACAGCAATGCAGCCGCTGACGATGTCTTCGATCTCGTCGTCGGTGAGCTGTGGCGGGAGGGGATAGGCGGCCGGACTGAGCCAGCGGGCATGGAGGCGGGCGCGCTGGGCACCGGGTTCGTCCTGACTCCACTCTTGAATCAGGGAGCGGACCCACCAGGCTTCCGGATTTCGTGGGTCCTCACGAAGCGCACGGGCGACGGCTCGCTTGGACTGCTCGACCTCCATCAGCTCAAAGCGGGCAAACGCAAGTGCGGACCAGCTCGAGGTGTGGTCCGGACGGGCTAGCGCGGCGAGCTCATAGGCGTTGGCCGCGGAGGTCAGGTCGCCCAAGGCGCGCAGGGCGTCTCCACGCACGAATGCGGCTCCAGGGTGTCCGGGAGAACGGCGGTCCACCTCGTCGCACAGGCGCAAGGTGGCCTCGGCATTGCCGCTGTCGAGCGCGGACTCCGCTTCGTCGAGCAGCGCCTCGATCGCAGTGCGGTCTGTCATTGGGGTGCGGGTTCGCCAGATGGCAGCGACACTACGAAGCTCTCGCGGGCGATGTCGTAGTGCCCTTCAAAAATGGGAACCCGGAGCGCTCGGAGATGGCGCTTGATGCAGTGGCGCGCACCGGGGGAGGGGATGTGGTCGCCTTCGTAGGACACGCTGCCGATGTGGCCTTCCGCCATCACGTGGGTCACTATCTTGATGGTGCGGTCGACCCTGGGCTCGCCGACATCGTGCTTGTCCACGCAGGCTCGGACATCCTTTGCGGTGCCCCGGATCGCAGCGGAGACCTCACGTTCGTCGAGATCACCCTGATGGTGCTCGGCTTCTGGATCGTAGTCCATGGGGTCTGTGAGAATCATCTGGGGGCGGACCTCCAGAAGCTCATCGGCCTTGAGCAGGATGTCCTGTTCCCAAGTCTGGAAGCCGTCGAGCACGATCCGCACCTTCGCCGGCCGTTCGAGCGAGAGACCGGTGACTTCGCGCGCTTCGCCACCGGAAGAGATTAGCTCCCCGTCCACATGAATCTCACCGGCATGCGGATCGACGATGACCGAGAGGCTGCCGGAGGGCGGGGGGGGAGGCGGCGGTGGAAACAGCATGGGGGACAGCCAAGGCCAGCTGATGCCAACGCCTGCCAACAGAACCAGAGCACCGCCAGCGGCCATCCACTCTGGTCGCAGTCCGCCCCGCTCTGCCGTGATGGTGACGGACTTGCGGCCGCCTCGGTCGGCAATGATGGTGCATAGGGCGACGGCCTTGTTTCGGGTGAGCCCCGCCGGGTCGACAGTGAGTGTGATCGTCTGTTCGCGCAGATCAGGGTCGAGTCGGTCGGTGGACACACCCAGCCAGGGGCGGTCGCTGACGACCCGGCCGTGCATTCGGCCATCGCCTGCGTTGCGAATCTGAATTTGGATGGTGACGGGGTTTCGACCAACGCGCACGGTGCGGTGGCTCTCGCCGTCAATGGCGAGGCGGACCGTGTGGCGGGGATTGCGTACAGGGCCGGTCGCATCTCCGATGGGCAGGGTCTTTCCACCCAGCTGGGACGGCGGCGGCGGCGGGTTGCTGCCTTTCAGGCTCAGTCCGACCAGACGCTCGGTGGGCTCGGGGTCTTCTGCTACGCGCAGAAGGATGGCTTCGGTGTGGTGGGGGGCCAGCTGGGCTTCGCGCTCGTGAGGAGACGACAAGCCTGGAACCGATGCCGACTCAAGCTCCCATTGGCGGTCGTAGTCTCGGCGGCGCTCCGGGGAGCGGAGGATTCGGGCCGCCCGCCGAATATCTCGCCTGCGGCGGGTCGCGTTCGGCCCCATGCCGCGGGCCTTGGCGAGGGCTCGGGTGACGACGCTCTCTATGTCTGTGGTCAATATGTCGTTGGCACAACCCAGCAGGTCGTAGATGTCGACGAAAGAGCTGGGGTCCTCGCGGTGGGCTTGCTTGTCGTCGAGGTAGTTCTCGATGAATTGTTCGACCACCGCATCCGGCAGTCCGAGCTGAACCCCGCGGTCGAGGATGGCCTCTTCACGTTCCACAGTGAGGATGTCGTTGAGGACCGCGCCGTCCATCACATTGCTGAGGGTCTTGAGCGCCTCTCCCCGTTCGGCGGCAGTGATCGACTCAAGGTAGTCGGCCCGCTCAGCCCAGAGAGCGCGGCGGCACAGCGCGACATTCTTGATCAGCCAGATGGCCTTGCCGCGGTGCTTCGGATTCGACTGTTGGCCCTGCGCCCAAGACCGCTTGCCACGCACGGCTGCCTCGGCGGTAGCTTCGTCGGCGTCGCGGGCAATCTGGAAGAATTCGAACAGGTCCGACGCCACGGTCATGGCGACGAATTGGCTGATCGATTCGAGGTCGCGTTCGTTCATGGACCGTCGATGGGGCGACGCGAGGCCTGCCTGATGGTTGTGGGTGAAGCGGTACGGCAGCTTCGTGGAGACTCTGCCTCACGGTAAGCGCGAGGCGCACGGCTGTTCCGTCTATCCTGGATCCGCCAGCGAGGGAGGTGATGACAGCGATGTCCAGGGTTGGTCGGCAGTCATAGCGCAAGGTCGACCCTACATTGACCCCTGTGAGGAAGAAGTAGCCCTTTTGTATTCCTCAGTGGACTGCGAAGGATGCCACAGCCTTCCTGGCCTCGGCCACGCCTTGCTCTCCCAGTCCGCCGCGAAGGTCCATTCGAGCGCGTCGGATGCTGCCAGTGGTGACATCGACGATGTCGATCTCCAGCATCTGGTTGATGTTGTATCGGTAGACCACTTGGATGGGAGTGCCGCGGGGGCGGGGCGGAAGGTCCTCAAGCACCACTTCACCGATGACCTTCACTGCATCGCGGGTCTTGCCCACCCCTTCGGTGACCTCCACCCGAATGGCGGTCATGTTGTCGTAGGCGTAGGCGAAGCGGCCCGACTTCTCGCAGGGCACCGCGGTCGCTTCGGGTATCAGCGTGTAGACCCGCTCCTGGTGGTGGCGGTTGAGCACGATGATGCCGAGGGGATGCGATGTCGCGTCGGTGATTTGCACCGGCGGAAGGCCCATGTACCCGCTTGGCACGGGGTCGTTCTTGGCGGGCTTCTGGGGCGGCGGTGGCATCTGGATGTGCGGATCGCTGCCCGAACCGAACGCTGGCTTGGTCACCGAGAAGGGGTCGGGGGCGGAGGTCGGTGACGCCGCGGGTTGGGGGGAGCGGGCGGGAGGTGTTGGACTGGCCGGAGCCGGCACACCGGAGCGGGTGGCACGCGCGCGCTTTGCAAGATTTTGGCGGTGGAGCAGCAGCGCAGGATGGTTGGGACGGTGGCGTAAGACGCCAGCGAGTGCAGCCCCGAGTGCCACACACTCGTCAGGGTTGACCTTGGTGGGGTCGACCTTCTGACCAGACAAGCGGTTGAGCATCTCCCGAATCATCGGCATGCGCGTGGAGCCGCCGACCAGCAGCACCTCGTCGAGATGGTCCCAGCCCATGCGCGCCTTCTCAAGCACTAGCTCGCAGGTGTCCGCGCACTGGTCGACCAGGTCGGCGGACATCTCGTCGAATTCGGCCCGCGTGACCTGCGCGATCATGCGGTGACCCTTGAAGTTGACTGGGAAGACCGCCTTGGGCTTTGACGACAGGGAGATCTTGGCGGCCAAGCAGCGCTCGTAGAGGTCCTGGTAGGGGCGGGGGTCGTCGCGGGGGTCCTGCCCGAAGCGTTCGGAGAACTGCTCGGCGACATGGTTGAGCAGACGGTCGTCCCAGTCTTTGCCGCCCAGCTCTGCGTTTCCGTCGCTCGCGATAGTACGGAAGCTGATGCCCTTGATCTCCATCAAGGTGACGTCGAACGTGCCGCCGCCAAGGTCGAACACGAGCACGCGACGGTTTCCACCCAGGCGTTCGATGCCGTAGGAGATGGCCGCTGTGGTGGGCTCGTTGATGATGCTGAGGACGTTGAGGCCCGCGATGGCACCGGCCTCCGCGGTGGCGCCACGCTGTGCTGAGTTGAAGTAGGCAGGAACTGTAATGACGGCGTCTTTGAGTGAAGTGCCGAGGGCCTCTTCCGCGTCTTCCCGCAGCTTCTTCAGCACGATGGCGGACAGCTCTTGCGGCGTGTAGCTCCGCCCGAAGAACTCGAGGTTGAAGTCTGGCTCGCCCATCGAGCGCTTGATGAACCGGACGACGTTGGTGGGGTCGGCCACCACCATCTTGACCGCTTCATCTCCCACAACGCAGGCGTCGCGGTCGTAGAAATGGATGACGGACGGGGTCGTGGCTTGCCCCTCGCTGTTCACGACAACTGTTGGCTTGCCGAAGCGGTCCACCACCGCCATCGCACAGTAGGTGGTGCCGAGGTCGATGCCGAGAACGGAGTCGTTGACGGGGTTGTTGGAGGACATGTGCAGTCCCTGGGGTGTGGTGGGCACTTAGTCCTGACCGGTGGTCTTGGACGGCCGAAAGCGATGGAGGATGACCTCTTCTGGACGCAGTACTCGCTCGCCGCGGGTGAAGCCGCGCTTGACAATGCGATTGATGCGCCAGTCGAGACTGATGTCGTCGGTGTACACGACCTGGACCGCTTTCTGGCGTTCTCGGTCGAACTCTGTGCTGGACTCGGAGGGGAGCACATCACGGCGGTAGAGCAGCTCGAGGAACTCGTCGACCAGGTACTGAAAGCTGTCAGAGACGACGTCGGGGGACATCTCCCCAGACTCCAGCCCTTGCCGGAACCAGCTGAGGCTGTCGAAGAAGAGCAAGAGGTCGAGCAGAAGGGGCTTCTCCGCCTGGTAGACGAAGTCTTCCTTGTACTGGCGGAGCTCTTCATAGAGCTGGTCGAACGCGCCGCGTTGAATGTCCTCGCGGCGTGCTTCGTGC
>Ga0315321_10003089_pt1 | contig 12979 bp, 14 predicted proteins | sample M180m21515metaG_FD_203464 | JGI IMG/M metagenome (GOLD analysis project Ga0315321, IMG submission 203464) | Ammonia-oxidizing marine archaeal communities from Monterey Bay, California, United States - M1 80m 21515 | ecosystem: Environmental > Aquatic > Marine > Intertidal zone | place: USA... | reverse complement strand
TATAGGTCAAGCAACAGATGTATTTTCATTGAGTTTGGCAGATAAAAATATCCCGACAGGTTGGAGTATATCATTAGCCTGGAACCAGTCAACTGATGTTCTAGTCAGAGTTGATACTCCAAGACATATTTGGATGACCGCTAACATCCCCGAGGGCGTAGAACCAGATGTTAGTGGTGAAGTTTGGCTTACGGCCACTAGCACAAATGATTCCAGACGATTCGATGTTGAAGCAATCGAGGTTGCTGCAGCCATGGTTAGTATTGCTGAAATTACGGCCGAATCTACTGTAGAGGGTTTCGAGTACATTGATGCCGGCCAATCAACGGATATTACATTCCGTATTTGGAATAATGCGAGTCGTATTGATATTTTCAGGCCCCAAATAGGCTATACTGAAATCACGGGATGGAGTGCAGAGTTGCTACCGACTCCTGATTTAGCAATTAATCCAGGAACTTCCGCCACCTATACTGTCAGGATTTCTGCACCTGGAACGGCACAAGCTGATGACAGTGGGCCAACAATATCTCCAATGGCCCTTTCACTCCGGTCTGGTGAGATGGTATTTGGAAATGGTTGGCAAGGACTCAGAGTCAATTCATTGTATGATCTATCTCTCGAATTGATTGATTCTCCAAGTTCACTAACTCCAGGTGTACCTATTGAGTTAAGCGTTCAAATTACCAATAATGGGAATGGACCTGCTGTTGCTGTAATAGATTTACCATGGTCGCCAGATACATGGGAATGGTGGGGACTTATTGATGGTGTTAATGTAACTGAAGGTGTACCACTTTCGGTATCCTATGATCTTGAAAATGTGAAAACTGTTGATCTATGGTTGCTACTCCCCTCACTTGAAGCACCAGGAGAGTTTCATGAAATTACTATTTCCGTAACTCCAGAGGGTGGCACAGACCTTAACTCCACTGATAATTCTGTTATGTTTGAAGCAAGCACTGAAACTGTAAGACAGCCTAAATTAGAGGGGTATGCTGGTGAAAGTGTTGTTGAAACAAATTCTACTTACTCATTCAACGCAACTGCATGGAATATTGGTAATGCCGCTGATACAACTATCCGTGCACGACTTATCATCCAAACTTCAACTTCAACGGATGAGGTAATCGGATTCATTTCAACAGAAAATGGACTTTCGAAAACTAATGGAGAGTGGATAAATCTCAACTTAGGTGCAACTGAATCAGTTAACTTGATTGCAGACATCATCATATCACCTAATTGTGAACTAAATACAATTATTTCAGCTACTATCGAACTTGAAGGTGGAGCAGATGAATTAGGACGTCCAATTTCAAAAACGGTAGCTGCAGCACTGATGGTTGGTGAAAGAAGGAATGTGGTTCTAGGTGATATATCTTCACCGGACAAGGATTTCTCTGCTAAGTCTGATCATTTATTATGGATAAATTTGTCCTCAACATCCACTCAAGATGAAATATTCGATGTTGAAGCTAATACACCGGATGGCTGGGGATTAATTTGTGATGGAAACCCAGTGCATATCGAGTCTGCAAGAATCGAAATTGATCAAGGACATTTGACAACTCAAACCTATGATATGCGGTGTGAAATAATTAGAGAATCAGGTGACTACGAAGGGACATTAACTGTAACAATCATCGGTAGCGATGGACGTATTAATTTTGAAATAGAGGAAATTATTTCTTGGTCAGAGCCTACTGAGGAAGAGGCGTTATTCTCAACAGTCACAATTATATCTGGTTCTGGGGGAGTACTATTGTTGGTTTCACTCCTCTTTTTCCTGATACGTAAAAGCCCATCAGAAGACGATATTGTAGATGAGGAGGAAGAGGAATTTGAATCTCCGATTGCTGGCCCGCCAGCGACAGCATTTGCAGGCCCACCTGCTACATCGCAAGTCCAAACTACTATGCTTACTGAATACGAGATCCAAGTGGAAGAATATAATCGTAAAATGGCTGAATATGAAGCATGGCAAGCGGCGCAAGGTTCACAGGCAGTAGTCGATTCGACAGTTCATGAGTGACCTTCCTGCATTGTGGTACGGTCTACTCAGTCTAGTAGCAATATTTGGCGTTTCTACTTGGTTTTTGGATAATTTTACACAAAAAGTTGAGTTGAAAAAAATCACTGCGATATCAGGTATAATTTCAATGCTGGCACTACTTTACATCACCTTTACAACAGAGGGATTATGATGATTGAAGGAGATTGGTCTTATTTTATCCCGGTTAAATTACCTGTGGATTGGGAATTCAGAGGGGAGCCGGGATTACATCCGGAAATCGAAGGCATAACTGGTCGCAATGTTGTATTTTTAATTGAAAAAACATTTACTCGCATTGAAAGGATATTAGCCAAAATATTACGCGCCCCCAAGGTAGTTCGAAGACCAATGCATTACACTCAATCAATGCTTTGGGAACTGATGAATGGAGAGAGAAATTTTTCCGAAATTTGTGAAATTATGGAATCGATATACCACGAGGATATATCTCCTGTCGAGGAACGAATTAAATCATACCTCGAAGTATTTGTCAGACTAAACGTAGCAACAGTACTCAAGCATCGTGAAGAAGAGTGAGTATGTTCTCGGGTGGTCTGCCAATAGCAGCTCTGCCGTTAGCAATCAAAATAGGCCGTTGTAGTAATGATGGGTTCTTCAATAAAAGCGTCCTAAGACCTGCTGAATCTCCAGAATCAATTCCAGAATTACGAAATGTTTCATCTCCTGTACGTATAATGCCATCTAACGACATTAAAAGATCTAAGTCGCCTACAGAAACTCCATGGTCGAGGTACAAATAAACTTCAAAATCAAGATTTCTTATTTCGAGTAATGCCAAGGCCTGTCTCGATTTAGAGCATCGGGGGTTATGATACAAACGCATTGATTAACCCACCATTAGGAAGTTCTTCACAATGGCGCCCAAACAAGACGTAAACCAATTGCATCACTGCGCTTGTCGACAAGAGAGAGGCTTTGTGCTCCTGAAGAAGTAGATTCTGATTCCGTTAACCATGATCCTCCTTTTGTGATTCGTTTTAATCCAACTTCACTGGAGGTCCACTCAGCCACATTTCCATGGCAATCGAATAAGCCCCATTCATTAGCCTTTTTTTGACCTACTTCTCTAGTTATTGCTCCGGCATTACCCGCATGCCAAGCAACTTCATCAAGTTCGGCATCTTTACTGGAATGGAACCATCGAGAATCCGATCCAGCACGACAGGCAAACTCCCATTCAGCAGCAGTAGGAAGACGCCATGTTCCTGATAACCCCAATCTTTCATTAGTATCTGTAGCATTTAATTTTTGAATAAATTTTTGACAATCAATCCAACTAATACTTTCAATAGGGCGCAGACCTGCAGTCCAACCTTCCTGGAATTTTGCAGGATTGGAGCCCATTATAGCAGTCCATTCAATTTGAGTTACTGGTCTAGCACCGATAAAGAATGGCTCGGAAATTGTGATTTCACCTATTTCTCCCGGCTCAATCAGGACAAAAGTACCGCCATTTTCGTTACTAAATGTAGGCCGCACATTAACAACGAACCATAGGAGTCGTATCAAATAAACGGGAGCGAGAACGGACAATCCTTATCCCATATGGAGGGGCCAACGAACTAGGTGACCTCTATGTCCGAGGATGAAATGAAGAATTCAACCGATGCTGCGGCTGAAATTACGGATGCTATGATGTCGTCATTGGCAGATGTAGTAAAGACCGTAATTACACCATCAACAAATGAAGAAAACAAGGAAGATATAAGCCCGTCCATGGATGAATCTTTAGATGAAACTGAAGAGATAAAACCAGATGCTACAGTAAGTGATTTAATTTCCGAAGGAGAAGCAGCACATCGTTCTGGAGACCACATCGCAGCTCTAACTATTTTCAATAAAGCAATAGCACTTGACCCATCAAATTCAATGGCTTGGTTTAATCGAGGTGTACTATTAGAGGCAGAACAAGACTCTCGTGGGGCAAGACAATCATTCGTAATTTGCCTTGATTTAGATCCAAATCATGGGCCGGCTCTTGCTAATTTGGCAGTACTTCTTGACCGGCTCGGCGAAAATGATGGCGCCGTTGAGATTGCACACCGCGCTTTACAGTATTTCCCTGGCCATCCGCACCTAGCGGAAATCATGAACAGCAACAAAGAAGCCGGTGGCGTGTTACACACAACACCTAAGGTAATGCCACATACACAAGAAAAATTAGTTGATCAAAATTTATCATCCGCATTAGGATCATCTGAACCGGTTTCGGAAGAAATTAGTAACCCTGTAATAGAAGTCGAAACGGATGCCGGAGATGACTTCGGTGCTGCTCTTTTAGATGAGCAAGAAATTCAAGCAGAAGAGTTAGTAATCGAAGAACAAATTGACCTAGAACATCTATGCGTACAGGCAACGAATTTGCTAACTAATGGCGATGCGCAGGGTTCATTGAAACTACTAAAGGAGCATCTACATGAAACCGCAGCACAGCACTTTGATTGTTGGAGAATCGCAGCAGGTGCAATGGCGGCTCTCGGGCATGATGATCATGCAATTGGTGCATATACACATGCCCTTGGTCTTGATCAGAACAGTTCAAAATGCTTCTTCAATCTGGGTGCCTTGCATGAAAGAAAAGGCAATAATGAAGCTGCAGTGAAGTGTTTTGCAAGTGCAATTCACATTGATTCCTCATACACAAAAGCAGCGTTAAGGCTGGCTAAAATATCAGAATCTAACGGTGATATCGCTAACCTGTTAACGGCCCGCAGAGCGCTAATGAACGAAGAAGGCGGAAAAGAATCCTTGGCACTTTTATTGGTTGAACTAGCAGAGGGTGAAGCACATATTCTCGAAAATACCGCAGGTCTCCCCCCAACAATACCAGAAGGCCCAGCTCTAGCCGCTGAGGCTGTTGACTATTGTGATTCTAGTTCGAGACTTATGGGACGGGCTTTATCTGCTGCAGGAAATCATACTGAGGCTGTTAAATGCTGGAAATCCATGATTCAACAGGATAAGAGTAACCCGGAATTATGGACTGGACTAGCACGCTCTTTAGAAGCAGCAGGAGATCTCTCTACTGCGCAGCGCTGCCATGAGAAAGCAAATCTACTATCCAATCCTACACCTGTTGCGACAGACCCTCTCGATGCATTTAGTGAACCCGAACCAGTGGCTGAGCAAGTTACAGAACCTGCTCCCGAAAGTTACCATCAACCAGAGCCAGAAACCGTTATTGAAAGCCCTGCTCCGACCGAAGATCTACAGGAATTTCAAGAACAAGTTCCATTGCCAGAACTGTCAGCACGACCTGAACCTGAAATGGAAACTCCTCAAGCAAGGCCTGATGTGGACTTAGCGGCTGCTGCACTTGAAGCAACTTCACGGACTAGTGAAGTTTCAAGTTACGGTTCCAGTTCGAATGCGATTGCAAATCACGATATCGAATGGTACAACAAAGGTGTAGGTCTGATTGAGGACAAGAAATACCGAGAGGCACTATCCTGCTTTGATCGGGCGCTACCATCATTTGCGGACGATGATGAAATGGTTATCCGAATCCTAAATGGAAGAGGAAATGCCCTTTACTATATGGAAGATTATCCAAAATGTGTTGAATCATATCACAAGGCAATGGTAATCAACCCTAATGGTGTTCAAGGTAAAACACTGTACAATATGGGTACAGCATATGCTGAAATGCAACGATTTGGTGATGCGATAAAGTGCTTTGAGCAGGCAATACCACGAGGACTCGATAAAGACCAACAAAAGTTAGCAAAAGAGCAAATTCGCCGCTGTAATATTCTTCTTAAAGAACAGCAAAGAAAGTTGGCTTGATATAATGATATCAGATTCTGGCCAAGATATAATTGACCGTCTCATAGAAGGTGGACTCGAAGAAAAGTACGCTCGTATTATTTTGGGACTTTGTGGTAAACCACCCCTAAAGGCAAGCGATATTGGAAAAATAGTTTCAATTTCACGAATGGATGCATACAACAGTCTGCGCAAACTTCAGGAAATGGGCCTTGTATTGACAACATTAGACAAACCAATGAGATTTACTGGAATACCAGTTGCTGATGTGTTTAAGCAGATGATAAAGCGTGAAGAAGCCAATGTACGTAGGCTGAAGCAGCATCTTGATGAATTAAGCATTAGTAGTCCGATAATACATACAGGTTTGTACAAACCAAATGAGGCTCTTTTTACTGTAATAAAGGACCGACATAATATATTTGCAACAATTGAAAATATGCTACAAGAAGCTGAAGATAATGTATGGATTCTTCTATCAAAATGGGGAATTCTTCACCTTATGCGTTCAGGAATATTAGAATCTTTAGAAGATGCTTTGGACAGAGGTGTCGAAATACGTTTGATGGCCAATTTCGATACCAAAACAATTCGGTTTTATGATCAACTAGATGACCGAATAGAAGTTCGCCACCAAGACAATCAATCTCAAGTAGGGGCCTATGTTGATGATGAAGTAGGAATCCAAATTGTTCATTCCGAAGATAATCCAACTGGGCGTGGGAAGGAAGATGCTGCACTATTGATTGAATCCAAGGATTACATGATGGCGCAGATAGAATTACTGAAAGTACAATGGAGCGAGAGTGTCGCTCACGGTTCTGCAAGAGCAAGACTTGTCGATGGGATGATTACAGAACCATTGAGATTAACAATCGGTGATGGATCTTTCTATCAAAGGTTACGAGGCTTGCTTAGTGATGAAGGAGGAATAGGTGTTACTAATGCAATTATTAGGCGTCCAGATGAGCCCCTCACTCTTGGAATATCTGCGGCTGCCCTGGGTGAACTGGGAGTAAATATGACTGCAATTCTACGAAGTGTTGGGCAACGAATTGGCCGTGAATTAGCCCTTGAATTAAGAAATGAAGTAACAGATGAGAGTTTCTGGAAAAAACTCGGTAAGCAGTGGACTAATCTTGGAATGGGTGAATTGATTATTGATGGTATTCCTCCGACCACTGTTACTGTAAAGGGTTCAAACAGTTGTGAAAATAATCCACAAATAGGGGAAATTCTTTGCCACATGGATGAAGGTGTACTTGAAGGTATATTGATGGAACGACATGGGTTTGAAGCAACGGCTTCAGAGCGATTATGCACATCTTTGGGCCAGGACCATTGTGTATTCGAAATATCTATTCAGAAGGGTAATTGAGCACACAGGTTGATATGAGGCCACTATTTCACAGTGGTATGGACTGCAATACATGTGACACCGCCCCCGCTATTGTGATTAACACTCCAGAGGTTGTCGATGTCGGTTTGACAATAACCGAGAAAGCAAAGGAAATGCTTTCATCAGCATTTGGTGACGACATGTCTCATGCGCTTCTTGTAGGTGTTTTGTCAGGTGGATGTTCCGGTTACATGTATGATTTGCAAATCGTGGAATCAACAGACCAGGATTGCCAAGAAATCAATCTTGGTGGATTTAGAGTTCTAGTTCCAAATGCCACATCCCATCTTCTTGATGGAATAGAAATTGATTATGTCGATCGAATGATGGGCGGCGGTTTCAAAATAAACAATCCTAATGCCGCAAGTTCTTGTGGCTGCGGTGAGTCATTCGCTTGAGTGTTGATTCAAATGGGTGTCGTAGAACTCGACGCTTATGTTCTAATTTTACGTGGCAAAGATTCTATCTCTCTGATTAATGGGTTATCAACCAACAAGGTTGAAGGCTCTTGCTCTACTGTTTTCACCACTCAGAACGCTAAGATAGTGGATATGGTAGATGTAATTGTTACAGACGGTTTTATTGCATTGGTTGGCTATAATCCATACAAAGAGAACTTAATCCAACATATCTCTCAACGAATACTTGGACAAGATGTCACTGTAGCAGATGTTTCTACTGGAAATCGTGTTTATCTTTCTACAACTGAAATGAAAGTTGAATCCAATGTCACAATCTGTAAAACCTTCAGAGGATGGATAATTGTAGCCCCAAATATCGTGGAAATCCCCACAACAATGACTAATGCTGAATTTGAAGATTACCGAGTTGAGAACATGATTCCAATTCAAGGAAAGGAAATTACCCCTGCAAACCACCCACTAGCATGTGGTTTGGGCCACTTGGTTCATGAAGCAAAAGGGTGCTACATTGGCCAAGAAATACTTGCACGAATGCGTAGTAGGGGGAAGCAAGGCAAGGAATTATTACGTCTACCAAACCCCGTTGAGGATGCAACATCCATAGGTAAAACACATTCTCTGTCAATTAGAAGAGTATAGTACTTGTAACATATCTAATGTTATCCAAGATTGTGCAAAGGAATCAATAAGTGATTTCGAGTGGGCCGTTTATGAATCGATTGGTATACTTCCCAGTTCCTGGGCGTGCTGAAGCAAGTCGTGTCGCATTGGAACTTTCTACTCTTGAATGGGAAGATGTTGAAGTAAATGGAGACAAATTTAACCAGATGAAAAATGATGGTGACTTGCCATGGCAGATGCTTCCTGTATTGCAAACATCAACTGGAACAATAGCTGAATCTTCTGCAATATTGAGGTATGTGGGTAAGTTTGCAGGTTTGATACCTGCCGATCCATATCAAGCAGCAAAGGCTGATGAATTCATGGATGGGATGGGACCTCTTGCTAGGGCTTTGGACACAACATTTGGAATTTCAGATTTAGATGAAAGAGTAAAATTACGTAAAGATCTTTTCGAAGAGGGAGGTGAAGGTACCAAAAACTTGCAACTTTTCGAAGATAAAATTGGGCAATCAAGCACAGGTTGGGCTGCAAATACAGATCAGATGAGCATTGCTGATTTGAAATTATTTACCGAATTATTTGCATTGTTTTCTGGTAATTATGATGGAATTGAAGCCTCGGTAATTCGCAGGTATCCAAATTTATTGAAATATCATAGCAAAGTTGCGGTTGAACCACGAATAATAGAGCATTACAGAGGAATTACGGAAGATGATATGCGCTGGACATTTCTACCTGGGGCATTCGATTAAGGGGGAATTCTTGATAGGATGGGTGTGATTCTTTCACATTATGACATGGTTATCTTGGGTGGCAAAAGGTTTGCTAAGTGGAGCTATTATCGTTGCGGCTAGTGAAATTGCAAAAAAATCAACACTGTATGGTGCGATTGTAATTTCTATTCCTTTCATGAGTATAATGTCACTCATATGGTTATACAGTGACACCAAAGATGCCGAAAAGGTAGCAGATTATGCTGAAGGCATTCTTTGGTTAGTCATCCCATCCCTGCTACTTTTCATGATATTACCATACTTGCTGAGAAGAGATTGGAGTTTCGAATCAGCAATGGCCATAGGAATTGTTGCAACAATTGTTGCGTATTTGTTAATGGCTTACTTAGCAGTAAACTACGGCGAATCTAGTGTATGAGGTGGATATATGATAAACAATGAACTGAATAATAAACGCGCTTTTATGACGTTGGCATTATTCCTTACATCTTTATCTCTAATTTACTATTCGTGGGCAGAGTATAATCAACCAATTGAAAAAGGTGGCGCAGTGCCTTTTTCGATGTGCTACCCTTGTTGTTTGCTACTGCTAGGTTTACTCGCAATGGAGTCTGCTAGAAACATGTACTTCAGAGGTACAATAGCATATCATTCTGAGCCTTGAATCGGGCAGGTGCTAATTCCAAGAGCACGATATATCATACAGGTTCCAGATACTGCATTGAACAATAAAACTCCAGCCACTACTAAGCCAATATTTGCAATTGATGCGTTAGCACTAGAAGGTACTGCGAAATAAAATCCTATCAAAATAACTGCTATCACAGCTCGGATAATACGGTCTTTGTCACTTTCATTTTTTACAAACAACTTGAATCCAGAATCTTCTACCATGGTTTTTTGCAATCGAACACAGTTTATGTGTTATTCGATTAATAGCCCAAAATATCTTTCAATTGACCTTTGTAAAAGTTAGCCGAGCCTTGAAGTGATTCAAGTTCAGCATCGGACAGATCCAATTCAAAAATTGTCTCTACTCCGTTTGCTCCAAGAATACATGGAACGCCGATGTAAACATCTTCCAGCCCATATTGGCCGGTCAGGTAACAGGATGCAGGAATTACTCTGCGTCGATCATTGAGAACTGCTTCAGCCATAATTGCTGCAGCAGAGCCCGGTGCATAAAACGCTGAACCCCTCTCTAGTAATTTGACAATTTCGCCACCGCCGCCAGCAGTACGTGCACTGATTGCTTCGATTCTATCTTCGCTCATCAATTGCGTTATTGGAATCCCGCCTACAGTGGTATAACGTGGTAGAGGAACCATTGTATCGCCATGACCGCCTAGAACCATTGGAGAAACATCTTCTTCTGCACAATTCAACTCTAAAGCGATGAAGTGCGCCATTCGAGCGCTATCCAATACTCCTGCTTGCCCGATTACACGGTTAGTTGGGAAACCAGTTACCTTTTGCATATGATAAGTCATTAAATCTAGAGGATTAGTGACCATGATAATTGTAGCATCTGGGGCATGACCTTTGATTCCGGTTCCAACTTGCTTTACAATTTCTGCATTTTTGCCGATTAAGTCCTCTCTTGTCATACCAGGCTTACGGGGAAAGCCGCTCGTAACTACAATTACATCACTGCCAGCAATATCTTCGTAGTTCGCAGTACCCGTAATAGTACCATCATAATTCAGCACGTTACTGTTCTGACTCATGTCGAGAGCCTTACCCTTGGCAAAGCCCTCGAAAATGTCAAGCAATACAATATCTGCAATTTTCATTTGTGCCAATACAAATGCACAAGTTGCTCCAACATTTCCTGCTCCAATAACTGCTATCTTTCTGCGCCCGGTTGCCATTTTAACCACTCCGATATGCCGCCCCAGACATAAGACGTCCATAAGCATAGGCGGTGTTACTGCGAACACCTATTTTCGGTAACTCAACCGAGTCGTTCAAGAACCGGGTGCAGGTGGGGGGATTCAGCGAGTGTGCGAAGGTGCATTCGCGAGGTGAAAACATGAAAATTGGAGTCCCTATGGAGCCCGTGGGAGAAACGCGTGTTGCAATAGTACCTGGCAGTATGAAAAAAATGATCAAATCCGGATTCGAAGTCCTAGTAGAAAGTGGTGCTGGAAAAGCGGCAAACTACGAAGATTCTGATTATTCCGATGCCGGAGCGACAATATGTGATCGGTCTACTGCAATGTCTTGTGACATAATTATTGCAATTCGTATTCCTGAAGTGAAAGAGCTTTCCAAAGGCAAAGTTGTTGCTTGTGTTGCAGATCCATTTCGCCATCCAGAAAAAGTTCAGGCTTGTATTGACGGTGGAATAACACTGCTGAGTATGGACATGATTCCTCGCAGATTATCTCGTGCACAATCTATGGATGTAAATTCTAGTCAGGATAATCTAGCAGGATACAAAGCCGTACTACTGGGCGCTTCACATGTACCTAGAGGTATACCAATGATGACTACATCTGCTGGGACAATAAGGCCAGCAAAGGTTGTTATTATGGGCTCAGGAGTTGCTGGACTACAGGCAATTGCAACTGCAAAACGCCTAGGAGCAGTTGTTTATGCATCTGATGTGCGTAAATCAGCAGCAGAACAAATCGAATCTGTCGGTGGACGATTTATTGAAGTCGATGGAATGGATGATTTCGAAGATGAAGCAGGTTATGCTAAACCCCTAACTCCGGAATTTATTCAGAAGGTTAACGATACTGTGTGTGAAGTTGCTAGTGATGCAGACATCATTGTTACTACGGCAAGGATTTTTGGAAGACCTGCACCAATTACTGTTCCGGCTTCTGCGATTGAAACTTTCAAATCAGGAGCTGTTGTTGTTGACATGAATGCTGATGTTGGTGGCAATTGTGAACTAACAAAGCCAGGTGAGGTGCACATTACCGATAATGGAGTTATTATTGTTGGAACCTCAAATCTACCCGGTACGCTTGCCAATACGGCATCTATGCTATATTCAAACAACTTGACTACATTCATTACCAGTTTGGTTGACAAGGAAAATGGTTTCCAAATATCTGAAACCGATGATATTCTAGTTGGTGCCCCAGAAGGTAGCGATTTCTATGTTTCTGGAATGGGTGGTGTTCTGATTTGTAAAGATGGAGAACTGCATCCAAAACAAACTCGACTAGGAGGTGCTCTTTGATGACCCCTGAACTTTTAATTGGATCTCTTACCCTATTCGTGCTATCAATTTTCCTTGGTGTCGAATTAATCACTAAAGTACCTGCAATGCTACATACACCACTAATGAGTGGTGCAAATGCAATTTCAGGCATCAGTGTTGTTGGTGCTCTGCTTGGTGCAAATGTTGCCTATGATGGGGGCGATACTGTAGTATCTGGTATTCTAGCATTCGTGGCATTGGTACTTGCAATGATTAACGTCGTAGGTGGATTTGCTGTAACTGATCGAATGTTGAAAATGATTGCCGGAAAGAAGAGAGGTGCTTGAAATGCTAAGTGATTGGGTTTCATTTGGATATTTAATCTCCGCAGTATTATTCGTTTTAGGACTGAAGAAATTGGGTCATCCACGAACAGCACCTAGAGGAAACCAGTATGGAATGATGGGGATGGCAGTGGCGGTTCTAACAACCGTTGTTGATATGCATTACTTACCTGATGGCATAGTTGGCTGGACAATTATTGGTTCTGGATTGTTCATCGGTGCATTGATTGGATACATCATGGCTGTTAAAGTTCAAATGACAGGCATGCCAGAATTAGTAGCTCTGTTCAATGGTTTTGGTGGAGCAGCCTCAGCACTTGTTGCACTTTCGGAAACTTGGAAATGGATAGAAAATACTTCTCCAGAACCAGGGCTTGCTACTACAGTGGCAGTAGTTGCCGCTGGCCTTTCTGCATTGGTCGGATGGATGACATTGACTGGTTCACTTCTTGCAATG
>Ga0315321_10003086_pt1 | contig 12985 bp, 12 predicted proteins | sample M180m21515metaG_FD_203464 | JGI IMG/M metagenome (GOLD analysis project Ga0315321, IMG submission 203464) | Ammonia-oxidizing marine archaeal communities from Monterey Bay, California, United States - M1 80m 21515 | ecosystem: Environmental > Aquatic > Marine > Intertidal zone | place: USA... | reverse complement strand
GAAGAATCCGAAGACTAATCACAGCAATTTGCTAATATTGATTATTGGTGAAACTCTCTCATCAATCATTGCAAGTATCTCATCGAGAGTTTCTTGATCGTTCGCTTCAACTCTCATAACAAGAATCGCTTCTGTGTTCGATTTGCGAGCTAGATACCAACCAGACTGCACTCCGTCCTTTTCGAAGCGTACCCTTACGCCGTCAATGGTCGAAGAATCATGGTCAGCAAAAGCCGCTGTGATTGCAGCAACGGTAGCCAACTTGTCCTCTTCAGCACAAGGCACCTTTACTTCACCAGTAGTCGGTAGATTTGGTGCTAATCGATTAAGTTCAGCACTGAATAAAGCATCTCTGCGAGACCAAAGTTCCAAGATTCTAGCAGCGTTGTAAAGTGAACAATCAAAGCCATACCATCCACGGTCAGACATGAATATATGGCCACTCATTTCTCCAGCCATCAATGAATTAGGATGCTCTGCAAGAACTCTCTTCATGAATGAATGACCGGTCTTTGCCATCATTGGTTTTCCACCAGCGGCAATAATTGCTTTCTCAACATTCATCGAACATTTGACGTCATAGATTAGCAAATCTTTGCCCTCTTCGGTCCCAACTACATCGTCTGCCATCAAAGCAATTAATCGGTCAGGATAAACGAAGTCACCGTTTTCGTCGACAGCTCCGATTCTATCACCATCTCCATCAGCACCCAAGCCCAATTCACAACCATTGTCAACAACAGCCTTGGCTAAATCTATCATGTTGTATTCACGAGTTGGGTCTGCTCCATGATTTGGTTCAGTATTGTCCCAATCGCAGTATAGGTCGAGATGGTCTGCGCCAATCATGTCTAGCAATCTTGTCATAGCAGGTCCAGGAACGGCATTACCACAATCCACTGCAACCTTAACTGGTCTAGCAAGTTTGCCGGTTGAAGCAACGATGGCTTCGAGATAATTATCTTCGTGAGGATGGTCAATATATTCTCCAGTACCATTCTTGAATTCTCCAGTTAGGAATACTTCCTTCAATTCCTGAATCTCTTCACCAGCGAGCGGTAAAGTTCCTCTGCACATCTTGAATCCATTATGTGTAGGCATAGGAAGGTGTGATGCTGTTACCATTACTCCTCCATCAACTGGCAATGTCCAGCATGCATGGTACAAGCACCCGGTCGAAACAATTCCTAGATCCAGAACCTTAACACCAGAATCAACCAGTCCTTGAATTAGGTTTGATGCATAACTTGGACTTGATTCACGAATATCCCTTCCAACTGCGAAGGAAGAGCAATCAAGGTAAGTTGCCATTGCACGCCCTAGGCGATAAGCGAATTCATCAGACAATTCTTCACCTGACAATCCCCGAATGTCATAGGCCTTGAAACAGTGAGTTGGCCATTCGCCCATATTGTAGGCGTGCAAGTCTTCTCGTATGTATTTCATCGCCTCATGAGAAAGGAAATAGTCAATCCAATAGTAAGGAATACTCCCCACTCAAGCAAGACACCTTGCCACCACGCAACCAAAGATATTGCAGAAACCGATGGCACACCTATCATCAATAATTTAGGCCATGTAACAAGACCACTAGGCGGCTCCTCAAGGTAAGGGGAACCAGGCATTTGAATCACTCATTATTGGAATCAATCGCTTGAACGACAATTTCGACCTTTGCTCCTGCTGGAAGAGCACCAGCCTCAAAAGCAGCTCGAGCAGGTTTGACAGCCATATTTTCAACCCACGCTCCATAGATTTCGTTCATTGCAGCAAAGTCGTTTATGTCATCGAGTAAGACTTGAGCAAAACAAACCGATTCTCGATTCACACCCGCTGCCTCAAGAAGAGCATCGATTTTTGCAAGTGCGCCAGAAGTTTGACTTTTGATGTCATCACCAGCATCTACATCGATTTGACCAGAGAGCCAAATCACGCCACCTGCCTTGACTCCGGGAGTATAGGGGCCATACAATTTACCGCCATCCACACTAATCGCTTTCTTCTGCATATACAGGGCCACCACATGGTGGCACATCAAAATAGCCCGACATTGTCGAGCAAACATGGCGACTGGCTGGGTTATCGATCATCCCGCCCATGCTCGTCTATTAGCGCCCATGATGCGGGAGTTATCTTCCACCGACGATGTCATCATTGCTTGTGATAGATTTGAAGTTAGAGCGATGATGGAAAATTGCGATGGACACATGCCTCGCAGGAGAATAGTTTGGGTTCCACGTCCAATCGGAAAAGGGCGTTGGCGCAAAGCATGGAAACGTGCAAAAATTGCGAGAAAGACTCTGAAAAGAGTAGACCAAGTGGTTAGTATAGGCGCACCTATTGAATTGAGGGTCGCACCACGTAAAGCAAAACGCATCTACATCACCGATACCGAAGTAAATCATCTAGCCCATAGACTAGCAAGACCAACAGACATCATTATTCCAACACATTTTATCGATTCCCTTGCTAGCCCACTGATGACAAAGAAAGCAAAATTTCATCGAATAAATGGTTTACATGGCCATATTCACCTTCATCCAAAAATTCTCCCTGAGAAAATATCCGACCCTCCAAAAATACTGGTCCGTAGATTAGTTGGCGATGGAACTCATGACGCTGATGAACTTCTTCCAATTCCTGAAAATTGGCTTGAAGGATTGACAATCAACCGTGCAGATGAAAATGAAGTAGAAGGCAATCCTTGGGATTTAGATGGCCTTATTGCCAGCATGGATGGGGTAATCACACAATCGGTTACGATTGCTAGTGAAGCGGTTTTGCTAGGTATACCAACTCTACTTGTAAGTAAGGCAGTTAGAGGTTTTCTCGATAGATTAATCGAAGATGGTTATCCATTATTCATAGCACGTGAACACGATGAATCAATCCTTGCGGCTTGGCTTGCAGGGTTGCATTTGACAGATTCTTTAGAGATTCCAGAATGGCCTAATACGAAATCAGAAATGCTTGATCTTCTCAAGCATTGACATATGGTCTCCAGCTAATTCCTCGACCTCAGAGATTCGATACCAACCTGCACTAGCAGCATCATCACCAGCCACTGGCTCATCAAAGGCAGCCACGAGATAGGCAATTGAAACTACATGTCCGCGCGGGTCTCTACCTGGATCGCCATTTACACAAAGCAATCTTACAACTTTGCCATCAACCCCACATTCTTCTTTGAGTTCACGAATTACTGCAACCTCAGGGTCTTCACCTGAGTCGACAAATCCCCCTGGGAATGCAAGCATACCTTTCCAAGGCTCATTCTTACGTTGAATAAGAAGAACTTCATCGCCTCTAATCGCTATTGCATCTACTGCTAAAGAGGGTTGAGGCCACTGGCCACAATCGTCACACGCAGCCAAATCACTCACCGAACCTACGTTTGCGTGCTTGATATGTTTGAATTGCTTTGAGCAATTCTTTCTTGGAAAATGATGGCCAAAATACGTCTGTGAAATATAATTCAGAATAAGCCATTTGCCAAAGTAAGAAGTTAGAGATTCTTTCTTCACCAGAAGTTCGTATGACTAGATCAGGATCGGGCATTTCAGCCGTATACAGCCTGCGACTAACTTCACTTTCATCGATAGAATCGAGTGATAATTCACCCGCACTATGGTCGGCTGCGATACTTTTTATGGCCGATAGCATTTCTTCACGACTGCCATAAGCAAGACAAACTGTGAATGTATAGTCGCCGTATTCAGAGGTTTTATTTTCGGCATAATCGATTGCTTCATTCACCGAATCAGGTAATAATTCTCTACGCCCAATTATCTGAACTTTGACGCGATTTTCATGAATCCTAGGGTCATCAGCAATATCCCTTAAACCTTCAATATAAAGTTTGAATAAACCATCTAACTCATCGATTTGTCGACTTAGGTTTTCAGTCGATAAAGCATATACTGTGAAATATTTAATCTCCAACTCCATTACCCAATCAAGAACTTGTTCGAGTTTCATCTTACCCATTTTGTGGCCAATGTCGGTTTCTAAAGCCTTGGACCAAGCGAATCTTCGATTGCCATCCATGATAATAGCGAGATGGTTTATTTTGACGGGGTGCTTCTTGACACCGCGTAAGAGTTTTGCCTCAACAGCGTTACCGAGAACATCTCCGAGACGATTGCTTATACCCATTATATCGCCCCCTCTATCCAACCCATTCGCTTCAACCGTTTGAGTTAATCCCCATCAGCCCTTCGGCCTAATCATGGAGGACCGACCTTGGTGGCCTAAGGGCATCGTGCAAAGTCATGATGAGACCTCTATTTCGACATCTTGGGGTACGCGTCCTCTACACATCCCAGAGATTACTCTTGACTGGTGGAATAGTCTCCAGAATACTTGGGGAGAGTGGCCAGAAGTTGAAACATTCGAACAGATCGATGAAGACCGCAGCGGCATCTGGTACGATATAGGTGAATACAAAGCGTTGGTAATTCCAATTCCAACTGGAAAGCATGCTTCAAGGCTTAGTAGAAACCCTCAACTAAAATCCGCCTTGAAAACCCATCTTCAATTACCTATTGCAGGCTATGATAAAGATGGAGATCATGTGCTGATATATCCTAAAGATAAACCCGGTAAGATTACTGCAAAATCACTAGCAGGATTACATGTATCATTGATCAATGGAGGCTGGAGTACTCCAAACGATGAATATGGTTGGAATGCCCGATTGAAGAAAGTTGAAGATACTCTCAAAACTAGTACTTTATGGCGGGCCCCTCATAGTAGGAACACCATTGGAATACCCCGAATCGAATTGAAGGGGATGCGTCCAGTCCCTCTTCCATTATGCGATGCTATTCTTTGGAATAATGATACTAACCTTGCCATGATAAGGCAGGCCCTAAAGCATAATGTTATGTTGAAATGGAGAGAATTTGTTCCGTCAAAATACCGGGGTGATGATGTGATGCGAATCGCTACTGGGGGGGTAGCACATTTCAGATATGATCTAAACATTCTCCGTAAAGCTGAGGCAGTAGCCTTTGGATCCGAGGATGCCGAAATTGATGAATATCTCAGCGGCGTAGATCGGATACAAGCTAAATTAGGCATAATGCGATTAATGCAAATGGGTATACCTCTTGCTATATTCGGCTTAATTGGAACATTCTGGTTAGATAGCGCCGGTGAATTTAGTAAGCCTTCAATTGGCTACTGGACCTTTGGATTAATTGGGATAATCTCATCATTTTTGTATTCTTACAATGAGCCAGATTGGCGTGATCAATTGTGACGTCGGCGGTTATCGTGGAACTTAAGTCCACATGTCTTGGCAAGTTCCATTATTAGAATTAGTAATTCTTCACGCGCTTCTTTCTCAGCAACTCCACTAGCAATATCCCAGTATATGTTACATCCAATATCGATAGCATCTGGTCCTAATGCCGAAATTCTAGCATATGAGGCATCTTCTTTCATTGTCTTCTCATGCTTTACGATTAGATCAACAACTCCATTACAGAATTCCAAAACATCAGTTGGATCAGAATTGATATCTAGTTTGAAGATAGGTTGCCAACGGCGGAATCTTCTCTTACCCCAGTTTTCGACTGGAGTATTTGTCAAGTTAGCATTAGGCATTGTAATAACAGTATCAAGGCTTGTTCTAATCAATGTTGTACGAAGGCCAATTTCTATGACTTCACCTTCTACAGATCCAATAATTATCCAATCTCCAACTTGGAAAGGTCGGTCGAGTAGAACGGTTGTTGCGCCAAAGATATTCGAAATAGTATCTTGAGCAGCGAGTGCTAGAGCAAGTCCTGTAATTCCAAGCCCAGCGACCATAGTTGTGAGGTCAAATCCGAGGGCATCAGCGATGAATACCATTCCAAATATTGCAATCAAGAAGCGCATTATACTCTCCGCAGCAGAAACTACCGTTTGTTGCGAGCCATCTAATTCTCCATCATCATCAGTCCATACCACAAATCCATGAATAACTCCAACAAATTTGAAAGCGGTAATTACAATTGAAACTACCATTCCTAATGTAAGCAATGAAATTAGTAATTCAAAATCAGTGACTAGCATTAGACTAACCCAGCAACCAGCGGCAATACCAAGTGCTTTACCTGAGCCGATTAACGCCTCACTTGCAACTTCACTAACCTTTCGCAAATTACCAAAAAAGCGTGGTAAAATCAAACCACATATTTGTCGGATTATGAATATTAATGCAGTAACTAATACGATAGTGATAATGCTTTCAGCGCTAATTCCAAAAATCTCTTTATCATTTCCAGGAATGGCATCAATAATTCTCTGCATAACTGTTTCGAGGGGCACTTGAGGGAAGTGTTTTTCGCTCATTTTAGTTATTTGAGCCCCCTAAGGGGGCTATTTCATGGACGCGACGCCTTGAAGAGGGGGGCGGCTCTGGCTAGAGCGATAGCATGAGTTTCGAATCCCGTCAAAGTTCACTCGCAATTCTTCTATTGCCGTTTTTACTATCTTTCCTTTCACCGATAGTTAGTGCGAGCGTCGAACAAGCCGAAATTGCCGCAGAAGAGCAAACTGATATGGACCCATGGGACCAATGGGACCTAGATGATGAAGGGAAATACATTTTTTGCGAATACGATTCTGAAGGCAATGCAGTGTGTGAATATCAATTCCCATGGAGCCAAGAGGAACAGATGCAATTCAAGGAATACCATACTTATGAAACAATGAAAGAACGAATGATGCGTCTAGCAGCTGATAATCCGGAATTCATGGAATTCCATGAGGGATTGAATGGTGGAACGAACGCTAGAGGTCAAGAAACCACTGCAGATACCTACGAAGGATGGTATTACGGGCATTCATCACCTTGGTTGAAGATTACCGGAGATGTTGAAGGCGGTGAATACAATCAATACAATGGCGATAGTGGTAACTATCCAGACCGACCTGATGTCATGATTGTTGGAAACCATCACGCTCGAGAATGGATGAGTTATGAAACTCCACTTCTTGTGATGGAAACAATTGCATATTACTACGGTAAAGGCCCCATCGACAATGACGGAGATGGACTAACCGATGAAGACCCATGGGGAGATGCTGATGGAGATGGGCAAGTCGATGACGATGGCGATTGTCTAGCCCTCGCTCCTGAATGGCAAGATAGTAATGGTGACGGTAAAGCATGTAATCCTGGAGATTTTGGTGTAGATGAAGATTTCAGTGAAGTTGAATTAACCAATCTTGTTAACAATCGTGAAATCTATCTAATTCCAATGCTGAATGTTGATGGCAATATCTACGATCGTGAAGTTTACATGCCTGGCCAATGCCCTGGAGAAGAAGCTTGGGATTGCTCGTCGGCTGGTTGGAGAAAGAATCTACGTGATAACACTGTGACAGGAGTTACTCCGATTCCTGATTTGGATGAAGCAGTTGATGAAGGCTGTGACGGCGTCGACCTAAATCGAAACTACCAATTCGAGTGGGGAGCCCCTTTGGGTGCTACTGGTCCACTGTTCCCTGGTGCATGTTATGCAGGCCAGAATAACGATGTTTACAATGGTCCTGTGGACAATACTGACAATGATGGCGACTGTGTAGGAGCGCCTACTCCAGAATGTGTCAATGAAGATCACGTTGATGGCAAGGATGATGATGGAGATGGTCTAACCGATGAGGATTGGTGGGGCGGTAACACAGAACCAGAGACTAAATTCATTCAAGATATGACCGAAATGAATGATGATAATGGCGATGGTGCTTCTGAATTCAAAGCAACATTGACTTACCACTCATTCTCTGAATTGGTACTCTATCCTTGGGGTCACTGTACTAATTGCCAGAGCCCAGACCACGACCAATTGGTGTACCATGGTGACCAAATGGCAACTATGACAGACTATACCAACATGCAATCTTCAGATTTGTATCCGACCTCTGGTGATTTCTGTGATTGGCATTACGGAGTGCATGGATCTTACTGTTACACTATGGAAATCGGAACTGCATTCCATCAGCACGAAGACGATGTAGATCACATCGCAGTTAGAAATTTAGGCGTTGCTTTCTACATGACTTTAATCGCAGACAACCCTCGTGAAAGAGCGGATTTAGCTATGGAAAATGTAGTTAGAAATCAATTCATTGAAAAACCAGACCAAGTAATGATTCCATCTTCTGGAGATATTCCAGTTTCGATGTGTATTGATCACGCTTTCACAATTGATTTAGATTCTATGAAATCTCATGTGATGTACCGTTTGGTTAAGCCAAGTAGATCGCAATCTGATTATGGACCAACAGAATGGTTTGAAGAAGATTGGTCTCATGTAGGATTTGATATTGCAGAAGGAGAAACCTGCCAATTACTTAATTCAACAGAAGGAAATACAACAGCAGAGGGCTACAAGATAGTAGCCAACATCCCGGTCGATGATACAGAAAACGGCTACTTACATTACAAGTCGATGATTTCTACTCTTGGTGGAACTCAAAAGGTAACATATCCACCTGACTCTGCTTATCATGAGTTAAAGATTGAATATAGAGCTCCGTTCGGTTCACTGATGGGCTCTTTGGCTTTATTTATGACAGTTGCATTCTTTGTATGGGGCGGACTTGGGGTCTGTCTCAGAATGATGATGGTTGACGAAGAAGAGGTAAAATCTCTGGATGATGCTTCTGATGCGATTCTTGATGCTGAAATCGAGGAGGGCTCTTCATGAGCCAGTCCGACCAGTTTAGCGGTAGAATGGGACTAATTTTCGCGTCCATCGGTGCAGCAATAGGGACTGGAAATATTTGGCGATTCCCGCGAATGGTAGGTGCTAATGAAGGAGGAACATTCCTCATTCCCTGGCTCATTTTCTTGTTTGCTTGGTCTATTCCTCTAGTCATTGCAGAGTTCGCTTTAGGAAAGCGTTCACGTACTGGTACAATTGGAACATTCAGAATTTTCGCTGGTAAGCACTTTGCTTGGATGGGTCTTTGGACAGCTTGGATTTCTACAGCGATTGGTTTCTATTATGCAGTTGTAGCAGGATGGTGTTTGAAATATTTCCAACTTGGAGTTTCGAATGGCCTAGTCGGTGAAAATGTCGACACACAATTGGTTTGGAATGAATTTTTGCAATCTCCGGGTAATGTAATTTTCTTCCAATTTTTGGTTATTGCAATTACTCTACTAGCAATTTGGAAAGGTGCTAAAGCGATTGAGAAAGTAAATGTAATTTTGATGATTTCATTATTCGTACTACTGTTCATGTCCTTAGGGTTATCATTGTGGATGGATATGTCCGATGGAACTCTTGATGGATTCTTATTCATGTTCACTGTGAAATGGAGTTCTTTGAGCGAACCGTCTATTTGGATAAATGGTTTGTCACAATCAGCGTGGTCATGTTCCGCAGGAATGGGAATGGCGATTACTTATGCTGTATACATGCGTAAGGATGAGGATACAACGCTCAATGCATTCACAATGGGATTAGCAAACAATTCGATTTCAATTATTGCAGGCCTAACCGTGCTTTCTGCAATCTTCGCAGTATCTGATAACCCTCTTGACACAGTAACCAATGGATCTTCAGCAATTACTTTCCTTGCTTTACCTGAAGTTTTCGCACAAGCACCTGGCGGTGGTATTGGTGCTTGGGTGATGATGAGTGGTTTCTTCTTAGCACTCTCATTCGCTGCACTCACATCAATGATTTCTACAGTCGAATTGTGTGTTCGAAATTTCGTTGACCACGGATATGAGCGTGAAAAGTCGGTTTTACTGACTTCAATAGCGATTCTGATTTTCGGCCTTCCATCTGCAATGTTATGGATAACAATTGCACCAGATGGTACAGCCTTCCCACAATTCCTTGAAGTTCAAGACCACATTTGGGGATATGGATTGATGTTTAGCGGTCTGTTTATCGCATTTACAATCTGGAAGTATGGCTACAAAAAATGGCGTGCACATGTGGCATCTGGTGAAGCAGCTCCTGGATTATCAGGATATCTTGGCGTAGGTGTTTCAGCATTCCGTGATGATTTCATCAACACTGGTGATAACGATATCTGGATCGGCAGATGGTGGGACCTTCTGATGTATCTTGCATTCCCATTCTTGTTCACGATTCTAATCGTGTCGTATTTCGGAGATATGATTGCAAATACTCCAAATGTTTGGCATCCAACGAATCCACATGGAATTACAATCATCCTTCTATTCTGGGGAGTTGTCGCAGGTGGTTTTATTTTGCTCAACAAGAAATTGATTCAACGCCCACTTTTCAGAAATATTCCAGAGGGTGCAGATGTCGATATTTCGATGCTTCCTGGAGGCGATGATGACCTTGTTTGCGAAGTTGGAGAATACCCTGCAGGATGGGAGCATCTTGCTGAAAAAGCAGATGCCTGAGGTGTAATACTTGGAGTTGAGCCTATTCCAATGGATTGGATTAGGGCTTGGGGTTGCCATCATTCTAATACCGATTGCTAGATGGTTTTGGAAACGATTTGATATGCCCAGTAAACGGGCTGTAGAACTCATGCAACGTCAAGAAAAAGAGCAACATGAAGCCGAAATGTGGGCCGGAATCGAAGCACAAGTTGAGGCAGAGACCTCAGCAAAACGCGAATCTGAGATGAAGCAACGTGAGAAGCAAGAGCGTGGTGGAAAATCATTAGATGAGGTTGAATCAGTAGATGTTTGGAACAAACTTGGCATAGACGTACCAATTAAACCGGTTGACAGAGAAGTTGCTCCACCTGTAATCTCCGAATCTATTCTTGAAGGTCAAGAATCGGAATCAACTCTGGAATCTAAAGATGAACCAGAGCCGGCTGAAGTACCAGAAGAGCCTGATTGGGTATTGGTTGAAAAAATGGCGAATTTAAGTGAGCCAATAGCAGGGATTCCTAACGCCCCAGATCTTCAAGAATTGACGATTAAGGAACCGTCAGTAATCGAAGAAGAACCACAAATCGTCTCGATAAAAGAAGAATCAAGTGAAGAGGAATCGGATTGGCCAGTTAACTGGTGATACAGGCCTCTTAGGCCTAGACGCATCCGTTCATCTGAAATGGTGGATGCGCCCCCGTAGATGTGATGGTACAGAGGCCACGCGGAACACGGGACTTTCTCCCGGAAGTAATGAACAGGCGCCTCGCATTTGAGAATCTTCTCGAAAACAAGGCTCTGTCTCATGGTTTCAAGCGTGTTCAAACTCCAATTTTTGAGACTCTAGATCTCTTTACTGCAAAGTCGGGACCGGGGATTGTAAAGCAACTATACGCCTTCCAAGATAAATCGGATAGAGGATTGACTCTTCGTCCTGAATTGACAGCTCCAGTAATGCGAATGGTCAGCGAAGAAATGCGGAGTTATCCAAAGCCCCTCCGATTGTCTTACTTTGGCCAATGTTTCAGATATGAGGAATCCAAGAAAGGACGCTATCGAGAATTTTTCCAATATGGTGCCGAACTAATTGGTGCAAGTGGACCTCTTGCTGAAGCAGAGGTAGTCGCTCTTGCCATTGACATGCTCGATACCTGTGGTCTGATGGATTATGAGGTTCGTATTGGGCATGTAGGAGTTTTACGAGATATACTGTCAGGGCTGGGTCTCTCTGAACAGGGTGAGCCCGAAGCCCCAGTTGCTAGTGCAATGCGTCTACTCGACAAAGGGGACTGGGATGGATTAGCAGAATTATTTACAGCAAATGGCATAAATCAATCTGCAACTCAAAATCTCAGAAGTCTTTCAGAGTTAGATGGGGGAATAGAAACTCTCGAATCCGCTAGAGAGATTTTGTCAAACATGGGAATTTCTCATGATTCACTCGATGAATTGGTAGCATTGCTTACCGCATTAGAATCGTTAGCAGCAACTCCTCCTTCACTCAAAGTGAATCTTTGTGTTGCACGTGGATTGGATTACTATACAGGGATGGTTTTCGAAGTAAATGTTGCAGAACTTGGTGGTGAAGGTCAAGTTCTTGGTGGAGGCTCTTATCGACTTCTACATTTGTTCGGACTCGAAGATCTCGACCCATCTTGTGGTTTTGGCCTTGGATTCGACAGGGTTCTATTAGCACTTGAAGCCCAAGCAGAAAGAGCAGGTAGAGTCGAAGTTGTGCCCGGAGAAACCCCTGCTCCACGTACATTGATGCTGCCATTCAAAGTCGATACGGGTGCCGTACTTGGAATCGTAAAGAGTCTGAGAGATGGAGGCCATCATGTAGAATTAGACCTACGTGGAAAGAACATCGGTAAGTCTCTAGATTGGGCTTCTAAGAATGGTTTCACCAATGTAGTAATAGTTGGCCCTCAAGACTATGAAAGTGGTCAATGCAGTGTCAAAAACCTAGTATCTGGAGACCAGAACGTTATTGCATTAGACTCAGAGTCTATCTCAAGCGTCCTCTGAATCTTTCCTGCTAGGCAAGTAGACTGCAGCGAGCGTCATTGTTACAAGTGCTGACATGAATAAGAATCCTGGTTGCTCTTCTGCCGCTGGTAAATCGTCATCACCAGCTTGGAAAGCTTCATCCCAAGACGCAGGGTCTATTGGCATCTCAACTTTAGTGCTCCCGTCTCCCGATAGTCCTAGTATGAATTCAGCAGGATCTCCTTCTACAAACCCGGGAATAGCAGACGCCTGCCTGTTTCCTTTCAACTTCATTTGAATTTGAAGGGATGGATTTGCGGTAGATGAATCCCAAAGCGTCTGTTCTTCAGTTATACGGTATGAGAAGACTACCGTGTTTTGTCCCTGTGCTAATTGAGGTATATGCTGCCTAAATATTTGAGTTGCACCTGCCCATAGAGTTACATTTAGTTCTTCACAATCATTCTGCCCACAAGCAGTATTAGCATCATTATCGTTTGTCCAATCGCCTCTAACAGTCAAGTTTAGAGTCACTCTTATTTCTCCACCAATTGTCATATTCAGTCGCTTACTCAAGGTAGGGTTCATTGTAATTCTTTGGTCGATATTTATTGTTCCACTATC
>Ga0315321_10003084_pt1 | contig 12987 bp, 14 predicted proteins | sample M180m21515metaG_FD_203464 | JGI IMG/M metagenome (GOLD analysis project Ga0315321, IMG submission 203464) | Ammonia-oxidizing marine archaeal communities from Monterey Bay, California, United States - M1 80m 21515 | ecosystem: Environmental > Aquatic > Marine > Intertidal zone | place: USA... | reverse complement strand
CGCCGGCCGTTTCAAGGCCGGTGAAGCCGTGATGATCCAGGGTGCCAGCACCGGCGTCGGGATCATGGGCATGCAAATCGCCAAGGCGATGGGCGCGAAGCTTGTGGTCGGATCATCCACCAACGCCGAACGCCGCACAAAATTGACCGAATTCGGCGCTGATCTTGCCGTCGATTCACAGGACCCGGGCTGGGTCGACCAGGTACTCGACGCCACAGGTGGCGACGGCGTCGATTTGATCGTCGATCAAGTGTCGGGCTATGTCGCCAACCAGAACATGGAGGCAACCAAAATCCTTGGCCGGATCGTCAATGTCGGCCGCCTGGGCGGGTTCACAGGCGAGTTCAATTTCGACCTGCATGCCGCGCGGCGGATCGACTATATCGGCGTGACCTTCCGCACCCGATCGGTCCAGGAAGTCCGCGACATCGTCGCCGCGATGAAGGCCGATCTTTGGGGTGCCGTCGAAGCCGGAGATCTTTCACTGCCCATCGACCGTGAATTCGCCTTAGAAGACGCGGCGGAAGCGGTCGAGTATATGAAGGCCAACAAACATTTCGGCAAAATCGTCATGTTGCTCGACTGAGGGGCTGCTCTCCCCGCCCCTAGCCCGTCTTTATCAAATCGGCCGCTTTCTCGGCGATCATGATGACTGGCGCATTCGTGTTGCCGCCGATCAGCGTCGGCATGATCGATGCATCCGCGACCCGCAGACCGTCGATACCGCGCACCCGTAAATGCGGATCGACGACTGCATCCGTACCGTTTCCCATGCGGCAGGTGCCAACCGGGTGAAAAATCGTGCCGGCGGTATCGCGCACCCAGCTTGCGAGCGCTTCGTCGCTGTCGAAATCCTTTCCGGGCATCAATTCGGGCCCGCAGTATTTCTCGAAAACCGGGCTGTCCATAAGACGGCGAATTTCTTGGTAGCCGCGTACCAACGCCGCAAGATCGCGGTCATCGGTAAAAAACTGCGGATCTATCACCGGGGCCGCCATCGGGTCGGCGGAGGCGATACGGATTTCGCCACGGCTTTCAGGGCGCAGCAATACCGCACTGGTGCTGAACCCATGCCCCCAGCCGATCAGCCTGCCGTTCTGGCCGCGTTTGCCCGGCACGAAAACGACCTGGATGTCGGGACGTGGAAGGGCAGGCAGCGTACGGATAAAGCCCCCACCCTCGACCAGATTGCTCGACCAGAACCCCCGCCGGAACAACAGGTACTCGGCGGCCTGCACTGCATGTCGTGGCAGGGTAGCGAGCGAAATGCCATAAGGCACCATGCTCGGGCTGTCATATTCGATGCGGGTGGCAACGTGGTCCTGCAGGTTCTTGCCCACTAACGGAAGGTCGTGGTTGACCATCACCCCCTGCGCCGACAGGGCAGTGCTGTCGCCGATGCCGGAATGCATCAATAGATGAGGCGATGCGATCGCGCCCGCCGCCAGGATGACTTCACGCCGCGTACCGATGACGCGGCGGGCAGGACCGTCGGCGATTTCCACCCCTGTTGCACGATTGTTTTCGAGCAGTACCCGGGTCACCCGTCCCTCGGTAACGATGTGCAGATTAGGCCGGCTGCGCGCCGGGTTGAGATACGCGACCGCCGTCGACCAGCGCCGCCCGCCTTTCTGGGTAACCTGATGAATACCGAACCCGTCCTGTTCAGCGCCGTTGAAATTATCGGTCCGGCGATGCTGGAGCTGTTCGGCAGCCTCGACAAAGGTTTCATGCAACGCGCTGGGCCGGTCGATAAACGTGACGTTGAGCGGTCCTGAATCGCCATGCAGCGGCGCGTCGCCGAACTGTTCGTTACATTCGGCCTTCTTGAAATAGGGCAGCACATCGTCCCAGCCCCAACCCGGGCTGCCCATGGCCGCCCAGTCGTCATAGTCGGTCCGGTGACCGCGGATATAGACCATCCCGTTGATCGAACTGGAGCCGCCCAACACCTTGCCGCGCGGTATATACACCGACGCACCGCCCATCTTTTCCTGGGGCGTCGTCATGTACCGCCAGTTCAGCTTCTTGTGCCGCATCAGGGTGAAAATGGTCGCCGGAATATGGACAAACGGGTTGCGGTCCTTAGGCCCCGCCTCGATGAGGCATACGGTTTTATCCGCATCTTCGCTTAACCGCGCCGCCAGCACACACCCGGCTGAGCCGCCGCCGACGATGACGTAGTCGAATGTCTGATTGTCGCTCATCCAGGCATGCCTTCACGGCAGGTGGTGCGGCGCACATCGCGCACCTGGTTGCGGTCGTCGAATGGCCGGGCGCGGTGCATGGTGGCCAGATTGTCCCAGATCAGCACGTCGCCAACGCGCCATTGATGGGCGTAGACGAACCGCGCCTGGGTCGCGAAATCCATCAATTCTTTCAGAAGTGCGCGGCTTTCGTCTTCCGGCCAGCCGATGATGTGCGACGCATGGGATGCGATATACAGCGCCTTGCGGCCGCCGCGCTCATGAACCAGCGCATGCTGTGCGGGTGGACGCGATGCAATTTCAGCCTCGGTTGCCGGCGGCCCGCCGCCCGCGACCCGCGAATACCAGTAAGAATGCTCCGCCATCAGACCCTCAATGCGCGTTTTCATATCCGCCGGAAGCAGATCGTAAACCGCACGCATGTCGGCGAATTCTGTCGGCGGCCCGCCATCGGGCGGCAGCGCATGGGCGGACAGCAGCGAATAGGTGGCCCGGATCGGGTGAAATGACATATCGGTGTGCCACAACCGGTTCGCCCGCTTGAACGCGAGGCGGCGGTCGTCATCCGCGTAGATGCCGCCGGTCTCGTCCAGATTGCTCTGATCGATAATCTCAAAATGGGGGATGCGGTTTTCGCCGCTCGCCGCAATCGTCAGTACCGGGCGTGCCTCGACCGGCCCGAGGCAGTTGCTGAACGCGATATGTTCATCGTCGGTCAGCGGCACCTCGTGCCGGACGACCGCAACCGCGAATTCGTCCATTACGCGGACAATCTGCGAGAGCCCTTCTTCGTCAAAGAACTCCCGCAGATCGATTCCGCAGATCTCAGCGGCGAATAACGGTCCGAGCGGCCGCGTCGTCAGTTCCATGGCAACCGTCTCCGCCGCGGCCTAATCGTCGACGAGCCGGTCAGCCGGCGCTGTCGATAACAGTCCTGTCGGACGTAACGTAACGAATCCGTTTCGGTAGACCATCGGAACGATCCCTGTCTGATTTTGTCATTTTTATTTTTCGACAAAATTATTAGGCACCAAACAATCCGAAGGCGCAATAAATGGATGGCATCGTGGACAGAGGTGTCAAACGCCTGCGGTCTCGATATCGATTACCCTGCCGCAATGTTTGCAATGCACCGCATCGCGATCATGCTCCGTCAGGCCGCAATCGGGACACCGGTGTTTAACCTGGGAGGGCTGGAAAATCGTCTGGATCAATCGCAGGAAAAGCGCAAATCCAGCGATCATGATGATGATCGACAACAGCCGGCCCGACCCGCCGGTGAGCACGATGTCGCCAAAGCCGGTCGTCGTCAGCGTCGCGACGGTAAAATACATCGCGTCCAGGTAATTTTCGATCAGCGGGTTGCGGCCCATCTGTACGACCAGTACGACGGCCGAGACGACATAGATAAACACGAACAGATTGAGGACGGCGTGAATGACGCTCTCGTTCTTGCGGAAAAACGGATAGATCCGCCGCAGGTCGCGGGCCATATGATAGGATTGCAGCAGCCGGAGCGCCCGCAATACGCGGAGGAACGCCAGGCTTTCCACAAACGGCGTGAAGAGCAGGCTGATAACGACGACAATATCCGCAATTGTTGTCGGCCAGAGCAGGTAGATCAGCCGGCGTTTACGCAGCAATCCGCGCGCTGTCAGATCGGCGATCAGATAGACTGCAATGATGTAGTTGAGGGCCGTAATACAGGGCGACTGGATCGCCAGCATCGACAACGCCACGAAGAACGTGATGGTCGCCAGATCCATCGCCAATAACGCAAAACGAAACCGAATGGCGGTCGGCGTATCCCCACGATACAGCCGATCGAGCAGATCGATGGTCTTTTTCATCCGACGTCCTTGCTCAACTCCGGCTCAGGCCGCCGGCGGCGCGACGCAGATCTGGTCCCAGCGATAGCGTTCCTTCAGCGTGCCGAAATGTTCGAACACATCGAGAATAACCTCAAAGGCCGGTTCAGTGATTTCCACATGCGGGGTCCACGTGCCGAGATCCTGATAGCTCGCGATGCATTGGGCGAGCACGTCTTCGTCGATATCGGGGAAATAGGCGCTTTCCGCGGCAGCGATTTCCGATGCCGGGGTTTCGTTCATGTAAATGCGGGTCTTGCGATAGGCACGCATGAACGCCTTCGCCATATCTGTCTCAAGCCATTCGCGTTTGGCGACAAGGCTCGAAAATCCGCACGGGCCGATCAGGGGACCCGACTGCGATACCACATACCCGACGCCGTCGGCCTCAAGCTGCTGTGGAAACGGTCCCTGCTGTTGCACGTATTCGCCGACACCGGCCCGGAACGCGGTATCGATATCGGCCGCGCCGCCGGGATGGATCAGGTTGATCGCATCGTAATCGATCCCCGCCTTGTGACAGGCATATTTGAACATCGCGAGCGGCTGGCCGCCGGCGAAGGTGACGACATCGGCACCTTCCAGCTTGTCCCAGGTAAAATCGGGATCGTCTTCGCGGCCGGTGATGAAGAACCCATCCATTTCGTTGACCTGGGCAAAGTGAACCACCGACGGCTCTTCGCCCTTGCCGAGCGGGCCGAATCCCTGGCTGAGGGCGGATTGCGCCACATGGACCGAACCGTCTTCGATCGCTGCGATCGCCGACACGCCGGGCGGTGAGATGGACCATTCGGGTTCCAGCCCCTCTTCCTGCAGGAATCCCGCCGAAAATATCGAGATAAGCGGCGAATAGAACGCGGAAAACAGGGTGAACTGGATATTGATCTTGGCCACGGCGTAGTCCTTTTTTGCAACGGTTTAACGGCCAATCGAGCGTCTCACACGGTGTGCCTTAACACAATGTCAGCCATGCACGGTGAGGCGTTGCCGATGAAACACGCGCCCGCTAAGCTTGCTCGATCCGAAGCGCGTTCACTCTGAAAGCCGCCATGTCCACCATCACTATCACGCCCCGCTCAAACGTCATCGGTGCCGAGGTTACCGGTATAGATCTGTCGCAACCGCTTGCGGAGGACGATTTCAACACGCTGGCAGATGCCTTCAATGGATACCGTATACTGGTATTCCGGGACCAGCACCTAACCACCGATCAGCAGGTCGCGTTCAGCGAAAAATTCGGCAGACTTGAAGATTTTCCCGATCAGAAAGATCAGGTGGATGGACACAAGACCGTGCTGCGCGTCACCAATATCGAGCGTGCGACCGGCAATATCAAACCGGTCGACGATCCCGGGCACAAATCCTTCACTCTCGGCACGTCGTCTTGGCATATCGACTCATCGTTCCGCACGCTGCCGTCGAAGGCATCGATGCTCTATGCGATCGAAATGCCGGCCGAGGGCGGCGATACCATGTTTGCCGACACAACCCTTGCCTATGACGCCCTGTCGGAGACAGAGAAGATAGAGCTGGATCAACTGGTCATCGTCCACGATTTCGAAGAAACCCGGCGACGCCACAAACTGCCGCCCCGACCGCCCGAGGTTCAGGCCGCCACACCGCCCGCCCGCCATCCCCTGGTGGCCGAACGGGATACCGGACGGCGGGCGCTGTTCATCGGCAGCCATGCGGCGGGAATCGAAGGCATGGGCTACGAAGATGCCCGCGCAAGGATCGATACGCTGGAAGCATTTACGACGCAGCCGCAGTTCACCTATCGGCATCAGTGGCAGGCCGGCGACATGGTGATGTTCGACAATATCTGTGTGATGCATCAGGCGATGCCCTATGACCTGGCGGGATCGCGTCGTCTATTGCACCGGACGACGGTCGCCGGCGATGCGCCGCTGAACGGTGTCGGAGGAAAAACGGTATGAGTAGCTATGCGCAGGCGCTGGTCGACCTCGCGACACCCTATTGGGAGACCGAAGCCGAGCTGACGCGCCGGTTTTTTGCTTCCAGTCCATCGAAAGAGATCTGGACGTATTATCTGAAAGCAGCGGTCTACAAGGAACTGAACCCGGTAATCGGGTATGGACCGACAGAGGGGTTTACAAACGGGCTGCACATGGAATTCTCAAAGCTCGTCGACAGATTTGAAGGCGTCGATGCAGGGCTGGACCGGCGGCAATTCCATGCGCGTCTTGACCAGATGACCGAGGAATTCATGCATTATACGGTTCTCGCAGAAGTACTCGAAGACCTGCTCGGCCGTCCCCTGACACAGGATGACCCGGTACAACTGGGCGAAGACTACAAGCTCAATAAATTACGCCACCGATACGTTAATTCCGACAATCCGGCCGTGCGCGCAGTGATGGAACTGACCGAGGGCGGCGGCACGGCAACATTCCGCGAGGGTGCCAAACTGACCGGGGGCGAATTCGAAACCAAGCTCGCCGCCGCGTTCAAGGTGATCGCCGACGACGAGGACGGCCATGTCGATCACGCAACGGACGATCTGAACGGTGTCGTGGAAACCGCCAAAGATTTTGAAGCGGCGAAGGCGGCCTTGCTGGAAGTCTCGATGCAGCGGCTGCATATGCGAAACGAGATGTTCTCCGAACCGATGAGCCGCGCCGAACTGGACGCCTATCTCACCGACCGCGGCGGCACGCCGATTGAAATCTGAAAGGATACCCTCTGGCGCGGGACCCGAAATCCATCTACCAGCCTTCGGCAGAACAGCTCGCGCTCTTTCCCGATATCTCGGGCAACACTCTCAACGGGTTGGGTGAGACGGAAATCCAGCCGCCAAAACCCATATTCTGGCATTACGGCAATGCAAACCTCCCGCACAAGGCACTTCAGGACTATTACCTGGAACAATACGATAAAGTACCGGAACTTCAGGATTTTCAGCTTAAGTATGGCGGGCGTGGCGGTGCAGCACCGCCCGAAATACCCGAAAGCCCGACCGAGGACACACCTCAAAACTGGGTCTCCCTTATTCGCGAACACGGCCTCGCCAACGAAAGCGATATAGTCGGTGTCGCGCGTGTGAACCAAGATTGGGTTTTCGAAGGGTACGAAGTCGGCCATCAATGGATCGTGATGATCGGGGTCGCGATGGACCACGCCGAACTCGCCAAAGCACCATCGATCGAATCACCGATAGAGGTCATCGCGCAGTACAATCGCGGCACGCGGGCCGCACGCGCAATCGCCAATTTCATTCAGGGTCACGGCTATGCGGCCCGACCACATGGCGGCCCGGCGGCGGGTCCGATGCTGTTGATCCCGGCCGCCATCGAAGCGGGGATGGGGGAACTCGGCAAGCACGGCTCGATCATCAACCGGCAGTTCGGATCGTCGTTCCGGCTGGCCGGCGTCCTGACCGACATGCCGCTCACCGCGGACGCGCCAGATGTGTTCGGCGCCGATGATTTCTGCACGAACTGCCAGATTTGCACGACAGCCTGCCCGCCCGACGCGATCAAACGCGAGAAGAACCCGGTGCGGGGCATTGAGAAATGGTATGTCGATTTCGACAAATGCATCCCGTATTTCAATGAAACACAGGGATGCGGGATATGCATTGCCGTTTGCCCGTGGTCGACCCCCGGCCGAGCACCGAAGATGGCCGAAAAGATGACCGCACGCCGTGACCGCATCGCCAGCGGCGACGTCCACGAAGGTTAGACCAGTCGCACGGTGATAGAACTGACCGAAAGTGGCGAAACGCCAATCGCGGTCTGAACGGGCGTCGGTTGAGACCGCTTTAGCGCCCACTTTCCAAATGACGTTTGAGGAGTTCCCTGACCAGGGTGCGTGCCGCAGTTGTCGCTCCGGCATCGAAAAGCATCGGACTTCCGCCTGACGAATGCCGGATTGTCGTTATGTCCCGATTATCGAACACGTGATAGGCACCCGGAAGCACACGCAGAGACGCTTTCGGCAGCAATCCACGACAATCGCGCAGAATGCGTTCATCGCGATCGCCGATTATGTCCAATATCGGCAGCGGCGCATGATCAAGCTGAGGCATTGTGACCCGGCCGCCCGCAACGGCGAACAGACCGCAAAGAGAAATAGCGGCTGCAAACGCCCGGTTGGGAATCTTCCGGGTGTACGCGCGAAGAAGGGAAAAGTGTATCGCCAATCCACCGAGCGAAAACCCCATAACGGCTGTCCGGCCCTGTTCGACAAACGATTGCCGTTCGAGCCAGTCCAGCGCGCCGTGCGCATCCGACATCATTACCCTGCTCGCAAAAGTCTTCGCTCCCGGTGTAGGCGGCGACAATCCGTTGGGACAGGGTCCCAGCCCGCGTGACCCGAAACTATCTACGGCAAGCGCGACATAGCCTTGTTCCGACAGAAAAAGGGGCTAATCTGCCGCCAAGTGAGGCCGGAGCCCGCCACAGGTATGCAGCAAAATCACGGCAGGAAATGGGCCAACACCCGGCGGTTTCGTCAAAAACCCGGTCACGGATATATCCCCCCGGCAACAGCAGGATCGTCGGTCGGGAACGATACATTATTGCCGGCCCATGCCGTGGCATTCAGCATTCCGGCGACGGCGAGTACGCCGATAAATCTGAAGCTTTTCACCATATTCCACCCCTCAATAACAGGCAGGGAAATACAAACAACTAAAGTCTACTTCCATTCTCGCATCACCGGTATTCCCCCGGTCTTGTGCCGGGGGTCCACGGCTAACGAAGGCGCGATGGACAAATGGACCCCCGCCACAAGGGCGAGGGAATACGGAACTAATGATTATCTGTGGCCGCCGAGAATTCAGCTACGCAATCAACCCGATTTCGGCCGCAAAGCGTCGGGTAATCTCAGCACATATTTCCGGCTCCTGTATCTGCAGAAAATGACCGGTGCCGGCAACGCATTCATAGGGCCAGTGGCGTTCATCCCTGAGCGCACGGCAGGCGTGGCCGGGCGCGGACGGGATCTTGCTGTCGGGGTCGCTCGCGATCACCAGGATCGGCATGGGAAATTCATCCGCCTCCGGCCAGATATTCAGCGCCGCATTCTGATGATAGATTTCCGCCTCGCGTTCGCCGGAACAGACGAGCATCCATTTATCCGTGATTTCATCGCGTCTCAGAATCGATTCCGCCATCAGCTCGTAGGCGCCATCCACCCATTTCGACAGCATGCGCGATTTCCGAAACAGCGCTGCCTGTTTGGCAGAATCGTCAAACCCGTCCGGCCTGCCCTGCGCCCAGCGCCGCAGCACCTTTTCCTCGCTGTCGAGATGATCATGGAGTGGATGCCCCTTTGGCGGCACCATCGGTGGATCGAAGACGATCAGCCCGTCGAACCGTCGGTTCCCGTCGAGCGCGTATTTCAGGTTGGCGCGGGACGACATGGAATGAAAGGCGCCGATTTGCGGCTTTTTGCCGAACGCGGCGTCAATGGCCTCGTAGACCGTGTCGAAATCCGCGAAAAAGCGGTCATAACCATGCGCTCCGTCATGTACCGGGTTTTCACCGCAATTACGGAAATCGAAGACAACGACGTCGAACGTCTCGGCAAGCAGGCCCCAATACGGCAAATATCCGTTGATCGCTAACCCGTTGCCATGACTGACGACGATGCGCGGACCTGAAAGATTCCCATGGCGGCGCAGGCGGATCACCGCGCCGTCATCCATAACGGCGTCGAACGTGCTGTGCGGCGGGGGGACTGTCAGGCGGGTCATCGGATGGTATGTATAGCAGGAGTTAGGTATTTTCGAACGGACTTCTCCATGGCTGCTCAACGTTTTTCTATCGGCTGGATCTTCAAGGTCGCGCTTTGGTGTCTGATCGTGGGTGTCGCGCTGTCGGCGCTCGGGGTCACGGCGGGCGATTTCTGGAACAGCCTGTGGGACGCCGCCAACCGGGTCTATGAGTGGGGCGTATCCGCCTTCGGCTGGGCCTGGGATTACATCCTGATCGGGGCCGCGATAGTGGTGCCGATCATCATCGTGCGCTTCATCTGGCGGTCCATCAGCCGCCGCTAGCGCGGCTTTCGGCCCCGTGCGATTTTTTCGGCCACATTTTCTGAAAATCGGTTAGGTTCCGCCGCCATGGATATCGATAATTTCATCACGCGGGCGCAACTGACGCTCACGTCAGAGCCGTCGGCGGACAATCCCGACCTGCACGTGGACGAAGTGCCGGAGGACTGCGACCACTTTAAATGCGCGCTGCGCGGCCGGACGCACGAGATGGAATTCTATTTCACCTGCCCGCCGAACGAAGGCCCGCCCCAGATCCAGGACGCAACCCGGTATCTCGGCGCCGTCGCGGCGGAATATGAAAGCTGCGACGACATTCTCGACTGGGCAGACGAATACGGATTCGACCCGGGCCATATGGATACCCGCTCGGCGTTTGACGCAATCGCGCGTCTCACCCGCGATCTGTGGCGGATGGTCGGCGACGACATGTATGACGAACTTCGCCACGCCGTGGAGATCGAGCAGGCCGTCGATATGGCCTGGGCCGGGTTCGAAAGTTCAGGCAGGAACTAAACCGCTTTAATCGCGGGTTTGGCCGTATCCGCGCTTTACCGCGGCGAGCATTGCCGCGGTGTGAAATGCCTGCTGGTCGCGCTCATACAGGAAATCCCGCCCGACAGGACAGGCACGCCGCGCCAGGCAGCCGCGTTCGCGGCAATTCACGCCCGCAGCACTTTCGACATGGGCCGCGCAGGCGGGTGCATCGAACCGGTCGGGCAGAAACGCATCCGCCGGGCACACCGACAGACAGGGTTTTTTCTCGCAACTCTCGCATGGACTGGCGCTGTCTTGGCGCGGCGGCAGATCGATCTGGTCGGCAAACAGGAATGCGCCACGGTAGACGTGCCACAATCCGAATTCGGGATGAATCATGATGCCGATGGGCGATCGATAGACCGGCTCCGCCCGCACGGCCCAGTCCTGTACCGGCACAAAGGGCGGCCCGCCATTGGGAAACACCGGGTATGCGCCAACCGACGCGGCGGCGGCCAGGATGCGCGGGCGCAACCAGGTGTCGAGCGGATTGCGGATCGACCGGTCGCCGGTTTGCGCGAACGCCTCCCACATGGCGGTGCCTGCATTGCCGACCAGTATGACGGTCCCCGCCGCCGACCCATCGGGCAAGGACGGCACGGTATCACCCAGCATCGGATAAAATCCGCCCCGGACAAACAGCCCGGATTCGCTGAGCACCGTATTCAGACGGTCAATCATGCGCCCTTTTAGGCCAGATCGCAGCGGTTGACGCAAACGTTATTGGGCGTGAGGCCGCGCCACCCTATATCTCAACCAGCACGATGACCATCGCGACCAGATACGGAGATGACCGATGAACGCAACGACCCAGTCTCTTTCCCACCCGTCTTTCCTGACCCGCATATTCGCGCCCCTGGCGCTCGCCATCGCCGTGATCGCGGGCAGTGCGGCGCTTCAACCGGCGGCGGCGGGCAAAATCTATTTCGAAGGCGGCCTGTTCGGATCCGCCGCCGTCCGCGGCTACGATGTCGTTGCCTATTTCACCCAGGCGAAACCGGTCGAGGGCAAACGCGACTTCAGCCACAAATGGAACAATGCCGAATGGCGTTTTGCCAGCGCGGCAAACCGCGATCTCTTTGCGGCAAATCCTGAAAAATACGCTCCGCAATATGGCGGCTGGTGCGCCTGGGCGGTGTCCCAAGGCTACACCGCGTCCATCGATCCGCAGGCCTGGCGTATCGTCGACGGCAAGCTGTACTTGAACTATTCGAAATCGGTCCAGAGCCAGTGGGTCCAGGACGTGCCCGGCAACATCTCAAAGGGCAATCGCAACTGGCCCGGTATTAAGCAGAAACTCGCCGCAAAGTGACAGCTTCCTTCGGGCGGCTTTCATCGTCACGGCGTGCTCTGAGGGTCCGTTCCCCCCCAACGGACCCTCGGAGTGCGTCTGGCCTACAGGTGACAGGATTACCGCCGATGCGCTAACGTCCGACAATGCTGAAAAGAACCATTCCCTCCTCGGGCGAAGAAATCGCCGCCGTCGGTGTCGGCACCTGGCGCGGCTTCGATATCGGCACCAGCCGCAACGAACGCGCGCAGCGCAGCGCGGTCCTGCAAACCCTGCTGGATGCGGGCGCATCGGTGGTCGATTCATCGCCAATGTATGGCCGCGCCGAGGGCGTCGCCGGCGATCTTCTTGCCGATATGGGACGCCGTGACGAAGCGTTTGTCGCCACCAAGGTCTGGACCCAGGGCGGACGGCAGGGCATCCGTGAGATGGAGGATTCCTTCCGGCTTTTCCACACCGACACCATCGATCTGATGCAGGTCCATAACCTGGTGGACTGGCGCACGCATCTGGATCCGATGCGCGCCTGGAAAGCCGAGGGCCGGTTGCGCTATACCGGATATACCCACTACCGCCCCCATGCCTTCGACGACCTGATGGACACAGTCCGCGCCGAACCGGTGGATTTTTTGCAGTTCTGCTATTCCATCGATGAACGCGATGCCGAGGACGATATCCTGCCGTTCTGTGCGGCCAACGGGATCGCAACCCTGATCAACCTGCCCTTCGGCGGCGGCGGGCTGCTGTCGCGCCTCGGGCGGGAGCCTTTGCCATCGCTTGCCGCCGATCTCGGTTGTGCGACCTGGGCGCAGTTTTGCCTCAAATACGTTATTTCCCACCCCGCCGTGACCTGTGCGATCCCAGGCACCGCCAACCCGGCCCATATGGCCGATCTGCTGGCGGCGGCGACGGGCGAGATGCCGGATGACGCCACCCGGCGCGAAATGGCGGCGCTATTTTAGCGATTTAGCACCGTCTCCCCCCTTTACGTGCTCGCCGAAATCGGCGAATTTCGAACTAGATAAACAACAATCGTTATTACGGGAGGCACTACTATGTCCGATA
>Ga0315321_10003082_pt1 | contig 12990 bp, 9 predicted proteins | sample M180m21515metaG_FD_203464 | JGI IMG/M metagenome (GOLD analysis project Ga0315321, IMG submission 203464) | Ammonia-oxidizing marine archaeal communities from Monterey Bay, California, United States - M1 80m 21515 | ecosystem: Environmental > Aquatic > Marine > Intertidal zone | place: USA... | reverse complement strand
TTGTTGTTAATCTGCAAGGTGATGAACCCGAGTTGGTTCCCTCAGCAATTGACGCTGCCCTTACGTGCTTGGAAGAATACCCCAAGGCGCATGTGGCAACACTTGTGACGCCAATTTGCGAGAAGGCTGCTCTTCATGATCCGTCTGTCGTCAAGGCGGAGTTGACGCCTTGGGCAAGCGAATCCGCTCTGCAGGAGAGTGGATCGCACCCGAAGGCTTGGCGAGCAATTACTTTTAGTCGAGCAGCGGTACCGGCAGCGAGAGAATGGCATGATAGTTTACTTACAAAAATACCACCCTTATTTTGGCAGCATGTTGGTGTGTACGCATACAGAAGGTCAGTACTCGACAATTGGAATAGCCTCCCAGAATCACCCTTGGCTGAACTTGAGAGTCTTGAGCAATTACGGCTCATTGAGGCGGGTACTTCAATGATTGCAGTGGCCATTGATCAGGCAGCCAGAGGCATTGATACTGCTGCAGATTATTCGGCCTTTGTGAAGCGATTTTGTAACCATTCGTCAAAAGCTAAAAACTAGTCAAAGGGCCTGCGCGGTTTCTCTTGACCCATTGGCTGTTTCTTTCGGTCTGCAATGTTTTCTTTTGTGGAATTCTCTTCTGAGTCATCCGTTGCTGTTTCATCATCTGGCAGTTCTGCTTCAGCCATGCTTTGTTTTTCTCGCCAAGGCTTTTCTTCTTCGTAACTGCTTAATTCTTTTTTGAGTTGTTCATCAATGCCGCCATTTCCAGCATCGGCAGCAAGTGCTTTTCTACTAAATTCGCAAGCTTGTTTGAAATCACCGCTTTCGGCATATCCGGCTGCTAGCGTGCTAATTATGTGTGCAGCTTTCCACTCTGTTTCTTCGCATGCTTTGGTAGCAAGTTCGATTGCTTGTGTTGCGTCGCGGAGTTCATTGTCCGGTGATGTTGCGAAGAGCCATGCAAGATTATTGAGAACACCAGAGTCTTCTGGGTGTAGTTTTAATGCTACCTTGAGATCTCGAGCAGCTTTTTTGTGTTCGCCGATAGAGATAAGGGCGTCGCTTCTTCCTCGCAAACTCAAGAACAGCGTTTTGTCGATAGTGAGTGACTTTCCAAACCAGGCGATGGCAGCCCGGGGCTGTTTTGCAGCAAGATGCAACATTCCTAGTTGCCCTAGAACAAGTGGATCGGGCGGGTCTTGCTTCGCAATCGTTGTGAAGTCACGAATTGCTGCAGCGTATTTTCCAGCATCAGCAGCCATGAGGCCTCGAAGTTCTAGTGCAGCCGGATTGCCGGGCTGATCTTTGAGCACTTTTGCCAAGTCAGTTGCAGCCGCTTCAAGGTTTCCGGATTGCTGCTGGATCCGAGCCCGCAGAACAAGTGGCACAGCCTTTTGAGGCGAGATTTCAATAGCCTTATCGAGGTCAGCAAGAGCCCCCGGTTGTTCTCCGAGCATCGCCAGTACACGGGCCCTTTGAAGCCGTGGGGCGGCCGAATCGGGAGTAATCTCGATTGCTTTATCAAACGCGTTCTTGGCTTCCTCTAGTCGTTCCTTATCATCGAGCTTATTGTCCATCATGTAGGACATGCCAAGAGCTTCGTACACGCCGGACTCATTTGGATCCTGTTTCAAGGCAGCAATAAAATCTTCACGCGCCGGTCCAAACTCATTTCGAAGTAGTCTGAAGAGCCCTCGCGTACGACGGAATCGAGTGTCGGTGGGTGCGAGTGCAACAGCCTTGTCATAGTGAGCGGCACGCTCCGGACCATTTTCTAATAAGTTGCCTTGAACAATATGTGCTTCTGCTAATTCAACTGGATTTTGATCCGGAGAAAGAAATTTTATTGCTTTGTCGGCAGACTTTTTTGCCTTATCCGGATTTCCTCCGGGGAGGGCTTGGAGTCGAGCAATCATAAGATGTGCGAGGCCTAGTTTAGGATCGCGCTTAATTAATTCGTTGAGATCACGCATTGCGAATGATCGCATTCTTGGCCAATCTGGAGTTGGGCGTGGAGCATCAAATATCGCATCGACGAGCATCACAGAGCGGTCAATAAGCGTGCCGATAATGAGGTTGTTGGCAAAGTCTTTTGAACCTTCCGGGAGACCTTTACGTATCGCACGGCGACAGAGGTCAATTACCTTCTCAAAGTCATCCAGGCTCTGGGCCGATAATTTCTGTTCGATCGCTGCATCGAGATCAGGTTGCCCCTCATTGCTATTCGAGTTTTCCTTTTCAGTATTTTCGGCCTTGGCTTCTCCTGCGATGCAAACTGGAGACATATCAAGAGCGAGGCCTGCTATGCAGCAGGAAAAGACCGTTGTAAACCAAATCAAACGAGCCTTTTGTCGACTTGCAAAAGTCGACCGACAGATCAATGGGAAACGAGGCGTTTGCATGCAGGTTTTCCTTGGAAACAAAGTGTTTGTTACGAAGCTTGTGGTCAGTGGAAAATGAATGGTACGGAATTAAAAAATGTAGCTGATTCTCTCGTTTCACCCGAAGGCTAATTTTTAGTGTCAGGACTATTGGTCGATTAAAGCGGGGCAGGAAGGTCACGACGGCTAAAGATATAACCCCCAATGACGTAGGCGGTAATGCCAATTCCCAAAAGAATTCCATTGTATTGGAGCAGAAGTTGCCAGTCAGACCAGGTTCCCCCAACAAGTCTCTGTGGTTCATAGGCATTGAAGACTGAGAGATACCCAACCCAGCTCAGCGTTTCACTCAGGCGGCCAACAAGTTTTGTTAAGAGAGAAGTTACGTAGAAGGCGCAGAGAATCCCGATGGTTCTCCATCGGTAGCTATCACATGCTGAGACGCATGTGGCCAAACCACTCATGCACACCATGAGCCCAAAGACATTGAGAGCAGCAGGCAAGAAATGAAGCGGGTTCACCTTTCCCGACCAAGGGCCGAATTGTATAGCCGTGAAAACTGATGCGTACAAAATCATACAGAGACAGAAGCCGCCACAGATAGTTGCAAATGCTTGCGTTGTATAGAGAGCTCTTCGACGAACTGGTTGGGCGAGAATCATTTCAAGGGTCCCGCGTTCGAGTTGACCAGACACAGTATCACTACCACGTGTCACTCCCCAGACCGTTGCGGTGAGCACGACAACTGGGTCGACAAAAGCCAGCGCGACTCTTCCGACATGTGTGGCCACTTCCGAAAAAGGAACCCCAGACATTTTCTGCCAATCCTCAGGAATGGCCCGAAGAAGAACATCCTGAAAAGCATTCATTTCGATCTGGGCAGAAAGACCAATATAGAGCCAGGGGAAGGCGGCCCACAGTACAGCAAATGCCAAGCCGAGCAGCGATTGATCTCCCCATGTTTTCCTCCAGATTGCAGTATTCCACATAACGATAAATTTATGCTCCTTGTGAGGAAGGCGAAATGTGATGAGGAAGCAAGGCAGTATCACGATGCCGAGCATCTTCTCGATGATAGCGGTCGTATACAGCGGAAAGCCCAACGGGTTCAATTTTGAGTTCACTCAGTGGCAAGCCAGACAACCAATCCAATACACGTGTGAGAGAGTCGGTCGATTCTAGAACAGCCTCGCTAGCAGATTCTTGAACAATCGAGATGCTGTCTGTCAGGCTATCTGGTATTCGAGTAAGCGGACCAGTGAGTTGTGCATAGATACGATGCCTTCTTCGAAGAGTTGCAATTGATTGTTCATGTGCAATGTGACCAGCTCGCATTATGACAACCCGATCGCATGTCGACTCGATCTCCGAAAGGACATGTGAAGAAAAAATAACCGTCCTTCCCGTGTTACGAGCCTCTAAAACCAATTCAAGGACTTCAGCTCTGGCAGAAGGATCGAGGTTGGCTGTTGGTTCATCAAGAATGACCAACGGGCAGTCAATTGCTAGAACCATAGACAGAGCCAGTTTCTGCCGCATGCCGGTGCTCATTCGTGAAACCTGTCTTCTGTAGTCGAGCTGCAGTCTTTCAGCAATTGCGAAGCATTTTTTTCGATCGCAATCTACTCGTAGGCGAGAAAAGAAATCGAGTACATGGTGCCCTCGCATGCGGCGAAAGAGTCTTGCTTCACCAGGTAGGTAGGCTGTCTTCTGCCGAACCCGAACAGACTGTGAATCGCAGTCAAAACCTGCGACACAAGCCCGCCCTGAGGTCGGTTTTATGAAACCTAGGAGTGTTCGCAGAAAGGTTGTTTTTCCGGCACCATTTGGGCCCAGAAGTCCGAACACTTCACCCGACTTCACACGTATGTTGCAATCTGTAAGTGCACGAAACGTGCCGTAGGACTTCGAAAGATTTTCAGAGGAAACAATCATTTGTTTTAGCGTTTGGTTATTTGGACGGAACAATCGGCTGGAGTTACGTTAGAAAATAATAGCCGGCCAATCCATAACCGATCACTGCAATACATTTCCGAATTGTATTTGGATGATATTGGCGAGCGAGTCGTCCTCCAATGAGACCACCAATTATGGCGGCGATAGCCATAATTCCAGCCTCAGGCCATGCAACAATCGGATTACTTGTAAAACTGGTCAAAGTGAAAGTAAGTGCGGCACACGCGTTAATAACCATTGCAAGCAAGTTTTTGAATCCATTGAGGCGATGGGTGTCTCCAAGCCCAAGGCCACCGAGTGTAGCGAGCATGAGTATTCCATTGCCGGCACCAAAATACCCGCCGTACATACCAATGAAAAATTGAAGCGTTGCCGCACGTAGCAATGTTTTTGTCTCGGGGCTGTCGATGGAACACTGTTTCTCAACATCAATTCTTTGAGATAGTTGTTTTGACAGGTATGGCTGAACGGCGAAGAGAGTCGCTGCCGAAAAAATAAGTAAGGGAACAATCGAATCGAAGTACGTTGTTGGCAAGATAAGAACGAGGATTGTTCCGAGAACGCTCCCCATAATACTGGGAATCAAGAGCCAGAGTGACCATTTCGGTTGGCCGGTGCGTTGGTGACGGTAATCCCAGGCCGCCGACAATGTTCCAGGCCATAGCCCTACGGTGCTCGTGGCATTAGCAATGACAAGCCGAGAAGGGTCTGCGGGCAGGATTGCAGCGAGTGCCGAGAAAGTGAGAATCCTCCCCCCACCCGCTACAGAATTAATCGCCGCAGCTACTGCCGTGACTCCAGCAATGAAAGCGAATGACGTCAGAGAAGGAGACAATTCAGTAACCAGAAAGCCATAAGCACACGACATCATTTGGGTGGTTCCGCTTGGCTTTTTGTGGAATCTGCGGTTCCGTTCAAGACGCCGCAATCAATTAAGGTGTAGCCAGCCCAGAAGAATGGGTGCTTTGCGTTTTGAGGAATGACAGAACTCGTTATTTTGATTCGCGGTTCTCGATTGAAATCAGGCTGTTCTGCAGTGACGAGGTCGACCGCTCGTTGCCAACTCACTGCGGCAGGAACCGGAGTGTCACGTAATGTGTCGCGTTGACGGTCTTTTATAAATTCAATACCAAGATCTATTGCTGTACGTCCTCCGACATTCCAACGGCTTATGACGGCAGTTTCGGTCCCAGTTGCCACAAAATCCATGGCAGTCATGAAAAGATCACTGCCTGGTCGTTCGGTAGATTGAGTGAGGCCTCCGGAAGCCTGCGTCTGCAAGCCTGTTAGTACAGCACACCGTGCTGCCTTGTATGGAGGAGCAAGCCAATCTTTAAAAGACATACCCTGCCGTCCAGCATCAGCAGCAATAAGAGGTCGGTCAGCCACTTTCCCGTCTGCTGTGAGTTCATCGAAAATAACGAGCGTGTCTGCTAATGAAGCAGAGATGCTGACAGGAATTTTGGTTGTCTGTGAAGTCAGGAAAACAGCATCGTCGATAGCGGTATCAACGCGGTCAAGTAATGCAATAGCTTGTTCAGGTGAGTTGTTTCGGTACGTTACGCTGGCCTGTACCGCTGTAAGGTGAGGTGTCGTTGCCGTATGCCGGGTTCCAACAGCAAGGCTGCGAGTTGGTGAGTATCGGATCTGGCAGACATCCTTCAGCCGCAGGGCCATTTCATCACCGAGATTTTTTTCTTCGTTTGTTATGGGAAGTAATTCAAACGGTAGGTACCACAACAATCCATCCGGCACGATTATAAGTTCATCAAATTCTTGATGGCGTTGCAGTGAAACTGCTGAATCTTCAAATAGTAAAGTGGTCAGCGACTCAGCATGAGCTTGCCACTCCTCGCTATCTAACCTGGCAGTTTCAACAGGCCGAAGAGGGTGGTAGAGGCTAAGTGACCGCGCCATCGCAATAATTGTTTTACGAACGTCGTCAGGCCGCTTTACTCTCCAAGAGGCAGCTTGTTTTGGTGCCTCCAGGCTTGCAAACAACCCCATGTTTGTCCACGTAAATGTGAGTAGACGTTGTTTGCCGACGAGTCGTTTGCGGATTTCGGTAGTTTCTAAAAGTGGTGGAAATTGAAGTGGGACAACATTTCTTCCCGCAGCAATGAAGTTGATCTGATTCTCCAGTGTCTGGCTTCTTGTGACAAAATCTCTCCAGACCTCTGGGGTGTCAGGGAATGGGGTGTCACGAGGCATGAGTCTGGACTCCCACAACGACTTCCGTAGTAACAAACGTACGGCATTGGTTTCACTCAGGTTCGTTGCCACGTCTGGGTAGCGAGCCAATATGTTTTTTCGAAATGTCGTTAGCTCATCACTATTTCCAGTTGTAGTAGTAAGTATTTTGAGGAGATTATCCCGACGGCCACCTAGTGCCTGATTAGTGAGCCAGCTGTTTCGTCGTTGATGTTCAATCGCATTGAGCCAGGCTTCATCACCACGACTGTTGGTGAGAAAGATCTTTTGTGCTACCGCAAGCCACGCCGCAAAAGCAGAAGTTCGATCCGTTGAAATTACAGCAATGGCATCCAGTGGATCTGTCTGGATGGCAAGCGGCAGAGGGTCAGCAAGCAAAACTTCAAAAAGGTTACTCGCCTCTCGGTCAGAGTACGTTGATTCCCCACGAACGAGCGCATCAGTAAAAAGCTGGGTTTGAAACAGCCTTGCCGAACATCCCCGAGCAAGAGTCAACGCCTTCGCGTATTCGGCATCTCCTCTACCATTGTTGCCCCCAGCGTATGCAATTAACGCGGCTGTATATCTCGAATACGCCCCGCATCGCCCCAAGGCAAGTTCGCTGTTTGAAATACGTTGATTCAGTTTGAGCACAGATCGAGCAGCTTCTTGGATATTGCCTTGCTCAGCACGTACTGCCGCAGTGGTCGAAAGGAGTCTGAGAGAGAGACTCGGCAGTTGTTTTTCTGACCAGCTAATGGCTGGTATGACTGACTTGGGCAGTCTGTTGTCAAATGCAAGATGAGCATGTGCGGCCCAACGAAAAGCTTCTTCTAATGCACGAGCATCTCCTTGGGAAGCGGCCGCAAATGTAGCCTGTTCGAGTGTTTTTCTGGCAGTGTCATACTGACCGGCATCAAGAGCAATTCTCCCGCCAACGAGAAGCGCCCATGGTGTCAGCGGGTGATCAAACTGAGCTTCGAGGAGCAAGCCACGATTCAATAAGGGTAAAGCCTGCTCGTTTCTTGCTTGCGACCAGTAAACAATACCCAGGCAGACATCAATCCACTGTTGAGAAAAGTGATTTTGAGGAGCAGGTCTCTGCTGTAGCCAGGCAGAGACAGCTTCTAAAGCTTGGCCATCCCGAGCCATTGGCCCAAGAAGATCAGCCCGACGATAGAGACTGATGGCAAGTGACCGCATGATTTCATGAGCACGCAGAGGGTAGTCAATGGGTGCTGCTAGTACGCCGCCACCTTGTAAAACACCTTGCGGATCAGATGTGCCTAGCCGGATCGGCATGCGATCTGGAAGGTCAGAAAGTTTTATCGCACGAGGTGATTGTCCCCAGAGTTGCTGAGGACGACTATTACGAAGGTGAAGTGGTTGGCTTGGAAAGCGAATGTCCTGTAACCAGTTCCCATGAGAGGACACACGGATAATTGCTTCGTTATAAAAACCAATAGCCTCACGGTAACGACCGGTTTCAAATAAACATTCACCTACAATCGCAGCAGCAGCAGTCGAATCAATCCATCTGTCTGCTCCGAATTTCAGGCATCCGTTGTATTCTCTCTCTGCAAATTCGAGTGCATCAGTAAAGTTTCCAGATGCGAGGGCCTTCTGTGCTAGGTCATATGCCTGGCTTGGAACGGTTCGGCCTCCTGCCCCGAGGGGAGGAATGCTCTGGCTCAAGCAGGTGCTTACTAAAGATCCGTACACACCGAGCCCTACCAGAGCTATGAACACGACATGAAAAAAACGGGTCACGGATTACGTTTCTGCAAAAGATTATGAATGGAAAGGTGCCGCTCAACTGGGAAAAGATGTGAGAGCATTCCCATTCAAAATAATGGTTGAGTGTGATGGGTGGCAAAACTGATCCGCTGCGAATACAAGAAGCAGAGTGTTCAAGAGAGACTGAGCCATGTGACACTCGGGCAAATAGGTAGATTTGGCAGCATGAATCGAACGATTCTGCTGAAAATTGGAATTACCAAAAGTTTACCGGTTGCAGCGGTCGATACTGAACTCAACAGGATCGGAGGTCACTGACCATGTACCGTTACTCTCGGAAATTAGTCGAACGAGCCGTCATGCAACGCCTTTTTATACTCTTTGCGGTCATTCTTGGTGGGGCGTCTCTAGTTGGGTGCCAGGTCGATGTCAGTGGCCAAACTCTACCAAGTGCGTATTACTTGCAGGATGACATCCAGTACTTCCCTGCTGGGCCAGAATTCAAGTTGTCAAAAGAGGCGGCGGCCCTCAAAGCTTACAAAGACCAAAACGGTGGAGATGCGCCGACAAATTGTGACACCTGCCGATAGAAGATTCGATTTTTTCGGCTGTTTCTAGAGCATCGGTTTTTTCCCGGTGCGAGGGGCATGGCTAGCCCTGAATCAGATTGTTGAAACGTTCTACAAGACCTGTTTGCCAACCGAACTGCACCGCGTTTGCAACGTTTTTCGGACAACCTTGACTCTGGTTGAAAACAACTGCTTGCATGTTTCGAAACTTTTTGTATTATTTTGTGGGGATTACGCCCATTTAAGCAAAGTTTTGATTAATTTTGTGGGTATATAACCAAAATACATGAGGGCTGTGGTGTTTCATTTTCTCACCAGGCCGGAAACTCTCCAGTTCATTCGAACCATGCGATGGCGATATGACAACGGAATCCGATTTATTGCTGGGCGAATTTTCGCGAACGCTCGACGAGCGTTATCGCATTGGGTTGCCGTCAGAATTGGTCGAGCCATTGGTCTCCCAAGGACAGGAAATGGTGCTTGCAAAGGAGAGGGCAGGTTGCTTGTCGCTATGGAATGCGGTGATCTGGAAGCCGCGGATCGACGCCGCAGTCGATGTCCTTCGGAGCAAGTTAGCTGCGGGTGTATTGGCTCAGCGGGTCGATCAGGTCCAAGGTGTTGGCCGTTTGCTGTCGACACGGCATCGGACGATTTCACTTGCTGGCCGGGGGCGCCTGGTTGTTCCCGATGGGTTCAGAGAGTTTCTCGGTGTTGACCCAGGAGGTGATCTGCTTGTCGTTGGAGCTGCGGTGTGTATTGAGCTTTGGAATCCCAGCTCGTGGAGCGACTTTATTACGACTGAAATGCCGGACTTTCGTCGGCAAATTGATGAACTCACAGTGTGACATAAGGAAAAGATAATTGATACTGGCCATGCCCGGACGAGAGGGGCGGGTTGACCTGTTTTGGAAAGATTCCATACAGGCACATGACACAGCCACGGAACGGGCCACTACAGCACGGATGCTGCCACTGGACCTCCTCCGGGCATGGCCTTTTCAAAAGCAATGTGAATGGTTGTTTTCCAGTGTCCATTTGGTTTGAGATCGTTGCATCTCATTCTCTGTGTTGCAGTTCACGCACCGTTGCAACGTACGAATAAGCTACTCCCATCCTTTCTTTTTACGGAATGGCCTGCCTGCGTGTTCGTTCGCGGTGTTTCCGCTGCAAAAAAAACAACATCCTGACTAATTGTTATCACCATTTCATATCGATGTTCGTGAAAACCATTTTTCATCATTCATGGGCATTTCATGAAAAATCCAAAATGTCCCAGTGGAGTTTGCAGTCCCCTTTTTGGCCACTTTTGCTGGTAGTGTTTTTTTCCCTTAAACAAGCGAACGAATGTGTTTCAGGTGCCGTACTGATCAGGTGCTGACATACCAGTGTCAGGTTAATTCTTGAAATCGTTGCCCTCGTTTGCGGAAGTTATAAGTAGGCAGGGCGCGAAGGGTCGGTGACAGGTGTCAGGAAACGCAGGTTTGGTGACTGCAACTTCTTAACAAATGTCACCGCAGCAGAAAGGCAGGTCATCATGACCACTTGGACGTTGCGTTCTCTTTTTGGAGTGGGTGGAGAGAGAAATACAGTAAAAATCAACCGCCTGAGACGTCACCGCGATAAGCAGTGGCGGAAGCGAAGGGGCGCTCGAGATCAATTCAATCCGGAATCACTTGAGCAACGTGCAATGATGGCAGTTGTTGCTCCTGCTTATGAAGTTTGTCAAGACTGGGGTAGTGGTTTTCAGGCAGGAATTGAGCTTCAAAATCAAGATGTCGAAGACGTCAATGACTGGACGATTTCGTTTGATTACGGGGCAGACATAACGTCAATCTGGGATGCAACAATCGTTGCACGTGAGGGTGACCGATATACGATTGCAAACGCTGGCTGGAATGCAGATCTTGAGGCAGGACGGTCAGTGGCTTTTGGCTTTATTGGTTCTGCAGATGTTTCGGGGACAAACGTTGCTCCGCCTGAAAATTATTTGGTCAATGGTGAGCCTATTGATGACGTGAGCGGAACTCCGTCACCTGTCCCAGTTGAACCATCACCAACAGATCCTGTTGCGGCAGATCCTGGTCCAACTGCACCCGATCCAGTGGCATTACCAGGTGAGTACAATACGGTCTTCAATGTGATATCTGATTGGGGGTCTGGGTTCACCGGTGAAGTGGCAGTGCAGAACCTTGGTTCTGAAACACTCAAAGGCTGGGAAGCTTCATTCGATTTTGCTGGTGACATTGATTCCATCTGGAATGGCCAGATTGTCAATCAGTCAGGTTCTCGATACACGGTACGAGGCGCATTATGGAATCCAGATGTTTCTCCCGGTGGCACCGTAACCTTTGGTTTTAATGGCACACCAGGAGGCTCGCAGGCTGTTCTTGAGAACTTTGCTGTGATGGGAATTCACGACGCACCGCAGCCAATCTCTCCAAGCCCAACGCAGCCTACTCCACTTCCAATGCCTGCACCGACTCCAGTGGCCGATCCCGTTGATGGCCAAGGGAACGTATTTACGATTTCTCCATCGAGTCCAGATATTGTGGGCTTTAACCCTTCAACAGACAGGCTTGAATTCGGAGATGTGTCTGTTCACAACCTGATTATTGGAAAGACCGAATCTGGTGAAGTGGCGATTGTGAATCCATGGGCTTGGTCGCCAGAATATCAAGTCGTTTCAGGGGTAGCCTATAGCGACCTGACATCAGAAAATTTTGGCGTGATTGTCAACGAGCACCTTCGTCAAGATATCGGCGGAGTTCTTTCGTGGGAATTAGGTGTTGGTCCTCGGGATGCGAATACCGTGTACGTTCGTTCGCATGAATATGGTGTACAGGAACGCATCGAAAACTTTGATCCTGCAACAACAAAGTTGAGTTTCCTTTACTTCGGTACAAGAGAAAGACTGTCGGTTGACGATACCGATGAAGGTTTGCTCATCTCCGTTGAGCCAACAGGCCAAAGCGTGTTGTTAGTCGGTGTTGCAAAGAGTGATCTGGTTCCTGGTAACATCGAATTCCATCATGATCAGATCGTCGAAGATCAGCTTGAAGTGCCATTTGGGTATTCAGTTGAGCAGGTATCAATGGTGAGTCGTTCAGCGTTACTCACTCCAGAAGCACCAGCTGGCGAGCTGACAGATGGGTTTCAGACAAGTCCGGGTAGTATTGCTCCACATGATGGCCATGATCACGGTGATCACGATCATGGCACGATGCCGATGCCGGCAGATCCAGTTGTGAGTGATCCAGTCACGGATCCAGTCACTCCAGTGATGCCACCGATGGATGGTCACGATGGCCATGATGACATGCCGATGGATGATCATGACGGTCATGATCACATGGCTCCACCCGCTTCGTCTGGTGAGTTCATTGATATTACAACATGGGGCATGTTCCATGATTCGAATAACAACTCTCATGATCACGAGCTGGTTGGTGGCCGAACAGCCATCACAACAGAGGCCATGGACGCATACAACAACCTGCGTGCATTCCTAGGTCTTTCAGCTTTGACTATCGATGACGTTGGTGAATGGGCATTCGCTGAGCAACTCACAAACAATGCTCAGCCATATGGAGACGACATCAAGAGTGTTGGTCTCTGGTATGCCATGCAGGGCGCAAAAGTTGGCTGGATTGCCCAGGATAAGTATGACCCGCAGATTCTGGCAGACATCCAGCGAACAGCTCGCCTTGGCGATCCAGCTGACGTCATGACGATGGTTCGAGAGTTCGGAATCTCTGGATACGCTGACTATCTTGAGCAATACGGTATTGCTGACACGTTCATCAGTACGCTCAAGATGGAGCCACACTATGGTGGCGTGATGCACGGTCGAACGCACGGCTTCTTGTCTATTGAAGGAGTTGCAATCAATCATGACATCAACCATCTGACGGTTCTGAGCTGGGATCAAAGTCAGCCATTCATGAACGACACCTTCGACTGGCCACAATGGCCAGCGCTTGATGTCTCAGACTCAGGTGTGATGGAGTACTACCAGAGTATGGTCGTACTTGGTGATCCAGTCGGTCTGAACATGGAGTCTGTTTCAGCTCCAGTCGCACCACCGGTTGTCCCAGTAGATCCTGTCACACCACCGATGGATGACCACGATCATGGCACAATGCCAATGCCAACCGATCCTGTTGTGACTGATCCTGT
>Ga0315321_10003081_pt1 | contig 12991 bp, 11 predicted proteins | sample M180m21515metaG_FD_203464 | JGI IMG/M metagenome (GOLD analysis project Ga0315321, IMG submission 203464) | Ammonia-oxidizing marine archaeal communities from Monterey Bay, California, United States - M1 80m 21515 | ecosystem: Environmental > Aquatic > Marine > Intertidal zone | place: USA... | reverse complement strand
AGTATAGTAGGCGTGTAAGGATATATAATACCGCCTATGTCTTTGAGTGGTTGTAAAATTGTGTCTTGCCTATCACCGGTGCCATCTTCGCCTTCGCCTGTGCCTAACACTTGCCTCATTTCTTTGTTCTTCAAGTTAGGACCAAATATTTGGTCAAAGTCTGCTTTCTTGTACGGGCCTATTTTTGCTCGCCAATCTGTGGGACTTAGACGTCTACTGCCTACTTGGTTTGTTATAACTGTTTGTTGGTCTGGTTTATTTCCGCCTTCCATCAAGTTCTCCTAATAAACAGTATTTATCGTTATCAATAAAACACGTTTTAATATAAAGAAAAGCATAAGTAATACTTGACAATGCCGTAAAAGTGTATTATAATTGTTTAAAAATATATTTGGAGAACAAATGGCTAAAACAAATTATCTTAATAATAAAGATATCTTATTAGAGATTCACAAAAGCAAAATGTCGTTTTGTTGGGTTAAATCACAAAACCACTATGATTTTGATATTATTGTGAATCACACAGATGAGATTGACAATCAAGCAATCGAAACTGCAAGAATCAATAAAGCACAAAAACTAAAAGAAGTAAACTATAAATCTGCTGTAGCAGAATATGATGGTCCAGCAAATAAGAAACCTAGACAAAAGGAATTTATTGTTGATCCAGATAGTTTTGCTTTAGAAGAATTAACTTTTAGAGTTATGGATTTTGACCATATACCTGATGAGCCAGGTAGGAAAAATAATCCTAAAAACATTGCAGAAACAAAGGCTAAACTAAACTTTTTACCTTTTAAACATTATGCTTACAAAGATGACGAACTTATTGAAGTTGCTAGAAGTCATTGGAGTGGTGGACCTAAGAGTGGTAAGTTTGATTTAACAAAAGGAACTATTACTCCCAAGTTGGGACATATGTTTTTGAAGTTAGTAGAACGATACAGTCAAAGAGCAAACTGGAGAGGATACACTTACGTCGACGAAATGAGAGGACAGGCATTAGTGCAATTAGCACAAATTGGTTTACAGTTTAATGAAGCAAAGTCAGACAATCCGTTTGCTTATTATACTGCCGCAATTACTAATAGTTTTACTAGAGTTTTAAACATTGAGAAACGTAATCAGAACATAAGAGATGATTTACTTATTGAAGCAGGGCAATTGCCAAGTTTCACAAGACAAATCAAACACGAAGAAGAAGTTAAAGCACAAAGAGAATTAGCAAAGCAGGAAAATACCAATTTAGATGAATCTATTTAAACACGCCGCAGTATTCACAGATATACACTACGGCTTGAAGTCTAATAGCGGTGTACATCTTAAAGACTGTAACAAATTTATAGACTGGTTTATAGCAGAGGCTCACGCCAGAAATGCAGAGACCTGTTTGTTCCTAGGTGATTGGCATCATCAAAGAGCAAGTGTAAACGTAGCAACATTAAATGCAAGTTGGAAAGACTTAAAGAAACTGAATGACGCATTTGAAACTGTATACTTTATAACAGGTAACCACGATTTATTTTACAGAGACAAACGTGAACTCAACAGTATGGAGTTTGCTAGAGACTTACCGAACTTTGTTATGGTAGATGAGATAATGGAACAAGGAGACTGTGCTATTATTCCTTGGCTAGTTGGTGACGAACATAAGAAAGTTGCAAAGATGCAAGTCAAGTATATGTTTGGTCACTTTGAACTTCCATACTTTAAAATGAATGCAATGGTAGAGATGCCAGACCACGGTGGAATCAAAGCAGAACATTTGGAAGGACCCGAGTATGTGTTTAGTGGACATTTCCACAAACGTCAATACAAAAACAATATACATTACATAGGCAATGCCTTCCCACACAACTATGCAGACGTGTTTGATAACGAACGTGGAGCAATGTTTTTAGAATGGGACGAAGAGCCTGTGTTTGTAAACTGGCCCGATTGTCCTCGATATGTAAGTTGTGGACTTAAACAACTGCTAGATGAAAAGGACTCGTTGTTAAACGAAAACACTTATGCAAGAGTAAAAATAGATGTGCCTATCAGTTATGAAGAAGCAACATTTATCAAAGAAGCATTTAGTAATGAGTTTGGAGTAAGGGAACTTAGCCTTATACCAGCAAAAGAAGAAGCAGAAGAATATGTAGAAGAGGATATTCATTTTGAAACAGTCAATCAAATTGTGTTACAGCAATTAGAAACTGTGGAAAGCAATACAATTCAAACCCAAACGTTGATAGATATTTACAACGATATAGAAATTTAATATGTTAAAGATTAAATCATTAACTGTGAAGAATTTTATGAGTGTTGGTAACAACACACAGGGAGTAAAGTTTGACAGTGAAACACTTACATTAGTTTTAGGTAACAATTTAGACCTAGGCGGAGACGGTAGCAGAAATGGTACTGGTAAAACTACCATCATCAATGCTCTCAGTTATGCTCTTTACGGAGAAGCATTAACAAACATTAGACGAGACAATCTTATAAACAAAACAAATGGCAAGAATATGGTTGTCAGTGTTGAGTTTGAAAAGAATGGCATTGAATACAAAATAGAAAGAGCAAGACGTCCTAACTTTTTAAAGTTTTATGTAAACGGTGAAGAGAAAGAAGACCAAGAACAACAAGGCGACAGCAGAGAAACACAAAAGGACATAGAAAAATTAATTGGCTTTAGTCATAATATGTTCAAACACATTGTTGCACTTAACACTTACACAGAACCTTTCTTAGGTATGAAGGCAAATGACCAACGTGCAATGATTGAGCAACTGTTGGGCATAACAGAACTAAGTGAAAAAGCAGAAATACTCAAGGTCAGATTAAAAGATACCAGAGACACTATTAAAGAAGAAGAGATTAGAATAAATGCTGTTAAGGATAGCAACAGCAGAGTTGAAAAAAGTATTAAAGATATCGAAAGTCGCAGTAAGGCGTGGCAAAAGAACAGCAATGATAAAATTGCTAACTTCGAAACTGCTATTGCAACACTACAAGAGATAGATATCGACACTGAACTAGAGTCGCATACAATACTCTCCGAAATAAACGAGAAGTCTAACCTCAAAAAGCAACTGAAAAAAGATTTAGATGCAAGTGTATCTAGTCTTAAAAGATCCGATAATAGAATACAAGAATTAAAGGTGAACATTGAAAAAGCAAAAGAAGGTGTTTGCCCTGCTTGTGAACAAAGCACAGCACATTTAGATACTCACGAGGAATACACTAAAGATTTAGAAAGCAAACTAGCAACAGAGCAAGAACATTTCAAAGAACTAGATGAAAATATAGAAACTATCACAAAAGACATAGAAGACGTAGGTGATATTTCAGAAGAACCAGAAGTGTTTTATCGTACAAAAGAAGAAGCAATAGCACACCAAAACAATTTAAACAATATTGCTCAGCAACTTAAAGATGCTGTGGCATTAGAAAACCCTTACATAGAGCAAATTAAAACATTACAAGAAACAGGACTACAACCTATAAGTTGGGAAACTGTGAACGAGTTAAATGAGTTAAGAGAACATCAAGATTTCTTATATAAACTATTGACTTCCAAAGATAGTTTTATTAGAAGACGTATAATTGACCAAAACTTAATGTTCCTGAATCATAGACTTGCAAACTACCTAGAACGCATAGGTTTACCACACGATGTTAAATTTAAGAGTGATTTAAGTGTAGAAATTACAGAGTTCGGACGTGACTTAGACTTTGATAACCTTAGCAGAGGAGAGCGAAATAGACTCATTTTAAGCCTTAGTTGGGCATTTAGAGACATATATGAGAGTCTTAATCAGCCAATGAACTTCCTTTGCATAGACGAACTCATAGACAGTGGCTTAGACGGTGTAGGTGTAGAAAATGCTCTTAGCATACTTAAAAAGATGAGCAGAGAGCAGAACAAAAACATTTACTTAATCAGTCATAGGGAAGAACTACAAGGAAGAGTAAACAACGTACTAACGGTAATCAAGGAAGGAGGCTTCACTAGTTACAATACGGATACGGAGTATGTAAACTAATGAGCGATTGGTTACATAAAGGCAAAGTAGTAGACATACTTCCGGAAGATTGTGAAGCATTTGTTTACTTAATCACAAACAATCAAAACGGTATGAAGTACATTGGTAAGAAACTTGCCAAATTCAAAACAACAAAACCCCCATTAAAAGGCAGAAAGAATAAAAGGCGTGGCACTAAAGAAAGTGACTGGCGTACTTATTGGGGAAGTAGTGACCACTTGAACGATGACGTATTAGAACTAGGCGAAGACCAATTTACTAGAGAGATATTAGAGTATTGTCCTAGCAGAGGAGTAGCAAGTTACGTTGAAGCGGAACTACAATTCAAACACAAAGTATTATTGAGTGACGATTATTACAACGGAATTATCAATGTAAGAGTCGGAGGTTCACAAATACTAAAAGAAGCACTGAAAGATAGATAACTATTTTTGCAACAACAAACATTACGGCACACACAGACACCAAGTCAAACACACAAGGCTACACAAGGCAAACATAGGTCCATACACCACCCCATCGAGGCTGATAATATCGATTACTTTGACAATCCGGCAATGGAAACACCCGGTGCGAGATTCTAGTATGTATGGCGGCAAATGAAATACAGACAAACGACAAACAGTATTAAAGGATCAGGCTCTGAGAAAAAGCAACCTGCAGTCAGTATAACCAAACTCTACAAGGTTATATTGGTTTCCGTGGGATTCGTGACAGTAGTGTATGAGGGGACAAGGCCCACCACCTCTTTATAGCACCTGAGTTAGAGATGACGAGGCTCATCGAGATGAGATTTATTTTTCACCCGCAAGGGTGAATTATGACTCCACTTTCGAGATAAGCCAATGTTAATTAAAAACATTTAAAACAAATGAAAGAGTGAAGTGAAACGAAACGATTGAATGTAGTTTTAAAAGACACGAAGTGTCTATAAAGTGTTTAATTGTTTTTTAGTTGTTTATAATTGTTTCTGAGTCGAAACGCCTTGTGATGCTTTGATGGCATCGCTCTTTCTAACTAGTTCTTGTATTGCCATTTCTCTTTGATAATGAGACATTTCCCATACTTCGGAATAACTTATACCACCTTCGTAATTCATTACTATAAGTGTTAGGGATCTAACAATATCGTCTGATTCTTTTTTAATACGTCCTAAGTGCTCCTGAATCAGTTCAGGATCTTCAGTACTTAGGACCCTGTGAAAAAACTTACTGGATCAAACTCCAATGGTGTTTCATAATCGTGACCACATTCTCCACAAGTAGCAGATAGTGTTTCAGTTGAAATTGTGCTATTGTAATCTGCTATTGCTTGTTCAATCTGTTGACTGGTTTTAGCATCACAGTTGTTTAAAAATTCAGTAATATGTTCTCTGTCAGTAACAACTGTGTCTTGTGTTTCTTCTGAAGCATTCTTAATAGTTATAGACCTTATACTGTCTAACATAATCTGTAAGTTCAAATTTGCCATCTTGGTGAAAGCATTTCTGAATGTTTCCATTCTTTCTGTTTGTGTAACACCATCTTCGTCGGCAACATTTGCCATACTGGCTAAAATAGAAGCATTTTCAAATGTGTATCTGTTAGTAGCCAATGTGGAATCGTAACTGACTGGTGTCAACACAATTTCTAAACCATTGTCTGTTTTAACTAGATGATTGTCTGAAAAAGGCTCAATGTTTGCAATAACATCACGCAAGTTCATATTGTATTTGCTTTCTGCTCTACATTCTGGGCACGTTTGATTTATTTCTTGGTCATCGCCATATGTAGCACATCTAATACCAATCATTAATGATTGAGCATCTTTGGCTGTTAGTTTTGTTGGATATATAATTCCAGGTACGCAACTTGCAATAACTTTGTAAACAGCATCTCCATTTAGTAGTGCATCAGGACTTCTTGTAATCATTTCGTCTTGTGCTGTCATAGGATAGACTGCTAATTCTTCTCCTCTGTCGAATTTTATGTCTCCTGGCTCGTAAAATGCTCCACTACTGGGTAGTGAAATATATAATGCTGGATTTCTAAAGAACCCTTTCAGTGGGTTTACTGCATTGTTTTGTGTGTTAGTGTCGCTCATTTCTGCTCCAAATTAGTTTTGATAAATAGTTATAACTTAACTAGGAAAGTATTTATCTTCGTAAAAACTAGTTTTAATTGGATTCGTGATTAATGGCAATAACATTAACAGAAATTGGAGGAAATAACAGTCAATTTAAGGTAGACGGTATACCTGATTTCATCACGGAAAAAACAGCCAAAGATTTAGTCAACCTACTAAACAAAATGGGCGGAGGCTCTGTAGGGTCGACATCAACTAATCGAGTAAAAAATGCAGGAGGAGGCAAAGGCTCGTTTGATGATATCAAACGTACAGCAAATGATTTTGCAAACAACTTACGAAAAGAAAACAAAGAACGTAAAGGATTAGTAGATAACCTTAAACTCGAAAGAGGCCAATCGATGTTCAATCGAAAAGCCGCAGTGAGTTTGGGTAGAAGTTTTGGTGCATTAAGTTCTGCATTAGGCACAGCAGGTTTTGTGTTGTTGAGAACAGCGGCAACTTATGCCGGTGACGCAATGATGAAATATGTCGGTACTATGGAAGCCAGCATACAAGCAGGCACAGGTTTTGCATTGAATGTAAACAGTTTTGCAAACAGACTTTCTTCAGAAGCAACAAGTATGGGTATAGGTTTTGATGAACTTGCAGGAATCTTTAACACCTTCTCCGGAGTAACAGTTCTAGGTGCTGAAAGATTCGGTGGGTTAACACAAGCAGTTACAGATGTAAACAGTCCTCTTATAGAGTTTGGATATACTATCGCTGAAGCCGCCGAACTAGTAGGTAGAGAAACAGAATTTAGAATAAATCAAATTGGTGCGATAGACGTTGGGACTAAGTCCTTTAAATCGTCAATGTTAGAATCAGCAGACAGAGCCATCAAATACTCACAAGTGTTAGGTCAAAGTGTAAATGAGTTTATTGCATTAAGGCACGCCGCAATAAATTCAGGTGATGCATTAATAGGACTTGCAAAAGGCAGTAAAGAAGCCAGACAAATACAATTAGACACAATGACCAAGTTTGCAGATGAAATGATTAAAATGGGCGGAGAAGCAGGCAGTCAAATTGCTTCAGCATTTATAGATGCCGCAGGTAAAGGAGCATTAGGCTTTAGTGATGCCGCAGTCGGTATTGTGAGAGCATTGCCAGGAATGAACAAAGAGTTTCAAAATTTGCGAATGGCTATGCTCACAGGTGAATTAAACGAAGCAGAAATGCAAGAACGTATGAATAAGTTGCTAGGAAATCAAAGTGAAGCAACTAGGCAACGTTTATTCATTCTTGCTAGGGCAGGCGATGAATCAGCCGCACAATTAATACAGTTCACAAACAATTTTGAAAGAGCACAAACAAGTATTACTATGTTTGGAATTACAGCAGAAAAACTTACCAAAGACCAAGTGAAAAATTTCAGTGTGTTAAGAAGGGGTATAGATTCTGTGAGGGCAATGTTTGGGAATTTCCTTATAACACTATTCAGTAATAAAAATGCTGTACAAGGAATGAATACAGCATTAATGAATTTGATGAACACAATAATTCCAGGATCTGCAACAATAGATGGTTTCAGCCACAAACTCACTGTAAATTCTGATAAAATAACATTGGCGGCGACTAATTTCGGAGATAAATTTGGTAAGATGGCCATAAGGATGTCTGAACACGTTGAAAATTTTGTTAGAGCATTTAGAAGCAAAGAACAAAATGATTTAGCAGATAGAGCCAAAATGGCGCAGGAAAGTATAGCAGTTTCAACTAGAGAATTAGACGCCAGAAAAGCCAGGCTAAGAGATGATGACAGTTTAACTCAAGATGAACGAAATCGTATCACAGAAGAAATGAAAGTTCACGGAAAGAACATAGAGTCGCAAAAGAAACATATTGACGCCGCAAAAGATGTTCCAGGTCTGTTCGACGCATTAGGATCATCGTTGGCAAGTTTTGCCAATGTACTCAGTAGCATAGTAGACAAAATGGAGTATATATTAGCGGCATTAGGTATGATGGTGCTAGGCCCATTAGTAGGACCAATTGTTAGAGGTAGCAGATTTATAGCAAATTCAGTTACTAGAACTCCTACAGCAGGAGGCAGAGTTACCAATGCTGGTAGATTGGACCAACGTGGAAACGCATACAAAAATTTAAACAAAGGCCAACAAGCATTAGCAAGAACTACTACAGGAACAAGTGCATTAAACTTTATGTCAAATACAAAAACCGGTAAAGTCTTAACTGGTGCTGGAAGAGTGGCAGGTCCTCTCAGTGCATTATTCTCAGGAATAAATGTAGCAGGAGATCTAAAGGCAGGTTTAAAAAATGGACAAGAACAATCCGGAAGAGATATTATAGAAACTTATGCACGAAGAGCCGAAGGTATAAGCGGCGGTATAGGTATGGGAATAGGAGCCTTAGGATTTCTATTAGGACCTGTAGGATTTTTAACTATGGCGGCAGGACAAATGATAGGTGATGCTATAGGTGATGGATTTACGTGGAGTGCTGGAGAAATTGATAAGTTGCGTTCAGACCCAAATAATATAAATCAATATAAACAAATACTCACAGATGATTTCTTAGTACCATTTGGAGCATCAGCGGACGATGCCGTTGCAAAAACCAGTGAAGCATTCTCAAACATATTGATGCAAAGTTTACAAGCAGAAGACACATACCTTGACACACAGTTAAGCATACTGCAAGATGACTTATCAAGTGCTACAAACAAAAAAGCCAGAAAGAGAATCGAAAAAGATATAAAGGCTGTTAAAGAACGCCAAGAAGCAATGATGCAGAATAGTGCTAAACAACTAGGTATTGATATGGATGCTGAGTACAAAGAAGGCTCAGAAGAATACAAAATGCAACAAGCAATCAAAAATGCGGCTAGCACAGACAATTCTGATACTGAACTGAAAAACTCTATATTACAACAAGAACAAGCAACATTCCTAAGAAAAATTTATCAACATATATCCAATATGTAATAACACTCCAGCCACAACAATCGTTTCGATTGACATCAATTGATAAATATAGTAATATAAACACTATAAGAGAAATATATGAGTTGGAAGAAATACTTTACACCAGTCGATAACGCAGGATTGCCATATGGAACTAATCCCACACAGGGAGGAGATACTTACGGTGCATCAGCAACTAGTAGATATAGCAGTTGGTTGCCTGAAGTTTATCAAGGTTCGCCTGATAGGTTAATGAGATATATGCAATATGACCAAATGGATAGAGATTTGGAAGTAAATGCGGCATTAGATACCATATCAGAATTTAGCACACAGGTAAGTGAAAAAAGCAAAACGCCATATGAGATACATTATAATGATGATCCCAGTGACAGCGAAGTAAAAATTATCACAGAAAAGTTAGAACAATGGTGTAGACTAAATCAACTCAACAGAAGAACATTTGGAATGTTCAGAGGTACTGTAAAGTACGGTGACCAAGTTTTCATAAGAGACCCAGAGACATTTAAATTGTATTGGGTGGACCCTGCCAATGTAGAGAAAGTCGTTGTAAACGAAAGCAAAGGGAAAAAGATCGATGCCTACTTTATTAAAAACGTAGACTTCCATTTGAAAGACTTAGCCGCAACTAACTATGCACCAAGTCATAACAGACCATATGGAAGTGGTGCTATATTAACAGACTATTCAAACCCTACTTCAACAGCAGGATATATACAAGGCACAGACCACGGTTCATCAAGTACCAGTATGCCTATTCCAGCAGAACACGTTGTACACCTAAGTTTAGCAGAAGGTATGGAACCTACTTGGCCCTTTGGTAGCAGTATATTAGATCCTGTGTTCAAAGTGTTTAAGCAGAAAGAATTATTAGAAGACAGTATTATTATTTACAGAGTACATAGAGCACCAGAAAGACGTGTGTTCTTTATTGACGTAGGTAATATGCCTCCTCACAAAGCACAGCAGTATTTGGAAAAAGTAAGATACGAAGTGCAACAAAAACGTATACCAAGCAAAAACAGTCAAGGCGGCAACGTAGTAGACAGCAGTTACAATCCAATGAGTATGTTGGAAGATTATTTCTTTGCCACAACAGCAGAAGGTAGAGGTAGTAAAGTAGACACACTACCAGGTGGAGACAACTTAGGTGAGATTGACGACTTAAAATACTTCAACAACAAACTGTTAAGAGGTTTAAGAATACCAACAAGTTATTTGCCAACAGGACCAGATGATGGAACAGGCACATACAACGATGGTAAAGTAGGTGTAGCATATATACAAGAATATAGATTTACAAAATACTGTCAACGATTACAGAACACTATTATAAGAGAAATTGACAGAGAGTTCAAAAGATATTTAAAGCACAGTGGCTTTGAAATTGATGCAGGATTGTTTAGTATTGGATTTGCTGATGCTCAAAACTTTGCCAGTTACAGGGATTTAGAAATAGATACTGCAAGGGCACAGGTGTTTGGACAGTTAGAAGGCATACCATACCTAAGTACACAATTCAAACTCAAGAAGTATTTGGGTTTAAGTGAAAAAGAAATACTAGAGAATGAAAAGCATTGGAGAGAAGAAAACGGTGAAGATTATATTGCTCCAGACGGAGATAATTTAAGACAAGTAGGAGTAACACCGCAGACAACTAGCGGCTTAACTCCTGAATTAGGACCAGATTTAGCACCGGACGAAGGCGCACCTATAGATCCATTAGCACCGGGCGGAGACATAAATACTACTGAACCAGGAACAGAACCAGGAATATAAATGAGATTAAACGAGTTTTACAATCCAGACGCAGATTCGATAAATAAGTATGACTTAGACGACACTAGAAAGCCTAAGTTAAGTTTAGAGAATTTGAACAAATTGAAAAGGATTAAACTTTACAAAAAGAGTGAAACGGAATCTCGTAAAGAGTTTGTTCAAAAGATTTACAAGAAACAAGACCCCAACGCAGGCGGAATGGGCGGCGGTCTAATTTAACAGAATTTCGTTAGAAAAACCCTTTTCTACGAAAAAACACCTAAAATAGTTCAAAAACACACTATTTAACTATAAAAACAGTATAGAACATTAAATACTATTAGATGCTAGTGAATCAGTATGATTTGTGTCATACTTGCCTAGCACCAGAATATTAACAAATGGAGAGGCTACGATGTCAGATAAAACAAAACTAGAACAAGTTTTAGAGCATCTTCTTGCCGACGAACAGGACAAAGCAAAAGACTTAATTCACGATTTTATGGTGGAAAAGGCTCGCGATGTTTATGAAAGTCTATTAGATGAAGAAGAGGCTGTAGAAGAAGAAACAGTAGAAGAAGCAGAAGAATCTGAAGAAGAGGCAGTTGAAGAGGCTGAAGAATCTGAAGAAGAGGCTGTAGAAGAAACAGTAGGTGGAGCGGAAAGCGAAGACTTACTTGACGAAATCGAACAAGAGATTGACCAAGAAGAATCAAGTATCGAAGAAGTCGAAGGCGATGATATGGAAATGGATATGGAACCTGAAATGGATGGCGAAGAGTCAGACGAAGAAGGCGAAGAAGAAATTGAAGACAGAGTCGACGATATTGAAGACCAACTAGATGATTTAAGAGCAGAGTTTGAAAAACTTATGTCAGATGATGACGAAGCGGAAGAAGAAGTTGAAGATTCAGAAGATGAATTAGAAGCAGAACTAGGTTTCGAATCTGAAGAAAGTGAAGACGAAGCGATTGAAGAAGCAACTAAACTTCAAGACGATAAGGCTTCATTGGTTAAGAGCAAAGAAGCACAAAGTGGCGGTAAAAGTCCTTTGAGTTCTAAGCCAAAACAAACATTTGATGCAGGCGCATCAGCAAAAGACAACGTATCACACGGTGGCGAAGAAAGTGTTAAAGGCGAAAGTGCCAAAGACCATACACCAAGTGATAACATTGGAGAAGAACCAAAAGCCGCACCAGCACCTAAAGGTGACGAAAGTGACGGTGGAAAAAGTCCTATCAGTGGATAAGACTTTATAATAAAAAGGTAGAATACAATGACTAGAAAATTATACGAATATTACTCACACGATAAGGCTAACTTGTTAGTGGAAAGTAGTGCAGACGGTAAAGATTTAGTTATGAGTGGTCTTTTTATTCAAGGAGACGTAAAAAATCAAAATGGTAGGGTTTACCCTACCAATGAGATTGCAAGAGCCGTAAAAAGCATTCAAGACCGTTTAGATGAAGGCGAAACTGTTTTGGGAGAGTTAGATCATCCAGAAGAGTTACAAATAAATTTAGACAGATGTAGTCATATGATTACAAATATGGAAATGCAAGACGCAAACGGCTATGGTAAATTAAAACTCTTAGATACGCCTATGGGTAATATTGCTAAAACACTACTTACGAGTGGTGCTAAGTTAGGAGTATCTAGTAGGGGTAGCGGTAATGTAAACGAGTCGGGACGTGTGTCTGACTTTGATATAGTTACCGTAGACATCGTAGCACAACCAAGTGCCCCTGATGCCTACCCTAAGGCAATAAGAGAAAGTTTATTTAATATGCAAGGTGGTGGAGTAATACACGATATCGCCGAAGCAGTAACACACGATAAAGGCGCACAAAAACATTTATCACGAGAAATATTAAATTTTATTCGTGAACTTAATCTGAAATAGGAGAGAGCATATGGCGACAACATTTAATGACCTATTAGAATCAAGCACATTGTCTGAAGAGGCAAGAGGCGAGATTCAATCGGCGTGGAATGCTCAACTAAGCGAAGCACGTGATGACATCACAGCAGAGTTAAGGGAAGAGTTCGCTCAACGATTTGAACACGATAAAGGACAAATAGTTGAAGCAATGGACACATTTATTTCCGAGGCACTAGCAGAAGAAATCAAAGAATTCGCACAGGACA
>Ga0315321_10003079_pt1 | contig 12995 bp, 15 predicted proteins | sample M180m21515metaG_FD_203464 | JGI IMG/M metagenome (GOLD analysis project Ga0315321, IMG submission 203464) | Ammonia-oxidizing marine archaeal communities from Monterey Bay, California, United States - M1 80m 21515 | ecosystem: Environmental > Aquatic > Marine > Intertidal zone | place: USA... | reverse complement strand
TTGGATCAAAACTTTCTGAACATCCACAACTTGCACATGCTTTTAATTTATGTCTCTTCTCACCGCACTTAGGACAATTGCCTTCTTCTATTGATTCTTCCATTTCAGGCTCTTCAGGCTCTTCATCTATAAGCCCTGCATCAGCAAGAATATCTTTGGCCGCATCGTCTAATGCCCATACTGGGGGATTCTCTTCTTCGTCATTCCAAGAATCAACTATTGCTTTTTGTATATCATTTGTTTCATCAGCAATACTTGACACTTTATCATAGAATGCATCTGCTTGATCCATTGCCATGTCTTTGACTTTGCCCTCGTCCATGTCATCTTCTTCTATGTTGTATTCTGATCTAATGTCATCTAACTCAACACTTTCTAATGAACTTGTTTCAGGATCAAACTCTCTATTATCTCCTGCTTCTAGGTCCATATTTTTTAGTGAATGCTTAACTAGGTCCATTACAAATCCTTTATCTTCTGCGTCTAAATCTGCTATGCCACTGTCTCTCATACCGTCTAAAATTTTATTTAATTTAGTACTAACTGCTAAGCCGTTTTCGTCTGGCATTATTCTTTCGTTAATTTCTGATAGTAATGCTACTGGTGATTTCATAAGTTCTTTTACATACATATCCTTTTTGGTATCCATGTCATTAACATCAGAACCTTCCGGGAACCTGTTTGCAATACTTAGTTTAGAAGAACTTTTACTTACTTCAGCAAACTTGATATCTTTTACGGAAACTTGATCCTCAAATTCTATAGGAGCACCTTCAGTAACTTCTAGTCCTGCTAGTTGTTTCATTATGTTTAGATCTTCACTCATTTTATCACCTTTTAATTTATTATAAACTAATTCAAACACATCATTATCAAACTGTTTAAACTGTTTATTAAATATTAGTTTTGCACTTTCTTTATCTGGTGCTGTACTAATTGCTTTTCTAAAAGCACTTGCACTTGCTACTTCTTCTTGTGTCGAAATAGTAGGTACCTTTAATATATAACCTCTCTTGTTCATTGGTAGAGGTTCGTCCTTATATGTATTTATCATCTGATAGTAAGTTGCACCACCTTTTATCTTTTGATTTATACCTTTATCGTCTATATTATCAAATCTAAATCTTGGATTAGACTCCATGTCTTTTTCGCCTACTGCAAAGTAAATTACAGTATTTTCTACGTCATTTACATATTGTGATAGTTCTTCCCAGTTATAAGGACTTCTAGCATATAATACTTTACTTGGGTCAATACCATGTGATGCAATGATCTTTTTCTTTTCTTCAAAGTTAAATGGAGACTTTCCGGGTTCTACTTTATCTGATGTTGCAATATATACATCCGCGTCATTATATAAAGCACCTAGTTGATCGAATACTTGAGCATGATGCGAAAGCATTGGTTGGAAACGACCTGGATATATAATAACCTTTTTCATAGTTACTATTTATCAGAAAGGACGCCAGAGACTTAGTTCACCTATTTCAATATGTTGTGGTTGATTTATAGCCCATGCAATAGCATCAGCACATTCTTTAGCAGTTAGCATACTTGCTGTATCGTGTACTTTTTTAGTCATGTTTGTTTTTACATATCCTGGATTAATATTTATTATCCTGCATTTTCTATCTGTTTTAAACATTAGTAAAAATGCTTGATGGCTAAGTGCCGCCTTTGTTGCAGAGTAACCGGTTGTATTACCACTAAGTCCTGGGTATTTGGATAGACTGGATATGTTTACTATTGTTTTTGTTTCATCCTCTTTCCATAAATCAAATAATGTATTAAGTAAATCTATTTGATGGTATCCGCTCCATGCATTATTAACAAATACATCACAATTCTTAACTGATCTAGCAATAAGTTGATGTTGTGTGGCGATATCGAATCCATTACTTCTACTGAATCCTTCTACTTGATGGTCACTATCAAATATATCATATAGTTCTTTTCCTATGCCTTTACTATGACCAGTAATTGCTATCTTCATATTTTACCCCTATTATGTGCCAGCGGTCTTCGTCCCCAAAGTTTAGTGCTGAATGGTATTGTGTTGTGTTTACTTCGTATATTTTACCACATTCGAAATGATGTAATTTAGGATTTACATTGTTTTTATCTTCACCGAAAAATATCATATATGCTTGATCGTTTGTTACTACAGGTATATGACATCTTACATTAGTTATATCTGTTTGTCCATCTTTATGTATAGAGTATGTACCATGAGGAGGGATCTTCATTGCTCTCCATCTATAATACTGATTATTTTCCTCTATTAATTTATGTATATGTGTTCCTTCCAGGGACTTATTTATGGTACTGTATAGTTTTTCTCTATGTGGTAGAGCAAGTATGGACCCTATACTGCATGTCCAATCGTCGTTACCTTCTATAGATGTTAAACTAATCTGATTTTTATCTTGTAAATTATGTTGTTTTATAACTGATAATAATTCACTAAACAATACATTAGAGTAGTCGTGTAACTTTAGTTCCTTTACATACATAATACTTATTTAATGTTATCCAAAAACATTTGTTCTATATTTAAGCCTTTATATTTAAATTTTGTCTCAGGTCTATTATCGTAAGGTTGGTAATCCAATACATCTTCCATACACAAAACATCTCCTGGGTGTATTTTAAATAAAGATATTAATTGTTCGTATCTAAATAATAAGGATTCACCACACCAAAAAAACTCTTGCTCTGTTAAGTCTATTAATGTATTTCTATTATCGCGGCGCCATTCTTTTGTTTTCTTCGCTAGTACTAGACTATTAATCTGCTCTGCTGTATTTCGTCTATAACAGTAAACAACTTTGTCACATTGTGTGAGCATATCAGTTAATACTTTATCTGCAACATCTTTAGGTGCTCTTCTATATATATGATATGGATCTATTTTAGCAATGCTATTTTCTGTATTAGACCATTGTTCCCACTGATGAAGAATAAAATTGTTATTAGTACCCTTCCAGTTCGCGGTTGCAGGATTGAAGATCTCAAAAAAATTATGTTTTGAACTGTATCTATCATGTAAGTTTTTATAAATTGACATGGACCCACTTCTAGGTGTTGCGACTAGTATTATCTTCATAAGTTTAATCCTAAGTTTTCAGGTAGTTCCTTGCCCTCACAATAAAATTTTGCATCATACTTATACTTCCATTTATCTGTAGCAAAGTCTTCAAAGTATACAGTCTCTCCTTGATACCTAGATTGTAATTCTTTTAATCTGGTTACATCTAGCTCTATTCTTTTCAGTTGATCCATTAATTGTTGTTCGGTAATGTCAACATGTACTTCTTTAAATTCTTTGTAAGGGGAGTACATGTCTGTAAAATCTGCTGTGATCATACTTTTTAAATGATCTAAAGTATTTTTTCTATATAGGTAATAAATTTTATCTGCAGTACCGTAAACTAATTCTTCATATTCCTTTAAAGAATGTTTTGCTTTAGGCATGTGGATAAAATCTCTAGTAAATATTTTTGCCACACAATTACCTTTACCCCATACTCTTAAACTATCATCTATAGTAAGAGGAAACTCATATCCCATTTTTTTAGTTAATGCTTTTTCGTGAAATAATTCGCCTGCATGATTGATATTATATTTTTTTGCTATTTGTCTTGATAAAAAAGAACTGCCACTTCTAGGTATGGTTATTAATGCTACTCTCATTTAAAAGTCTTCTCATTTAATTCTTTTACTATCGTATCGAAATCGTTATTTTCAAGTATATAATCTGCAAACATAGAATGCCAAACAGGTCCCGGGTGTTTAAAATCTCTACCAATATCTACAATAGGCCATGCTCCTCTTTGAATATTGAATGTTGGAAGTATTTTTAACTCTTCAGGAAGATTATCATAAGTTATCACATCCGGCCTAGCCACAATTAAATTTGCACCGATTTGCTCACAGATATATTTGACAGCATATAAGTTTTTAAGGTTATTAAGATAGGAATTTTCCATATTGGCAAACCATTTAGTAAACCATTTTCCATTAGCAGGCCACTTATTAAGTAGTTTTTTCCATTTAGATTCAGACTTTGCTAAATGTATTATATGCTTTCTTCCATCATGATCTACAACTAACTCACTACGAGCAGGTGAAGGCCAACATGCATACACATTCTTAGGTTTAAGTTTAGGTAACCAATACTCGCAATATCTAAATGTTCCGTCACTAGTACCTGCTGGGAATCCTAAATTATATACAGTACGATTAGTACGTTGTGCTATAAGAGTGGGGAAAATAAACTCTTCATGTGTGCCACCTCCCCATGTATTAGAACTGCCTATAGCAACATCACAATCAGAACCTACTATAAAATCTTCTCCTCTGAACCCGTAATTATTAAGTCTATATGACATAGTATTAGGTATGTGTCCGCTCATTTTTAATATGTGTCTATGATCGTCATTTACATATTCATTATATCTAGGCTCTTCCAAAGAGTTTGGCAAGAATTTTATTTCAGTAGAGATATATTCCTTAGACTTTTGTGCGAGTCTATTCAAGTGTAGAGTCATAACACTATTTATTTCTTAGATTTTGTTTTCTTCTTCTTTTTAGGCTTCTTTAACAAGTGCTGTTGTGAGCCTTCTGGTGCTGACCATAGTTTATCTAATTGTACCATTGCACCGTATTCGTTTATTTTAACTACTAGATTACTATTACCTTTATGAATTCTATGATATGTATTTTTAGGAATATATACAGTATCACCTTCTTTAAGAGTTTTAGGTAATTGGTTGTCCATTTGTAATTTCCAACCTTTACCCTCTACAATTTCAACATATCGATCTTTGCGATCTCTATGCCATACAAGTTCTTCTGATTCTACAGACTCTGAAAACTCTCTGAGAAAAGTATTGTCTGCTATCTGTGTCTGAGTGTAAGGGTTTACCACCACTTACCGCCTTTAACTAGGCCATAACGTGGAAGTCTACATGCCCAGTAACCGGCTTTTGTTTTATCGTTTTTCTTTTCGCAGTTATGTCTTGCGGCAAATGATTTTGCTCTTGCTTTGTTTCCTGATTTAGTTTTTAATCCAGGATCACCGAAAGATATCTTTTTAACATTACCTTTCTTAGACTTCACATATACATAATACTTCTTACTACCACCTCTTTTAGGTTTATTTAGTTGTACTTTCTTACCTTGGTATTCTGCTTCGTTTGTTGCTTTTTTTATGTTTAGTACGCCACCGTCAGGACTATTCTCATTCCAATAATATCGTGCGCCGTCAAAATCAGTAATGTCTGCGTCAGAAACTTTATATTCACCATAACCAGTTATATTGTCTTTAGCAGTTTCTTTGCTAGTTTTACTCATTTCAAAACATCTGCCGTCTCTATCGTAACCCAATATATAAAAGCCGGGGACAACCTCATCAAGTGTAAGTTCTTTATTGCCGTCGGAAATGTATGTGTTGTCATCAATTCTCAGCTCATTAAACATGCTTTGCATATTTGCAGATACGGCTTCAGAAGCCATTACTTTTTGTTGACGTCTTGCTTGAGCACTTGGTGTTGAACGTGCCATCTGTTTTTTTCTTTGTACGTTTAGTAATTTATCATGAGTAGGTGTATTTCTTTTAAACTTCATTGGATACTTAGGATCTGTTGATTCCCACTCGTCGCCTTTTCTAATAAACTCGCGGTCTACACCACCCATTTTAACAGTAACAATATCGTCGGCGCCAACATCTTTTAATGCTTTTTCTTCTAGGTCTTCGGCATGCATTGCCGCCATATGTTTTTTATATTTCTTAGTGCCTTTCTTATGTGGTGATTTACCTTCTTCTAGTTTAACACCATATATTTCTTTTGCTATTAGTTTGACTTCATCTGCTTTTTCTGAATCCATACTCTCTAATTCAGCATATAGTTCATACATATCACCGCCACTATTTTCAGGGCCAATAGCATCTTTTAATAAGTCTGCTATTTTATCTATATCTGTTCTTTTGTCGTCTAACTCGTTTAAACCTGCTAGTTTTTTAATTTGATCTATTTCAACACTTTCAGGAAAAGCCATTTGTTTTGCTTTTGCAATTAACGAACTTCTTTGTGCTCTACCCATTTGTGGATAATCTGCCTGCATTTGTTGATATACTTGTCTAGGATCATCCATGTTTTTCATCATGTTGGCTAATCCTTTTATAACTTCTTCGTCACCTGGATAATTGTCTTTAGCACTTTGTCGTTGTGCTTGACGTTCATCATGATCTTGTATTTCTTTCCAACTTACATCGTCATTATTGTATGTCAAAATACCATCGTCACAACCGTAGTTGCCAAACCCATAACAGTCTTCATCATCTTCTACATTAGGACATTCTGGACAATGGCCATCTTTAACATACTCTGCTTCTGTGCTATTAGACTGTGCTAAAGCATCTTGTAAATCGTTGTATGCTTGACGTCTTTCTTCCTCATCATAGTAAGCATCTGGTTTACCAATCATTCCTTCTTGTGCTTCTTCCAGATACGGAACATCCAACCAAACACGTTCACCGTTTTTTAATACTACACTTTCGCCTATGTCGGTGGCAAGCATTTCTTCACTTTCCCAATCTAGTTCCGGGAGAGCACCTGCTTCACGTAGTTGTTTAGCCTTGCGGAATGTATCAAAGTAGGCTTCGCTTTGATATCTGAATATACTATCACATAAAGGAACTTGTTTCTTTACATGTTCTGCTAATGCTTTTACGGATTCCGTCATCGGAGTTCCTTTATTCATTTTACTTGCTCTTATAATATATCCTTTACTGTTCATAGTTAATCCGTATCGTGATAAGGCTTTAGCAAAATACATTTGCTGTTCTTTTTCTGGCAAGTCGCGAAATTTTCTTCCTCTATTTTCTTTTTCGTATGCTTTGACGGCATCAGCCCATGCTGAATCTTGCATAGAATTATATTCTAATAAGTTAAGTTGTGGTATATTGTATTTTTCCATACAACTATTTATCAGATTATTCGGTTACGGGAGTTTTCCATTCTATAACAATACCACGTCTTGTGAGCTCATTAAGACACTTCTGCTTAATTTTAGGCTTCTGGCCGTCGTTTAGATATTTAATTAATTCTTCTTTAGATATGTTTTTGATAAAGTAGTTTTGTGTTACTCTACCTTTGCCTTTAACGAATGTTGTTTGGCTTGGTGAAAATTTTGTTGGCATGTGTGTCTCCTAATTATGCAATATTTATCTATTACAAATTAAGAGACTTGCTTTTTTTAGTCTTCTTTTTTGTATAGTGTCCATGCACCGTAGGCAATCATGCCGTATGCAATTAAGTTTACAGGTGCTAGTATCATCATAATACCTCCACCTATTAACATGGCACCATCAAGTGATGTTCTTTCTTTTAGTCTTGCTTTAATAAAGTCCATAATTACTCCTATGAAATTGTTCCTGCATAGTAAACCCATATAGTGGCTGTACCTGCACTAGCACCACCTTGTGTTACTATTGCACTTATGGCTGTTTCTGAAGAATACACATGATCTGCATCTTCTTTAAACTGTCCGTTTGAAGGCTCAAATCCTGAGAATAATCTATCAGTATCACCAGCGTCACCTACAACAATTTCAGTTGTTGCATTTGCGTCAGTCCAATTACCTGCATCTTTTTCAACTACAACGGATAACACTCTGGTATCAGCCGCCGCAGTACCTATAGATACTGTTCCACTATTATAACTTACTTGTTGTTTCTTAATCTGTACCTTACTTGCTGAAGCAAGATCTAACTGTGATTGAGTTACTGCATGTGTGGCATCTGTACCTTCTGCTATAGCAATGTTTTCTAAACCACCGTCTTTGTCTTTTAAACTAATTACTGAACTGCTTGAAGCATCTATTACTGCACCTTGTTTACCAAGTTCTACAGTTGTACTTGCGCCTGCAATTCCATAATTTTTTACTGAGTCTACCATATTAGTTTCCTATTAAGCAATGTTACCTAAGTCGTTATTACTATTTTGTGCTTGGTTAATTGAACCGTAATCAGTAACACTAATACTATCACTTGCTAATACAACACTTACTGTTGCACTTCCGGCACTTGCGGCGCCGTTAGTTACTTCTGCTGTAAGTACTGATTCTGCTGTATATTCGTATTGGTATTGTGAATGATATTGACCAACTTTAGTTACGTCCATATCTCCTGCTCTAATAAATCTTGCACCATTTGAAGTATCACCTACTTCAACAAAGTCACCTGCTCCACCACTTGTCCAAGCACTAGGAACATCAACTGTTACTGATATAATCCTACTACCTGCGGCAATAGTTGCAATGTTACTAGAACCTGCTGTATCATAATCTAAGTCTAGTGTGACGTGCTGTACTAAATCTGCTGATGTGGCATCTAACTGGGCTTTAGTAACCGCTTCTGTTGATGCTGTTGCGTCTGCTATCGCTATTTTTTGTAAAGCGTCGCCTGACGTATAGAAACCAATAGCACTTGAATTACCACTAATGTAAGAACCTTGTTTACCAAGTTCTAAACTAGTACTAACACCTGCTAAATTATATTTTTTGACCGTTGCCATTTAAAATCTCCAGAGTATTTGTAAATTTACTAATAGTATTTATCAAATTGTTGACAATTACTTCTATTGTGCTATAATAGTTGCATGTTCAAACAAGATATACAACGTATTGGTTTCTGCTGTAAGTACTTATCTTCTGATCAGACTCAGCCTAAGAAACTATTAGAGGATACACAGCGACCCTACAACACTAGATCAACTACTATTGCATGGCTAAAACGTCAAACAGTAGATGTTGCAGAGCAACGGTTGTGGGACCTAATGGAACACAACATACAAAGTTATTACAACCTTGTACAATATACAGGCAGTCTGATACCTCAACGTAGAATGGTTAGACTAGGTAGTGATTGCCTTCCTGCATTTACAGAAGAAAATTGGTCCTACTTTTGGCAAAAGCCTGATGTACAAGCATACTGTGAAAAAGAATTTGCTAAGGTGGGCGAACTTGCTAGACGATTAGATGTTAAACTAAGTTTCCATCCTGGACAATTTTGTGTACTTGCTAGTGATAATCCTGATGTTGTTAGGCGTAGTATTGAAGAGTTTGAATATCATGTTGATATGGCAAGGTGGATGGGCTATGGCATACAGTTTCAAGACTTCAAGTGCAACGTACATATTTCTGGTAGACAAGGTTATCAAGGTATTATTAATGTGCTTCCTAAACTTACACCCGAGGCTAGAAACATTATTACTATCGAGAATGATGAAATGTGCCATGGCCTAGATCAATCTCTACATTTAGAAAAGCATCTTGCTCTTGTACTAGACATACACCATCACTGGATACGTGATGAAGAATACATACAACCAGACGATGACAGAGTAAAACGTGTTATAGATTCGTGGCGTGGCGTTAGGCCAACTTTGCATTACAGTTACAGTCGTGATGAGTGGTTACCGGAAGGCTATACACATAATGAGAAACATGATATAAATATACTACTAGAAGACGGTAGTAAAAAGCAAAAGTTACGAGCACATTCTGACTTTTATCCTAATACAACTGTTAATGAATGGGCATTATCCTTTTGGGATAATTTTGATATACAATGCGAAGCAAAGGCAAAGAATTTAGCAAGTGAACAACTCTACAACCAAGCAAAAGAAACTCTTAATATGTGCAGATAGTTTTTGTGCTGAAGAAAAAGGCAACAAAAAACGTTGGGCATGGTGGAATCTATTAGCAAGAGACCTTAATGCGGAAACCATTAACCTTGCAATAGTAGGTGGAAGTAATTTTAATATATTTTTGCAATTAGAAGAAGGATTAAAGCATAATCCTGATTATATTCTTGTATCACTTACAGCACCAAACAGAATTGAAGAGACACGTCCAAAATATCACGGTTTGAATTCTGAATTGGAGCCTTTAGATGTTACATACGAAGATATACAGAGCGGGAGATTGTCATCTTGGGCAGTACACGAAAGAATAGAACGTAAACAAATTACAGTTGATCAGGGTACTAAATTTTTTGATTATAATGTAAATAAAAGAAAAGACGAGTTAATTGTTGAAAGTATTTTAGATAGATTAAAGGGAACAAAAAATCTAGTTTTGTCTAATTTATTTTGGGACTGTAATGTAAAAGGTAATATAAATTTTGATATTGTACCTAAAAATTATTGTGATGTAGTAACAGGACAACTAGACGAAGAAGAATCAGGACATATACATAAATCATATCATGTAAAATTTTACTATGATGAATTAGTTGACAGGGCAGAAGAATTATTTAATAATGAAAACGACTAGTAATAGGCCTTCTGAATTACCTCACATAGAGTTCAAAGGAAAGAAAATATGTTTGCTTACTAATTATAGAACTGCTAGTACATATTTTATTCGTGAAACATTCTATACAAATAAGATACCTCCCACAGGTAATTGGGAACATTTTAATAATAGAAACTTCTTACCCGCATACAAAGAATTAAAACCTATCAATAAATTTATTTTTAAACTTATGCCTGATCAAATTGATCATAATTATGAAAAATTTGAAGCACTCAATACTACATGCGATGAAATTGTATTTTTGTATAGAAGAGACTTTGAAGCACAGGCAAAAAGTTGGATTGCATGGAATTTGTCAGACGATCATGAGCACCATTGGGGAGAACAAAAGCAATTTAATATATCTACAACTCAAGCAGTTGCAGATGTGTATACAAATCAACTTATAGAAAATTATAAATTTATTAGTAAAATATATAAAAAGTATCCTGGTTCGGTATATTGTATGGAAGACTTTCCTGTAAACAAGCCATACAATAGAACATACAACTGGGAAAAGCAAATAACAATTCCACCATTTAATACCCATAAAGAAGTATTTAGGAGTTAAATAGCACTATGAAGGTTTTAATTATTGGTGGCTGTGGCTATGTGGGCTCAGCAATTGGTAAACATCTTGCAGACAAACATGAGATTACCAATGTAGATTTAGAATGGTTTGGTAATCATTCCTATGCCCATACTATCAACATGGACTACAATGATTTAACACCAAAGTTTTTAGAACAGTTTAATGTTGTGATACTAACAGCAGGTCATAGTAGTGTTAAGATGTGTGACACAGACTTACAAAGCAGTTTCAATAACAATGTAAGAAACTTTGTAAACCTCACTAACAAACTAACAACACAAAAATTTATATACGCCAGTAGTGCCAGTGTGTATGGTAACACATCAGAGACAGAGATAGCAGAGGACAATGTAAACTTTAGTCCTATAAACTATTACGACATGACCAAGTTGCACATAGATCACATCATGCATTTAAGTCCGTTAGACTATTATGGATTACGATTTGGTACAGTAAATGGACCAGCACCTAGTATTAGAACAGACGTAATGATTAATGCTATGGTGAATACTGCTATGCAGAAAGGTGAGATACATGTATTTAATGCTGACACTCGCAGAAGTATATTAGGCATAAACGATTTATGTAGAGCAGTAGATACAATTATAGATGACAACATAATGTCCAACAGAGGCATATATAATACAGCAAGTTTTACAAACACAGCAGGAGAGATTGCCACAGCAGTAGGCAAACATGCAAACGTTCCTGTTATAGATAAAGATCCTCCTAGTATTATCTTTAATGAGAAGTTACAAAACAAAACATACGACTTTGGTATCAGTACGGCTAAGTTTGAGAACACATTTAACTTTAAGTTTACAGACACATTAGACAGTATCACACAGGATATGGTAACACAATATGCAAAATGCAATAAAGACCACAGAGCAGAACTCGTACACTACACTTAGTAATTGTGTAGCATGTGGAGGTTCTAACTTAGAACAATTTTTAGACTTGGCTGAACAGCCACTTGCTAATAACTATCACAACGGAACAGGTGGTGGTGAGTCATTTAAGTTAGGATTAAATCTGTGTACTGATTGCTATCATACTCAACTGCCTGTAAGTGTAGATCCAACAGCAATGTTTGATCATTACTTGTATGTAACAGGTACAAGTCAAACTCTCAGAGACTATTGCGATTGGTTCGCAAAATTTGTTACTGATAGAGAACAACTTACACATGGTAATATATTAGACATAGCATGTAATGATGGCACACAGTTAGACAGTTTTAGAAAGTTAGGCTGGAAAACATATGGTGTTGACCCTGCAAAAAATTTATTTGAGGTAGCATTAGAAAAAGGACACATGGTGCGTAATGCATACTGGCCGATTGATTATATTAAAATGAATGTCATTACAGCACAAAATGTTTGTGCTCACACTCCAGATCCGTTATCATTCCTTAAGGGAGTATACAATAGTTTAATGGATGATGGCACAGCATATATACAAACAAGCCAAAGCCAAATGTATCAACGTAATGAGTTTGATACCACGTACCACGAACACATAAGTTTCTTTAGTGCTAACAGTATGAAAACTTTAGCCGAACGAGCAGGCTTAGTATTAACTGATATACACATTACTCCTATACACGGAGACAGTTATGTGTTTGTATTAAAACATAAAGGTGCTGATGTACAAAGTTCAGTGGCAGAAACTATCAGGAAAGAAGGCAAAGAAGGCAGACACAATCCTAACTTCTATCAAATGTTTGGATTAAATGCTGAAAGTATAGTTGAGAAGTTAAAAGATCTAGTTACCAAGTGTCAAGCAGAAGGAACACCCGTAGTAGGTTATGGTGCGGCGGCTAAAGGTATGACAGTATTGAATGCAAACGATATACAGTTGGATTGGATTGTAGATGACAATGAACTTAAACAAGGTTTACTTACACCAGGTACCAACATACCCATAAAAGACAGAAACAGTTTAGATATAGACGAACACATAGTTGTTATACCGTTGGCATGGAACTTCTTTAATGAAATTAAATCTAATGTAGAAGAAATCAGAGAAGGAAAGTCTA
>Ga0315321_10003072_pt1 | contig 13011 bp, 18 predicted proteins | sample M180m21515metaG_FD_203464 | JGI IMG/M metagenome (GOLD analysis project Ga0315321, IMG submission 203464) | Ammonia-oxidizing marine archaeal communities from Monterey Bay, California, United States - M1 80m 21515 | ecosystem: Environmental > Aquatic > Marine > Intertidal zone | place: USA... | reverse complement strand
TTCGTTCCTTCGTCACTACGACGAGACCCAATCTCTCCTTAAATCACAACCTCAAATCTGGGCCATAGGTCCTGACGGGGAACACTCGAACCGATCATTTCCAACGTCGTAATGGGTGGTCGCAACCTCACCGGCGCGCTCGACTGCTTGGCGATTGGTCAATGCATTGTGGATTGCTTGGAACTTCCTGCCCGCCTTTTCAACGAACATTTTGCTGCGAACACCTCCGCCACCACTACCTCCACCGACCATAAGGCGTATGAACATTTCGTCCATGTTTTCGGCATCAAACCAGCCGTCCAGGTGCGCTTCGCCAAGGCCAAGTGATCCCCCCAAGATGACGCGCTTATAGATACGCTCATCATGCACCTGGATATCCCAAGGTCGGCTACCATTGACCTTGATGTCCACGCTTTCCAGAAGTTGGAGGGCTTTGTCTTTAAACAAACTTTTCATGGCGTTACTAGCAATTATAGCGGGGAGAATTTAGCGCTGCTTTCCGATCAATCCGGCCTCTAACATCATGCAATTCTAATGCGTCTCATCGAAATCTTTTGAGATGCGATAGAAGTGCGGCATTACGGGGCTCATGCCGTTTTTCTCATGGTTGCGGACAACGCCGCGAGCGACTGTGCGGAGATGCACTTCATCTGGGCCGTCGATAAATTGTAATGCGCGGCCCCAGCTCCAAAGGTAGGAAAGCGGGGTATCTGGCGTCAGGCCCATAGCGCCAAATACTTGCATCGCACGGTTTGTAACTGTGGTTTGCAAGCGAGCGGCGACGATCTTGATTTTGGATACTTCATCACGGGCAGCACGAGGGCCTTCCTGATCAATGATCCATGCGGCGCGCAGTACAAGCAGCCGTGCCATGTCAATTTCCTGGCGACAAAGGGCGACAGACTCACGCGTCGTGTCGTGATCAATGGTGCGTTTGCCGAATGTGTTGCGGTTCAAGCCACGCTCAATCATCAGCTCTAGCGCCACTTCGCATTGGCCAATGGTGCGCATGCAGTGATGGATGCGTCCGGGGCCAAGGCGCGCCTGGGCGATCATGAAGCCATCGCCTTCTTCAGCAACCAAGTTGCTTACGGGTACGCGCACATTGTCGAACACGACCTCACAATGCCCTTCAGGCGAAATGTGATGCATGATCGGGATGTTGCGTCGGACAGATACGCCCGGCGTGCCTGGGTCAACCAGAACCTGGCTTTGTTGGCGGTGCGTCGGCGCATCAGGGTCCGTTTTGCCCATAACAATCATCACGCCAAGGTTGGGATGCATGGCGTTGGTGATGAACCACTTCCGACCATTGATGACGTATTCGTCGCCTTCACGCGTGATGCGAGTTTGAACATTGGTTGCGTCTGAGGACGCGACTTCAGGCTCGGTCATGCAGAAGGCGGACCGGATTTCACCTTCGAACAACGGTGTGAGGTACTTTTCCTTCTGCTCGGGCGTGCCGAACATGTGGAACACTTCCATATTGCCCGTGTCTGGCGCGTTGCAGTTGAACATTTCTGGCGACCAGTAAATGCGGCCCATAATCTCTGCCAATGGGGCATATTCCAGGTTGGAAAGGCCTTGGCCCGGCACGCCAGCTGGCAAGTGCGACAGGAACATGTTCCACAGGCCTTCGGCTTTCGCTTTGGCCTTGATGTCGTCGCAGAACGACGGTGGGAAGGTCCCGGCTTCCGTCAACTCATGCCATTCCTTATCGCGCGGCACGATCTCGCGGACCATGAAATCTGTCAGTTGTTCTTGCAGCTGTTTGACTTTGTCTGAATAGCCGAAATCCATGGAAGTGCCTGCCTTTGTCTTCGTGCGCCACACAGGGGCTTTTAACGGTGATGACGACAGTGTAGCGCCAGCCGACGCCTGGGGCTATCGTCAGCAGAGGAGGGTGCGCCCATGCGTTTCGTCGCAGTTGTTAAAGAAGATTGTCCAACCTGTGTTCTAGCTGCGCCCATGCTCGGTGCGATCCGGGCTGCTGGGCTTCCATTGGAAGTATGGACGCAGGATAATCCAGCGTTTCCGGAAGGCCTTGCTCCACTGCATGATGCTGATTTGCTTAAAAGCCATGCAATGGGGATCGAGATTGTACCGACTTTGGCCGCCATTGATGATTCTGGCCACGAACAGGCCCGCGTCTTTGGCTGGAATGCCGATGATTGGCGGAAAATAACGGGCCTCAACGGTCTGGGCGAAGGCTTGCCAGTGAACCAACCAGGCTGCGGCGCATTGAACGTTGCACCGGGTATGTTAGAGCGGCTCCAGTTGGCGTATGGCGAAGTGAAGCTCCAGGCCCGCGAAATTGCGGTTGAGGATGATATCGACCCGATGGAGGTTGCGTATGATCGTGGCTGGACGGATGGCTTGCCCATTACGCCACCCACAGACCTACGCGTCGCGCGGATGCTTACTGGCACGACGCGCCGAGCTGATGACATTGTTGGCTTGATACCGCCCAATCTTGTTCCGTGTAGCGTCGAAAAAGCGGCGATCAATGCTGTTATGGCTGGGTGCCGCCCAGAATACTTCCCTATACTGCTCGGAGCGATTGAAACGGCATTGCAACCGGAATTCGCGATGCATGGGCTGCTTTGCACGCTGGCGTTTTCGGGCCCGTTGGTGATCGTGAATGGCCCCGTTTCACGCCGTATCGGCATGAATTCAGGCGGGAATGCTTTGGGCCAGGGCAACCGCGCGAATGCGACCATTGGCAGAGCGTTTCAGCTAATCATCCGCAATGTGGGTGGAGGCCGACCGCAGGAGATAGACAGGGCCTGTCTTGGCCAGCCTGGAAAATACACATTCTGCTTCGCTGAAGATGAGAGCGACGAAGGTTGGACGCCATTGTCAGAGGCGCGAGGCGTTTCAGCAGGCAAGTCTGCCGTCACGATGTTCCATGCGGACGGTGTTACAGGGTTTGTCGACCAGAAAAGCCGAACGCCAGATGAGCTTTGCCGCTCGCTCGCGATGCAGCTATGGAGTGTCAACCATCCGCGCCTAGCGCGTTGGGGCAATGCCGTTCTTGTGCTTTCGCCAAACCACTATGAAGTGTTCCGCGCTGGCGGATGGGGACGGGCGGAGCTTGAAGCCGGATTGCACCAGGCGTTGAAACGCCCGGCGAAGGAATTGCTGGAAGGCGCTGACGGGCATCCGCTCGGCATCACTTCCGCGCAGGCTGAGGAATATGCAGATGCGAACGGAATGATCGACAAGTTTCACCCCGGTGGGCTGTTGATTGTAAGGGCGGGCGGGCCAGGCGCGCTGATGTCTGGAATTATTGGCGGCTGGACTGGCGGCCGGAACAACAAGGAAGTGCGCCCCGTGACGCGCGCGCTGGAGGAGGTCTGACCTATGACGACATACACAATGCGCGACCCAACGGCGGAAACCGCCGCCGTATTGCGGGAACGCCGTCAGCCGCCGGAAAGCTTGGTCGGTAAAACGGTAGCCCTGCTCTCGATATCCAAAGAGCGCTCCGACGAGTTCATGGACGCGTTGGAGCCGCACGTTAAGGCTGCTGGCGTTAAGACCATCCGTTTCAAGAAACCAACGCATACCAAACCTGCGCCAGAAGCCTTGCTCCAGGATATCGTCGAGCAGGCTGATTTGGTGATCGAAGCGTTGGCTGATTGAGGGTCGTGTACGTCGTGCAGTTTGCATGACATCCACACCCTCGACACACGCGGTCTTCCAGGCTGTGCCACGGCCACGGTGGAATTCAAGCAGGCGGCTGCCGCGCAAGGCGGCGCGCTTGGCTTTGCGCCGGCAATTGTATGGACGCCGCATCCAATCCAGAACCGTTCCAGCGATGAGCTGGCGGCGCTGGCGGCAGAAGCCGCACCCCAAATCCTCGCGGCAATTCGGCAGGGCTAGATGACGGGCGGGCAGTTGGTGAGAGCGAAAGCGGGGCTGCGTCCGTCTTGAGCATTGAGGGTGTTGAAAGCCAGCGTGCGCGACTGCTGCGGCTGTCGTGGCCCATCATGCTGTCCAATGTCACCGTACCGCTGGTCGGGGCGACAGATACGATTGTCATGGGGCATCAGCCCGATGCGGCGCTTCTAGCCGGGCTCGGTCTTGGTGCTGGCGTGTTTAATCTCGCATTCTTTAGCTTTAACTTCCTAAGAATGGGAACGACCGGCCCAGCAGCACAAGCCGCGGGCGCTGGCAATATGGCAGAAGCGCGGGCGATCCTTTACCGCGCACTTGGGCTTGCCATGTTGATTGGCATGGCGCTTGTGGCGCTAACGCCCTTGATCGTGCTTGGTGCTTTCTCTGTCTCTGAAGCGGCACCGGATGTTGAGGCGGCAGCGACCAGCTATTTGAGTATCCGCCTGCTGGCTGCACCAGCTGCGTTTGCAGAAATGGTGCTTGTGGGGTGGCTCTGGGCGCTCCAAGACACGCGCTCGGCTTTCTATATCCAAATTGCGACGAACCTCACCAATATCGTGCTGGACGTCTGGTTTGTGATTGGCCTTGGCTGGGGGGTGGAAGGGGCGGCGGCTGCAAGCGCGATTGCCCATGTCGTTGGCGCTATCATCGGCTGCATTATCGTATGGCGACGACTGGGGCCAGATAAACGTGTTGCCTGGGCGCAAGTCGTCAATTGGGCGCGGGTCCGACGCATGTTGGTGATGAGCCGGGATATTTTCATCCGAACAATCTGTGTCGTTGGCGGCTTATTGTTATTCCGCTATGAGGCTAACCGCTTCGGAACTGATGCAGCTGCTAGTATTGAGCCACTCTACCAATTTCTGACGATAACCGCCTATGCCCTTGATGGTTTTAGTCATTCTGTCGAACCTATGGTCGGTGACGCTATCGGCAAGAGGGATAAGCGGGCACTACGTGAAGCCGCAATCGCGGCGTTCCAGGCGGGCGGTATTACAGCGGCGATTATGTCTGGATTGCTCCTGTTATTCGGTGAGCATCTCCTGTTGCTATTCACCAGTATTCCAGAGGTCCTGGCCATCGCGCGGGAATATGTTGTGTATGCGGCTTTGCTCCCGATCGTCGCGGTCTGGTGTTATCTCCTGGATGGGATGTTCCTGGGCGCTGCCCTGAATATCGCTGTCCGGAACGCCATGTTGCAGGCGATGGCTGTATATTTGACAGTTCTTTACACCTTGCCGCGTCACTTCGGGTTGGATGGCCTTTGGATCGCGGTCATGGTCTTCATGGGCCTCCGTGGCGTGACGCTGGCGTTTCGATGGAATCGCCTGCTACGCTCTGCTGATTGAGATATCTCTGAACAAAGGAAGCGCCCCTATGGCCGATTGTAAATACCTGAAAGTCGAACGCGATGGCCCCGTGACCATCGTCACCGTCAACCGGCCAGAGGTCTACAATGCCCTGCATCCACCGGCGCATTGGGAGTTTGATGAAGTCTTCAACGATTTTCGCGATGATCCTGAACAATGGATCGCGATCATTACGGGCGCTGGCGACAAAGCGTTCTCTGCCGGTAACGATCTAAAATATCAGGCTGAAGGGAAAGGTCCGCGTGACCGTCCCGCAACGGGCTTTGCCGGGCTGACATTCCGCTATGATCTGGATAAGCCTGTCATCGCTGCGGTAAACGGGTTTGCCATGGGCGGGGGGTTCGAAATCGCATTGGCATGCGATATCATCGTGGCCTCTGAAAATGCCATCTTCGCACTGCCGGAACCGCGCGTCGGGCTTGCCGCATTGGCTGGCGGCGTTCATAGGCTGCCGCGCGCCATTCCGCTCAAACAGGCCATGGGTATGATGCTGACCGGTGGGCGCGTTAAAGCCGCTGAAGGCAAGGAGCTTGGCTTCGTTAATGAAGTCACGCCCGTAGGTGGCGCGCTTGAGGGGGCGAAACGCTGGGCCGCAACGATCATGGAATGCAGCCCAATGTCGCTCCGCGCGACGAAGCAGGCGTCCATGCGCGGTCTGAACGCACCAACGCTGCAGGATGCTATTGAAACAATATATCCAGCCGTTCGGGCGCTCTACGCCAGTGAGGATTTAATTGAAGGTCCGAAGGCGTTTGCAGAAAAACGCGCGCCAAACTGGAAGGGCCGGTAAGGCCGAAGCTTAACGTCAGGCGACGTTCATCATTTCTGTCGAACGCCGGAGCCCTGGAGAATCGGCACTCGGCAGATTGATCGCAGCGGTGATGAGGCCCTTTTCATCATCTTGCTCCAGGCTTGCTTCGCCTGCATGAAGTCTCGCGACGGCGCGGACATAGGTTAGGCCAATGCCTAGGCCTTCCTGGGCACGCTCAAGCGACTGATCCGCCTGGCCGAAAGATTCAAATGGATCAAACGTGATCTGATCCGGCCTGGTTCGTGACCCAAAGCCGCACATCGCCGCGTTCTGACAAAACAGTCGCGCCAATGGTGATCGGGCCGTCAGGGGCGCCGTATTTGGCGGCATTGCTGATGAATTCAGCGACCGCATTGGACAGAATGCGATGATCGCCGGTCACAACCGCCTCTTCGGTGCTGGGGTCGATCTGCAGGCGTGACGATAGTGCTGTCTCAGACTTTAAGGCCAGAGTAACAGCTTCTCTAGCGATTGCTTTGGCTGGTACGTGGCGGGCGCTGCTGCCCACTTCACCTAAGTCCATGCGGGACATCTACAGCATCTGATCAATCTTGTTCACTAACCTGCGGCCCGATGAAACGATAATCTCTGCATAATCGCTGATTTCAGGCCCTGACGCTGCCGGCAACATTTTGCCGAACCCGATGACTGCATTCAGGGGCGTGCGCATTTCGTGAGAAAGTCTTGCGATAAATAGGGACTTGGCTTTGGAAAGGCTCTCGGCCTTATCCTTGGCCTCCAGCAGCGTGTCCTCAATTGCTTTATCCTTTGAGACGTCGATGCAAGCGAGCGTGAATCCACCAGTTTCAAGCGGCCTGATACGTGCCTCAAGGACACCGTCGCCATTAGGCCTGACGACCTCCACAGCGCGACCTCTACGGTCGTTGGCCTGCTCAAAGATTTGGCACACTACCTTTTGGATCGTAGCGTCATCCGCGCCTGGTGATGCAGCCAGATCAGCCATACGTTTGTTCCACATGACGATCTTGTCATTCACATCAAATGCGGCCATGCCAACCTCAGTTGAATCAATCGTCGCCGGTAGCATTTCAGATTTCTGCGAGAGGTCGCGCCGCGTTGAGGCTGCGGCCACAGCAAAACGGATGGCTTTTTCCATAATGGCAGGCGAAATGCGATCTTTCACGAGGTGATCAACGGCGCCCGCTTGCATAGCCGCATAATCGATTTCACGGTCGGTGTGACCCGTCAGCAGGATGAACGGTGTGAAAAAGCCAGCCTGGATCGCTTATTGAACAATCTCAACGCCTGTGACCCCACCAACGTGATAGTCGACCAGAACCACATCATATTGGTCATATGGCAACTGGCCATCGATGGCGGCCATGCCATCGCGCTCCCACGTTACGTTGTAGCGCACGTCAACAACCTCTTGGATGCAATCGAGCGTCAGAAGATAGTCATCTTCATCATCTTCGATCATCAGGATGTTAATGGGCGCTTGCATGGGATGTCTTTGTGTTCTGGGTGGATGCGTTAAGCAGCGGCGCTTGTGCGCTCATCGAACTGGGACGGTAGCTGCACAATCTCGATCCAATAAGAGGTGACAACCTGGGCGACGCGCAGCAAGCCTTCGAACGTGACTGGCTTGGTAATGAAAGAGTTCACGCCAAGGCCATATGTGCGAAGAATGTCTTCTTCCTGCTTTGAGGTTGTCAGCACAACGACTGGGATTTGCGCCAGAGATGGATCAGCTTTTATGCGTTTCAATGCCTCGCGACAATCCATGCGGGGCATATTTAGGTCCAGCAGGATGAGGCCTGGGCGAGGTGCTTCAGCGCCGCCTTCGTATTTGCCCGTGTGCTGGAGGTATTCGAGTAACTCTTCACCGTCGTCGACGAAACGAACATCGTTCGCGAGCCGGTTCTCCTTAAATACCTCATCGATCAGCATGCGATCATCTGGGTCATCGTCGGCGACTAGAATTGTAATGAGTTTGCCAGGGGGGGTCATTGTGGTTCTCCTGCGCGCGATTAAGCGGCTTGGTGTCCTTGGGTCTGTGAAACCGGCAGGTAAATCGTAAAGGTCGAGCCGACATCTGGCTCGCTTTCCGCGACGATCAAGCCGCCATGGCGTTCAACAATCTTGCGGACTGTCGGCAGGCCAATGCCCGTGCCCTCATAGTCGCCACGCCCGTGCAGGCGTTGGAAGATTGTGAAAATCTGATCGACATACTTCATATCGAAGCCAATGCCGACAGGATAGTTGCGCCCAAAAACTGGCAAGACGGTGACAAAGCTGTCTTGAAAGACTGATTTTGGCTCTCAATCGGCTGGAAACGTCTCATTGCAGCCTGGAGCTAGGGAGCCAGTAGAGACGCGCTTAGAATGGGGGCTTATGCAGAGGTCTCAAGATATATTTGCTGTCCAGAATGCCGGACATCAACGGGTCATGGCCAAGATAGGGCACGCCCATCATTTCAAGCATTGCGGCACCATGGGACATAGGGCTGCGACCTTGAACACCGCCGGTGTTCAGCCACACCATGCAGATAATTTCTTGCTGCAAGCGTTCGCCAAGGCGCATGTCGTCTGCCAGCAGTGTGACCTTGCGGGCACCTTGGCGCTCTAGGGATTCTGCAATGTCTTCAGCGATGCTACGGTAGCTCTTCCAGGAACGGGCGTTCACGGATTGGCGAATGACGGCACCGGGTGCTGACTTGTCATCGCCGTAGACAACGGCGATGCGCGCGCGGACAAGCAATTGTGCGACCTAGCCCTCAAGTTGGTCAAGCCGCCCAATACGCCGGGCAGGTATGACGGCCCGATTTCCGAGGCTGAAAACCTTGGGGCTGGCCTGAATGGCGCCTTCTTCAAGGTCTGTCTGTAGAGTGGCTATTGCGAAAGCCATGGCTGATATCCTTTTCGTATACAATGGATACCATCTGCCAACTCCCTGAATGATCCCTTAATTTGCACCGCATTTTGCTAGAATCGCGACGTTGGCTTGTTTCAAAAGGATATTTCCGACTCTAGGCGCCACGGGGGCGAGGGTGTAATTCTGGCAAGGTCGATTTTTTTTGAAAAGGAAATACCCCATGTCCGCTGCGAATGGCGACGGCCGCAAGCTAGATCCACGTCTCCGCTCGCAACGCTGGTTTGATGATCCTAGCGACCCTGGCATGACGGCGCTTTACATTGAGCGCTACATGAATTGGGGCGTCACGCGCGAAGAACTGCAATCTGGCAAGCCAATGATTGGCGTGGCGCAAACCGGGTCTGATCTATCGCCGTGTAACCGTATCCACACGACGTTGGAGCCTCGCATCCGTGACGGTATCCGCGATATGGGTGGCATTCCGTTCGTGTTCCCAACGCATCCCATCCAGGAATCAGGCAAGCGTCCAACGGCGGCTCTGGACAGGAACTTGGCCTATCTGGGCCTAGTAGAAATCCTGCAGGGGTATCCAATTGACGGCGTCGTGCTGACAGGGGGCTGCGATAAGGTGACGCCGTTCCTGCTTATGGCGGCGGCAACGGTCGATATACCGGCGATCATGATGTCCGGCGGCCCAATGCTGGATGGCCACTGGAAAGGCCGCCTCGCAGGCTCCGGCACCATCCTTTGGGAGGCGCGAGAACGCCATGCCGCCGGTGAAATTGAATGGGAAGAGTTCATTGAAATGGTCGCGGCTTCTGCCCGCTCACCAGGACATTGCAACACCATGGGAACAGCGCTCTCAACCAACTCTCTCGCTGAAGCGCTAGGCATGGCCTTGCCAGGGTCGGCTGCTATTCCAGCACCCTATAAAGAGCGCGGTCAGGCGGCTTATGAAACTGGCCGCCGGATCGTGGATATGGTTTGGGAAGAATTGAAGCCATCAAAGGTCCTCACGCGGGATGCATTCCTGAACGCTATCGCCGTGAATACAGCGATTGGCGGCTCCACGAATTGCCCGATCCATCTTAATGCCATTGCACGTCATGCTGGCGTCGATCTATCGATCCAGGATTGGGAAGATCACGGATATGACCTGCCATTGCTGGTGAACTGCCAACCGGCGGGGGAATATCTGGGTGAGGGCTATTATCGTGCAGGCGGTGTGCCAGCGGTCGTGAACGAGCTGATGAAAAAGGGCCGCATCAAAGAAGACGCATTGACTGTAAACGGCGAGACCATGGGCGAGAATTGTCGTGGCGCTGAGATCACAGACCAGGATATCATTCGCCCGTTTGATAATCCGCTACTGCCAGAAGCAGGCTTCCTGAATATGAAGGGCAATCTGTTCGATAGTGCGATTATGAAAACATCTGTGATCAGTGAAGCATTCCGGGCGCGCTTCCTCGCTAAGCCAGGCGATGAGAATGCATTTGAAGGCAGGGTTATCCTGTTTGAAGGCCCGGAGGATTATCACGACAAGGTCAATGATCCCGCATTGAATATGGACGAGACCTGCATCCTGGTGATGCGGGGGTCAGGACCGATTGGCTATCCGGGCTCTGCGGAGGTTGTGAACATGCAGCCATCTGATGCCCTGATTAAGGCGGGCATCCGCTCCTTGCCATGCATTGGCGATGGTCGGCAGAGCGGTACATCTGGCAGCCCATCCATTCTAAATGGCAGCCCGGAATCTGCCGCTGGCGGTGGTCTGGCATTACTGCGGATGGGCGACATGCTGCGGGTTGATCTAAATAAGCGCAGCATCGATATCATGATTGATGATGCGGAGCTGGAACGCCGTCGTGGCGAGGCGCCGCCTGCTATTCCAGAAAGCCAAACTCCTTGGCAGGAAATTTACCGTGCGGGTGTCGGGCATCTGTCAGAAGGTGCGGTGCTTGAGGATGCGGTTAAGTATCGTCGCACTGCCAAGAATATGCCGCGCCATTCACACTAAAGCCTATCGCCGTCAGCCTTGGATCGCGACAGCGGCAAAGGCTGACATGCGGCGAACGACATCTTTGGCGGTCGGGGCTTCAAAACCGATAACAATGTTTTGGAGCCCTGCCGCTTCGAATTCCGCAACATCACGTTCGATATCGCTGGGCCTGCCCGTGAAGCAGCGACGTTCGCCCGCATCATTTAACTGCGGCCCCTCCAACGTGTGCCAAATCACATACAGGCCCGTTGCGAGCGCTGATCCGTCACGGCCAGCGGCTGCCGCTGCTGCGTGAACATCAGCCAACCCGGCGGCATAGCTTTCTGGTGTGTCGAAGGTTGCCTTCGGATTATTGCACACCGGATACCAGCCATCACCAATGCGACCGGCGCGACGGCGGGCCGGTATGCTTTCTCCGCCAACCCATATCGGCGGGTGTGGCTTTTGTAATGGTTTCGGTGAGAACAACACGCCGTCAAAGCTGACATGATCGCCGAACTGTTTGGGGTGCGGTGCTGTCCAGAGTTCGCGGAACCCAGCAATCATTTCGTCTGCCGCTTTACCGCGTTTGGCAAAGTCAGGGCCATCGAGCAGCGCAATTTCTTCAGCCATCCACCCAACGCCCACGCCGACAGTTAAGCGGCCTTTAGAAAGCACATCTGCCGTCGTCAGCATTTTCGCGGCGAGGAGGGGCGGGCGATGGGGCAGCACCATGACGGACGTAAGCAAGCGGATGCGAGTCGTGGCGGCGGCGACGTAGCAGATCGTTGAAATCTGTTCCAAGCAATCACCGCTATCTTCGGCGAACCACCTGCCGTCATCGGTATAGGGGTAGACGCTGTCGACAGACGCAGCGATGACGACATGGTCACTGAAGCCCAGGTAGTCGAAGCCCATATCTTCTGCCGCGCGGGCGATTTCTGCAAGGCTGTCAGGCTCCGCCGCCGGGCCGCGAATACCAAGATGCATGCCGAATTTCATGATGGGTGTCCTTGCCTCTAATAGATAGTTCGCTTCATATGGGCGGGGTATCCAGCATCATATTCATCCGCATCGAACGCGCTCGCCTTATCCAACGCTTTCAGAATTTGTCCGGCGGTAGGTACAGGTCGCGTTTCTGCTTGCGATGCCGGGTCCCAAAGCTTGGAGCGGTGTAATGCTTTTTGGCATTGAAAATACACACGGTCTGCTGTGATCTTCAGAACGCTCCGTGGCAATTTTCCTTGGAACTCGAAGGACGCCAGCAAATCAGGATCCGTGCGCAATTCTGCCGTTCCATTGATCCGTAGCGTTTCACCAACGCCCGGGACGAGGAACAGCAGCGACACGCGTGGGTCCCGAACAACGTTGCGTAGGCTATCTGTGCGGTTATTGCCGTTACGGTCAGGCAGAAGAACGGTCTTCGGGTCCTGCACACGCACGAAGCCTGGCGGATCGCCTCTGGGAGAGGAATCCGTGCCTTCAGGCGCTACCGTGGACAGCACGACGAAGGGCGATGCTTCGATAAAGGCCGCATATTCGGGAGCGATATAGTCAATTTCTTTAGTGATCGACCGCTCGCTCGGCGTGCCGTAGAGCGCCTCAAGCGCTTCTAGCGAGGTGATCGTGTTGGCTGGCGCCGGTGCGTCAGGCATGGATAGGCTCCTTCATCTAGCTCCGTGCAAATCCGCTTGCGATTTCCCAGTCTGTAATGCGGCGATCATACTCGATCTGCTCCCATTCCGCTGCATGGACATAGTGATCCACAACATCGTCGCCAAGTGCTGTGCGGAGCATGCTGGAGCCTTGAAGCGCTGTGGTCGCCGCGCGCAGCGTTGGCGGAATGGCGCGACCGCCGGTTTCAGCGTAAGCGTCGTCCCTGGCTTCCGGCTCAAGCGCTAACTTAGCTTCGATGCCAGTGATGCCCGGAGCGAGTAGGGCGGCGAACGCCAGGTAGGGGTTTAGGTCAGCACCACTGACACGGCACTCAACACGCACGGCGGGGCTATCCGCACCGCAGATGCGTTATCCGGCAGTGCGGTTGTCGCTGGACCATACGGCCTTCGTTGGCGCGAAGGTTTGTGCTTGGTGTTCCCCGTCAGGACCTAAGGCCCAGA
>Ga0315321_10003071_pt1 | contig 13012 bp, 5 predicted proteins | sample M180m21515metaG_FD_203464 | JGI IMG/M metagenome (GOLD analysis project Ga0315321, IMG submission 203464) | Ammonia-oxidizing marine archaeal communities from Monterey Bay, California, United States - M1 80m 21515 | ecosystem: Environmental > Aquatic > Marine > Intertidal zone | place: USA... | reverse complement strand
CGTCCCATCCAGAACTGCTTGATTATTTGGCAACACGGCTTAAGCAGAATCATTGGTCTACCAAAGAGTTGATCCGTGAAATTGTGATGTCGGATACCTATCAGCGAATGTCGAGCCCCACGGAAAATTTGAAGGCAAAGGATCCTGAGAATCGTCTTTTAGGGCACGTGAATCGGCGTCGTATGGACGCGGAGAGTATTCTGGATGCGATGCTTCAGGTCAGCGGGAAACTGGATCTCACCATGGGCGGACCGACAATTAAGTCTGGTACGAAAAACGACTACAATTATCCGCATGGAGGGTATCGCCGAGCTATCTATTGGCCTGTGTTTAGAAATTCTCTCCCCGAAGTCCTTCAGGTTTTTGATTATCCCAATCCAAGTGTCGTGGTCGGACAGCGTGACGTCTCAAGTACCTCTCCGCAGGCATTATTTATGTTAAATAACTCAAAGGTCATGGAGTATTGTGATTTAGCCGCGGAACGGTTCTTAGCAATCACCGACCTTGATGATAAAGCTCGATTTGGGCTTATTTCGCAGTCTATTTTGGGGCGTGAGCCAACGCCGCGAGAATTGGAAGTTTCGGTTAAATTCATACAGCATGATGATTCGGAAGAATTACGGCGTCAAAATTGGGCCCGTGTGATTCAGGCTGTATTTGCGTCGGTTGATTTTCGATATATTAAGTAGAGGGAACTTCAGGGGCCATTGTCGTGCCGTTCGACAGATTGTTGAGTGATTGATATATGAGTGGTTTGTTTTTTAGTCGGCGAGAGGCATTGCAACTTGCGTCCTGCGGATTTGGTTCTCTGGCGTTGTCGGGAATGCTTGCCGGAGAAGAAATTGCGGTTGGCAATAATCCATTACAGGCCAAGCAATCTCATCACGTAGCTCGTGCAAAACGAATTATCTTCCTGTTTATGCAGGGCGGGCCAAGTCAGGTTGATACGTTTGACTATAAACCGATTCTTGAAAAGCGGCATGGTGAAAAGATGCCGTTTGACGACGCACGAATTATCGCTAATACAGGTAAACGCGGTAGTGAACAGACACTCATGCAATCGCCATGGAAGTTTCGTCAGTATGGTGAATGTGGGCAACCCGTGTCGGAGTTGTTTCCACATATGGCAAACCATGTGGATAAGATGTGCATGATTCATAGCATGCATACTGAAGGAGTCGCTCACGGGCCGGCAACACTTTTTCTACATACCGGCGCGACGAACTTTGTTCGCCCTTCCATGGGGTCATGGATTAGCTATGCTTTGGGCTCCGAGAACGATAACCTGCCAGCCTTTGTTTCAATCGCTCCATCACCCGGAAATGGTGGTGCACGCAATTATGGAAACGCTTTTTTACCTCCCGTGCATCAGGGGACAACGCTTGGCAGCGCAGGGCGTCCTGCGACGGACGCTCAAGTTAAGAATTTGGTTAATCATTCACTTTCCAAATCGGAACAGCAGGGACAATTTGAACTGCTTCGCGCACTAAATGCGGATCAGACTTCGAATAAGTCGGGTGATAAAGAGTTAGAAGCTGTTATTAGTTCCTATGAATTAGCCTGGCGATTCCAAAACAATGCTCCTGAGATCCTCGATCTTTCCCGCGAGACTGAAGTAACCAGGGAAATGTACGGGATGGACCATAAGGATACGATCGATTTTGGCTCGCAATGCCTAATGGCTCGTCGTCTGGCCGAATTTGGAGTTCGTTATATTCAGGTGACTTACGGGGATGCTGGAGCAAATCCCGCCTGGGACCAGCATTCAAATCTGCCCAAGCATGCAGAGCATGCGAAAAAGGTGGATAAACCGATTGCTGGTTTGCTGCAGGATTTGGCCCAGCGTGGGTTGTTAGACGATACGTTAGTCTGGTTTGGTGCTGAATTTGGCCGCACCCCGTATTCACAGAATAATGGCACTGGTCGCGACCATAATCCAAACGGATTTACTACTTGGCTCGCTGGCGCGGGTGTGCGGGCTGGATTTAAATATGGTGCCTCAGATGAATTTGGGCACAAGGCTGTCGAAAATAAGACCCATATGCATGACCTACATGCGACTCTCCTGCATCTCTTAGGTGTGAATCATAAACGGCTTACTTATAATTATTCCGGTCGAAACTTCCGCTTGACCGATGTGCACGGTGAAGTGGCTAACGGAATTCTAAGCTAAGTTCTAGTCAATGTTTGCCGTGAATCACTCTTTCAGCTTTCGAAGCATGGTCTTAACCTCATGCCAGCCCTTGATCGAAACGACGATGGCGACAAGAGAGAAGACTCCTAAGCCAGCATAAAGTAGGCCCATCCAGAAGTTGAACCAGGCTGAGTATTGGTCAGGTGAATCAGGCATGGATCTCGTCTCCTTGGGCTACTTCATTTTCGTCAGTTGTGGGGTCCGGGAAGAGTATGGAAATGGTGACAAACAAAAAAGTGGTCAAGCCCAGGCTGAATAAGCCGACTAGCGATGACGTGATATTTGCCTTCCAATAGACCGCGTCCAGTCCAAGGGCTCCTCCAGCGTTCTCAATTAGAAAGTTTCGCACAGGCTCCAATCCGAGGAGAGCCGAGGCTCCCGTAATAAGCGCTACCATGGCTCCGGCGCTACTCGCTCGTTCCCAATAAAGTCCGCCGACAAGAACGACGATGGCGCCCGTCGCATAGATAGAGCCAGTAATCACCATGTAATTCCAGATGCTGTCGCTACCTTCGTAAAATAACCCCCATCCCCAGATGAAGGCTCCGATTAGAACGATAAAGATGCGCGTTAAAGTAATTCGCTTCTTGTTACTTAAATCCTGACTGGCAACAGATCTGACAATAGGTGCGACAACGTCCTGGGTTAAAACACTAGACCAGCATAGAAGGTAACTATCGTGAGTGGACATAAAGGCAGCGATCATCGCAGCCACAATTAAGCCAAGTAATCCAGTGGGAAGTATCTGGCCCATAAATGCCGGCATGGCGTAGAGGCCCGCATCTTGAATCGCTTCTTCGCCGATGAACATCTTGGTAATCTCTTGCGAACTGTTCGCAAAATAGGTGTAAGCCGCGATTCCCCAAAACATGGGGATTAAGAACCGGATGGTAAACGAAATCGCCGAAATGGTGTATTGTTTCTTTACCGCCTGTGGAGATTCCATGGCGAGTGCACGAGAAACTGCGGTTGGCCAAACGGCACAGCCGACAATGCCCGCAGCGAACAACTGAAACAGAACATAGCTGATGCCAAATTCCCCATTTTTTGCCATCGGATTAAAACCCGCTTCGCCCATACCTCGGGCAATGGCTGTATACATCTCACCGACGCCAATTTTATTAATGGCGAGAACCGTCGTGATAACAATCCCGAACGACAAAACAACGAATTGTATATAGTCGGTTAGAATAACCGAGATCATGCCGCCAAGAACGGTGTAAACTAAAACAAGGATCAGTAAGACTGTCATGATGACCATGAGGGCCGTCCCGTCAAACGAAAGACCCGTCGCTCCAACAATAAACTTGGCGCCTACTTGAAGGAATAATCCCATGTTGAGAATGCCGGCGGTTGAGAGAATGATGCCTCCAGTGATTCTGGCTGTCGTACCAAATCGCTTTTCGTAGTACTCGGGGATGGTGAGTACTTTTTCTGCGCGGAGTGGCACCACAATAAAACCGGTAATGCCAACTAATAGGGTGCCGACCCCTGCAATCACAGCCATGTGAAATGCAGCAAACCCACCACTAAATCCCGATTGTGCCATATACATCACGGTGATTAGGCCCATTTCTGTTCCTGTCATGGTGGCGACCCCCAGCCATGGGCCGACACTTCGGCCAGCTCCGATGTAAGCAGTCATGCTGGTAGCATACCGCGTAACAAGGATCCCAATGACCAATGAGATCGATAGATAGCACCCCACAATGAGCCAGTCGATGAACTGGAAATTAGAGAGTGTACTTAAATTAATTTCTGCGATGGGAAACATACGGGAAGGCGCGTAAAGATCATCAGGATGTGAGAACTTGCATGATAGCTTACCTTTACGGCCTGTGCTAAATTGAATCGGGAATTTGCTTTAGATACTAGCGACCCTGAAGGAGTAGAGACAATGATTGCCCATCGAATTGTGAAACAGATGCTTTGCTTGCTTGTTGGCTTTCTTATTTCCGCGTCCGTTTTAGCGGCCGACCCGGTGAAGATTGGGTGTGTTGGAGATAGCATTACCTTTGGAGCAGCCATTAAAGATCGTGAAAATCGAAATTATCCTTTGCAACTCGGTAAACTCCTAGGCGATGGATACGTCGTTCGCAATTATGGCGTCAACGGCGCGACACTTTTAAAACAAGGTGATCTTCCATACTGGACTCGGCCCCAGTTCAAAATGGCAACGGATTTCCAGCCTGATATTGTGATCATTAAGCTGGGTACGAATGACAGCAAACCACAGAACTGGAAGTATGCTGACCAATATGGTGCTGATTTATTGGCAATGATCGATCATTTTCAGAAGTTGGATTCTAAGCCGCAAATTTATGTTTGTCGTCCAGTTCCGGTGGCAACAGATCGTTGGGGAATTACTGAGGCCGTTGTACGTGACGAAGTGATTCCAGCTATTAATAAAGCCGTTAAGAAAGCTAAGGGAGTTAAAGTCATTGACCTGTATAAGGTGTTGGCCCCACACCCTGAGTTGTTACCAGATGGTGTCCATCCCAACGGTGATGGTGCAGCCCTTATGGCAAAGGCAATCTACAAACGAATTAAGTAGCACGACGGAGTTCCGATTATTCGGATTAAGTCGTGTTTTTCGGGAACAAACGCCTAATCTTTGGCATCTAAAAGGTATAGCAGCTGTGGTTTTTGTCTTCCGCTGCGCCGACAGGAAATCAGAATAGATCATAGCTTACCTATCTTTCCTGAACGGCTTAATAGGACAAGAAGAGGGTAATACGAGTGTTTATTACGTACCGTTTCGGATGTTTAATACCAAGATGAGAGACAGAATGAATTCTAGACGCTTCTTATTTGGCTTCGTAATTAATTTTCTATTGGTTCAAACCGGGGTCGCACAACCAGCAGCCCAGCAGGTGGAACAACCCTCAGAAGTGGCGGCAAAGGCGGAAGACGGTCAGAAACCTGACACTCTCAAAGAGCAGATCATCTATGTACCCTATGAGAAGTTGCCGCAGGTTTTTGAGAAACCTGCACGAGGAGTGTTCCTTCCGTATGAACAATTCCAACAACTCTGGGATGCCGCTCGGAAGAATGCCTTACCTCAACCAAACCAGGGGCCGCCGCTTCGTTCTTTGATTACGAACATCGAGTCGACAGCAGAAGTTCGCGGCGATGTGATGGAAGTCCAAGCTCTGTTGACCATTCAGTTGTTAGGTGAAGGTTGGCATGAAATTCCATTGCGACTGGCAGATGCAGCCATTTCCTCAGCCATGATTGGTGAGGAAAATGCACGTATCGTTTTTCGACCAGGTCAGGGTTATTTCCTATTGTTAAATTTTAAAGAGGGGCAGGCTGATCAGTTAAAACTCGAATTGACGTATGCCAAAACGTTTGCCAGGTCTCCTGGACTAAATCAAGTTGGCTTTCAGGCTCCCCAGGCATCCATCAATCGCTGGAAGATTACGATAAAGGACCCCGGCGTTAAGGTAAATGTTCGCCCATTGGTTGCAGCTACGGAGACCAGAGATGGTGCCGACGTTGACAATGGAGATACGCCAACTCCTCAGGTTCCCACCGAAACGGTCTTGATTGCATTCTTTGGCCTGACACCGCAAGTGCAGATTGATTGGACTCCGAAAAGCGAGGGAGCCACGGGTTTGACTGCATTGGCGACAGTGCAAACTCGCCAAAATGTGGTCGTTGGTGAAGGGGCACAGCGGACACAGGCGACGTTGACCTATTCGATCACGCGTAGTGAGCTATCGGAATTAAAGATCAGAATCCCATCTGGTCAGAAGATTGCTGGAGTATTTGATGCCAATGTACGTCGTTGGGATGTGGAGTTGGTGGAGAATGCTCAGATCATTAACGTCGAATTGTTCGAGCCGGCAAGTACCACGCAGAATATTAGTCTTGAACTGGAACGTTTCGACCTTGAAGTAGGGATGCAGAATGAAGCGGTCGATGTGGTAATTCCGGAAATAGAAGCATTGGGAGTTTCGCGACAGCAGGGCTTGGTCATGGTACGCACTGAAGGCGATCTGCGTGCAGATGTTACGACACGCACTGGACTTCTACAGGTTGACAATGAACAGGTTGGTAATCCGCAGGGGGCCTGGGATTTCGTTTATCGTTATGCTGCCCCTCCCTATGAATTGATACTGAAAATTGAAAAGCTGCAGCCTCGTGTGAGCGCCGAGGAATTTGTGGATATTCATGTTCTGGAAGATCTGGTGCGTGTGGATGTCACCACACTGTTTCGTGTAGAGCGAGCCGGGATTTTTCAGATCGAATTTAACGTCCCTGAAGATTACACGATACGTGAAGTTCACGGTGTCCAGGTAGGGGATTATCAGCCGGTGGTTGTTGAGAATCACCACATGGTTGAAAATGCTCCCGGTGTCTATCGCGTGAATTTGTCCCGCAAAGCTTTTGGGCTGGTCGGGTTGAAATTAGGGCTGGAAAAGCGTCATAACGATGAAAACCTGGTGACGCCGACAGGAGTTGCAACTGAATATACGCTGGAATTAGCTCGGGTTGTTCCAGCTTCGGTTGAATTTGTACGAGGCCGAGTGATTATTCTGGCACCGGAGGGTTTGCGTTTAACTCCTAAGGGGACAGCTGGTGGGCAGAGTGTCGCGGTCAACGAAATTCAGGCTGAACACATCACTCCTTTGGCAATTCGTCAAAATGCCAAGCCAGCCCAGGGTTTTCGGTATGCGGAAGAGGACTTTGCCCCGGTATTTGACGTTGAGAGAAGAAAACCATACATCGAGGTTGCCCAGTTGGCTGTGGCTGATGTGGATCAGGGAGAAGTTAAGTTCAACGTCGGCTTACATTACCACGTACGCTATAGCGGAGTGAAGAAGTTTCGGTTGGATGTCCCGAATGCGATCGCAGGACTCATTAGGAACGATTCCTCCAGCTTTATTACAAAGAGTGAAATCAAGCCGGCTCCGGACGATCTTGCCGAAGGCTACGTGGCCTGGGAATTAAGGTCCAATAGGGAGTTGTTAGGACCAGTCACCGTCGAACTTTCCTGGAATCAGGAGTTAGAATCTCTTGAAAAAACGGGCTCAGATTTGGTTCTTGTTGGTAAATTGGCACCTAAAAATGTCGATCGCAGTTGGGGGCAGATCGCGTTTAAGAAATCAGAAAACCTTGATGTCATTCCGGAGAAGGATTCACTTCAGGGGCTACGCCCTATTGATCCCCAGCAAGACATTGTGTTGGCCGGGGATACTGCAGGCGCCACGCTGGCAATGGAGTTCCATGGCGATGATTGGAATCTCGGATTGCGAGTAAATCGTTATGAACAGGAAGAGGTGGAAAAGACTGCCGTAGAAATGGGCTATGTCCGGGTGCGTCTGTCTAATGGCAATAACGCGGCTGTTCATGCCGCTTTTAGGATGCGTTCGGTTGACCAACGTATTCCGTTGAAAATGCCTGCTAATAGCCAATTGACGAATGATCCGTTAAGAATCAATGGTACCTCAGTTGGATTGGAAATAGATCCGGACTCCGAAAATCAAGGCTCCTATTTTATTCCATTAACAACCCAATCACAGGGTGAGACGTTTGTTGTGGAGTTGGTTTACAACATCTCGGTCGACTCTTGGAAAATTACACTTCCGGTGTTTCAGGACGTGAAGGCAGTGAATCAGGTATTTGTTGGCGTGGAAATCCCGAAAGACCTCGTTTTGCTTTCCTATAGCGGTAACTGGGATGACCATTTGGATGGCTCGTGGTTGGAACGTCTGCAGGAACGATTATTAGCTAATGACCGGGAATTTAACGCTCGTCAGGTCATTGATGAGATAACGGCAGGGTATGTTGTTGGTGATATTTATCCATCGAACCGACAGAAGATTCTTTATTTCTCCACGATTAACCCGAAGGACTCGGCCTTAATACTGGAATTCGCTGAAAGATCCCAAGTCCAAATGGTTCTTTTTGCTGGGCTGGCCGTTTTGGGATTGCTCGGGCTGTTTCTAGGTTTGCGTAAGCAGGTCGCCTTGTTGTTGCTAGCTGTCGGAGCATCACTTGGCGTTGCCATGATGAGTCCTGTATTAACAAGCAGTTTGGACTTAAGTGGAGTGTTTGTCGGGTTGATGATGATGACAGTTGTTTGGACCTTGAAAGATATAACCCGCCCGTTTCGGAGTTGGTTCAAGAAAAAGCCGTCTCAGCCTGAGACGTCTTTTAGGCAGTCTGATGCTTTTGAAACCGAGTCAAAAGACAGAGAGACTCCTGAAACTAATGTTGATGGATCAGAGCCTTTTGACGATTCAGCAGGGATAACCTCAGATGCGATTGGCATTCAGGAGGTGTCGAGCCTTGTGGGTGAAAATCTGGCCGATGAAGAGGGTGCCATGCTCGTCCAGCCCGAAACTTTTGAAGACGAGCAACACCAGGGAGATGGCACTTCCGGTGATGCCGACGACCTGACGGGAAATCTAAGTGGTGATGTTGAAGTGTCAGAGGATTCGGAATTCCCTGACAACGATACGGGTGGATCAGGCGAGGATGGTGAGGCAACTGCGGATGAAACGGGGGAACAGGAATGATGAATTCAACGTTTCGGAGAGTCAGCGGGTTTCTAGTGGCGTGTGGTTTTCTTTCCGGCGTTCTACTGACGTCGCTTCAGGCTCAGGAAAAATCGCGTGAAATTTATATTCCGTTTAAGGATTTGAAATCTGTATTGGCGGGCCCGATCCAACGTATTTATTTGCCACGCAGTGAATATGAATCGCTTTTGGAAAAAGCAAATATCAAACCTGGAGATAGTCCGCCCCAGAAAACGGTCCTGCGAAAAGCGAGATACGAATTTTTGCTGCACGAAGATTTTGCGTCGATTAAAACGACCATGGAAGTTGAGTCTCTGGAGGAGGGTTTGCAGCTACTTCCATTGAAGTATGTCGGAGTCTCGGTGTTAAACGTGAGTATAGACGGAGAAGATGCTCCAGTTGTTCGTGTCAATCCGCAGGTGATTAGTGTGCTGTTACAGCAGCAAGGGAAATTCACGGTCACGATGGAACTGGCTACTCCGGTACGGCATGCGGCCGCCGAGCAGTCATTCGCACTGGAGCTTCCTCATGCAGCCAACGAGTCGATTGGAATGACGGTTCCGGGAAATATTGAAATTAAATCTGGTGCCAGCGTGGTGGAACGGCAGGTGGATGACGAGGCAAATATTACCAAATTTGAATTGTTGCCCAAGCCCGGTCCCATGGTAGTGACGATGTCGCTAAATAATAAGCGGCTACAAACAGAACGCCAGATTATTGCACGTAGTGTTGTGATCGACGAATTAAATGCATCACTGGAACGCCTGCATGCGACCTATTCAATGGAAATGATTCAGGGTGCCACAACAGAATTTCAATATGAGATACCGCTCGGTTTTCAAGTGACAAATGTGGACGCAGCCGATCTGGCTCGCTGGTCTGTCAAAGAGGTTGACCAACTACAGATTCTGACAGTCGACTTTAGGTCACCTCAGACGAAACCGGTGACGGTACGGATCGCGGCGATTCAAACATCACCTACTTGGGGAGATTGGGAATTTCCCGCCATCAAAGCACGGGGCGTCGAAACTTCCACGTCGGTAGTCGGTGTTTTGGCTGAACGTCGTCTGGCTGTTGGTTCTCTAACGGCACAAGGAGCTATTCCGCTTAACAATGCAGTTCTGGAAAATGCGCTTCCCCAGTCAATCTTTGTGGTGGAACCTGGGGCGCCACCACTGCAGATTCTTTCAACTTACTACGTGCCTCAGCAAGACTTTAAGGTGTCCGCTAAAGTGATGCAGCCTGAGAGCCAGCTTAATGTCCAAACCAACACGGTATTAACGCTATTGCGAGATCGCCATCAGGCCGCAATTGACTTTTTTCTTTATTCGGCATTGGACGATCTATTTGGGTTTGACATTCAGGCACCTGACGGGTGGATTGTCAAAGCCATTGTTGATGAAAATCAAAGTCAACTGGAGTATCACGAGACGATTGATGCTGAAGGAACTCGTCGGCTGCATGTGAAGTTTCCGAACCGCCGGGCTTTCGGGAAGCTACATCGTGTGACGTTGGTGGCAGATCGAGTTCCCGATGGATGGTTGAACGAGTGGGAAGAATACACTTTGGAAACTCCAGCTTTCGTCGTGGAAGACACTTACCGGAATTCAGGAGTCATCGGAATTCGGGCGATAGAACAGTATCAGGATGTGTTTGAGATACGTGCAGACACGGTGGAAGGTGCGTTTCCACTTTCTGCTTCAGATCGGACACGGGCTGCACTCTCAAGTCCAGTTGCTTTAGCGTATCAATACGCTTCCACTGAAGTGGCGATTTCTGCGATTGTACGAAGAGTTCCAGCGTTATTTGCCTCGCGACTAGCCTCTTTCTTTGATGTGCAGCAGGGGGTTCATAAGTCTTATCACGAAATTGCAATTAATATTCAGCGCTCGCAATTAGAGGAGGTGACCTTCACGCTACCGGCCAGAAGCACGCCTGCCAATATTACCATTACAGGTCAAGTCGGTACTCAGATTAAGCAATATCATTCAGAAGTACGGGGAGATCAGCGGTTTTGGAAAGTGTTGCTAAGCACTCAGGCGTTTAGTGAAATTACGTTAGGGGTCCAGTATGACCAGCAGGTTGACGAGAAAGAAGCCAAACTGAATCCGGCATTTCCCAAAGTGGTAGGTTCGGGATATCAGTCCGGAGTATTCTCGATTGAGGCATCTCCGGAATTGGAAGTGGAGGTCAGTGAGACCGACGGAAAACAGGTCGACGTAGGAGAACTTGCGGTAAATGGATACGTTGTTGGCAAGCATCGCGTCGCGGCATACCGTTATACAGGAGCTTCTCCTTCACTTGATATTTCTATCAACTATCCGGATTTACGTCCGATCCCAGCGGTGCTGATTAACAAGGCGGATATGCTCACCTATGTGGCGTCACGAGGAGTTTACCAAACGGTTGCACGATATTCTCTGTTAACCAAAGCAGATTATGTGAGAGTTGTTTTGCCGGACGAAAATGCTGTGCTTTGGGGAGTGGTAGTGGATGGAACGGTTACCATCAAGCCTCAAAGTTTAGATCAGACACAACGCGGCGATTTTTTGGTGGATCTGTCTACGGCGGGAACTGAACGTGGCAAGATCCGTGATCTCAGAATTATTTATGAAGAACAACAAGAATTGTCAGGTGATTTTCGGTTGAAGGCACCACAGCTGTTTGAGCATGGACGCAATTCGGATTTATCTACCGTTCCATTGGTTGAACCGGCCCGCCTGAAGTGGCAAATGATGTTACCCGCTAGTTACCGATTGAATATGCGTAATGCCGATGTGATGAAGCTTACTAATAAGCCGGTGCAGGAAGTGCCGCAAGCCATCTATCTTGGGGGCGTGTTGTTTCTGGCGACCGGCGGGATACAGCCTTTTGGAGCGGATAGTGCAGCTGATTATCAGGAGGTATCCACAATGCAAATTGAGGCGTTAATGGATTCACCTTCAACTCTACCTTCGGATGACGCTGTGTTGGACGAAAGTGATAAAGATTTTGCTGGACAACCGTTTGCTAACGACGATTCTATTGTCCTGGAATATGGGGGACCTTTGGATACGATGCCAAAAGCTGTGGCTCCTGATTCGGCTTTGGCGGAAAGGAAAGCAAAGACTGAGGCGGAGGCAAATGCTCCCTCTCCACCTCGCCCCGGCGAAAATGAGGAGGGCGAGGCAAATTCCTCAAGCCAGGAAGCTGGCCCTAAGGAGTCTTTCGAAGAGATCGGAGAAGTTCCTACGCGGGGTGGTCGTGAATCCGGTTTGCGGTGGGCATTGGAAGGACGAAATAGCCTGGATATTGACTTGTTAGCGAGGGTAGAGAATAACCGATCATTTCGAGGGTCTTCGGATTATCTGCTGTATGAGTTCGGGAATCTCGGAGGCCAGCCAGTGGTGGAAGGAAGAATAGTACGTAAAAGTGTTGGAGTTGTCCTGAGTTGGGTAGTTGGGTTGTTGGTGCTGGCGATCGGTGTCCTGCTTGGACACAAAGAAACAAAGATAAAACGACGGTTTTTGATATTCATTCTTTTGCTGGCAGCTGGAATTTCGGGGGTTCCAAAATTAGTGCCTTACCGAGGTGTTGCGGAAATGTTGTTTGCGGCAGCAATCCTGCTAGTTATCGGATCTATGATCTATCACATATTGCAACCCGGACTCCGTTGGTTTTGCACCTCAGTTTGCAGGAAACTTGGAGTGGGAGTTTTGTTGCCTTTCATAATAGTGACAGCGGGGACCGCTAATGCGCAACTGGTTGACGGTGTGGTCCCGGTCTACGTACCAAAAGATGCAGTCGTCATTCCTTACGACCCAGTAAATCTGCCCTTGCAAAAAAACGGTGACCAGCAGTTGTTGATACAACTGCAGCGTTACACCGAGCTGTTTAAACGGGCCTATCCCGGACTTCCACTAGAACATGAATATCTTCCTGTAAAGTATGCATTAAGAGGTGTGGAATACTCGACATCGTTGTACGAAGATAATAGTTTGCTGATTGAGGGTAGAGTTGGAATTGATGTCTTTAGTGATCGCCCACAGGTCATCGGTTTGTCGCTTGGTGACCTTGTAATTGAATACGCCACGCTTGATGATCAACCGGCTCAAATGAAGGTTGGTGCAGCCGATGTCTTGGCTCCTAATGTGGCGATACAACAACAGATTGCCCAGCAGCAGCCCCCCGTTGTGCCCCCCGCGGCGGCGACTCATCAATTGTTTGTTTCCGGTAAAGGCCCGCATACACTGAGGGTCGGGCTGCGTATGCCGGTTGCCCGTCAGGGTGGATGGCGTATAGCCAGCGGCAG